>Ga0268266_10000751_pt1 | contig 43326 bp, 33 predicted proteins | sample KBSS13metaG_FD_190356 | JGI IMG/M metagenome (GOLD analysis project Ga0268266, IMG submission 190356) | Switchgrass rhizosphere microbial communities from Kellogg Biological Station, Michigan, USA - KBS S1-3 metaG (SPAdes) (version 2) | ecosystem: Host-associated > Plants > Roots > Rhizosphere...
GGGATGAAGATGTTGTAGACCTCGGGGTGGCCGAAGAACCAGAACAGGTGCTGCCAGAGCAGCGCATCCCCCCCCTCGGCGGGGTTGAAGAAGTGGGTGTCGACCAGCCGGTCGAGGGCGAGCATCAGGCTCGACAGCATCACCGCCGGCATCGCGAAGACCACCATGAAGGAGGTCACCAGCATCGCCCAGACGTAGATCGGGATCCGGTTGAGCGACATCCCGGGCGCCCGCTGCTTGAAGATAGTGGTGATCAGGTTCACCGCCACGGCGAGCGAGGAGATCTCGGTAAAAGTGATCATTTGCGCCCAGACGTCCACCCGCTTGCCGGGGCTGAATTGCGGGCCGGAGAGCGGGACGTAGGCGAACCAGCCGGCGTCCGGCCCGGTGTTGAGGAAGAAGGCGGCGTAGAGGAAGAGGCCGCCGATCAGGTAGACGTAATAGGAGAAGGCGTTCAGCCGCGGGAAGGCGAGGTTGCGGGTTCCCACCATCAGCGGCACCAGGTAGACGCCGAGCCCGAGCATGATCGGCACGGCGAAGAGGAACATCATCGTCGAGCCGTGGGTGGTGAAAACCTGATTGTAGAGATCGGGGCCGAGAAAGCCGTTCTCCGGCCGCGCGAGCTGAACGCGCATCATCAGCGCCTCGATCCCGCCCAGCGCGAAGAAGATCAGGGCGGTCACGATGTAGCGCACGCCGATCCGCGTGTGGTCCACCTCGGCGAGCCACCCCCAGAGGCCGGAGGCGTACTCCCAGGTCCGCTCCAGCAGGCGGCGGTCCGCCTCGGGAACGTCGGGGGGATCGTCGACGACACGTCCGGGGTCGATCGGTTCCGCGCTCATTGGAGGCTCCCAAGATAATCGAGCATGGCCTGCAATTCGTCCGGTTTCAGATTGTTCGCCGGCATGTAGCTGCCGGGCTTGAGGCTCTGGGGATCGACGATCCAGCCGCCGAGGTTGCCGCGGGTGTTGGGGAGGATCGCGGCGGCGAGCGTGCGGCGGCTGGCGAGATGGGTCAGATCGGGGCCCAGCTTGCCGTTGGCGTCGGTCCCCTGGATGGTGTGGCAGACCGCGCAGGAGCCGGACTCGAAGAGCTGCCGCCCGTATTGCTGGCTCGGGGTCGCCGGCGTCGTCGAGGTGCGGAGCTGGGCGTTGTACCAGGCGCCGTAGCGGTCCGGCGGATCGGCGATCACCAGGAAGTCCATGTGGGCGTGCTGGTGGCCGCAGAACTCGGCGCAGAGGCCGCGGTAGACCCCGGGGCGGTCGGCCTGGATCCAGATCGCGGAGTCGTGCCCCGGGATCAGGTCCCGCTTGCCGTGCAGGCTCGGCACCCAGAAGCTGTGGATGACGTCGGCGGACGACAGCTGGATCAGCACCGGGCGGCCGGCCGGGATGTGGATCTCGTTGGCGGTGGTGACCATCCGGCTCGGATTGGGGTCCTGGTACTCCACCGCCCACCACCACTGATGGCCGGTCACCTTGATCACCGTCGCCTTGGAGGCGCCGAGCGAGGCGACCGCCCGGCTGGTCGAGACGCTGGCGAACAGCAGCACGAACAGGAGCAGGACGGTCGCTCCGACCGCGCCGGCGATGGCCCGGGTCATCCGGCGCTGCGACTGGGGCGGGATGGGCCCGGCCGGCGAGGCGGTGGGGAGGCTCTTGCGGGTGATCGCGATACCGGTCGCCACCATCACCGCCACGAACACGGCCGAGCAGATCCAGAACAGCAGCCACCAGAGGTTTTCGATGCGGGCCGCCTGCACGCCGTGCGAATGGAGGGTGGAGTGCCCGCCGATCCAGTTGGGGAGGAGGAGGAGAGCTACAGACCGAACGCTGCCCTGCGGTCGTCCTGCCCTTCGAGGCCTCACCCCCTGGCCCCCTCTCCACGGAGTGGAGAGGGGGAAAACAACCTTTCGCAGTCCCTTTCCTTGCGATCTTGCGCCCCCCCTCTCCACTCCGTGGAGAGGGGCCGGGGGTGAGGCCTCGGAGGGCAGACCGCTCCAACCATCCCCGGGGCTCTGGATCCGCTTTCCGTTCATCCCGGCGGGCTCGCTTTCTCCGGCTTCGGCTGCTTCTTCTGCATCGCCTGCTCGGAAGGGTGCGGGAACAGCTCGTCGCTGCGGGTGGGCGACGAGGCCTTCGGGATCTGGCCGGAGAGCGTGCGCACGTAGGCGGTGATCATCCAGATCTGGTCGTCCGGAATATGGGCGCCGTAGGAGGGCATGCCGTTGGGGCGCCCCTGGACGATGGTGTCGTGGATGTTCTGGCCGCTGCCGCCGTAGATCCAGAGCTCGTCCATCAGTGGCGGGCCGATGCCGCCGCCGCCATGGAAGTGGCATCCCACGCAGTTGTACTGCACGTAGAGCCGCTCCCCCTGGCTGATGCCGTAGGAGTTGCCGTCGTAGGGGCCGCTGAACTTCTGCGCCGGCAGCGCCGCGCCCGGCTGCAGGGTGACCAGCCGGACCGGCTGCGTGCGGGCGCTGTCCGCGGGCAGCGACCGGAAGTCCCGCTTCTCACGCGGGCAGCCGGCGAGCACGAGCCCGAGGGCCAGCGCCCAGGGAACCACGATGAAACGGCGTCGCATGGCGTCCGCTCCTCCCTTCCTCACGAGGTATGACCCGTCCCGCCGAGCCGCGGGATTCCGTAGCGGTCCAGCAGGGCGTCGATCTCCGGTTGCCGCCGCTCGATGAACGAGTCGAGCTCGGCGTGCAGCTTGTCGTCCCCACGCCGCACCCCCATCGACATGTCGAAGACGAAGGGGAGGAACGGCCGGTCGATCTGCGGCGAGACCGGGACCAGCTCGAGCGGCGCGGTATGAGCCAAAAGCTGGCGCGGGGCGAAATAGCCGGCGAGCGGCCCCCAGACCACCGCCAGGTCGACATCCCCCTTGGCGACCGCCTCGACGATGCGGGCGGGGGGGTTGGGCTGCGAGTAGTCGCCGTAGACCGAATAGCCGGCGATGTTGTCGACGATCCCCCGGTTGGCCAGGGCGTGCGCCGGGGGCGAGTTGTAGCCGTCGTCGCCGACCATCTGCACGCCGATCTTCAGCTTGCGGAGGACCGGATCGTCGAACGACCGCACCGCGATCCCCCGGTCCTTGCGGTAGACGAAGACGTAGGTCGAGCGATAGTAAGGGCGGGTCGTGGCCGCCAGCTCAACGCTGCTCGGGAGGCCCATCACCACGTCGCAGGTGCCGGCCTTGAGGGTGTTGCGCAGGAATCCGCGGTGCTGCGGCCACCAGGTGTAGCGCAGGCTGGCGTGAAGGTCCCGCGCCACCATCTCGGCCAGCCGGTTCTCGAACCCCTCCAGCTTGCGGTTCGAGTACGGCAGGTTGTTGGGATCGGCGCAGACCCGCAGCTCGCGCGCGGGCGGGGCGGGGGCGGCGGCGCCTTTCCCGGAGCAGGCGGCGGTCAGCAACAGAAGACCGGCGAGGGCGATCCCGCTCTTACGGCAGCGCGAACACATACAGCATCCCTCCCGGGGTGGTGTACTTCGGCAGATCCCCCATGGCGCCCACGAAACCGAGCGCGGCGGTCGAGTCGCGCGGATCGAGCCGGCCGGCCACCACGGCGCCGGACCATCCGCCGACGCCGGAGAGGATGGCCACGTACTGCTTGCCGTCCGGCCCGCGGTAGGTGACCGGCTGGCCGATGATCCCGGAGCCGGTCTTGAACTTCCAGAGCTCCTGACCGGTGACCGCGTTGACCGCCTTGAACCACCCCTCCATCGTGCCGTAGAAGACGACGTCGCCGGCGGTCGCCAGGGCGCCGCTCCAGGCGGGGAAGAACTCCTTGATCTGCCAGCGCGGCTTGTGCGCCGCCAGATCCCAGGCGGTGAAGAAGCCGCGATGGCCGCCGGGGCCGGGGTACATCCTGACGTTGGCGCCGACGAACGGCGTGCCGGCGATGTAGTTCGCCTCCATCCCCTGGAAGTCCATGCACAGGTTGTTGTGAGGCATGTAGAGCAGCCCGGTGCGCGGCGAGAAGGCGGACGGCTGCCAGTCCTTGGCGCCCGGCGCCGCCGGGCAGATCTGGCGGACGGTCTTGCCGGCGCCGGTCGCCTTCGCCGTCACGTCGCGCATGCGCCCCGACTTCAGGTCGACGCCGGTGGTCGAGGTGATGAACGCGTAGGGGTCCGCCGAGAGCACCTCGCCGGTCGCCCGGTCCATGATGTAGACGTAGCCGTTGCGCTCGGGGCGGACCAGCACCTTGCGGCGCTGGCCGTTGATGTCCAGGTCGAGCAGCACGAGCTCGTTGATGCCGTCGTAGTCGAAATGGTCGTGCGGGCCGATCTGGTAGAACCATTTCGCCTGCCCGGTGTCGGCGTCGCGGGCGAAGATGCCGCACGTCCACTTGTTGTCCCCCGGGCGCTGGTCCGGGTTCCACGGCCCGGGGTTGCCGGTGCCGTAATAGATCAGGTTGAGCTCGGGGTCGTAGGAGATCCACCCCCAGACCGTGCCGCCGCCGGTCCGCCAGGCCTCGGGGGGCCAAGTGGCGACGCCGCGGTCCTTCCCCTGGTCCATGGCGTAGAACGGCTTGAAGTCGGGGCCGATCAGCACGTCCTTGTCCGGACCGGTGCTGAAAGCCTTCCAGGCGACCTGGCCGGTCTCGGCGTCGAGCGCGGTCAGCCAGCCGCGGACGCCGAACTCGCCGCCGCTGTTGCCCACCAGGACCTTGCCCTTGACCACCAGCGGCGCCATGGTGATCGACTCGCCCTTGTTGATGTCGCCGAGCGGCGTGCGCCAGACCTCCTGGCCGGTCTCGGCGTCGACCGCCACGGTCTGGCCGTCGAGCGTGTTGTAGTAGATCTTGCCGTTGGCGTACGCCGCGCCGCGGTTGACGTGGTCGCAGCAGGCGACCCCCTGGGCCGCCGGGTCGACCGGCGGCTTGTAGACCCACTTGGAGGCGCCCGAGTTGGCGAGGTCGAGCGCATAGAGGTAGTTGGGGAAGGGCGCGACGACGTACATCGTGCTGCCGACGATCAGCGGCGCCGCCTCGTGCCCCCGCGTATTGCCGGTCGAGAAGGTCCACGCCACCTTGAGGTTCTTGACGTTCTGGGCGTTGATCTGCCCGAGCTCGCTATAGCGGGTGCTGGCGTAGTTTTTCGCCGGCATCAGCCACTGGCCGTCGTCCTGGCCGGGGGGCTCTGCCGCCACCCGCGCGCCGTTCATCGCGGGATTGCGCGACGAGGAGGGGAGAGGAGTCTTCTCCTTCTGCGCCTCCGATTCGGTGCGGCAGCCCGCGGCCGTCAGGATGAAAGGCAGGAGGATGAGGCCGCCCACACACCTTCTCGTAACACGATAGAAGAAACCAGAGTTTCGCACTGGCTGCCCCGTTGGACCCGCCGGGTTTTGCATTGGCATCTCCCGTTGCGTTTTTAGAGAACTTCACCGCACATTCTCCGTCAGGAGCAAAACTCGGGCCAGGAGAAAAGCAGAGTAGAAGCCGGCGGGAGCCGGAGATCGACAGCGGGTTTTGACGAAAAATTTACACCCGGCGAGGGAAATCGGAGAGCGGAAGGGCGCGGACGGCAAGGCTCGATCACCGTCCGCGCGGGAGGAGCTACGACTCGCTGGCGCACTCCTGGGAGCTGACGGTCCAGCCCGGCGGGATGTTGCACGGATCGACCCGCATGCACTCCCCTGTCTGGGGATTGGTGCCGTACAGAACGACGTCGATGCAGTCGGTCGCGGACGCGGACCGGCTCCCCAGGGCCAGCAGACTGAGACCGATGAACGCCAACCCGGCCAGACGCAGCTTGAGCTTGGACATGAGTTTCCTCCTTGGAATGAAACTCTTTACGCAAGCTTCGAGCGATAGTTTCTTGCGAGCTGGAAGGAGAAGCAGGCCGGCGGCGGGACCGCCGGCCATGGAAAAATCAGCCGGCGACGGGGCAGCCGGAGGTCGAGGTCGCCCAGCCGTCCGGCACGATGCACGGATTGGCGTAGACGCAGCAGGTGCCGGTATCCGGGTTGGTGGCGTAGGTGATGACCTGGATGCAGCTACCGGTGTAGTGCTTCGTGGGGCAGTCCTTGGCGGCATCCGCCTTGCCCATCGCACAGAGGCTCACGAGGACGAACGCGACTCCAAGCAAACGCAGTTTCATGACGGTTCTACTCCTTCCAGAAACGGGTATCTCTGCCGGGATCCCGCCCCCGTGCTTCCGGGGGCTCTGATGCTCAAGCCTCTATATCTTCGGGCAGGAACAATGAAAAGTCAATAAATCTTCCTGATAAGATCCAATAAATCTATTTCTGATCTGAAAAATCAGGATCAGGGCCGGCAGGAAGCCCCATCCTTGGAGGCCGGCGCTCCCCAGTCCGCCGCCTCCCGGCAGCGGCCGAGCTCGGCGAGGGCCAGCGCCACCGTCCGGGCGTGATCGGCGGTCGGCTGTGCCTGCCAGACCGCCTGGGCGAGCTCCAGCGCGCGGGCGCCGTCGCGGACCGACCGATCGGGGCAGGCGGCGAGAAGGCGAGCCAGGGCGAGGCTCAGCAGGCCGCTGGTGGGCATCTGCTTCAGATCGTCCTCCAGCCGCCGCCGCGCCTCGACGTGGCGGCCAAGGCGGACCAGCGTCTCGGCCGCGCCCAGCCGGGCGGTCTCGTCGCCCGGCGCCAGCGTCACGGCCTGTGCGTACTGCTCCAGCGCCTCCGGAAGATGGCCGCCGTCGCGCAGGGCCTGGGCCAGCAGGCGGCGGGCCTCGGCGTCCTCCGGCCGGGCGGCCACCACCGCCTCCAGATGGGGCCGCGCCTCGGCGGGGGCGCTGCCGGCGAGCAGCGAGCCGAGATTGAAATGGGCCGTGACGTTCGAAGGGTCGAGGCGGAGAGCCTCGCGGAGCTGTTCGGCGGCCCCGTCGCGGTCCCCGGCGGACGCCAGGACCGAGCCCAGGTTGACCCGCGCCTCCACGCTCTCCGGCCGGGCGGCGAGAGCCTTCCGGAATTCCTGGGCCGCGTCCGCATAGCGCCCGGCCTGGGCGGCCACCCGGCCCCGCGTCAGCGCCACGCGCTCCCCCAGCCGCAGGTCCGCCACGCCGTCCAGCAGCGGATCGGGGGCCTTCAGCCCCACCTGGCCGGCCCGCGCCAGATGCTCCTCGGCCTGGGCGCGGTCTCCAAGGCCCCGGTAGGCCAGGGCCAGCGGATAGTGGAGGCGGTTCGCCGCCGGCACCGCGGCGAGAGCCGCTTCGAGATGCTCCACGGCGGTCTTGAAATCCCGGCGCGCCAGGGCGGCCTGACCGAGCAGGGAGCGCGCGGCGGCGTTCGTGGCCGGCATCGCGGCCGCCTTCCGCAGCGCGGCCTCGGCCTCTTCCGGCCGCCCCTGGAGCAGGCGGATCTCTCCCAGATGCACCCAGCCGGCCGCCGCGCCGGGGGACATCTCCAGGGCGCGGGTAAAAGCGGCCGCCGCGTCGTCGAGCCGGCCGGCGGCCTGATCGGCGGCGCCCAGCAGGTAGGGCCAGCGGGGATCGCCGGGGGCGAGAGCCGCGGCGGCGCGGAAGGAGTCCGCCGCGGCATCGTTGAAGCCGTAGGCGAGATAGACCTGTCCGAGGTCGCCCGGAGAGCCGAGGGTCCGCATCTCCGCGATCTGCGCCGCCACGGCGGGCTCCAGGCCGGAGAGATCCGGGACGCTCGCCGCGGAGCCCAGGGCTAACGCCAGGGCAAGGACGAACGCGCTCATTCTGGCTTCTTCCCCATCCCCCGGACGAGGTCCGTGTACGCCCGCAAAGGAGGCGGCGGGAAGGCTTCGACAACTCCGTCCGGCCAGACGACCCGCACCTCGGTCACCTCCGGCGCGTCCCCCAATCCCACCAGCACCCGCGGATCGCTCGCCGAGGCGTAGCTGCCGTCGCTCGCGGCCCGCCGCCAGAGCGAAGAGGCTCCCCGCCGTTTCACCTCGACGCGGGCTCCCGATGGCCGGCCCACCAGCCGCAGACCGATCCAGGCAGGGCGGCTTTCCCCTGAATTGACCAGCAGACGGACCGGGGAATCGGCGTCCACCACCAGGATGTCGGTGTCGCCGTCGTTGTCGACATCGCCGAAGGCGGCCCCACGCGACACCGCCGTTTTCCGGAAAGCGGGCTCCTCCACCACCGCGAACCGGCCGCCGCCCAGGTTGCGGTAGAGCTGGGCCGGCTGGGCGTAGGGCGTCAGCCCCGATCCCGATCCCGTGGCGCCGGCGAGGTTGACCGCGCCGTTGAAGACCGCGAGATCGAGCCGGCCGTCGCCGTCGAAGTCGAGCCAGCCGGTGCCGAACCCCGTATAGGGGAGGCTCGGAGCGCCCAGTCCCGAGCGCGCCGTGGCGTCCTCGAACAGGCCGCCGCCGAGATTGGCGTAGAAGGTGTTCGTCTCGGCCGTCAGATGGGTGATCAGGAGATCGTCGCGGCCGTCGCCGTCGGCGTCCCCGGCCGCGATCCCCATGCCGGCCTCGGGACGGCCGGCGGCGTTGAGGGCGACCCCGGCGATCAGGCCGTCCTCGCGGAAGGTGAGGTTCCGCTGGTTGATCCAGAGGAAGCTGGCGGCGCCGTCGTTGGCCACGAAGAGGTCGGTCCAGCCGTCGCCGTCGAAATCGTCCGCCACCACGCCGAGACCGGGGCCGGCCTTGCGGCCGATGCCGGAGGGGAGGGAGACGTCCTCGAAGGTGCCGTTCCCCCGGTTGCGGAGCAGGCGGTCCGCCACCGGCGCGAAAGCCGAGGGGCCGCAGTAATCGCGCCGGGTGTTGGGGGCGTAGCAGCGGACGTTGTTGGCGACCGAAAAGTCGACGTAGTTGACGACATAGAGATCGAGCCAGCCGTCGCGGTCGAGATCGGCGAAGGCGGCGCCGGCGCTCCAGCGCGGGTCGTCCGCCCCGGCCCTGGCGGTGACGTCGGCGAAGGTGCCGTCGCCGTTGTTCCGCCAGAGCTGATTCGAGCCGAAGTTGGCGAGATAGAGGTCGATCCGGCCGTCGTTGTCGAAGTCCCCGGTGGCGGCCCCCATCCCGTAACCCGTGGCCCGGATGCCGCTCGCCGCCGTCACGTCCACGAAGCGCGGAGCGGGATTCTTCCCCTTCGGAGTGATCAGGTCGTTGCGGAACAGGCGCCCCCAGCCCGCCGGTCCGGGATCGGGAGAGCCCGGCTTGAGCGCATGCCCCTGGACCACGAAGACGTCGAGGTCGCCGTCGCCGTCACAGTCGAAGAGAGCCCCCCCGCCGCCCATGATCTCCGGGAAGTAGAGCTCGCCGCTCTGCCCGGTCGAATAGGTGAACGCCAGCCCCCATTCAGGGGCGCGGTCGGTGAACAGGGCGGGGGGAGGGGCGCCCAAGGCGGGGGCCGCGAGGAGCAGGAAGGAGAGAGCCGGAACGAGCGGCGCACGAGGAGGCATCGGAAGAGTTAGACTACCCTCTGGAGGAACAAGATATGAAATCGGCGGTCAAGATCGAGATTGTGATTCCCGAAAGCCGTCGCATCGAGATCGATCTGCCTGACGATCTGCCGACAGGTCCAGCCGAGGTCATCATCCTGGCGGAGTACGAACGGCCGGTCCAGCGCGGTCTCCGCCTCATGGGGATGGATGTCGGCAAGGGACGGATCGCGGACGACTTCGATGCTCCTCTCCCCGAGGATCTCCTGGAGCTGTTCGAAGGGCGGTCGTGAGGCTGCTCGTCGATACTCATTGCTGGCTCTGGTATCTCTTGGCGCCAGAGCGCCTCAACGAAGCGGCTCAAACAGCTTTGGGAAACCCTGAGAACGAGATCTTCTTCTCGGTGGCCAGCACCTGGGAGATCGTTGTCAAATTCGCGCTCGGCAAGCTGGATCTGCCCCTCCCTCCGTCCGAATACGTTCCGGACCGTCTGGCAAGACTCGGCAATCAGACGCTCGCGATCCGTCAAGACCATGTCCTCAGGATCGAAAACCTTCCGGCGCACCACAGAGATCCCTTCGATCGGATTCTCATTGCGCAAGCCCAGACGGATGATCTGCGGTTCATGACAGCGGACAAAGTTCTGACCGCTTACGATGTCCCGATCCTCTGGGCTGGAGTCTGAGCCTCCCCCGCCGCCCGGAACCGCCGCACGATCTCCCCCGCCGGCTCCACCTTCCCGATCCCGGCGACGCTCTTGCCTGCCTGAAGGTAATCCCGATAAGAGAAGGTCGTCGCGGAGCGCTTCAGCTTCCAGACCGACTGCAACGCGTAGATCGTCCGCATCCAGTGCTTGGTCTTGCGGCCGCGCAGCATCCAGCGGGCGATCGGGCCGGCCTTGGTGCCGGCCTTCTCGATGTAGGGGGTGCGGATCACCGCCACCGGCACTCCGGTGATCCGCTCGGTCAGCACGATGTCGTCCGCCTCCGCCTGCACGATCGCCTGCTTGTAGTCCGCATGGGCGGTGCACTCGGTGGTGGCGATGAAGCGGGTGCCCATCTGGACCCCGGCGTAGCCCATCTCCAGCGCCTGGACGAAAGCCTCTTCGTCGCCGACGCCGCCAGCACAGACCACCGGCACGCCGAGATCCCCCAGCTCCGCGATCAGCACCTCGGCGCTCTTCGCCCCCGCATGGCCGCCGGCCCAGTTGTTCACCGCGATCAGGCCGTCCACTCCGGCCTCCAGACCCTTCATCGCCCACTTCCGCTCGGTGACGTCGTGATAGACGAAGCCGCCGGCCGCGTGGGCCTTCTCCACCACCCAGCGCGGATTGCCGAGCGAGGTGACGAAGAAGCGGACGCCCACCTCGATCGCCTGATCCACGAAGCGCATCATCCGCTCCTCGTAAACCTTGGAGGAGCGCTCGACGATGACGTTCATCCCGACCGGCTTTTTCGTCAGGCTCCGGATCAGCTCCATTCCGGCGCCGAACTCATGGCCGTGGGCGTAGACCATCGACAGCGGCTGCAGGACCCCGATGCCGCCCGCCTCGGAGACCGCCGCCACCAGCTCCGGGTTGCTGCACGGATACATGGCGCCGCAGATCAGCGGCACCTCGATACCGAGCTGGCGGGTGAGCGGGGTCTCGAGAAGACTTCCCAACTACTTCTCCACCGCCACGCCGCGCCAGAAGGCGATGTGGTCCTTGATGTTCGCGGCCGCCGGCTTGGGGTCCGGGTAGTACCAGGCGGCATCCGGGTTCTCCAGGCCGTCGACGGCGAGGGTGTAGTAGCTCGCCGTCCCCTTCCAGCCGCAGACCGTGTGGGTGTCGCTGGGCTGGAAGAATTCTTTCTTGATGGAATCGGGAGGGAAATAGACGTTCCCCTCGACCGTCTCATAGGTGTCCGTCTCGGCGATGACCTTTCCGTTCCAGATGGCTTTCGGCATGGGCTCTCCCTCCCTTGGTGAGCTCGATGGTAACTGAACCTGCTATCCTGAGGGACGAAGTTCCCTTTTATTCTGGAGGTGGCGCAGTGAGACGCCGTCTGCTCCGTATTCTCGGCCTGGCCCTGCTGCTGGCGGTCCCCAGCCTGGCGTCCGCGGCTGGGCCTCGCCCCAGCGTCGCCGAGATGGTCGACCGGGACGACCGGAAGGCCCTCAGTGCCCTGGGGCCGGCGGCCCTGCCGGAGCTCGCCCATCTCTACGCCGGCGGAGACGACGACCGGAAGATACGGATCGCCGGCATCTTCTACCAACTGGGCCGGCGCTCCCCGGAGGCTGAGCAGGTCCTGCTGAAGGACGCCCACACCGCGAATCCCGACCTGCGCATCGCGGTCCAGTACGCCCTCGGGCGGGTCAGCGACAGCGAGAAGGTGGTCGACACCCTGCTCGACATCATGCGCAACGACGGCAGCCCGATCTTCCGCGACAAGGCGGCCTGTGCCCTCTCCTACGATCAGATTCACCTGACGGAAGCGCAGAAAGTGCGCCTCTACGCGGGGCTGATCGAAGCCCTCGCGGACCCCAAGCCCCAGGTGCAGGTGATCGCCATCACGTCGCTGAAGATCCTGACCGGGCAGGACAAGGGGTTCCGCCGTTCCGCTCCGCCCGAGCAGAAGCAGCAGAGCATGGAGGCGTGGAGACGATGGCTCGCCGAGTATCGCGCCAATCTATAGCGCGCCAATCTTTAGCCTTAGCGGTGCTCCTGCTTCTGGCCCTGGACTCGTCGTGGGCCGACGGCGCGGCCGCTCCTCCTTTCCTGGTCCGCTACAGCTTCGACGATGGGGCCGTCGCCACCGGACCGGACACCTTCACCGTCTTCCGCAACGCCAAGGGGAGCGTCCAGCTCTCGACGGCGTTTCACGTCAGCGGCTATCGCTCGCTGGAGATCCGGGACGTCGCCGGGGATGGCGACTTCCCCGAATTGGAGGGGTTCTTCCCGGAACGCCGGGAGGGCCGGCTCTTCCTCCATTTCTCCCTGCTCACCGCTAACCCCAAGCAGGAGCTGAACGTCGCCCTGGCCGGCCCCGCGCGGTTCGGGCTGCGGAAGGACGGCATTGCCCTCTGGTTCATCGTCCGTGACGGCTACCTCCGCCACATCTCGGACAGCATCCCGAAGCGCCTTCTGGCCGTCAAGCCCTTCACCTGGTACGGGATCGACGTCGACTACGACGTGGCGCGCGGGCGCTATGACCTGCGCATCGCCGAGGAGGGGAATCCCAGGCCGGTGATCTCCCTCCGGGACCAGCCGAACGCCTCCGCGCAGCCGGGGGCGGCGGTGAATGTCTTCTCCTTCATCGGCGACCTGGAGGACCGGTCGAGCGTCGACTACTACGTGGACGACGTCGTCCTCGGCTCCGATATCGATGCGAAGCGCCCGCGGTTCGTGGCGCCGGGCCGCCGGAAGTTCTTCGTCGACACCTTCGCGGAGCAGGCCAGCCTGTTCAGGAAGATCCGGCAGCCGGGGAGCCCCGTTTCCTGCCCGCCGCTCCTCGATCTGGCCGAGGTGGGCTTCTCCCCGCGCGACCTCTCCGAGGCGAGGGTGGCCGGCCGGCTGGACACGCTCGAGGCGTTCCTCGCTCCCGGCCCATCGCCGAGGGTGGACTCGTCCACGCCGCCGAAGCTGCGGGCCGTGGCCTTCTGGAAGACGGGCTGCTACCAGATGGAAGAGGGAAAGGCGAACGAGGCCCTGAAGGCTTTCGACGCGGCGGTCCGAGAGTCGCCAGAGGCGCCTCTCTATGATCTTTCGCGCCTCCTCGCGCTGACCGTCCTCAAGCGCTGGACGGAGGTGGACGATCTCCTGGTGAGCCTCCATGTCCGCTGGGCGGACGATCCGCGCTACGCCCTGGCCTCGGCACTGGTCGCCGCCCAGCGGAAAGATCTGGACGAGGCCCGCGCCTGGCTCGATCCCTCCGCCATGGAGGCGCTCCGCCGCGAGCCCCCGCTGGGCCGCCTCGCCGGCGGGGACTGGACCGAAGACGTGATCGCCGCCCTGCGCGCCGGCGATCCGGACGGGTGGAAACGCTGGCGCGCCCTGTCGCTGGCGAGCGAGCAGCACTTTCACCTCGCCATGCTCGACGGGCGGACGGCGGAGGCCCGGGACTACGCGCTCCAGATGGCACAGCGCCTCAAGGCCGTGAAAGCCCCCGCCGGGGCCTGGCTGGAGCGCGCCGGCGACGCCGCCTTCGCCCGCCGGAACCTCGACGAGGCGCGGCAACTCTACGGCCAAGCCAGGCTCGGAGGCGCCCGCGAGACCGCGATCCTGCTCAAGCTGGCGGACGTCCACTTCCTGCTCGGCGATCTCGCCACGGAGAAGGCTTTACGGGAGACTTTCTACGGCAGCCTGGATCCGAAGTAAAAAGACGTGTCTCTTCAGGAATCCGCCCTCCGGCGCACCCGTTACAATGAGCCGGGAGGGTGCACCGTGGACCGAAACGACCTGCTGAACCGCTACCGCCAGACCCGCTCGCTGAGCGTCCAGCTCTGTGAGCCTCTGCATCCCGAGGATTACCGCATCCAGTCGATGCCGGACGTCAGTCCGCCATGGTGGAACCTCGGCCATACCACCTGGTTTTTCGCCAAGAACCTGCTCGAGCCGTTCGGCCTCTATTCGCCGGAGGACGCCAAGCTCGAGTTCGTCATGAACTCGTACTACGAATCGCTGGGACCCCGCATCCGCCGCGACCACCGGGGGCTGGTGACCCGGCCGAGCAACGACGAGGTCTACCGCTTCCGCGAATCGGTGGACCGCCGCATCGAGGAGCTGCTCCGCACCGCACCGGACTCCGATCTCGACCGCCTCCGCTTCCTCGTCGTCACCGGCGTGCAGCACGAGCAGCAGCACCAGGAGCTGCTGGTGACCGAGGTCAAGCACATCCTGGGCAGCAACATCCCCGAGCTGCGCGAGGCGTACAGCACCGCCTCCGAGGTCGCTCGCCACGGCGCGCCGGCCGCGAGCTGGATCCCGTTCGAGGAGGGGATCCAGGAGTTCGGCAACCGCGAGGGGGGGTGGTGCTGGGACAACGAGATGCCGGTCCACAAGGCCTGGCTCGACGGCTTCACGCTGATGAACCGCCTGGTCACCAACGGCGAATACCTGGAGTTTATGGCCGACGGCGGCTATCGCAACCCCCTGCTCTGGCTTTCCAACGGCTGGGCCAAGGTCAAGGAGCAGGGGTGGACGGCGCCCTTCTACTGGGAGGAAAAGGAAGGCGGCGGCTGGCAGCTCTGGACCCTCTCCGGGGTTCGCGACGTCGATCCGGACGAGCCGGTCTGTCATGTCAGCTTCTACGAAGCGGAGGCCTACGCCCGCTGGAAGGGAGCGCGCCTCCCCACCGAGCGCGAGTGGGAGCATGCCGCCCGCGTCTCCGGCTTCCCGGGCGGCAACTTCCTCGACAGCGGCGCCCTCCACCCGGTCCCGGCCGGCGCGGACGGCTCGGGGCTGCTGCAGATGGGGGGGGACCTCTGGGAGTGGACCTCGAATCACTACGAGCCCTACCCGGGCTACAAACCGTTCGAGGGCCCGCTGGTGGAGTACAACGGGAAGTTCATGGACAACGTCCGCGTGCTGCGCGGCGGCTCCTGCGCCACCCCCGCGAACCATATCCGGGCGAGCTACCGCAACTTCTGGGCGGCGGACACCCGCTTCCAGTTCAGCGGCATCCGGCTGGCGAAGGGCGCCTGAGGTGCCCGAGGTCGTCGTCGTCGGGGGCGGCGTCATGGGCGCCAGCGTGGCCTGGCACCTCGCCGCCCGCGGCTGCCGGGACGTGCTGGTGGTCGACCGCGCCGCCGCTCCGGGCGAAGGGAGCACCGGCCGCGCGACCGGCGGCTTCCGCGCCCAGTTCGCGACGCCGGTCAACATCCGCCTCTCCCTGCTCTCCCGCGAGAAGCTGCTCCGCTTCCCCGAGGAGATCGGCGGCGATTCCGGATACCGGCCGTACGGCTATCTCTTCCTGGCCGGCGACGAGGAGCAGATGGCCGCCCTGCGGTCAATCCGGCCGCTCCAGCAAAGCCTCGGCGTGCCGGTCGAGGAGATCGGCCTGGAGGATGTCCGGCGGCTCAACCCGGCGGTGCGTCTCGACGGGATCGCAGGCGGCTCCTTCTGTCCGATCGACGGCTTCATCCGCCCTCTGAACATCCTGAACGGTTACGTGGAGGCCGCGCGGCGGCTGGGGGTGCGGTTCGATTTCGGCGTCGAGGTGACCGGCTTCGCGGTCGCCAAGCGCCTGCCCGGGCGGGTGACGCACGTGCAGACCACGGCCGGCCCAATCGCGGCGCGGCACGTGGTCAACGCGGCGGGCGCCTGGGCCGGCTTGCTGGGACAGCTCGCGGGGGTCGAGATCCCGGTCTCGCCGCTCCGCCGGCAAGTGGCGCCGACCGTGCCGACGGACGCGCTCCCCGAGGAGATGCCGATGACGATCTTCCTCGAGGACGGCTTCCACCTGCGGGTGCGCGACGGCCGCGTCCTGCTCCTCTGGCCGCAGCCTCCCACCGGCGACCCGTTCGATGCCGGCTTCGACGAAAGCTGGCTGCCGGGGGTGCTCGAGCGGGCCCGCGCCCGCATCCCCGCTCTCCAGGACGTGCCCGTGGACCGCGCCGGCTGCTGGGGAGGCCTCTACGAGATGTCGCCGGACCAGCACGCGATCCTGGGGCTGGCGTCGCGGCTGGACAACCTCTGGCTGATCAACGGCTCCTCAGGACACGGGGTGATGCACTCCCCAGCCCTCGGACAGCTCGTGGCGGAGATGATCCTTGACGGCAAAGCCTCGGCGATCGACGTCCATAGCCTCCGCCCCTCGCGTTTCGCCGAGGGGGAGCCGATCCCGGAGTTTCACCTGTTGTAGAAGCTCACCACTCCAGCGTCCCCGCGGCGCCCTTGAACGGCCCCACGATCTCGCGGGTGACCCAGCCGCCGTAGAAATCACCTTCCTGGGCCCGCACCTGCTCGCCGTCGACGAGGCAGGCTTCCATGGCCTGGGGGTAGAAGGCGACGTAGCCCATCATCGGCTCGTAGATCCGGGTCGGCAGCGGGTAGTACCACGCCGCCAGCTCCTCGCGTTTGCCGTTCACCTCGAGATCGTAGTAGCGGGCCAGCCCTTTCCATTCGCACCAGGTCGCCCGTGGATTTTCTTGCAAAAACTCCATGCGGACGTCTTCAGGAGGGATGTAGTAGACCGGCGGGTGGCTGGTCTCGAGGACTCGCTTGGCCCGGCGGGTGTCGGCGATCGTCACGCCGTTGAAGCGGACTTCGATGTGTCGGGAGGAATCTTCGAGCGCGGGGGGGCGGGGGTAGTCCCAGACCGATTCCTGACCCGGGCCGGGCTCGATGCGCTGGATCGTCATGGTGGCCGAGGATAGCCTGAAAACGTAAGGGGCGGCCCGCGCGGGACCGCCCCTCTTACAGACTACCGCTTGGCGAGCTCCGGCTCGTGGACCTCGGCGTTCGCCGGGGGCGCCGTCGAGCCCTGGGCCGCCGGCTGGGCCTGTTGGCCCTGGGGCTGGTCCGGCTTGATCGCGTTCAGAGCCGCCTCGGGCGTCAGGTTCTGGCGCTTGGCCTCTTCCTTGACGGTGTTGGTGGCTTCCCGGGCGACGGTCTTCACCTTATCGACCACGCCTTCGGCGGTGAGGCCCTGGTTGTGTGCCTCTTCCTTGACCTTGTCGGCCACGGCCTCGGCGACGTGCTTGCCCTTGTCGAGAACCTGCTGACCCGCCTCCTTGACGTCGTCGAACAGGCGGTCGCGGGTCTCGCCCATCAGCTCGTCTTCCTTGTCGGTCGAGGGGACCGCAAGGCCGGCGATGACGCCGAGCGCCAGGACCGCGGCGCCGACCATGAGGGGGTTCTCCTCCATGGTCTGCCAGAATCCCAGCTTGGCGCTGCGCGCCTTCTGCTTCGCCTGGCCGCGGAGGGCGGAGGCCCGGTGCGCGACCTCGTGGCCCATGGAGGACGCCCGGTCGGCGACCTCGTGGCCGAGCTCGGACGCGTGCTCCTTGGTCCAGTCGGCGGCGTCGCCGACCTTGCCGGTGGCACTGGAGAGGGCATCCTTGGCGCTGCCCGCCAGGTCCTTGACCTTGTCGCCGGCCGCCGACAGCACGCCCGAGCTCTCCTCGGAGTCATAGCCGGTCTCGTAGCCGGTGCCCGAGTAGGAGCCCGTCCCGGCGTACCCCTGCCGGTAGGAGGTGCGGCCGTAGCCGTAGGCGCCCGAGTTGACGCCACGGTATTCGCCACGGTAGCGGCCGTCGTAGGCGTCGGCCTTGTCGCTCTTGCCGGAGCTCTCGACCAGCAGCCAGCCGAGGCCGAGGCCGACCACGGCCGCGGGCATCGGATGCTCGCGGGCGACCAGCCACAGCTTGCTGGCGCCGGTGCTCGAGCCCCCCTTGAAGAGGTTCCAGAGCTCCAGGCCGATCTCCTTGGGGGTCAGCTTCGCGTCGAGAGCCGCGAAAGTCTCGTCCATGTCAGACCGGGTGCGGTCGATCTCGGAACGGATCTCGCTGGAGTTCCGCCCGCTGCCCGCGCCGAGGTCCGAAGTGCCGGTCACGAAATCTTCTCTTTGAGCCATTCTTTGTTCTCCTGCAAGCTTTGGGTGGTTCTCTGGGGAGTGATGCTCTCTTGCTTGAGGGTCGCGAGCGCCTTCTTGATGAGAGAGTAGCCGACCGCGGCGAGGATCCCGCCGACGATCAGCGGTGCCAGCCAGACCGCCACTTCCTGGTTCATGAAGTTGTTGAGGATCGACGTCAGGCCGTAGACGGCCGCCAGCAGCAGGGCGATGGAGCCGAGGAGGGCGACCGCGCCGCCGACGGCGACTTCGCCGAGGTTGGCGCCGATGCGCGAGGCCTTCTCGGACATCTCCGTCTTGGCGAGGTTCACCTCCTGCTTCAGCAGCGTGCTGGACTCCTGCGTCAGCTCCTTCAGCAGTTGGCCAATGGACCGTTCTTCCTTGCGTTCACCGGGTACCGCCATGGCTTACACCCCCAGCGACGTATCGTTGAGCGTCGTGCCGGCGTTGGCGCCGCCAAGGTCGGTGCTCCGCTCCGGAGTGTAGGTCGTGCGGGTCGCCGGCTGCCCCTGGTACCCCTGGTAGGAGGAGCGGCCGGTGGACTGCGGATAGCCCGTCCAGGCGCCGCCGTCGTAACCGGAGCGGGTGCCCTGGCTCGGGCTCGAGGCCTTGAGGAACCGGGCCAGCATCAGGCCAGCGAGCAGCGTGCCGCCGAGGAAGACCTCGGGGCGCCGGCGCGCGAAGTTCTCGGTGTCGCGGACGAAGCCGCGCAGGTCGTTGTCGCGCAGGTAGCCGGAGAGACGCTCCACCTGCTGGGCGGCGCGGTCGGCGTACTGGCCAAAATCACCGGCCTGCTGCCCTTCGTTGAGCTTGCGGCCGGTCTCGCGCAGCGCCTGGGCTAGCGAGCCGAGCCGCTCCGCGGCCTGGTCCTTCTGCTGACCGACGAGGTTCTGCACATGGTCGCGCGCCTGGTTGGCCACGTCCTTCGCCTGGTCCTTGGCGTCGCTCGCCAGGGTCTTCACCTGCTCCTTGGCGTCGTGAGCGAGCTCCTGGGCCTGGGCCTTGACGCCCTGGGCGGGCGGCAATTCGTGGGACGGGTCGAGATTGGGGGTGGCCGTATTCTGGCCGCCGACTACATCTGTTCGCTTTGCCATCTGATCTCTCCTTCCGATGTGGTTACTGCGGCCCGCTGTGCTTGAAAACTTCTTCTGAGGAGAGCACCCGGCCTCGATGTTCAAGGCCGCCGCGTTCGATTCTTGTTAGAGCAAGAGGTGTGCCAGAATCACCGAATGGATCACAACGGACGGCAGAACATTTCGAGCGGCGCCCCCTGGGAACCGATCGTCGGTTACTCGCGGGCGGTGCGGGTGGGACCCTACATTCACGTCGCCGGCACCACCGCCCTCGATGCCGAGGGCAACTTGGTGGGCGCCGGCGATCCTTACGCGCAGACGATCCAGATCCTGAAAAACGTCGAGGCGGCCCTCTCCAGGGCGGGAGCGCGGATGGCCGACGTCGTGCGCACCCGGATCTTCACCACCGATATTGCACAATGGCAGGAGATCGGCCGGGCGCACGGCGAGTTCTTCCGCGACATCCGCCCGGCCGCCACCATGGTGGAGATCAGCCGCCTGATCTCGCCCGACATGCTGGTCGAGATCGAGGCGGACGCGATCCTGCCAGAATAGCTCTACTGGTCGTTGTGCAGCTCGATGAACTCGTAGACGAAGTTGTTCGTGCCGAGGGCGTCGGAGAACTCGTTGATCACCACCCCCTTGGCGCAGCCGGCCCCGGCGCCGCCGCCGGGGGTGCCGTTGCTCGACGCCGTGGTCGTCCAGCTCGTGCTGGTGCCGGCGGCGAGGCAGGGGTCCTTGCGCTGGACCGTGCTCCCCGCGGCCGACGGCATGGCGATGGTGGTGCCGTCGATCAGGGTTCCCGAGGCATTGGTGAGCCGGTAGGTCTCGCTGCCGTTGATCACCGGCATGGTATCGGCTGAATTCAGGTAGACGGTGTTCGAGGGCAGCGGCGTGCCGCCCCGCCAGAAGGTCTCGAACGCGCTCTTGGTGGCGTTGCGGCCGATCACCAGGTAGCCGCCGGCGGGGATGGTGGTGCCGGTGGGGATGGTGTAGGTGAAGGCCGCGTTGGCCTGCGTGAGCTGCCAGCCGCCCACGTTGACGCTCACTCCCCCGCCGCCCCCCGAGCCGTAGGTGATCCACATCGGCGCCGACCAGACGTCGTTGCCGTCGGCCTGCACCGCGTGGACGTAATAGTAATAAGTACCGGCGCTCAGGGTCTCGGTCAGGCTGAGCGTCGAGGCGCCGGACGCGGAGCGGTAGGCGGAGGCGGGCACGCCGCCGCCGATCTGCCCGCGCCAGATCTCGAGCGAGGAGACCGACTCGCCGTCCGGATCGTAGACCGCCGCGCGCAGGCTGGCGCCGCCTGCGGAGGTGAAGATGTCCCCCATGAGGTGGGCGCCGTCGGCGGTGGCGAAGACGAGCTGGGCGTTCGAATCCTCGGTGGCGAAGAAGTGGCGCGCCTTGTGGGCCTGCAGCAGCGCCAGCTTGGTGAGCACCGGCGAGGAGCCGTTGGGCAGCAGGTAGACGGTGCGGTCGGGGAGGCCCAGCCCGTAGGTGGTGCAGTGGGCGTCGTGATCGGCGACCGGCCCGAGATGGAAGCCGAGGTTCAGCGCCTGTTTCCAGAACGGCGAGTAGTCGGTCGAGGCAATGTTGGCCTGGGCGCAGTTGGTGGCGGTGTTGAACGCCAGGCCGCTGCGCACCGCGATCCCCTGGAGCGCCTGGTCGGCGTCGGCGTTGAAGGCATAGTTGTCGAACTGCCCGGTCTCCGGATGGCAGAGGATGCCGAGCGCGCCGGCCGCCGACGGGTTGGCGGCCGAGGTCTTGTACATGTTGAGGTAGGCGAAGCGCTTCGGCGTGTAGACGTCGAAGTAGCAGTTGGTGCCGGTGGTGCACTCCCTGGTGGCGCCGTTGCAGTTGGAGCAGGTCTCCCAGCCGAACAGCTTCGGCGTCTCGATCAGCGTCACGTGCCCCTCGTCGGGATTGGTGAGCACCCCCCACTCCATGCCGTAGAGGGCGACGAAGGCGTCGTTCACCGTCGCCGCGTTGGCGGCGGCCAGACCCGCGGCATAGCGCTGGCGGATCTTGGCCTCGGTGACCGGCGGATTGTTGGTGGTCATCGCGTCGTCGAACAGGTGGTTGTGCTCGTTGATCACCCAGTAGTCGACGCCGCCCGAGTTGCGGGCGTAGCTGTAGACCGCCGCCGGATCGGAGGTGCCGCTGCCGTTGGGATTGCCGGAGGCGCAGGAGCTGGTGGGCTGGCCGCCGTCGGACCAGTTGGAGTGGCTGTGGCCGGAGCCGTAGTAGAAGTTGTAGCGGAAGCCGGCCTCGAGGGGCGTGTTCTGCTGGTGCGAGCAGGCGCTGATCGCCTTGCTCTGCCGCAGCCGGATCACCTCCGACTCCTTCAGGCCGTAGTCCACGATCACCTGGTAGGTCGAGGTCTTGGCTTCCGTGATCCCGGCCTGGCCCGTCAAACTTTCATAGCCAGCGGCGAGCTCCTTGGCGGGATGGATCGAGTCGGGCAGAAAACGGCCGCGGAAGGTGTACTCATACTTGCCCCCCGGCACCCGCCGCCCCTGCGTGTCGCGGCCGTCCCAGACGAACTCCGCCGTCGCCTGCCCGGAGAAGTCGATACGGACCGCCCCCTCCGCCGCGCGCACGAGCTTCTCCACCCCGCCCACCGGCCCGCGGATCTCCAGCCGCCAGCGCGCGCTGCCGTACTCCTGATCGGCCGCGGCCCCCTGGTACGACAGCACGGTGAACAGCCGGACGGTGCCGGCGCTCCCGGGCAGGGCGGGAGAAAACTGATAGGTGTCCGAGCCGAGGAAGGCGATGAACCGCGAGTCGCAATCGTCGTACTGGACGGCGCGAGCGGCGGAGGGGAGGGCGAGAAGCCCCAGGATCAGACCGAGACCCGGAAAACGGCGTTTACCGCAAGGCATGAGAACACTCCTCCAATGGAGCGCCTGGAGAGTCAGGCGCTATCTAAGAGGGTGTCCGGATCCCGTGGCGCGGGCCGGTAGCGGCACGTCGTTACGGTACCGCTACCCGGCCGTCACGCGAAGCTTCAGGCCCGCGCCGTGGAGGACAGCGCTTCGTGGAGCTGTTGCCGCAGCAGGGCGAGGCCGGCCCCGGTCCGCGGCGCGTAGGCAGGCTCGTTGTTGGTGGCCGTCCCTTGCGCGCAATCCTTCTCCTCGTCCTCCTCCGTCCCGGTATTCGCGGTGCCTTGAGCGCACATGCCGAGACCGGGTTGCGCGAGAGCGTTGAATTTCCTGGCGGGCAGGACGTCGATCATCAAATCCCTGGACTTGAAACTCATCATCTCCTCCTTGGGCAGAGCCCATGCGGCCGCGGGGCCGCGCGAGTGTTCGTCTGAAACGGATTGAGTAAGTCTAGCAGATGTGTGTAGACGTCACGATCACCGGGAGTCGCCACCCGCGGGGGTGATCATCCAGATGTCCCCCTCGTCGCTCGCCCGCACCGCGTAGAGCGTCCGGTCGTCCGGCCCCACGGCGAGCGAGCGGAAGACGGAGTTCGGGGGCGGCTCCAGAACCAGGCGGGAGACCTTCGAACGGAGGTCGCACTGGAAGATCTTGCCTTCGTGCAGATAGAGGAGAGTGCGGTCGTCGTGGAGCCAGACGGGGACCGAGCCCACATCCGTCAGCCGCTCGTACTTGCCGGAGGCGAACGAATAGACGACAACGCCGGGGATGTTGGAGCCGTCGCTCGTCTGCTCGAGGTTGCCGGCGAGGTAGGCGCCGTCCGGCGACCACGCGTTCGCCGCGAAGGCCTGCCCGTCCGCGGGAGCCGGGAGCAGCCGGACCCGCCGGTCGAGCGGCTGCGCGGGATCGATCAGCGCCGCGCTCTTGGAACCCAGGCTGGCCACGAAGCGGCGGCCGTCGGGAGAGGGGATCGGGGTATAGAGCGGATCGGGCGTGCCGTGAGGGATGGCCTGCCGCTCGCTCCCATCCATCCGGATCGTCCAGGCGCCGTAGCTGCCGCCGCGGTCGGAATAGAACAGGAGACGCTGGCCGTCCGCGAGCCAGTGGGGGATGCGGTCCTTGGCGGCGTCGGTGGTGAGCTGGCTCTGGCGGGTGCCGTCCGCCTTCACCAGGAAGATGTCCTCCTGCGGGGTGAAGATGTCGAAGGCGATCCACTCCCCGTCCGGCGAGACCGCGGCGGAGCGGACGGCCCGCGAGCCTTGAGTCACCGGCACCGCTTCCCCGGAAACGCGGTGGGTCACCGGATCGAACGACCGCCGCTCCAGGTTGGATTTCCCCTCGTCGGTGGCGTAGACGATCCGCCGGCCGTCCCGGGCGAGGCTCAGCAGCCCGGTCGACTGCGACGAGGTGGTGATCGACTCCGGCACCCCCAGCACCCTGCCCGTTGTCTCGTCGATCGGCACCCGCCAAACGTTCATGCTGCCGCTGCGGTCCGAAACGAAGTAGAGGTAGCGGCCGTCGGGGGACCAGACCGGGTTCCAGTTGACATGATCGTCGTACGTCACCGGCACGGACCCACCGCCGGCGACGGAGACCGTCCAGAGCAACCGCCGGCTACTCCCGGTGGGAATCCCCCAGTAGGCGATGCGCTGCCCGTGGGGGGACCAGCTCGGCTGCACCGCATCCTCCCGGACCAGGCGCCGCTGCTGGCCGGTGGCGATATCCACCATCCAGAGCTGGCTGTTGAGCCGGCGCTCCAGCGGCCGCGAGACCTCCTCGGTGGCGAAGACGAGCCGGTGGCCGTCCGGCGACCAGGCGGGGTTGTAGCCGATGCCGGTGACCCGGCGGGCGGACTCGCCCGTGGCGCCCATGACGAACAGGCCGCCCCCCTCGCGGTCGGAGCGGAAGGCGATCTGCTGGCCGTCGGGCGAGAAGGCCGGCTGGGTGTCGTCCGCCGGGGAGTCGGGCGTGAGGTTCTGCGGGTTGCCGCCGCCGACGCGCTGGAGATAGATGTCGGCGTTGCCGTTCAGCGACTTCACATAGAGGAGAGAGCGGCCGTCCGGCGAGAGGCTCGGGAAGGACTCGCGCCCCTCCTGGTCGGTCAGCCGGTTGAAGCTCAGGCCGGCGGTCGACCAGGCGCCGGCGCGGCTGCCGGCGGGACGGCGCAGGTAGACCACGCCAGCCACCAGCGCCACCGCGGCGAGCAGGGCGACCGCCCAGAACCAGGGGTGGGTCCGGGACGGCACGGGGCGGTCCGGCTGGGTCCGCACCGTGGTCGTCATCGTCTGGTTGCGCAGCGCGCGCAGATCGCCGAGCGGCCCCTCGGCCGTGGGATAGCGGTCCCCGGGGTTCTTGGCCAGCAGGCTGTCGACGATCCGCCCCAGTTCGGGGGGCGCCTCGGAGCGCGCCTCGGAGAGCGGCTTCGGCTTCTCGTTCAGGATGCCGTAGAGAACGGCCTGGTCGTGCTCGCCGCGGAACGGGCGGCGGCCGGCGATCAGCTCGTAGAGGACGACGCCGAAGGACCAGAGGTCGGTGCGGTGGTCGACGTCCTCGCCGCGGGCCTGCTCGGGGGACATGTAGGCGGGGGTGCCGACCGAGGAGCCGGTGCGGGTGATCGCCGCCGCGCCCGCCAGCTTGGCGAGGCCGAAGTCGAGGATCTTCACCACCCCGTCGGCGGTCACCATGATGTTGGCCGGCTTGATGTCGCGGTGAACGATCCCTCCGCGGTGGGCCTTGGCGAGCCCGCGGGCGATCTGCTCCCCGATGTCGATCGCCTCGTCGATCGGGATCGGCCCGCGCTCGATCAGCCGCCGCAGGGTCTCGCCGTCGTAGTAGGGCATGGCGAGATAGAGCCGGCCGTCGTCGGTCTCCCCGACCTCGTGGATGGTGCAGATGTTGGGGTGGTCGAGCACCGAGGCCGACCGCGCCTCCTGCAGGAAGCGGACCTTGGACTCGGGATCGCGGGTCAGCTCCGGGGGCAGAAACTTCAGCGCCACCGTGCGTTCGAGCCGGAGATCCTCGGCCCTGTAGACCACCCCCATGCCGCCGCCGCCGACGTAATCGACCACCCGGTAGTGGGCGATCATGCGCCCCACGAGGTGATCCGCGTCGCCGAAGACGGTGGTCGCGGCCGCGGGGGAGGAGGGGATGTCCCGCAGCGTGGGGTCGAGGCTCTCGTCGAGCACGGGGATGCCGAAGGTGCCGGTAGTGGCGTTCAGGGCCAGCAGATCATCCCGCATTGCCTCCATGCTCGCGTAGCGCTCTTCCGCCCGCTTGGCCAGCGCCCGGACGACGATCCGTTCGAGCTGCGCCGGCACCCCCGGCCGCAGGACGGCCATCGGTTCGGGGTCGCGGCTCAGGATGGCGCGGATCCGGTCGTGGTCGGTCTCGCCCGGGAACGGCGTCCGGCCGGTGACCATCTCATAGAGGACGACGCCGAGAGCCCAGATGTCCGTGCGCGGATCGATGGTTTCGCCGCGGATCTGCTCGGGCGCCATGTAGCCGGCGGTGCCCACGGCGGTGCCGTCGCGGGTCAGGCGCGACTGGTCCGCCAGCTTGGCGATGCCGAAGTCGACGATCTTCAACCGGCCGTCGGGAGCCACGATGATGTTGGCCGGCTTGACGTCCCGGTGGACGATCCCCTTGGTATGGGCGGCGGCGAGGCCGGAGGCGATCTGGGCCGCCAGCCGGACGGCCTCGGCGATCGCCAGGCCGCCGCGCTCGACTTTGCGCTTGAGGGTCTCCCCCTCGCAGAAGGCCATGGCGATGAACAGCCGGCCGTCCTCCGTCTCGTCGATCTCATAGACAGTACAGATGTTAGGGTGATCGACCGCCGACGAGGCGCGGGCCTCGCGCAGGAAGCGGCGCTTGTCCGACTCGTTGGCGTTGCGGTAGGTGGAGAGGAACTTGAGGGCGACCAGCCGCTCGAGCTTCTGGTCCTCCGCCTTGTACACGACCCCCGCACCGCCGCCGCCGAGACGTTCGAGGACTCTGTACCGGGAGATAGTGCTGCCGATCAACGAGAAGTTTTCCTGGAAACGGATCGCCAACAGTCTATCACTCCCGCGGGGCGGATGCCTCCCCCTCCCCGGAAGTCCGTTTCCGCCCCCCTGACGCCACTCCTGGAGGGCTCGACCCGGGCAACCGGCGGGGGGTGGGGCCAGGAGCCGACGGGGTTCGCCTTTCAGGCCGGCGAGATAGCCCCAGACGTCTCTCGAAGCGCTGGCCGCTCCCTCTGCCACTTCCCGGGAGAAGGCCACGAAGGCGGGTCGGGAAGGCAGGCCTTCCTTAGCGAGGGATGGGCTAAATTCCTCCAGTGATCCGCCCGCACATCCTATCGGCGACCCAGCAAGCCCATCTCCAGGAGATAACGTTGAAGCTCCGGTCCGGAGCGGCACGGAATCCTGAACCACCAATCCCTGGCACCTTCCTCAACTTCCGTGTCGATGGGATTGATGCTTGGCTGAGTAACAAGAAGAAATAATTCGTCCCACGGCCGAAGCACAACGTCTATTTCTTCGCGCAGCCTGGGTGGGACTGCCTCCTTGACTTCCTCAAGGAGGTCTCGCATGTAAAGATCATGTACGTAGTCGTGAATCGACAATCGGTAGCCAGCCTCAACCTCCAGGACGAACCTTTTCCATTTCTCCAGAAGCCTTGAGGGTTTAAAGCTTGTCGCAAACCCCCATTCTTCTCTGATTCTCTCAAAGACCGAGATCAGAGCTTCACGTTCCGCCCTGTTCTGTGGCTTGTGGAACTTCATGATGTCAATTCGTCCGCCCTCTCATGATTCGGCACCCATGGCCGAGCCCGTCATCGCCAGTGGCCACATAATTACGCCCGTCCTTGAATTCGATATAGACATCTATGTTGTCATTCGCCGGATCAAGTCCTGGGGAATCGATCCAGTGGACGTTGCACGGGGCCTTGGATAGCTCGTTTGCCATACCTCTTAAATCTCGGGTTTTATCAGGAGATGACTTGACCTTAGAACGAAGAGTAAGTCAAAGCTATGTTCATGAGAAAGCTACGCACATCGTCGGGCCAGACGGCATCGCTCGCGAAGAAAAAAAAGGCTTCGCGTGCTGCGGCTATGTCGCCCCCGACGGCACTGGAGACAAAGCTGTACGGCCCCGCTACCACATAATAATCATCGGCAGTACACAAAATGGCAAAAGATTCATCGTCAGGCACAAGCAGAACATTCAACCCGAGGCATTCTTTGCTGAAGCTGAGGAGACCGTCTTCGGTTACCGGAAACCTATAGGTCAAATGACCCTGACTGATCTCATCTGTAATAATGGATAGAAACTCCGTCACGCCAAGGGAACTCATAGCAGGGATCAATCGATTCACATCCCGAGAGTCAAAGTGACTTGCACTCTCGACGGGCACAACTGTCCAGCCCTTACTACCCAGGAGCTCTGATCTGAGCATCTCCGGACCGGACAAGAAGCGCCTCATCAGAGACATGGCACTTCGAACTTCGTCAGAGTTACTCACAACTGCCATCTTGTTCACTTGGACCTTTCCGACAAGACCCTACGACTTAGCCGCCTCCCCAACTGAGCGCAGAATAGACGAGAGCCAGACGAGGGCGTACCCCACGGCGGGCATCTCTCCATCACGTATCTTGAGCAACTCGCTCCAGTCGCTAGAGAGTTGACCCAGGCTAAACTGCCCAGGCTCTGAGTAGGGATTGTAGCGTTCCTCCGGGGAAATTTCCCAGTAGAAATCTTCAGCTACTTCTACAGACGACTGCCCAGTCTTATCCATGTGAACGGCCAGAACCTCAAACATCTTCCGCAGATCGGTAAGCTCTATTCTCATTCAACGCTCCTTGCCGATCCGAAAGAGGACTCTAGTTCCACCCAGGCTCTACAACCCTCTTTATTATGTCTTCCCATCATGGGCTCCCATGGCCGTATCAACAAGACGATGCAGATTCAAGAGCTCATCATCGCCAATGGTCGCAAACTTCTCTCCCAGCCAAGCAGCGCACCTAAATCCCACCTGCGGGATATAATAGGCATAAACACCCTCCGACATTTCTTCAGGGTCGAAGAGTGAAGGCGGATCCGCAAAATGCCCTTCGAGTCCACACCAGGCGACAATCGCGCCTGCCCGGCAAAGCGACTTCAGCGTTTCCTCCAGCAAGGGTCCCCACTGTTCCTTCAGTGGCCACTGGGAGATGAGAACATCCCACTTGAGAACAGTCCACCCTTGCCCGCTCAAGCGACTCCTCTGCACCTCGATTCCAGGAGGCCATATTCCCTTCGGGAAAAGGGGATCTGCTTCAGGCAAGCCCGGCCAGAAGGCATAGAGCAACAGGCCATCCACTTCTTCTCCATACCAGAAGATACCTAGCGACTGCTCAGTGAGCATGTTGCTTGTCACTCTTCATCAGCGGTTCTAAGCACTGCCATCATCCTTTACCAGCAGTTAAAAATGCAGCGTCGATATCAGCAAGCAAGCGCTCATATTCCTGAGAGTCGGCAATGGTCATAAACCGTTTCATCTCTTAAAGGCTTCGCGCCGAGCGTTCAACTTCCACAGCGAGTGGAACAGTCCTAAAGAAGCGTACTCATTCTTCGGATGAGTGACTAGGAATTTCCGAAAAACATCTGCCGCCTCTTCGGACCTATTAAGACTGAAGAGAGAAGCCCCGTATAAAAACAAAGCATCTTTATGATTTGCATTTTTAGAGAGAAGCATCGCAAGCACAACGACAGCTCCTGCGTGGTCCCCATGACCTCGCAAGCTAAGCGCCTTGCAAAATAGCTCTTCTTCACTCTGACCCGTTGCTCTCCTTGCCATCTCAACCTTTGCCTTCTTCAAGCGTTTGGCACCTCAGGAGCAGCGACCTCGTCGACACGGCGAATATAAATCCCAAGCCTCGAAGACTTTGCAAAAAATTCTCCCCCAGCTCCGTTCGGAGCAATCGAAAAGCCATCGTCCCTGTCAAACGTGGATTGCTCCTTAATGAGCTCAGCCAAAAATTCCAGAGACACCCTGTCGCCTTCCAGCAAGACCACATCACCCTCAAGAACTCGTATTGACAACCGAACATCGCGGCCAGAATAGTTTTCACACACTTCATCAGGACTCATGGTTTGGTTCCTCTGACAGTACAAATCTCAGATCTCGTACAATCTCAGCAACGTCATCAGATCGATGCTGAGTGGAGTTACCATAGGCACCGCTCTTCAAAAACACTTTTATATCACTTTGCGCGAGCTCGATATCATTCATGACTTGACGACCTCTCAAAGGCCGAATCTATGTGTCGTATTCTTCAGCGGTCAGCGCACCGCAAGAGGAGCCAGCTCAATATACTTCTCTGAATACCCGAAAAGATCTTCGTTCACCTGTATTGCGCCGCAGAAGAAGTACTCTGCACAGAAGAGCAATGCATGAGCCTTATTTTTCCTAATTACAGACGCATTGACGCTCAGAGCCCCCAGCTTATCAGTTCGCCCAAGGCTACGCTCGCCTGAAGAAAGGAGAATCACCTCCGCCCCCGGCAGCGGCTTACCGCTACCGCTAATGCCGACCAGAAATTTAATATCCTGCTGCCCTGGCGATGGGGCGCTAGTGAAAGCCTGTCCCGGAAGGCAACTAACACACAGCATTGCAGTCACTAGAGCGTACGCATGGTTCCGGCACATATCAAATCTTTCAACAATGGCAGCTTCTAATTAAACTTTCGGCAATCCTCTTCGCCCTTCGACCCTCTTGGCTCCATAGTAGTAGGCAGAATCAAACTTGCGCAAAGTTGGCCTGTTCTTGCTCACCTCAACCTATTCCTGTTCTGCCGCGCAGCGGCCGCAAGCTATGCTCTTCATCGAAGGCCGTAGAGCGCTGCGTACTCAGAACGCAAGTCAGAGTACCAGTCTTCCAAGGAAGAGTATTCCTTGAATGGCACATAGCTATCAAAAAGAGCCACATACTTTCCGTCTGCTAGCCGGACTGCCGACAAATACAAGCCTTTATGGAACAAAAGATATTCAGGTGACAAACCCTGCCTAAAGTGCAACTCGTTTACGCCTTGAATGTCGTCGCCCAAAGCAGAGCTACCAAACGGGCTCAAGATGGTTTCACTTTCAAACAAATCTCCTCCACCCAACTCGTGCCACAGATCGACGAGGTCGTCAGGCAGGCTGATTTTTCTTTGGGCCATCCAATCGTAGAGATCACTTCTGGGGATGCCGCCAAGCCAATAAAAGAGATGAGGCGCCCTAGAATAGTCATCCATAATCTATAGATTCATTACCTTGCCCCGATGATTGCCCCTAGCGAACCTTACATCCCGGCAGCCGGGCCATACACTTCCACGTATTTATCTAAAGGCTAGAAGCCACTGCGATGGATCGCTCAATCTCAAAATGCTTAGTCTTCCTCGGGCAGATCTCGGGGAAGGTTTTCCTCCTCGAGAGCGGCCCTAATGATATTGTGCAGGAAGTCTTCAGTTACCGCCCGGCTTGACTGGAGATCCTCCAAGCAATCCCTTATGCCTTTCGTGGCTTCCTTCATCTGTTCCAAGCTGACGGCAAGCGCTTTTTCGAAAAGGGGCAATGCGGTGGTCGCGCTATCCTCCACCGCGTAATAAAACCAGCCGAGTTCCAGAAGGGCGGGTGCGAAGCTTTCATCAATATCTAATGCCGCACGAAACGCTAATTGAGCTTCTCGATAGTCAGAAATTACCTCCCCAGATCCCATTTGGACGTAACGTCCCTTCCAGACCAGCTCCATCGGAGAAAGAGGGCGCTCTTTTTCAATTTCAATAATTTTTGCCAGCATCTCGTCAGCATTTCTTTCGGATAATTTAATAGAATTGCTCAAGGTTTTCCTCCTTGCTTTTCCATTAACCGCTTTGACCCTTCGATAAGCTTCTTCATTCCCTTAGCTGCATGCGATTCCGGCCCCTTGCCTTTCGCTAGTTTCAAAATTTGCTGATAGGTCTTATCGGCCAACTCACTTCTAAACGAGGGGGATCTCTTGAGGGTTGCATGAATCAACTCTTCCGCTGTCTTTTCGAGCTTGAGCTCAGGAACAAATGCCAGGCCAAGCTGTAGACCAAGGTCGTTTGCGTTTTGTGGCAACACAAATTCCAAGCCGAACCAATCCACAAAGGCAGCGAAGTCGTTGCCTTCTACTGCCATCTGATCTAGCCGCTGCTGATAGTACCCTCGCACGCCAGCGATCATTCGATCAATGCTAGCGCTGCCCGAAAAGGAACTGAAGAACAGTCTTCCGGAGGCTAGAGCGCTAGCCCCCCAAAGACCGGTATTAGGATTTGTAGTGGTCCCTTTCCACGCAGCGCCAGTGACCGTCAGTTCGAACCCTATGCCCGACTCACCTGGGGCCATCCCGGCTGGAGCATATTGGTGAACCCAGGCTTGAGATTGTTGGCCGTCCGGATCCGTATATCGTATTGGATTATCTGTGACATAGGTATACAAATTCCAACTCTGCGGCCTCCGAGGACTCCCTTCCATCGGGTCCACACTTGTAAATCGACTTACCAGCGGATTAAAAAACCGCGCGTGCATGTAATCCAGATCATCCCCCGCCCCGGCCGGGTTTCCGAGATCCCTTTCGTGGCCGGTGAACTTCTCGCGGACGGTGTCCTGGTTGAAGGCGGTCGCTTCTTCTCCGTAGGGGTAGTAGACGTGGTAGGCCTTCTGCTGGCCCAGGCTGTCGGAGACCAGGCGCGGGGTTCCCAGGTGGTCGAGGTGGAGGTGACGGATTCCCTGCGGAGTCTCGGCGGCGAGGAGGAGGCCGTCTCGGTAGATGTAATCCTCCGCCACGCTCCAGGTGCCGTTGGTGGTGTATTCGCGGAGGACTTTGCCGTCCAGCCCGCGCAGGGTCCAGAGGGAGGTGTTGTCGGTCTTGTAGGACCAGGCCCTTTCGTCGTCGGCGGTGTAGAGGTAGATCCACTCGTCGCTCGGGGTCTTGTAGTCCCACATCAGGTGGAACGGATCGTAGGTGTAGGCGTTGCCGTTCCAGGCGGTCACGTTGCCCGAGGCGTCATAGGTAGCCCCGGTCAGGCGGTTGGTGGACGGCGCGGTCGGCGTGTTGCGGGCGCTGCTGCCGCCGATCGCCAGGAGGTTGGCGAAGGGGTCGTAGGTGAAGGTCTGGGTGCGCAGCGTCGCCGAGCCCGTGGGCTCCAGGTACTGGTTCGAGGCGGTCAGGCGGCTCACCTTGTCGTAGGTGAAGGTGTGCGTGCCGATCGCCTTGACGTTGCCGGCGCCGTCGTAGGTGTAGCCCCCCGTGGACCAGCGCACCGCGCTCGCGGGCGTCGTCACGATGATCGAGGCCGGACGGCGCATCAGGTTCGGATCGTTGGCGTAGGTGTCGGTCAGGCTCCTGGTTGCGTCCGCCGGATTGTTGGTGTGCACCACCTGGTTCACCAGCAGGTTCGGGTGATAGGTGATCGAGCTCGCGTAGTAGCCGGCGTTCGACGGGGTGCCCACCGCGCTCAACAGGTCGTCGGAGTAGGCGAAGCTGACCGTGCGCGGCGACGGGGCGGCGCAGGCCGAGTGGGTGCACTGCGGATAGCCCAGCGAGATGACGTTCCCCAGCGCGTCGTAGGTGGCGTTCGGCAGGACGAAGGTCTCGTTGACCGCGTCGTTGACCCAGTTCTCCAGCGTCCGCCGCGACAGGCGGCCGTCGCGCCCGCAGTAGGTCATCGCCTCCCGCATCTCAACCTTGTAGGGGCTCCCGAAGATCGTCACGTAGTTGAACCGGGACTGCCCGCTGAGCTTCCCCTTGCGGTAGTCGGTGCAGGTGGTGCCCGTGCCCGGATCGGTGAAGGTGGCGTTGGCCCCCGCGTAGGTGAACGACTTGAGGGTCCGCCCTCCGGTCTCCTTCACCTGGAAGAGGCGCTCAGCGGAGTCGTAGGCGAAGGTGAGATTGTTGCTGCCGTCGATCCGCTTCAGCAGGTGGCCGCGGGAGTCGTAGAGCGGGTAGGTCGTGGAGCCGTTGCCGGCCGCCCCCAGCTCGGGGTGGGTCTCGGACTGCAGCAGCCCTGCCCGGTCGTAGCTGAAGCTCCGCGTCTGGGTCACCGGACTGCCGCTCACCGTCGCCGGAGTGGAGACCGAGACGAGGCGGCTGCCGACGTCGTAGCCGTAGCTGGTGGTGACGTTGGCGCCGGCGTTCCCCGAGGGCTCGGTGACGGAGAGCAGCCGCCCCTGGCGGTCGTAGACCTCGGTGGTGGTGGCGGAGGTCTCGGAGCCGACGGCGGTGGCGATTTTGACCGCGCGATCGATCTGCCGCGCGCCGCTATAGGTCAGGGTCACGTTGTGGGCGGCCCCGTCCGGCGGCTGGATGGTGCCCGGCCGGCCGAAGGGGTCGTAGTTGAGGAACGAGGTCTTGCTGGTGGGCGTCCCGGTGGTCAGCTCGGAGACGGACGCCTTGTTGCCGGCGCCGTCGTAGAGGGTCTCGCGCTTGTTGAAGGCGCCCCCGGGCAGCCGCCGCTGCTCCTGGTAGACACGGCCGAAGTAGTCGAAGCTGACGAGGTTGACCCCGAGGATCGCCGCCGTCTTGCTGCCGTTGTCGCGGCGGCGGACGGTGACGAGGGCCTGCGCGGGCCCGACCGGATTCGCCGGAGCGTAGACGTACTGCGTCCACCCGCCCTGCCCCACGTCCGGCTTCGCCCAGGTCATCCGGCCGAGCTTGTCGTACTCGAAGGCGGTCTGGATCCCCGCGCTGTCGCGGCTCGCCGAGACCAAGCCGGTGCTCGGGTCGATCGTCTGGTCGAGGGCGAAGAAGCTCGTGCTCGCATACTGGGAGGTCGCCCGCACGCCGGAGGCGTAGGTGTGGGTGACCTGGAATTCGGGCGAGGCCGGCAGCCCCATCGTGCACAGATCGCTCCCCCCGGTAGGGATACCCCCCTTGTCATCACCGCCATAGGAGCTCTCGCTGGTCACGTTCCCCTGCGGCGAGAGGCCGTAGACGGCGACCAGGTCCTGCGCGCTCTGAGCCGCTCCGTCCAGGCGGTGGCTCCGCTTGCGGGTCACGGCGGCCGAGCCCGGCGCGTAGCAGAGGTCGGTCTGAGCGGTGGCGCCCCCCTCGGAGTCGGTGAGATAGGACGGCGTCTCGAGCACCCACGGCGAGCCGGCCGGGAACAGGGAGTAGCCGGAGCCGGTGTTGGCGCCGGCGTTGACGGTGTAGGTCCCCTGGGCAGGGTTGTAGTTGCCGAAGTGGGTGCGGACGTTCGAGCCGGGGAAGTTCCCCTCGGTCGTCTGTGTGCGGTAGTGCCCCAGGCCGTCGAAACCGGAGTTGACGACGCCGCTGTAGATGCCGGGGTCGTCGTTGTAGACCGTGCGGCTGCGCAGCATGCGCCGGTTGGTGTTGTAGCTGTCCGGCGGCCCCGACCCGAAGGCGGGGTCCCGCTCGTAGAGCACGTACTCGGAGCGCAGCAGCGTACCGGCGGCGTTGAAGGTCTGCCGCGAGAGGTTGAGGTCCACCCCGGGAGCGACGTTCAGCGTCTGGTTGCGGGTGAACGGCAAGCTGTAGTCGTACTGGCTCCAGCCGGTGTAGACGGGCTGGGTGGAAACCGAAAAGTAGTTGACCGTCCTGTGCCCGAGCGGATCGGTCACCGTGGTGGAGTGCTCGGGGCTCGTGGCCGGCAGGGAGCTCGGCGCGTGGACGTAGCTCCAGGCCCCTTGCAGCGTGCCATCGGCGTTGCGCATCGCGCGGGTCGCCACCCCGGAGTTGATCTGCGCGAACGACTTCGCCGTGGAACCGGTCGGGAAGAAGACGGTCTGCCAGGTCCACTCCATCCGGCCCAGAGTCGGCAGGGTCAGGGCGGTAAGGTTGCCACTGTGCTGGGTGCAGGCGTTGTCCGGCCAGGTGCCCGAGGGCAGTGTGGTCACGTAGTCGCTCGCCGCCGCCTTCCATACGGAGCCGTCCGGCAGCGCGACGCTGGTCAGCAGCGGCACCGTCACGGTGGCCCCGAGGCTCCCCATTTGGTCCGTGTCGTTGTTGGGGCAGATGCGGCCGATGGTCTGGGTGGCGTAGGTGAACTGGTAGGGCACCGTGACGCCGCCGAAGGTCACCAGGTCGATGTGATCGACGGTCTGTGCGTAGTTGGGCAGGTCGGCACGGAAATAGATCCGTTGCGTCCTCCCCTGGGTGTCGGTCAGCACCCACTGGTTGGGCGTGGCGTAGCTGATCGACATCTTGTTGCCGAACGGATCGCGCAGCTCGGTCGGCATACCGGTCGAGTCGAACCGGCGCGCCGAGCCGTCGGGGAACTCGATCTCCCGGTAGCCGGCGGTGTAGACCTTCAGCCGCAGGTAGCTGCCGTCGCGGGTGTACTCGACATCGGAGACGCCGGCGACCGGGGCGTCCTCGGCGTCCCCGGCGTGCAGCGTCGGATAGAAGACGTGATCGGTGCCGTTCTCGTCCTGATAGTCGAGAACCCCCGGCGGCAGCGGGTCCACCGACAGGCAGGGTGGATTGAACCTGCCGAACGACACCCGCCAGCCGAGGCCCGCGTTGGAGCAGGGGCTCGGATAGGCCTGGGTGCGGAAGAGGGTCGGGTTGCCCGGGAAAGTGTACTCGGCCGTCTTGAACTGCCAGGAGCTGGAGTTGTAGACCAGCTTCAGGTTGTAGGAGAAGCCGCCGTTGACCGGATAGGAGCCGCCGATCGGGATGGTCAGCGTCAGCGCGCCGTTGAACAGGTTGACGCTGTCGACATCCCCGACGTGGAAGGACTGCTCGACGGGAAAGCCGGCCGCGGTGTTCGGATGGATCTGCGCCGCGCCCGGCAGGGCCAGGGCGAGCGGGAGAAAAGCGATCAGAAGCAGGAGCGGCAGGAGCTTGCGGCCACTCATTGCGCCACCCCGCCCTTGTGCACGGCGATCTCCATGGCCAGCGGATCGACGATGAACCAGAGATCCTTGCCGCCGAGCCTGGAGGGCGCGGCCGGGCTCCCGGGAAGCGGGCGGAGCCGGTCGAGGGCGAAGCGGAGGTGGCCGTCGTTGACGCCGTCGCCGTCGCTCGGGCCGCCATCGCCGACCGCGAACGCCCAGGCTCCTTCCGCGGGTCGAACCACCAGCCCCACCAGCAGAGGGTGATCGTCCAGGATCTCGTCGGACGCCTCTCCCGCTCCGGGCCCGAGACGGGCGGGGCGCCCCGGCTTCCGCAGACGGTAGCCGTCGGGTCCTGCCACGGCGAAGGTGCCGCTGTCCACATCCACCGCCACCCAGAAGGAGCTCGGCGCGGCGGGCTGCTGGAGGTCGAGGCGCGCCGTGCCGTCCGCCGCTGCCGTGCCCGCGTCGTAGCGCTCCGCGATCGTCCCCGCGAAATCCGCGCCGATCCGGTGCTCGACGGCGAACCAGACCACCTGTTTTCCAGGCGTCAGCCCGCTCGCCACGACGCCCGACTCCTCGAAGGCGATCCGGGGGGCGGGCTTCTCAGGGCTTCCCTGGGCGAGGGCGGTTCCGGCGAGCAGCAGGCAGAGCGGGAGGGACGCCAGCGACGGCAGCTTTTTCATGCACACTTCCTTATAAATCGAACGGCAAGGAAGTGTATACGGAGAGAAGCAGGGAAACGTCCAGGGTTCTCTTTACCACCCCTCTTCTTCGAAGAAGGGGAAGACCGCCTCTTCGGGCCGGGCGAGATCGGCGGCGAGGACGGCGACGCCCATGGCGCCCTTGTAAAGGCTGTCCGGCGCCTCGCTCCGCTCGATGGCCAGCGCGGCGCGGCCGGCGAGCTCGCGGGCGCGGGTGAGCCACTCCTCTCCCCCGCCGTGCTTGTGGAGGTGGAGGAGCGCGTAGGCGCGGCCGGCGAGGCCGCAGCAGAGGCTGCCGTTGGCGTCCGGCGCCTCCCAGGCGTTCCAGGCGGCCCCCTCGGCGAGCTGGCGGTAGAGCTCATCTCCCAGGACCCGATGGGCGAGCGTCCAGAGATAGACGAACCCGGCGCTGCCGTTGCACCAGCCGGCCATCGAGGAGATCCCCCACCGCTCCTCCCGGCCGCGCCCCCAGCGCCAGCGGAGCCCGCGCCCCCAGGGCCGCGCGCAGGCAGCCAGCTCGGCGAGCCTCTCCGCGAGCCGTTCCGGCTGGGAGGTCCCCGCCGACCGGCACCAGCGCAGGGCGGCGTAGAGGAAACCCGCCCAGCCGTGCGCCATGCCGAGGCTGGACTCGTCCGCGCAGGGGGGAGGCGTGCCGTCGAGCTCGCGCCAGAGATCCCGCAGGATCTCCTCGCCCCTCTCGATCAGCGCCTTGGCTTCAGGGGCGTCCTCGGGGGTCACGTCGAGCAGCAAGGAGCCGGCGAGCAGGAATCCCGAGCGCCCCAGCGTCAGGTCCGGCTCGGGGCAGGGCTCGCGGACGGCCTCCAGGAACGCCTGGAGGCTTTGCCGCCGCTCGGCCGGAAAGCCGTGGGCCTGCGCGATCAGCGCCCGCACGCAGTGGACTCCGGTCGCGGAGTGATGGATGGAGCTCCGGCCGACGGTCTCCGCGGTGATCTCCATGGAGGCCGAGTAGACGTCCCCCTCGTCCCCCCGCCCCCGCGCGGCCCGGAGAGCCCAGAGGTCGGCGAGGGCGAGGAGCTCGGCGTCCTCGCGGGCGAGAGCGATGCGGTGGAGCCCGCAGGCGATCCCCGCGGCGCCATAGCTGACGGTGATCCGCGGCGGCTCGGGGAGCCCTTCCCGGAAGGGGTCGCCGCCGGGGCCGACCCGGGCGAGCACGCGCGCGAGCAGGGCCTCCGCCGGAGGGACTCCCGCGCGCGGCCTCGTCCGCGGCGGGGGCGCGGCGGCCGGGAGCGCGGCGAGCAGGTCGCCGATCCCGGGGAAACGCGCCGAGGGCTCCTTGCCGAGAGCCCGCGCGAGCACCGCCTCCACCTCCGGCCAGGGCTCGGCGCCCCGCTCGGCGAAGGGGAGCGGCGGCTCCTCGGCGATCTGGCGTAGCATCTCCTGCCTTTCGAGAGAGAAGTCGCGGTAGTGGGACCCGGTCAGGAGCTGGTAGACGAGGGCGGCCAGCGCGTGCTGCTCGCCCGCGCGGGAGGGGGGCGGCATCCGCTCGCCGGACCGCATCGCGGCGGCGGCCTCGGGCTCGTAGTAGAAGGCGACGCCGGCGCGGCGGGGGCGGCCGAGCTCCCCCTCTCCCTCCCAGAGCGCCAGACCGAAATCCACCAGTTGGACCCGCCCATCCCCCGCCACCAGGATGTTCCTCGGATGGACGTCGCCGTGGATCACCCCCCGCTCGTGGAGGCCGGCGTAGGCGGCGAGGATCGCCCGGCAGAGCGCCAGCAGGCCCGCGCTATCCGGCTCGCCGCGGCGGAGCTCGGCGGCGGCCGATGCCGCGTCGATCCCTGGGCACCAGCCGGTCGCCAGCCATCGCCTGCCGTCGAAATCCCCGGTGGCCAGCAGGCGCGGCGCGCCCGCGCCGTCGAGATGCCGCAGGATCGCCGCCTCGCGCTCGAAGAGGGTGCCGCCGTGCCCCTCCCGTCCGGCCGCCGCGGAGCGCTCGATCTTCAGGGCCGCGGCCCGCCCGCCGGCCCGCACCTGGTAGAGCTCGGTGTCCTCGAGCGTCTGCACGCAGCCCAGCACCTCGAAGCCGGCGATCTCCTCGCCGGGCGCGAGGGACGGCTGGATGTCGTCCGCCTCCGCCGAGCCCGCCTCGGCGAGGAAGCCGGCGGCCAGCAGGGATTCGATCATCGGGTAGCACTGCTCGAGGACGGCCTCCGGATCGGCCTCGCGGGCGCGGCTGTAGGAGATCACCGCCTCGACGACGGTCCGCGGCGAGCGGAACTCTTCGAGCAGCGCCGCGGCGCCGGCGTCGAGCACCCGCGAGGTCGACCGCGAGCGCGGGCGGCTGATCGCGAAGTCCCCCTCGTCATGGGGGAACTGGCGGCGCACTTCCTCGGCGAGGTCGGCCACCGGAACCAGCAGCACGTCCGCCGGGAGCACCAGGGGGTCGGTGATCGCCATCCGCTCCTCAGTCCCCCTTCCAGAGCAGGGCGCCGGGCGTCCAGGTGGTGGTGTCCACGCCATCGAGGCGGACGCGCTCGAGGGCGAAGCGCCAGGGCTCGACCCCGGCTTTGTCCGGCATCTCGGCGGCCCGGGCGTCGATCAGTGCCCGAGCCAGCCGGTGGCTCAGCCAGAGCCGCCAGCTCTCGCGGCCGTCCCACAGCGAGGAGCGCTCGTCGGCCGGCGGATCGACACCCCAGGAGAGCAGTCCGTCGCCGCCGATCTCGGAGGTGAACGGAACCCCCTGGGCGGCAATGCCGGCGATACCGGCGAGCCGGGCGAGGACGGCGTCGGCGGCCTCCGCCAGGCGCTCGAAATCGGGGAAGTAGGCGACGATCAGGGGGTTCCGGAGCAGGCCGGCGGCGCCGTCGCCGACCTTGAACTGGCGGGCGCGCGCCGCCGCCAGCGCTTCGAGCACGGCGCCGAACCCCTCGCGGAGGCACTCGGGGGCTGGGCTCACGTAGAGCTTGTAGGTGGTGCCGCCCGGTTTCAAGGGCTCCGTGCGACGCCCGCGGGCGGTCCAGCTTAGCCAGCCGTCCATGGGAGCTCCCGGCGTCCAGACGCGGTCGAGGAACGGCCGGTTCGCCCCCCCCGGCCCGACGCCGAGGAAATCCCGGACGGCTTCGGCCGACGGCAGGAGCCGCTGCCAGCGGGGCGTGAGCGGCAGGCGGTTGTAGGCGTAGAGGCGCCAGGCGAGTCGCAGCGGATCGTCGAGCGCCAGGGCCTCGCCGTGGCGGAGCGCCGCGAGCGAGAGGTGGGCCAGGCGGCCGCGCGGCTCCCCCGCCGGGCCGCTCGGGAGCAGCGCGAGGGCGGCCGGGCCGGAGACGAAGGCGCCCTCGTGCTCCACCTCCAGGACGCCGTCGGCCAGGAGCTGCGCCATGGTCCTGGCGGTGCCCTCGCCGAGGACCTCCCGCACGTAGGCGGGCAGGAGCCCGGGCTCGCGCAGGGTCAGAAAGAGCAGCGCGGTCTCGCGGTCGACCGCCTTGACGCCCATCCCCTGCCGGCCGCGGGGGCGCAGCACGCCGTAGAAGCCGGGGTCGCGGCGGAAACCCTCGAGCCGGTGCCGCTCGCCCGCGGACAGACGGTCGAACAGCACCAGCTCGTACTCTGGATTGGCCCGGAAGACCCGCCCGAGGAGCTCCGCCGGCGAAGCTCCCGCCAGGCCTTCCGCAATCCCGACCGCCATGGCGTTTCCGGCCTCAGGCCTGAGCCAGGGTCTCGCGGAGCTGCTGCCGCAGGAAGGCGAGGGCTTGCCGGGGGGCTTCGTCCTCATCTCCGTATCCCGTGGTCGGGCTAGGCGTGCAGCCCTGACCCGGCGGGCTCGGCGTGCAGTTTCCGTCCGGCGGGCTCGGCGTGCAGTTCCCCGGCGGACTCGGCGTGCAGTCCCCGTCCGGCGGGCTGGGGGTACAGCCGCCGCCATCGTCGTCGTCGTGAGTAGGGCTCGGCGTGCAGCCGGTCCTCTCGCCTTCCCCTCCGCCTTCAGTCATCTTGTAGAGGACATTGACCATCAGGTCCCTGGACACGAAAGCCATGCTCACCTCCCTGGGGAAGACCCCAAATGCCAGGAAAATTTATGAACGCGATGAAGGAAGTATATAAGATCTATTCGAGATCGATCATCCCGATATCCCCCTCGTCGGTGGCACGGACCGTATAGAGGGTCCGGTTGTCCGCGCTGAGGCTCGCGAGGAGGAAGGTGGAGCTCGGCGGCGGCGCGAGCACCTCCCGGGTCTCCCGGGTGACGGTGTCGAGGACGAAGAGCTTCCCCTGGTCGAGGTACAGGAGCCGCCGGCTGTCCGCCATCCAGAACGGCGCCCGGCCGCGGTGGCCCAGGTGATCGAGCTTGCGGGAATCGAGCGCGTAGACGAGGAGCTCGGATTCATCTCCGGTACCGGCCAGCCGGCGGCCGTCCGGCGACCAGGAGTTCGGTCCGAAGCCGCCCAGGCCGCCCTGGTTCAAGGGAACCGGTGACGTCTCCCCGGCGTCCCGCCAGTCGAAGAGCACCGTGCGGCCGAAGCCGAGAGCGGCCGCGATCCGCCGGCCGTCGGGCGACCAGACAGGGTTGAACACGGGCTCGCCGGCAATCCGGGTGACCTGCCGCAGGCCGCTGCCGTCCGGCCGCACCGCCCACGCCTCATATTTCCCGCCACGGTTGGAGAAAAACAGGAGGTGGGAGCCGTCCGGCGACCAGCGGGGAACGCGATCCTTGGCCGTATCGTTGGTGAGCCGCCGCAGCCCCGTGCCGTCGGCCCGCATCACGAACAGATCCTCCTGGGGAGCGGAGGTGTCGTAGGCGATCCAGCGGCCGTCGGGCGAAGGCTCCGCGTAGCGGATGAAGCGCGACCCTTGCGTGACGGGCTGCGGAGCGCCGGCGACGCCGGCACCGGCAGGATCGAAGCCGGCGCTGTAGACGTTGGCGTTGCTGTCGTCCACGGCGTAGAGAATACGGCGGCCGCTCTTGGCCAGGCTCGGCAGACCGCTCGACGCCGACGGCGTGGTGACCGGCTCGGGCGCTCCGCGGACCTTCCCCGAGTCTTCGTCGATCGGGATCCGCCAGAGATTCATGCTGCCCCCCCGATCGCTGGCGTAGTAGAGATAGCGGCCGTCCGGCGACCAGACCGGGCTCCAGTTGAGATAAGCGTCGTCGGTGACCTGCACCGGCCCCTCGCCCGAACGACCGCCCGCCACCGGCAGCGTCCAGAGATCCCGTTGCGCCTTCCCGTCCGGAATCCCCCAGTAGGCGATCCGCTGGCCGTGAGGGGACCAGCTCGGCTGCACGGCGTCGCCCGGCGTCACCAGCCGCCGGCTGCCATCCTCCACCCGGATCCGCCAGAGCTGGCTCACCGAGGACCGCCAGGCCGGCGAGGTGATCCCCTCGGTCGCCACCACCACCTCCTTGCCGTCGGGGGACCAGGAGGGGTTGTAGCCGATGTCCGACAGCCGGCGCACCGACTCCCCCGTCGCTCCCATCACGAAGATGCCGCCGCCGCCCCGCTCGGAGCGGAAGGCGATCATGCCGCCGTCGGGCGAGTAGGCGGGCTGCGTGTCGGAAGCGGTCGAGTCCGCGGTCAGATTGATCGGATTGCCCCCCTGAACGCGCTGCAGGTAGAGGTCGAGATTGTCGGGGGAGGTCGCCCGCGCATAGACGAAGAAATTGCCGTCCGGCGAGACACTCGGGAAGGTCTCCTTCCCCTCCTGGTCGGTCAGCCGGGTGAAGGTGGCGTGGACGGGCGCCTCGGCGCCACGCGGCCGCGCCAGAAAGAGGTAGCCGGCGGCGACCGCGGCCGCCGCCGCCACGGCGGCCGCCCCCCAGATCCACCGCCGGGCCCTGCGCCCGGAGGAGAGCGTCATAAATGTGGTGGTCCCCGGGTCCCCCGTGAAGGCGCGCAGCTCGGCCAGTGGCTCGTCGACGCTGGCGTAGCGGTCCGCCGGCTCCTTGGCCATCAGCCGCTCGGCCAGCCGCGCCAGCTCCGGCGGCACTTCCGGACGCAGCTCGCGCAGCGCCTGCGGGCGCTCGTTGAGGATCGAGTAGACCACCGCCTGCTCGCGCTCCCCCCGGAACGGCCGCCGGCCGGCCAGCATCTCGTAGAGCACGACGCCGAGCGACCAGAGATCGGTCCGCGGGTCCACCTCGTCGCCGCGCGCCTGCTCCGGCGACATGTAGGCGGGGGTGCCGGCCGAGGAGCCGGTCTGCGAGATCGCCGCCGTGCCGGCCAGCTTGGCGAGGCCGAAGTCGAGGATCTTCACCACCCCGTCGGTGGTGACGATCACGTTCGCCGGCTTGATGTCGCGGTGGACGATGCCGCTGCGGTGCGCCTTCGAGAGGCCGCGGGCGATCTGCAGGGCGATGTCGACCGCCTCGGCCACCGGCAGCGGCCCGCGCTCGATCCGGCGGCGCAGGGTCTCGCCGTCGTAGCAGGGCATGGCGAGATAGAGCCGGCCGTCCGGGGTCTCCCCCAGCTCCAGGATGGTGCACAGGTTGGGGTGGTCGAGGCTCGAGGCCGCCCGCGCCTCCTGCTCGAACCGCTCCTTGGCCTGCGGATCGCGGGTCAGCTCCGGCGGCAGGAACTTCAAGGCGACGATCCGCGCCAGCCGGGTGTCGCGGGCCTTGTAGACGATCCCCATGCCGCCGCCGCCGAGGATCTCCAGGATCTCGTAGGGGCCGACCTTGTCCCCCGGCGGGCCGGCGGAGACCAGGAGCCCGGTTTCGCCGGGAAGCGTGGACGCGCCGGGAAAATCGAGCAGCGTGCGGTCGTCGTCGGTCGAGAACGCGGGCGCCGCGAGCGCCGGAGCGAGGTCCCGGAGGCCGGCGCGCAGATCTTCCATGCTCGCGATACGGTCTTCCAGCCGCTTGGCCAGGGCGTGCCGCACCAGCCGTTCGAGGGGCGGCGGCACGCCGGAGCGGAGCGAGACCATCGGCCGCGGGCTCTGCCCCAGGATGGCCCGCGCGATCTCGATCTCCGACTCCCCCGGGAAGGGCGTCCGGCCGGTCACCATCTCGTAGATCACCACCCCCAGCG
>Ga0268266_10000755_pt1 | contig 43285 bp, 10 predicted proteins | sample KBSS13metaG_FD_190356 | JGI IMG/M metagenome (GOLD analysis project Ga0268266, IMG submission 190356) | Switchgrass rhizosphere microbial communities from Kellogg Biological Station, Michigan, USA - KBS S1-3 metaG (SPAdes) (version 2) | ecosystem: Host-associated > Plants > Roots > Rhizosphere...
CCCGCAGTACCTGGCGCCGCCGGCCGGGGGTCAGCAGGGGCAGCCGGCCCAGCGGGCGGTCCGGGTCGGCGGCGGCTGCTTCCAGCGCCACGGTCAGGTACTCGCCGAGGTGTTCGGCCGTGGTGGCCTCGAAGAGGTCCGTGGCGTAGGTGATGTCCGCGTGCACGGCGCCGTCGGATGCCTCGCCGAACTCCACGGTCAGGTCGAAGCCGGCGGTGCGGGTCGGTACGGCCAGGTTCTGTGTGGTCAGGCCGGGCAGTTCCAGCGGTTCGTCCGGGGCGTTCTGCAGGACGACCATGACCTGGAAGAGCGGGGTGCGGCTGGTGTCACGGACCGGCTGGACCTCGTCGACCACCCGCTCGAACGGCACTGTCTGGTGTGCGAAGGCGCCCAGCACGGTGTTGCGGACCCGCCCCAGGAACTCGGTGAAGGGCAGGTCCGGGTCGACCGTGCAGCGCAGCGCCAGGGTGTTCACGAACAGGCCGGCCACTTGCTCCAGTTCCGCCCGTTCCCGGCCGGAGGTCACCGTTCCGACGACCACGTCCCGTTGCCCCGACCAGCGGGCCAGTACGGTCTGCACCGCGGCGAGGAGGATCATGAACAGCGTGGCGCCGCGGCGGCGGCCGAGGGCGCGCAGTTTCTCGGCGACGGCAGGCGGCACGGTGAAGGAGGCGGTCGCGCCGCGGTGGGTGGCCACCGCGGGCCGGGGCCGGTCGGTGGGCAGTTCCAGCGGCGGGGCGCCGGCCAGCAGTTCGCGCCAGTAGGCGAGTTGCCCGTCCGCGCCGCTGCCGTCCAGTTCGGCGCGCTGCCAGGCGGCGTAGTCGGCGTACTGCACCGGGAGTTCCGGCAGGAGGGGCGGCTTGCCGTGCAGGGCCGCCTCGTAGGAGGCCCGCAGGTCGCCGAGGAGCACACCGGTCGACCAGCCGTCGGTGATGATGTGGTGCATCGTCAGGGCCAGGATGTGCTCCTGGTCGGCCAGCCGGATCAGCCGTACCCGCAGCAGCGGGCCGTGGCGCAGGTCGAAGGGCAGCGCGGCCTCCGCTTCCAGCACGCGGTCGGCTTCGGCCTTCCGCTCGTCCTCGGGCAGCCCGGACAGGTCGGTGACCGCCGGCCGCACCTCGCGCGGGGGGTGGATCGTCTGCAGGCACCGGCCGGCGGACTCCTCGAAGGTGGTGCGCAGCGACTCGTGGCGGGCCGTCAGTGTGGTCAGTGCCGTCGTGAGGGCGGCGGTGTCCAGCGGCCCGTGCAGCCGCTGCGCGAGAAGGGTGGTGTATTCGGCGCTGCCGGGGTCGAAGGTGTCCAGGAACCACATCCGCTGTTGCGCGAAGGACGCCGGCAGCGGGGCGCCGCGCGGTACGAGGGGCATCGCCCCGGTGGTGTCCTGTGTTCCCGCGCCGGTGAGTGCGGCGGCCAGTGCGGCGACGGTGGTGTGGGTGAAGACGGCCCGGGGGGTGAGCTGCCGGCCGAACGCCGCCCGCAGCCGGGAGGTGAGGCGGATGCTGAGGATGGAGTCGCCGCCCAGGGCGAAGAAGTCGTCCTCGGCTCCGACTTCCGCCAGTCCGAGGATGTCGGCCCAGATGGCGGCGACCACCCGTTCGGCCTCGGTGCGGGGCGGGACGAAGTTCTCGGCGGCCGCTGCGGTGCCGTCCGGCTCGGGCGCCGGCAGGGCGTGCCGGTCGACCTTGCCGTTGATGGTGAGGGGCAGGCGCTCCAGGGGGACGAACGCGGTGGGCAGCATGTAGTCGGGCAGGGCCCGGGCGAGGAAGGACCGCAGGTCGGAGGCGGCCGGCAGCCCGTCGGGGCCGGAGGGCACCGGGTAGGCCACCAGGCGCCTGCGGTCGGGCCGGTCCTCCCGGACCGCGGCGGCCGCGGCGGCGACCCGCGGGTGCGCGGCCAGGGCCGCCTCGATCTCGCCCAGTTCGATGCGGAAGCCGCGCACCTTGACCTGGTCGTCGCCGCGGCCCAGGTACTCCAGGACGCCCGCCGGGCTCCACCGGGCCCGGTCCCCGGTGCGGTACATCCGTGTCCCGGGCGGCCCGAACGGGTCGGCGACGAAGCGGGAGGCGGTCAGTCCGGGGCGGTTGAGGTAGCCGCGCGCCAGTCCGGCGCCGGCCACGTACATCTGTCCGGGGACGCCCGGCGGGACCGGTGCCAGGCTGCCGTCCAGCACGTAGACCCGCAGGTCGGGCAGGCCCCTGCCGATGCTGCTGCCGGTTGCCGCCGCCGCGGTCGCCCGGTCCAGCGCCAGGTGGGTGACGTGCACGGTGGTCTCGGTGATCCCGTACATGTTGACCAGCACCGGCGCGTTCTCGGCGTGCCGCTCGTACCACCCGGACAGCCGGCCCGGGTCCAGGGCCTCGCCGCCGAGGACGACGCTGCGCAGGGCCAGCCGCGCGCCGAGCGCCGGGTCGTCGCGGTCGGCGCGCATCAGCTGGTCGAAGGCGGACGGTGTCTGGCTGAGCACCGTGACCTGTTCGTCCACCAGCAGCCGCAGGAACTCCTCGGGGGACCGGGAGACCGTGTGCGGTACGACGACGAGCCGACCGCCGTGCAGCAGCGCTCCCCAGATCTCCCACACGGAGAAGTCGAAGGCGTGCGAGTGGAACATCGTCCAGGTGTCGTCGGCGCCGAAGGAGAGCTGTTCCCGGGCCGCGGAGAACAGCCGTACCACGTTGGTGTGCGTGACCACCACGCCCTTGGGTACGCCGGTGGAGCCGGAGGTGTAGATGGCGTAGGCGGGGCTGTCCGGCAGCGGCCGGGCGGCCCTGTCCGGTGCGGTGGCCGGTCGCCCGGCCAGTGCGGCGGTGACGTCGGGGTCGTCCAGGTCGATCCGGGGTGTGCCGGCGATGCCGTCGGGGGCGGTGCCGTCCGCGGTCAGCACGGCCACGGGGGCGCTGTCGGCCAGGGTGCGGGCGATCCGGTCGGCCGGGTGCCGGATGTCGATCGGCAGGTAGGCGGCGCCGGTCTTCAGCACGGCGAGCAGGGCGACGGCCAGGTGCAGGCCGCGGGGCAGCGCCAGTGCCACGTACCGTTCCCGGGCGGCGCCGGCCTCGGACAGCAGTGCGGCGAGCCGGTCGGCCCGCGCGTCCAGTTCGCCGTATGTCAGGGCGCTGTCGCGGTAGGACACCGCGGTGGCGGCGGGGGTGCGGGCGGCCTGCTCCTCGAACAGGTCCACCAGGGTCCGGTCGCTTCCGCCGGTTGCCGTGCCGTTCCATTCGACCAGGACCCGCCGTTCCTCCTGCGGTGTGGTCCAGCGCAGTCGCCGCAGGGGCCGGTCCGTGCCGTCGGCCATCGCCGTCAGCAGCAGGCACAGCCGGTCCGCGATCGAGGCGGCGGTCGCGGGGTCGAACAGGGCGGGGTCGTAGGCGAGGTCGAAGCCGAGCCGGTCGGAGACGTAGGCGCGCAGGCACAGCGGGAAGTTGGTCGAGTCGTCGGAGCGGACCTCGCGCACGCGCAGGCCGGAGTCGGCCCCGGTCTCCTCGAACGGGAAGTTCTCGAAGGCCACCATGCTGTCGAACAGGCTGGATCCGGCCGGTCGGCCGGTCCACGTCTGGAGCTGGGCCAGTGGTACGTGGCCGAAGCGGCGCGACTCGCTCTGCTGGTCCTGCAGGTCGCGCAGCCAGTCCCGCAGGTCGCGGGACTCCTCCAGGCGCACCCGGGTCGGCACCGTGTTGATGCACATGCCGATCATCGACTCCACTGCCGGCAGGGTCTCGGGGCGTCCGGAGACCGTCGTGCCGAACACGACGTCGTCCGTGCCGGCGTAGCGCCCCAGCAGCAGGGCCCACGCGCCTTGGACCACGGTGCTGACCGTCAGGCCGGCGGCGCGGGCCAGGGCCTGGAGCCGGCCGGAGACCTCCTCGGGCAGGTCGGCGCGGACCTGTCCGGTGGAGCGTGCGCGGTGTGCGTCGGCGGGCCTGCGGTCGTAGGGCAGGGCGGTGGGCGTGCCGGCTCCGGCCAGCACGGACTGCCAGTGGGCACGGGCCGCCTGTTCGTCCTGTTCGCCGAGCCAGCGCAGGAAGTCGCGGAACGGCGGCCGTGCGGGCAGCCGCGGGGGGCGCCCGGTGGTGGCGGCGGCGTACTGCTCGCACATCTCGGCGAACACCAGTCCGGTGCTCCAGCCGTCGAGTGTCAGGTGGTGGGAGGTCCACACCAGCACGGCCTCGTCGCCGGGCAGGGCGGCGACGGCGATCCGCATCAGCGGGGCGGTGGTGAGGTCCATGCCCGCGGCGCGGTCGTCGGCCAGGAACCGGCGCAGTTCCTCCTCCCGGGCGGCCGGGGACAGGCCGCGCCAGTCCAGCCGTGTCACGGGCAGGGCGGCGGTCCGGCGCACCACCTGGACCGGTTCGGCCAGGCCCTCCCAGCGCACTTCGGTGCGCAGTGCCGGGGTGCGGTCGACCACCGGCTGCCAGGCCGCGGCCAGTTGTTCCGGGTCGGTGATCCCGGACAGGCGTACGGCGACCTGGTCGAGGTAGGCGCCGGTGGCGTCGACCAGGGAATGGAACAGCAGTCCGGTCTGGAGCGGTGTCAGCGGGTAGAGGTCCTCCACGTCCCGGCCGTCACCGGCCACGGTGTCGATGCCGGCCTGGTCGAGGCGGGCGAGCGGGAAGTCGGAGGGGGTGCGGCCGCCGGCGCCGTCTTCCCGGCAGTGGGCGGCGATCCCGGTCAGGGCGGCGGCGGTGTCCCGGGCCAGCCGGCGCACGGTGTCCTCGTCGTGCACGGCCGGGGCGTACGTCCAGCCCAGGCGCAGTTCGCCGTCCTCGACCACCCCCGTGACGTCGATGAGGTAGGGGCGTTCCTCGTCGGCTGCGAGGTCCTCCCCCACTGCCGGCAGCCACGCGCGGTACAGGCCGTCCGCCGTGCCGCCGGCGCTGTTGGCACTGCCCGTGTCCCACTGCCCGTGGTAGTTGAAGCTGATCTGCGGTGCGGGAGCGCCGTCCAGGACGCGGGCCGGCGATCCCTGCCCGCTCAGGTGGCGCAGTGCGGCGAACCCGAGCCCGCGGTGCGGCAGGGCCCGCAGTTGCTCCTTGACCGACCGGACCGTGTCCCGCCAGCCGGCGTCCGGCCGTACGGTCAGGGCGAGCGGGTATTCCGAGGTGAACCAGCCCACGGTCCGCGACAGGTCGGTGTCGGGCAGTACGTCCTCGCGGCCGTGGCCCTCCATGCCGATCAGTACGGTGTCCGTGCCGGTCCAGCGGGCCAGGGTGCGGCCCAGCGCGCTGAGCAGCACGTCGTTGACCTGGGTGCGGTAGACGTCGGGGACCTGGTGCAGTAGGGCGTCGGTGGTGTCGCGGCCGAGAGCGACGGTGACCGTCCGGGCGGCGCCGGCCGGGTTGCGGCCGGTCCGGTCGACGGGCAGCGGGGCCGGCCGGGTATCGCACAGGGCCGTCCAGTAGGGCAGGTCGCCGTCCAGGCCGCCGGTGCGGACGTGGTCGGTGAGGCGGGCGGCCCACTGGCCGGGTCCGGTGGTGCGTGGCCCGAGGTCGGCCCGGCGGCCGGTGGTGGTCTGCCGGTAGGCGGTCTCCAGGTCGTCCAGCAGGATCCGCCAGGACACGCCGTCCATGACGAGGTGGTGGGCGGTGAGCAGCAGGCGGGGCGGGGCGTCGGGGCCGGCGGTGAACAGCACCGCCCGCAGTACCGCGCCGGTGGTGATGTCCAGGCCGCGCTGGGCGGTGAGCGCGGCCCGGTGTTCGGCCTCCGGCCGGGCGTCGGGGTCCAGGTCCGACAGGTCGTGGTGTTCCAGGACGCCGGGTGGTGCCTGCGGGAGGCTTTCCTGCCGCCATTGGCCGTCGGTGTGGGTGAAGCGGGTGCGCAGTGCCGGGTGGTGGTCCGTCACGGCCGCCAGGGCCGTGCGCAGTGCCTCCCGGTCCAGGTCCGGTGTCAGCTCCGCGAAGGTGGTCATCGTGAAGTGGTGCGGGCCGTCGGGGCGCCGCGGGTCGAGGTACCAGTGCTGGATGGGGGTCAGCGGGGCCGGGCCGCGGTGCTCGTCGGCGCCTGGCCGCGGTGCGGTGGGGGCGTCGGTGAGCGCTGCGGCGAGTTCGCCGACCGTGGGGTGCAGGAAGACGTCCTTGGAGGTGAGCCGCAGGCCGGCCTGGCGTGCGCGGGAGACGATCTGGATGCTGAGGATGGAGTCGCCGCCCAGGGCGAAGAAGTTGTCGCCGGTGCCGACCCGTTCGGCGCCGAGCACCTGGGCCCAGATGCCGGCCAGGGTCTGTTCGGCGGGGGTCCGCGGTGCCGTGTGGCCGGACTCGGCGGCGGGCCGGGGCGGTGCGGGCAGGGCGTGCCGGTCGGCCTTGCCGCTGACGGTCCTGGGCAGTGCGGCGAGCGGCACGAACGCGGCGGGCACCATGTAGTCGGGCAGGTCCCGCCGCAGCCAGGCGCGCAGTTCGTCGCCGCCGGGGGCGTCCGTGCCGTGGGGGGCGGCGTGGTAGGCGACCAGCCGCGGGTGCCCGTCGTCCTCGCGCAGCACCACGACCGCTTCGGCGATCCGCGGGTGGTCGGACAGGGCGGCCTCGATCTCGCCGGGCTCGACGCGGAAGCCGCGGATCTTGATCTGTTCGTCGGTGCGGCCCAGGTAGTCCAGGACGCCGTCCTGGGTCCAGCGCACCCGGTCCCCGGTGCGGTACATCCGTGATCCGGGCGGGCCGTAGGGGTCGGCGGTGAACCGCTGCGCGGTCAGGCCCGGCCGGCCGAGGTAGCCCCGGGCGACCTGGGCGCCGGCGAGGAAGAGCTCGCCGGGGGTGCCCGCGGGCACCGGCCGCAGGGCGTGGTCCAGGACGTAGGCGCGGACGTTGCGGCCCGGGCTGCCGATCACCGGCCGGGGGCCGGCGCCGGTGACCCGGTGGCTGACGGTGTCGACGGCCGTCTCGGTGGGGCCGTAGTAGTTGTGGACGGTGGTGCGGGGCAGGTCGCGCAGCTGCCGCCACAGTGCCGGGTCGACGGCCTCGCCGCCCACCATGACCACGCCGGGGTGGTGGCCGTCGCCGGTGCACATCCCGGCGTTCAGCAGCTGGTTGAGGTAGGAGGGGGTGAGGTCGAGGAAGTCGACCTGGTGCCGGCGGATGTAGGCGACGACCGCCGGGGGGTCGAGCCGGGTGGTTTCGTCGATGACGTGCAGTTCGTGGCCGGCCGCCAGCCACAGCGAGCCGACCCAGGCGGTGTCGAAGGAGAACGAGGCGGTCAGGGCGGCCCGCACCCGGTGGCCCAGGGCCTGGGCGCTGGGGGTGAAGAGTTCCGCCAGGTGGTCGTGGTACAGGTTGACCAGTTGCCGGTGCTCGACCACGACGCCTTTGGGGCGGCCGGTGGATCCGGAGGTGTAGCTCACGTAGGCGGGGTGGTCCGGGCGCAGCGGTGCCAGGCGTTCGGCGTCGGTCAGGTCCGTGGCCGCGGTGGTGGGCGGTACCGAGCGCAGTACGGTCTCGTCCAGTACGAGCGCCGGTCGCGCGTCGGTCAGCAGGAACCGTACGCGTTCGGCGGGCAGTTCCGGATCGACGGGCAGGTAGGCGCCGCCCGCCTTCAGTACGGCGAGGATCGCCACGATCATGTCGGCGGTGCGGGGCAGCCGTACCGCCACGACGCGCTCGGGGCCGGCTCCCGCCTCGACCAGGCGGCGGGCCAGCCGGTTCGCCCGGGCGTTCAGCTCACCGTAGTCCAGTGCGCCGGCGCCGGCGACGACGGCGCGCAGTCCGGGTGAGCGGGCGGCCTGTGCTTCGAACACGTCGGTGAACGTCACGTCCGGCACCGTCAGCGGCGCGGCGGTGCCCCACTGGCCGAGGATCTGCCGGTGCTCGGCCGGTGACAGCAGCGGCAGGTCGCCCACCGTCTGCCCGGGGTCGGCGGCCACCGCTTCCAGCAGCATCCGCAGCCGCGCCGCCAGGCGTTCGGCGGTGGCCGCGCCGAACAGGCCGGTGGCGTATTCGAGCGATGCGTGCAGTCCCTGGTCGTCCTCCACGAAGTCGAAGGACAGGTCGAAGGCGGCGGTGGTCACCGGCAGCGGGAAGGACTCCAGGTCGAGGCCGGGCAGTGCGGGCATCCGGGCGCCCAGGTTGTGCAGTGCCACCATGACCTGGAACAGCGGGGTGCGGCTGGTGTCGCGGTCCGGCCGCAGTTCCTCCACGACCCGCTCGAACGGCGCGTCCTGGTGGGCGAAGGCGTCCAGGACGGTCTCCCGTACGGAGGCCAGCAACCGGTCGAAGGGCAGGGACGGCTCGACCTGGGAGCGCAGCACCACGGTGTTGACGAACATGCCGACCAGGTGTTCCAGTTCGGGGCGTTCCCGGCCGGAGGTGACGGTGCCCACGGCGATGTCCCGCTGCCCCGACCAGCGGGCCAGCAGTACCTGGCAGGCGGCTGTCAGCACCATGAACAGGGTGCCGTCGACGCGGCGGGCGACCGCCCGCAGCCGGTCGGTGAGGTCGGCGGGCAGCCGGAAGTCCAGCACCGCGCCCTGCGGGTCGCGCACGGCGGGCCGGGGCACGTCGGTGGGCAGGTCCAGGGCGGGCAGCCCGGCCAGTTGCTGACGCCAGTAGGCGAGCTGCGGTTCCAGCCCGGCCGAGCCGCCGGCCGGGTCGCGCTGCCAGACGGCGTAGTCGGCGTACTGCACGGGCAGCGGCGGCAGGTCCGCGGCCCCGCCGCCGGCGGCTGCCGCGTACAGCGGGCCCAGTTCGTCGCCGATCACGGCGACCGACCAGCCGTCGGTGACCAGGTGGTGCATCGCCAGGACCAGGACGTGGTCGTCGGGGGCCAGGCGTGCCAGGTCGGCGCGCAGCAGCGGGCCGGTCCGCAGGTCGAACGGGGTTGCGGTGGCGGCGGCGAGCACATCGGGCAGTGCGCGTTCTCCCTGCGGTCCCGGTGTTCGCGGCAGGTCGTGCACGGTCGCCCGCAGCGGGTACGGCCGGCCGATCCGCTGGAGGCCGCGGCCGTCGTCGCCCTCCTCGAAGGTGGTGCGCAGCGGTTCGTGGCGGGCGACCAGCGCGGTCAGTGCGGCGTTCAGGGCGTCGAGGTCGAGGTCGCCGCGCAGCCGGAACGCGGTCGCGGTGACGTATTCCGCGCCGGCCGTCTCCTCGAACTGGTGGAGGAAGTACAGCCGTTGCTGGGCGAAGGACAGCGGTGCGGTGTCTTCGCGGGGTGCCGGGCCGATGGCGGTGGCCCGGCCGGCGCCGTCCAGGGCGGCGGCCAGCGCCGCGACGGTGGGGTGGGTGAACACCGCCTGCGGGGAGACGTCCGTGCCGAAGGCCGCCCGCAGGCGCGTGGAGACGCGGATGCTGAGGATGGAGTCGCCGCCCAGGGCGAAGAAGTTGTCGTCGGCGCCGACCCGTTCGACGCCCAGTGTCTCGGCCCAGATCTTCGCCACGGCTTGCTCGGCCCCGGTGCGGGGTGCGGTGTACCCGGCGGTGCGGGGGGCCTGCGGGGCGGGCAGCGCGGCGCGGTCCACCTTGCCGTTGGCGTTCAGCGGCAGCGCGTCGAGCCGGGTGACGGTCGAGGGGACCATGTAGTCGGGCAGCACGGCCGCGGTGTGCGCCCGCAGGGCCGTCGCGTCCACCGTCCGGCCGGGGGCCGCGACGACGTAGGCGGCCAGGTGCCTGGTGCCCGCGGGGTCCTCACGGACCACCACCGCGGCGTCTGCCACCGCTGTGTGTCCGGTCAGCGCGGCCTCCACCTCGCCGGGCTCGACGCGGAAGCCGCGGATCTTGGCCTGCTCGTCGAGCCGCCCGGCGAACTCCACCGTGCCGTCGTTGCGCCAGCGGGCCAGGTCACCGGTGCGGTACATGCGGTCGCCGGGCGGCCCGTAGGGGTTGGCCACGAACCGCTCGGCGGTCAGGCCCGGGCGCCCGTCGTAGCCGCGGGCCAGGCCGGCGCCGGCGATGAACAACTCGCCGGTCGCCCGCGCCGGCACCGGGCGCAGGCGGGTGTCGAGGACGTACAGCCGTGTCCCGTCCAGCGGCCGCCCGAGGGGGACGGTGTCCGGCACGCCGCGCGCGGAGTCCATCGGGTGGCAGGCCGCGAACGTGGTGGTCTCGGTGGGCCCGTAGCCGTCCACCACCGTCAGGCCGGGGCAGGCGTCCAGGACGCGCCGTACCGGGGCCGCTGGCACCGTGTCTCCACCGGTCCACACCTGGCGCAGCCCGGCGAAGCAGTCCGGTGCGTCCTGGGCCAGCAGCCGGAACAGTCCGGCGGTCAGCCACATCGCGGTCACGCCCTCTTCCGCGACGGCCCGCCGCACCGCCGCGGCGTCCAGCTGTCCGGGCGGTGCCACCACCACCCGGCCGCCGTTCAGCAGCGGCACCCACATCTCGTAGGTGGCGGCGTCGAAGGCCACCGGGGAGTGCAGCAGCACCCGCTCGTGCGCGCCGCCGCCGAAGCTGCGGGCGGCGGCCAGCGCCGCGACGTCCCGTTGCCGTACCGCCACCGCCTTGGGTGTGCCGGTCGATCCCGAGGTGAACATCAGGTAGGCCAGGGTGTCCGGGTCCACGGGCGCGGGGGCGGGGGCGGGGCCGGTCTGGCCGGAGGCCGTGGCGGCGGCCGGGCGGGACGCCGGGGCGTCCACCGTGCCGGGCGCCGGGGCGGTCCGGGGGGCCGGGTCGTGCGCGGGCGCGCCCGGTGCCCCGTCCTGGGTCCGGGCCTCGGCGACGGTCTGCGCGGTCAGGACCGTGCTCGCGCCGGCCGCGGCGAGCAGGGCCTGCTGCCGGGCCCGGGGAGCCCGCGCGTCCACCGGCACGTAGCACACGCCGGCCTTCGCCGCGGCCAGCTCGGCCACGACCAGTTCGACCGAGGGCTCAAGGCGCAGCGCCACCCGGTCCTCGGCGCGCGCCCCGGACCGGATCAGCCGGGCGGCCAGCCGGCCGGACCAGTCGTCCAGTTCGGCGTAGGTCAGCCTTCGCCCGCCGTCGGCGACGGCGACCGCGTCCGGGTGCAGCCGGACCCGGGCGGTGAACGCCTCCCCCAGGGACGGGGCCGGCACGTCCCGGCCGGCGCCGCTCCACTCCTGCAGGATCCGGTCGCGGTCCTGTCCGGTCAGGCAGTCGAGGTCGCGCAGTGCGCGTCCCAGGCCGCCGGCCAGGGCGGTCAGCAGCGTCTGCAGGTTCTGCGCCAGGCGCCGGGCGGTGACCTCGTCGAACAGGCCGGGGTCGTAGGCCAGGTCGAAGGCGAGCCGGCTGCCGAGGTTGGCCCGCAGGCTCAGCGGGAAGTTCGTCGCGTCCTGTGCGCGCACCTCGCGGATGCGCAGGCCCGCCCGCTGCGCGGCGGACTCGTCGAAGGGGTAGTTCTCGAAGGCCACCATGCTGTCGAACAGGTTGGTCCCGCCCGGCACACCGCTCCAGGCCCGCAGGTCGGCCAGCGCGACCGCGTCGTGGGCGCGGGAGGCGGACTGCTGGAGTTGCAGGTCGCGCAGCCACGCCGCGGCCGGGCGGTCCTCCTCGACGCGTACCCGGGTCGGCAGGGTGTTGATGAACATGCCCACCATCGACTCCACCCCCGCCAGTTCGGCCGGGCGGCCGGAGACGGTGGTGCCGAACACCACGTCGTGTTCGCCGCTGAAGCGGGCCAGCAGCAGCGCCCACGCGCCCTGGACGGCGGTGTTGACCGTCAGGCCCGCCTGCTGGGCGGTGCGGTGCAGCCGGGCCGACAGTTCGGCGGACAGTTCGGTGCGCACCATCGCGGTGGAGCGGGCGCGGTGGCTGCCGGAGGGCTGCCGGTCGTAGGGCAGCGGGGTCGGCGCGGTGAAGTCCGCCAGCCGGCCGCGCCAGTAGCGTTCGGTGTCCTGCCCGCCGCGGGTCTCCAGCCACTCCAGGTAGTCGCGGAAGGGCCGGCGGGCGGGCGGGGCGGGAGGCGGTCCGCCCGCGGCGAGGGCGCGGTAGCGGTCGCAGACCTCGGTGAAGACCTCGGCCAGGCTCCAGCCGTCGAGCACCAGGTGGTGGAGCGTCCACACCACGGCCACCCGGTCGTCGGTGAGCCGGGCGAGGGCCAGCCGCATCAGCGGCGCGGTCGACGGGTCCACGCCCGCGGCCCGCTCCTGGGCCGGCAGCCGCCGCAGGGCGTCCTCCTGCTCCTCGGCCGTCCGGTCGCGCCAGTCCAGGTGCGCCACCGGCACCGTCACGCGGCTGTGCACCACCTGCAGGGGGCGTTCGAGGTCCTGCCACACGACACTGCTGCGGAGCACGGGGGTGGCGTCGGCCACCTGCTGCCAGGCCCGGCCGAAGGCGGCCGGATCGTCCACCCCGTCGAGCAGCAGGGTCGCGTGGTCGAGGTAGACGTCGTCGGCGGGGTCCACCAGGCGGTGGAAGAGCATGCCGGCCTGCAACGGCGTCAGCGGGTACACGTCGTCCACGCCGCGCCCGTCCCCGACGACCCGGTCCACCGCCGCCTGGTCGAGGCGGGCCAGCGGGAAGTCGGAGGGGGTGCGGCCGGAGGCGTCGGGGCGGTCGCAGTGCCGGACGATCCCGGCCAGCGCGCGCACCATGGCGTCGGCCAGCTCGCGCACCGTCGCCTCGTCGTGCACCTGCTCGGAGTACTGCCAGGTCAGTTGGAGGACGCCGGAGGTCACCGCGGCGGTGACGTCGAGCAGGTGGCCGGTCGGCTGGTCGGCGGCGAGTTCCGGTCCGGTCCGCTCGTCGCGCGGGGCGAAGTCCCCGCCGCCGTCGGCCGGGGTCCACTGGCCGTGGTAGTTGAAGCAGACGGCGGGCAGCGGGCGGTCGCGCAGCGCGGCGGCGGGCGAACCGGGCGGGCTGAGCCGGGCCAGCGCCTCGTAGCTCAGTCCGCGGTCGGGCACGGCCCGCAGCTGCTCCTTGACCGATTTCAGGACCTGCCCCCAGTCGCCGGCGGGCATGCTCAGCGCGACAGGGAAGCGGGTGGTGAACCATCCGACCGTCCGTGACAGGTCGGCGCCCGCCACGACGTCCTCCCGGCCGTGTCCCTCCATGGCCACGGCCACCTGGTCGCGGCCCGTCCAGTCCGCCAGCACCCGGCCCAGGGCGCTGATCAGCACGTCGTTGACCTGGGTGCGGTAGGCGGCAGGTACCCGGTGCAGCAGGCCGTCGGTGATCTCCGGCTCCAGCGACACCCTGACGGTACGGGCGTTCCCGCCGGTCGCGGTCCCGGCCCGGTCGACGGGCACGGGCAGGTCGGCGGCTCGCGCCGCTTCCGTCCAGTACGCCAGGCCGTCGTCCAGCCGGCCGTCGCGCACGGCGGTGCGCAGTGCGCCGGCCCACGCGGTGACGGGGGTGCCGACCGGTTCCAGCCGCACCGGCCGGCCGTCGGCGGCCTGCCGGTAGGCGTCCGCCAGGTCGGCCAGCAGGATCCGCCACGAGACGCTGTCGACGGCGAGGTGGTGCACGGCCAGGAACAGCCGTGGACGCGTGCCGGGTTCCAGCAGCAGCGCCGCGCCCAGCAGCGCCCCGGTCCGGGGGTCCAGTGCGCCGCGGACGGCCGCCGCGGCCTCCTCCACCGCGGTCTGCCGCTCGTCCCCGGTGAGGCCGGACAGGTCGACCGGCCGTACCGGGACCGGCGGTGCGGCGGGCACCGGCGACTGCCGCCACCGGCCGTCCTCCTGCGTGTAGCGGGTCCGCAGGGCGGGGTGGTGCGCCGTCAGGGCGTCGAGCGCGGTGCCCAGCGCTTCGCGGTCCGGGTGGGCCGGCAGGTCCAGTACCACCGACATGGTGAAGTGCCGCAGCGGTCCGTGGGTGTCGAGGAACCAGCTCTGGACGGGGGTGAGCGGGGCCGGGTCCGTGCCGGCCGGGTCCGGTCCGGGTGCGGGTGCGGTGCCGGGGGTCCGGCCGGCGTCGGCGGCGTCGGCGGCGCCCGCTGCGGCGGCGAGGTCGGCGACGGTCTGGTGGCGGAACAGGTCCTGCGAGGCCAGCCTCAGCCCGGCCCGCCGGGCCCGGGAGACGACCTGGATGGCCAGGATCGAGTCGCCGCCCAGGGCGAAGAAGTTGTCGGTCACACCGACCGGTCCCGCGCTGCCCAGCACCTGCGCCCAGATGCCGGCCAGCGCCTCCTCCGCGGCGTTGCGGGGCGGGACGTGTTCGCGCTCCCCGGACAGGGCGGCGGGCGGCGGCGCGGGCAGCGCCCGGCGGTCCACCTTGCCGCTGGAGTTCAGCGGCAGCGCGTCGAGGGTGACGAACGCGGACGGCACCATGTGGTCGGGCAGGACCCGTTGCAGGGCGGCGCGCAGTTCCGCCGCGGCCGGTGCGGTCCGCGGGTCGGCCGGGACGAGGTAGGCGACCAGCCGCCGGTGACCGGAGTCGTCGGCGACCGCCACCACGACGGCCTCCGCGACGGTGGGCAGCGCGGTCGCGGCGGCCTCGATCTCACCCGGCTCGATCCGGAATCCGCGGATCTTGATCTGCTCGTCGAGGCGTCCGCGGTACTCCAGCCGGCCGTCCGCGGTCCATCGCACCACGTCCCCGGTGCGGTACATCCGCGTGCCCGCCGGGCCGTAGGGGTCGGCGACGAAGCGGGAGGCGGTCAGGCCCGGCAGGCCCGGGTAGCCGCGGGCGAGCTGCGGTCCGGCGATGTGCAGTTCCCCCGCGACGCCGACCGGGACCGGCTGCAGCCGGTCGTCCAGGACGTAGGCGCGCAGGTTCGCCAGCGGGCGGCCGACCACCGGCCGGCCGCCGGGGACGATGCGGGCGGACAGTGCGTCGATGGTGGTCTCGGTGGGTCCGTAGAAGTTGTGGACGGCGGTGCCGGGTGCCTCGGCGAGTTGCCGCCACAGCGGTTCGCTGACGGCCTCCCCGCCGAGCATCACGATCGCCGGGCGGTGCCGGGGATCGGTGAGCAGGCCGGCCGGGAGCAGTTGGCGCAGGTAGGAGGGGGTGAGGTCGAGGAAGTCGATGCGGTGGGCGACCACCAGTTCCACCAGGGCGGCCGGGTCCAGTCGCACCGCCTCGTCGACGAGGTGGAGCCGGTGGCCGTCGGCCAGCAGCAGGATGCCTTCCAGTGAGGTGTCGAAGGAGAACGACGCCGTCAGCGCGGCGCGCAGTGGTCCGCCGCCGGCCTCGGCCACGAAGCCCTGACGGTGGCCGGCCAGCAGGTTGGCGAGGGCGCCGTGGGGAACGGCCACGCCTTTGGGGCGGCCGGTGGAGCCGGAGGTGTAGATGGTGTAGGCGGTGTGGTCCGGGTGCAGCGGGGCGTGGCGCTCGGCGTCGGTGAGGTCGCCCGCCGGGCCGTCGTCGGCCGCCGCCTGCCGCATCGCCGCCTCGTCCAGGACGAGCACCGGCCGGGCGTCGTCCAGCAGGAAGGCGATCCGGTCGGCGGGCAGTTCGGGGGCGACCGGCAGGTACACCCCGCCCGCCTTCCACACCCCGAGCACGGCCACGACCGCGTCGGCGGTCCGCGGCAGCCGCACCGCGACGGTGCGCTCCGGGCCCACCCCGGCGGCGACCAGGCGCCGCGCCAGCCGGTTGGCCCGGGCGTTGAGTTCGGCGAAGTTCCAGGCGACCTGCCCGGTGACCAGGGCGCCGGCGTCCGGGGTCCGGGCCGCGGTCTGCTCGAACACGGCCGGCAGCACGGCCGGTGGCACGGGTGCGGCCGGCCCTTGGGCCCACTCCTGGAGTGTCCGCTGCCGCTGGGCGGCCGACACCAGCGGCAGCCGGCCCACCGGTGTGCCGGGCGAGGCGGCCACCGCGTCCAGCAGCAGCCCCAGTTGGGCGGACAGGCTCTCGGCGGTCGCCGTGTCGAACAGGTCGGTGCTGTACTCCAGCACGGCGCGCAGGCCCGCTTGGCTCTCCACGAACTCGAAGCTGAGGTCGAAGGTGGCCGAGCGGCGGTCGACGTCGACGAACTCGGCGGCCAGGCCGGGCAGGCCGGGCGCGCTGCGCGGGGAACCGTGCAGCAGCACCATGACGTCGAACAGCGGGTTGCGGGAGGCGTCGCGTTCGACGCCGAGCGCCTCCACCAGGCGGTCGAAGGGGGCCTCGTCGTGGGCGAAGGCGTCCAGCACCGTGCCGCGTACCTCGGGCAGCAGGTCCGCGAACGGCCGGGCGGTGTCGATGTCGGAGCGCAGTACGACGGTGTCGGCGAAGAACCCGACGACCCGCTCCAGTTCGGTCCGCCGGCGCCCGGTGGTGGCGGTGCCGACGGCGATGTCGCGGCGGCCGGACCAGCGGGCCAGCAGCACCTGGCAGGCGGTGACCAGGGCGGTGAACAAGGTGGTGCCGTGCTCGCGGGCCAAGGCGCGCAGTGCGTCGGCGGTCGCGGTCGGGACGGTGAACTCGCGGACGGCACCGGCGTAGGTCTGCACGGGCGGGCGCGGCCGGTCGGTGGGCAGGTCCAGCGGTGCCAGGCCGGCCAGCCGCCCGGTCCAGTAGGCGATCTGCTCCTCCAGGCGGTCGCCGGAGAGGTGTTCGCGCTGCCAGGCGGAGAAGTCCGCGTACTGCAGCGGCGGTTCGGGCAGACCGGCGGGGGCTCCGTCCCGCTCGGCGCCGTACAGTTCGCCGAGTTCGTCCACGAGCACGCCCATCGACCAGCCGTCGGTGACGATGTGGTGGACCGTCAGCAGCAGGATGTGCTCGCGGTCGGCCACCCGCAGCAGGAAGGCCCTCAGCAGCGGCCCGTGGCGCAGGTCGAACGGCCGGGCGTACTCCCGGCGCAGCCGCTCCCCCACGGCGTCCTGCCCGGCGTCCGGACCGGCCGCGCCGGAGGGGCGCGGCCCGTCGGTGGGGATGCCCGTGGAGGGTGCCGGGCGGTCCGGCGGCGGCAGCTCCGCCGTCTCCAGGGACACCGAGGGCCTCGGGTGCACGATCTGCACCGGCCGGCCGTCGTGCTCCTCGAACGTGGTGCGCAGCACCTCGTGGCGCGTGCACAGGGCGTCGAGCGCGCGGCGCAGTGCCGCGGTGTCCGGCTCGCCCCGCAGCCGCAGCGCCACCGCGCTGTTGTAGCCGGACTCGCCCGGGCGTAACTGGTCCAGGAACCACAGGCGCTGCTGGGCGAAGGACAGCGGCAGGGGGCCGCCGCGGTCGGCCCGGGGGATGGTGTCGGCGGGCGGCGCGGTTCCGGCCAGGCGCCGGCGCAGTGCTTCCTGGAGGTCTGCGGGCAGGGCGGAGATACGTGACTGCTTCGACATGTCGTTGGTCCTCACGCTTCGTCGGAGTCGGAGTCGGCGGCCCTGGCGGTATGCGTCGCGGCGCCTTCACGGGCGATCGCGGCGGCGGCCTCCTCCAGTTCCCGCAGGATGTGCTCCTCGATCAGCTCGGCGAGGCCCGAGACGGTCGGTGTGCCCAGGACCTGGGCGGGGGTCAGTTCCACTCCGAAGGCGGTCCTGAGCTGGGAGGCGATGGCCAGGCTGCGCAGTGAGTCGCCGCCGAGGGCGTAGAAGTCGTCCTCGGCTCCGACCGTGTCCGCCGCCACCTCCAGGACCTTCGACCACACGGCGGCGACGGCCCGTTCGGTGTCGGTGCGCGGTGCGACGTGGCCGGCCGTCGGACCGGACCGGTCGGTACCGGGCGCGGGCAGCGCGGCCAGGTCGGTCTTGCCGTGTGCGGTGAGCGGGACGCGGTCCAGGGCGACGAACGCCGACGGCAGCATGTAGGTGGGCAGGGTCGCGGCCAGGTGGGAGCGCAGTTCGTCGTCGGCCGGGCGCCGGCTGCCGGGGACCAGGTAACCGACCAGTTTCGGGCCGGCCCCGTCGTCGCGGGCGGTGACGACGGCCTCGCGGACGGCGGGGTGGCCCAGCAGCGCGGCTTCGACCTCGGCGGTCTCGACGCGGTGGCCGCGGATCTGGACCTGCCGGTCGATGCGGCCGAGGTAGTGCAGCCGGCCCTGGGCGTCCCACTTCGCCAGGTCCCCGGTGCGGTACATGCGCGAGCCCGCGGGGCCGTACGGGTCGGCGGTGAACCGGGCCGCGGTCGCCCCCGGACGGCCCAGGTAGCCGCGGGCGAGCCCGTCCCCGGCGATCCACAGCTCTGCGGGGATGCCCGGCGGGACCGGCCGCAGCAGCGGGTCCAGGAGGTAGACCCGGGTGTTCCGGCGGGGACGGCCTATGGGCGGCGGGCCGTCGGCCGGGGTCAGCGGATCGCTCCAGCTGGCCACGACGGTGGTCTCGGTGGGCCCGTAGGAGTTGATCAGGCGGGTGTGCGGCGCCCACCGGCGGACGAGGTCGGCGCCGCATGCCTCACCGCCGACGGTGAGGGTGTGCAGGTCGGGCAGGGTGGCGGCGGTGTCCGGGGCCAGGGTGGCCAGTGCGGCGGGCGGGATGAGGGCGTGGGTGACGCGCTCGTCGCGCAGTACGCGGGCGAGGTGGTCGCCGAGCAGCGGTCCGGGCGGGGGGACGACGAGTGCGGCCCCGGCCGGCAGCGACATGCACAGTTCCAGGACCGAGGCGTCGAAGCTCGGTGAGGAGAACTGCAGTACCCGGTCGCCGGGTGAGACCTGGTAGTGGTGGGCCTCCGCGGCGGCCAGGGACGCCAGTCCGCGGTGCGGGACGACCACGCCCTTCGGGGTGCCGGTGGAGCCGGAGGTGAAGATCAGGTACGCGGGGTGGTCCGGGTCGGGCGGGGCGAGCGGTCCGGCGCCGGCCGGGCGGTGCGGCGGTCCGTCCGCGTCCCGCACCTGTGCGGGATCGGTGAGGGTGACCACCGGGCGGACCTGGTCGAGCATGAAGGCGATCCGTTCGGCCGGGTAGTCCGGGTCGATCGGCAGGAAGGCCGCGCCGGTCTTGGCGACCGCCAGGCGGGCCACCACGTTCTCCACCGACCTGGGCAGGAGCAGTGCCACCCAGCGTTCGGGTCCCGCGCCCCGGGCGATCAGCCGGTGGGCGAGCCGGTTGGCCCGTTCCTCCACGTCGGCGTAGGTCAGCCTGCCTTCGGGGGTGATGACCGCGGTCTGCGCGGGGGTGCGGTCGGCGCGGGCCTCGAAGAGTCCGGCGAGGGTGGCGGGGGCGGTCGGGCGGGTGGTGCCGCTCCACGGGCCCAGCAGTCGTCCGCGTTCGGCCGGTGGCAGGACGTCGACCCGGTCCAGGGCCGTGGAGTCCGTGGCGCCGGCGAAGGCGGTCAGTGTCCGCAGCAGCTGTCCGGCCATCCGCTCCGCGGTGCCCGTGTCGAACAGCGCGGGGTCGTATCCCAGCTCGACGGTCAGTTCCGGGCCGGGCGAGACCACCACCGTCACGGCGTAGTTGGTGGACTCCACCGCCCGCAGGTCGCGCAGGCGCAGGCCGTGGGTGGCTGCGGCGCCGCTGTTCAGCGGGTAGTTCTCGTACACCAGCAGGCTGTCGAACAGGGCGGTGCCGGCGGGGAGTCCGCTCCATTCCCGGAGTCGGGCCAGCGATACGTGGGCGGTGTCGCGGGCGTCCGTCTGGGCGCTCTGCAACCGCTCCAGCCACCCGGGCACGGGCTCGGTGCCGTCCACGTCGACGCGTACCGGCAGGGTGTTGATGAAGATGCCGGTGATGTCGTCGGCGCCGGGCAGGTCGGTCGGGCGGCCGGAGACGGTCGCTCCGAAGCACACGTCCCGCTGTCCGCTCCAGCGGGACAGCAGCAGTGCCCAGGCGCCCTGGACGACCGCGTTGAGCGTGAGGCGGTGGCGGCGGGCGAAGCGCTCCAGCCGCGCGGTCTCCTCTTCCCCGATCCGGTGCTCCAGCCATGTGCCGGAGCGGACGGCCGCCGTGGGGGCGGGGGGCCGGTCGTAGGGCAGTGCGGTGGCGGAGGTGAGGCCGGCCAGTGTCCGGCGCCAGTGCCGTTCGGCGGCGGCGTGGTCGCGTCCGGCCGTCCAGGCGACGTAGTCCCCGAAGGGGCGCCGGGCGACCGGTGCGGGCCGCTGCCCGTCCGCGAGTGCCTGGTGGGCGCGGAAGACGTCGTCGAGGACCTGGAACACGCTCCAGCCGTCCAGCAGTACGTGGTGGAAGGTCCACAGGACCCGCACCTGGGACGGTGACAGCCGGGCGAGCGTCACGCGCAGCAGCGGCGGCCGGTCCAGGTCGATGCCGCGGTCGCGGTCCTGCCGCAGCAGCTGTTCCAGCGCGGCGGTACGCTCCTGGTCCGGCAGTCCGCTCCAGTCCTGCGTCGTCACCGGAACCTCGGCCGTGCGGTGCACGACCTGCACGGGCTCGGGCAGGTCGTGCCAGGCCAGGGCGGTCCGCAGCACGGGGGTGCGGTCCACCACGTGCTGCCAGGCGGCGGTCAGTGCGGCGGTGTCGCGGACGCCGTCCAGGACGAAGGTGACCTGCTCCAGGTAGAGGCCCTGCTCGCGCTGCGACAGGCCGTGGAAGACCATGCCGGTCTGGATCGGGGTGAGCCGGTACACGTCTTCCACGCCGCTGCCGTCGCCCACCAGGCGGTCCACCGCGGCCTGGTCGAGCCGGGCCAGCGGGAAGTCCGAGGGGGTGCGCCCGCCGGCGCCGGGCCCGGCGCAGTGCCGGACGATCTCCCGCAGGGCCTGGGCGAAGTGTTCCGCGAGCCGGGCCACGGTGGCCTCCTGGTGCAGGCCGGCCGAGTACGACCAGGTGAACTCCATCCGCCCGGCCACGACGCGGCCGACCACGTCGAGCTGGTGCGGCCGGTCCGCGTCGGGGGCGGCCCCGCCGCCCAGCGAGCCGGACAGGCCGCGCAGCAGGCCGTCGGTGGGCAGCTCCCAGTCCAGCCGTCCGAGGTAGTTGAAGCTGATGCGGGGGGTGGAGGCGCGGATCCGGTCCCCGGGCGCGGTCAGGCGGCGCAGGGCGCCGTGGCCGATGCCGCCGTGCGGCACCGCCCGCAGCTGCTCCTTGACGGTCTTCAGTGCCACGTCCCAGCCGGCGCCGGCGGGCACGTCGAGGACGACCGGGTACGTGCTGGTGAACCAGCCGACGGTGCGGGACAGGTCCAGGTCGTCGAAGAGCTGGTCGCGGCCGTGTCCTTCCAGGAGCACCGGCATGCCTCCGCGTCCGGTCCAGTCGTGCAGTACCCGCTCCAGCGCGCACAGCAGCACGTCGTTGACCCGGGTGCGGTAGGCGGCCGGCACGTCCTTGAGCAGTGCGGCGGTCTCCGCTGGGTCGAGGCGGACGGTGACCTGGCGCAGTGAGGCGACCGTGTTGGGCCCGTCGCCGTCGACCGGCAGGTCGGGCACGGCCTCGCCGACGGCGTTCCAGTGGGCGCGCTCGGTCTCGAAGCCCCCCGTCTCGGTGTGCTCGCCCAGCCGTCGTGCCCAGGCGCGGAAGGACGCGGTCTTGCGGCCCAGGTCGGCCTCGCGGCCGCCGGACACCTGCCGGTAGGCGGTGTCGAGGTCTTCCAGCAGTACCCTCCAGGACACCGCGTCGACCGCCAGGTGGTGGCCGACCAGGTGCAGCAGCGGGCGTGGCTGGTCCGCCGCGGTCGACAGCACCGCGCGCAGCAGCGGCCCCCGGGCCAGGTCGAAGGGTGCCTCGGCGGCCTGCCGGCGTGCCGCGTCCCGTTCCTGGGGCGGCACGCCGGTCAGGTCCTGTGTCGTCAGGACGTCCGCCGGAGCCGGCGGGGGGTCGTACTGGGTGACGGCCCCGTCCTGGCCTCGGTCGAAGCGCAGGCGCAGTGCGTCGTGGTGCTCCAGGACGGCGGCCAGGGCGGCTTCCAGTGCGGCCGGGTCGGTGTCCTCGCCGACTTCTGCGGTCAGCGACTGGGTGAAGTGCGCGGCGCTGTCCGGGAGGGTGTCGAAGAGCCAGTGCTGGATGGGGGTGAGCGGGACCTCGCCGACCACCGGGCCCTGGTGCGGGTCGTCCGGATCGGCCGCGGCGGCCGGGAGGGCCGCGCTCGCGGCGAGCGCGGCGATCGTCTGGTGGTCGAACATGTGGCGGGGTGTCAGTTCGATGCCGGCCTGGCGTGCGCGGGAGACGATCTGGATGCTGAGGATCGAGTCGCCGCCCAGTTCGAAGTAGTTGTCCTCGACGCCGACCTCGTCGAGGTCCAGTACCTCCGCCCAGATGTCCGCCAGGAGCCGCTCGGTGTCGGTGCGCGGTGCGGTGTGACCGGTGCCGGCGGCCGGGTCGTACCGCACCGGGGCGGGCAGCCGGCGCCGGTCGGTCCGGCCGCCCGGGCCGGTCGGCAGCCGGTCGAGCAGGGTGATCACCGCGGGCACCATGTAGTCCGGCAGTGTCTTGGCGAGGTAGGCGCGCAGGTCGGCCGGGTCGGCGGTGACGCCGTCCGCGGGCACGGCGTAGGCCACCAGGCGTTTGCGGCCGTCGTCGTCGAAGGCCGCCGCCGCGGCCCCGGTCACGTCGGGGTGGCGGCGCAGGGCCGATGCCACCTCGTCCAGCTCGATCCGCAGACCGTTGATCTTCACCTGGTCGTCGATGCTGCCCAGGTGTTCCAGTACGCCGTCGGCCGTCCACCGCGCCAGGTGGCCCGTGCGGTACATGCGTGAGCCGGGGGCGCCGTGGGGGTCGGCGCTGAACCGTTCGGCGGTCGGGCCGGGACGGCCGAGGTAGCCGCGGGCCAGGCCCGCTCCGCCGATGTGGAGTTCGCCCGGCACACCGACCGGTACGGGCTGCAGCGTGTCGTCCAGCACGTACGCGCGGGCGCCGGGGACGGGGCGCCCGATCGCCGCCTGGTCCTGCCCGGTGTCCGGGCGGACGGTGGCGCAGCCGGCGGCTTCGGCCGGCCCGTGGAGCCGCGTCGGTGTGCCGGGCGCCGGTGCGCCCGCCGGCCGTGCGGTGCCGTCGTGCGCGGCCCGGCCCGTGTCCACCGTGCCGCCCACGGTCAGGGGGCACAGCAGCTCGATGACCGAGGCTCCGTCGCTGAGGGAGCCGGGGGCCGGGACGTGGGCGGGGCCCTCGGTGCCGGAGGTGTCCCCCGCCCAGCCGGTGAGCGCCGCCAGGGCGCCGTGGGTGATGAGCACACCGGCGGGCGGTACGGCGGGGTCCAGGGTGGGCAGCACGTAGGCCGGGTGGTCGGCGTCGAGCGGCCGGAGCCGCTCGTCGTCGCGCACCGGTCCGCCCGGCCGCGCGGCCACGTCGCGTTGGGTTCGCGGGGAGTCGGGCACGAGGTGTGCGGCGGTGGTGGCCGGCAGTTGCCGGGCGGTCCGCGCGGTGGTGACAACGGCCTTCACGACCGGGTCGGCGAGTATCGGTCCGAGCGCGGCGAGCGGGTCGCCGGGGTCCACCGGTAAGAAGGCCGCCCCGCTCTTGAGGACCGCCAGCAGTGCGACCACGAGGGAGGTGCCGGGCGGCAGCGCCACGGCCACCAGGTCCTCGCCTCCGCAGCCGGTGGCGATCAGGTGCCGGGCGAGCCGGCTGGACCGGTCGTCCAGCTCCCGGTAGGTCAAGGGCCCCTCGTCGCCGGTGACCGCGGTGCGCTCCGGCGTGCGGGCGGCCTGCCGGGCGAACATCTCGGGGAACGGGGCTCGGGCGGGCGGGGCGGGCGGCCCGGCGAAGCGGCCCAGCAGCAGGTCGCGCTCCTGGGCGGGGAGGACCGGGATGTCGTCCAGCCGCCGCCCGGGGTCCGCGGTCAGTTCCCGCAGCACCACCCGCAGGTGGTCGGCGAGCCGCTGCACGGTCGCCCGGTCGAAGACGGCCGGGTCGTAGTCGAAGGCGAACGTCAGGCGGCCGGCGGCGGTGGCGACGACGCTGAGCGGGTAGTTGGTCGGCTCCGCGTCGTCGACGTGGCGTACGGTCAGGCCGCGGTCGGCCAGCGCGTCCAGGTCGAACGGGTAGTTCTCGAAGACGACGATGCTGTCGAAGAGGCCGACGCCGCCGGGGACCTCGCTCCAGCTCCGGATGTCGGCCAGGGAGACGAAGTCAAAGCCCCGGGCCTCGGCCTGAGCGGCCTGGACGGCGTGCAGCCAGGGCAGCACGGGCCGGTCGCCCTCCACCCGTATCCGGGTGGGGACGGTGTTGATGAAGACGCCGACCATCGACTCGACGCCGGGCAGGTCGGCCGGTCTTCCGGAGACGGTGGTGCCGAACACCACGTCGGAGACGCCGCCCCAGCGCGACAGCAGAAGGCTCCAGGCGCCCTGCACCAGGGTGTTGAGGGTCAGTCCGTGCTGCTGGGCGGTCTGCCGCAGCCGGGCGGTGTCCGGCTCGGACAGGCCCGTGTGGAACCGGTCGGAGGAGGAGGTGCGGTGGGTCTGGGCCGGCTGCCGGTCGCGCGGCAGCGGTGTCGGGGCGCAGAAGCGGGCCAGGGTCCGGCGCCAGTACCGCTCGGCCTCGGTCGTGTCCCGCCCGGCCAGCCACTCCAGGTAGTCGCCGAACGGCCGTCGCGCGGGCACGCGCGGGGGACGGCCCCCGGTGGCGGCGGCGTACCGCTCGCACACCTCCTCGAAGACCTGCGCGGCGCTCCAGCCGTCCAGCAGGACGTGGTGGTGGGTCCAGATCTGGAGCACCTCGTCGTCGGCGGTGCGGACGAACGTCAGCCGCATGAGCGGGGCGGTGGACAGGTCGAGGCCGGCGGCGCGGTCGGCGCGCAGCAAGGCGGCCAGTGCGCCGTCCCGGTGCTCGGCGGGCAGGTCACGCCAGTCCGCATGGGTGACGGGCACGGTCACGTGGCGTCGCACCACCTGCACGGGCTCGGGCACGCCCTCCCAGGCCAGCCGCCCGCGCAGGGCCGGGGTGGCGTCCACGGTCTGCTGCCAGGCGGCGGCCAGGGCGGCCGGGTCGTGCACTCCGGACAGGTGCGTCTGGATCTGGTTGAAGTACGTGTGCGCGGCCGGGTCGACCAGGCCGTGGAAGAGCATGCCGGCCTGCATGGGCGTGAGCGGGAGGATGTCGGCGACCTCGCTGCCGTCGCCGGCCAGCAGGTCCGCTGCCGCCTGGTCCAGGCGGGCCAGCGGGAAGTCGGAGGGGGTGCGCCCGCCGGCGCCAGGCCGGGCGCAGTGGGCGACGATCTCCCGCAGCGAACGGGCCGTCTCCTCGGCCAGCCGCCGCACCGTGTCCTCGCGGTGGACGCCCTGGTCGTAGTACCAGGTGAATTCCAGGCGTCCGCCCTCGACCCGGCCCACGACGTCCAGTTCGTGGGTCCGCGGCGTCCCGGTGCCCGCGGACGCTTCCAGGCCGGCCGGTACGGCGCGTATCAGTCCGTCCGCTCCGGCCGGCCAGTCGAACTGGCCCAGGTAGTTGAAGCTGATGCCGGGTGTCGGTGCGCGGTCGAGGGCGGGTGCCGCCGCGAGGTGGCGCAGCGCCCCGTACCCGAGCCCGCGGCCGGGAACCGAACGGAGTTGTTCCTTGACCGACTTGAGCACTTCGCCCCAGTCGGCGGACGGCACGTGCAGCGCCACGGGGAAGACGGTGGTGAACCAGCCGACCGTGCGTGACAGGTCGGTGCCGGGGAAGAGGTCCTCCTCGCGGCCGTGTCCTTCCAGGTCCACGGTGACGGTGTCGTGTCCGGTCCAGTCGGTGAGCGCTTTCCCCAGTGCGCTCAGCAGCACGTCGTTGACGTGGGTGCGGTAGCGGCCGGGCACGTCGCGCAGCAGTGCCCGGGTGGCGGCCGGGTCGAGCCGGACGGTGACGGTGCCCTCGGCGCCGGGGGCGGCGCCGGTGTGTTCGGCCGCGGTGGTGTCCGCCGGCAGCGGGGTGGAGCACCGGGCGCTCACCGCGGCCCAGTGGGCGTGCTCCGCGTCGAAGCCGCCGGCCGCGGCGTGGTCGGTGAGCCGGTGGGCCCAGTCGCGCCACGACGTGCCACGTGGTCCCAGGTCGATGTCGCCTGTGTGCAGTGCCTGGCGGTAGGCGGTCTCCAGGTCCTCCAGCAGGAGCCGCCAGGAGACCCCGTCGACGACCAGGTGGTGCACGGCCAGCAGCAGCCGCGGGGGGCGGCCGGCGCCCGCGGTGAACAGGCGGGCGGCCAGCAGCGGACCGCCTTCGAGGTCGAAGCCGGTGTGTGTCTGCCTGATCACCTCCTTCTCGGCCTCCTCGCGGGCCCGCGTGCTCAGGTGGGACAGGTCGTGTTCGGTGAGGACGGTCCCGGATCCCGGTGCGTGGCCCGGTGCCGGTGCCTGCTGCGGCTCCGGGCAGAACTGCCGGCGCCCGCCGCCGGGCAGGGACGGGAAGCAGGCCCGCAGCGCGTCGTGGTGGTCGACCAGGGCGTCCAGGGCGCGCCGCAGTGCCGCCGGGTCGGTGTCCGGGTCGAGTTCGGCCGTCACGAACTGGTCGAAGTGTTCGGGCCGGGCGCTGTGGGTCGCGAAGAACCAGCGCTGGATGGGGGTGAGCGGCACGTCGCCGGTGGCCGGGCTGTGGCCGGTGGCGGCCGGCGGCCGGTCGGGGGGCGTGGCGAGGGCCGCGAGCAGGGAGGCGATCGTGGGATGGCGGAACAGGTCGCGGGCGGTGACCTCCAGTCCCGCCTGCCGGGCCCGGGCGGCCATCTGGATGCTGACGATCGAGTCCCCGCCCAGTGCGAAGAAGTTGTCCTCCACGCCCACCTGGCCGACGCCGAGCAGTTCCGCCCAGATGGCCGCCAGGGTCTGCTCGTCCGCGGTGCGGGGCGGCACGTGGTCCTCACCCTGCCGCCACCGCGGTTCGGGCAGCCGCCGCCGGTCCACCCGGCCGTCCGCGGTCAGCGGCAGTTCCGGCAGGGGCACGAAAGCCGAGGGCACCATGTAGTCCGGCAGGGAGCCGGCCAGGAAGCGGCCCATGTCGGCTGCGTCCGGCAGCGCCGTGCCGTCGGCCGGTACCAGGTGTGCCACCAGTCGTTCGCGGCCCGCCGGGTCGCGGAAGACGCCGACCACGCTGTGCGCGACGCGGTCGTGCCCGGCCAGTGTCGCCTCGACCTGTCCGGGGTCGACCCGGAAGCCGCGGACGCGCACCTGGTCCGTCACGCGCCCGAGGATTTCCAGGTCGCCGTCGGGGGTCCAGCGGGCGAGGTCGCCGGTGCGCACCATCCGGGCGCCGGGCGGCCCGAACGGGTCGGGCAGATATGTCGCGGCGGTCGGTCCGGGCCGGCCGAGGTAGCCGCGGGGCAGCCGGGTTCCGGCCACGTACAGCTCTCCGGGTATGCCGGGGGGTTGCGGTTGCAGGGCGGCGTCCAGCACGTAGACGCGGGTGGCCTCCAGCGGTGACCGGCCGGGGGCGCCGGTCACCGGGCGCGCGGTGACGAAGCCGCCCGCCTCCGCCAGGCCGTAGGTGCGGACCACCGTCAGCCCGGGGCACGCGTCCAGGACACGGCGGACGGCTGCGGGCGGCAGGCTCTCGCCGGCGGTCCACAGCTGTGTGAGGCCGGCGAAGGCGCGCGGGTCGTCCTGGGCGATGACGCGGAACGTGCCCGCGGCCGTGCAGAGCGAGGTGACCTGGTGCCGGGAGATCGCGTCGCGGACGGCGCCGGCGGCGCCGGTACCGGTTTCCGCGGTCGTCAGGACGGCCCGCCCGCCGCGCAGCAGCGGCACCCACAGTTCGCACGCCGCGCCGGCGAAGGCGGGCCGGGAGTGGACCAGGACCGTGTCGTGCGCGGTGAAGGCGGTGTCGCCGGCGAGTGCGGCCACGTCGAGGTGGCGTACGGCCACTCCTTTGGGGGCTCCGGTGACGCCGGCGGTGAACAGCACGTAGGCCAGCGCGTCCGGGTGCACCGGCGGCAGTGCCCGCTCGTCCGGGCTGCCGGTGTCCTCTACGGCGCGGCCGCCGGGGTCCACGGCGGCCACCCGGGCTCCGGTCGCCGACGCCTGTGCCGTCTCGGCCCGGGGGCCGTCGGCGAGCAGGAGCCGGATGCCGGTCTCCACCGTCACCGCGCGCAGGCGGTCGTGGGTGACGGCCGGGTCGAGCGGCACACATGTGCCGCCCGCCTTGAGCACGGCCAGTTCGGCGACGGCCCGGCCGACCGGGTGGTCCATCAGCACCCCGACCCGGTCCTCGCTGCGGATGCCCAGGGTGAGCAGGTGCCGGGCCAGCCGGTCGGAGCGGGCGTCGAGTCCGGCGTAGTCGAGCGTGCCGTCGTCGCCGACCAGGGCCGTCCGGTCCGGGGTGCGCCGGGCCTGCTCGGTGAAGAGGGCCGGCAAAGCGGCGGGCGGGGTGTCGCGGGGGGTGCCCTGCCAGCGTTCCAGGACCAGCGCGCGGTGCTCGTCCGTCAGCGGCGAGAGCCGGCCGAGCGGCAGGTCGTGCCCGTCCGCGACGGCCGAGAGCAGGACCGCCAGGTATTCCGCGAGGCGTTCGGCGGTGGCGGCGTCGAACAGGTCGGTGTTGTACTCGGTGACCAGGTCCAGCGCGCCGCCGTCGCGGGGCCGGAACTCCAGGACCAGGTCGAAGCGGGCGGCGGGTCTGGGCAGCGGGTGTTCGGTGACGTGCAGGTCGCCGGCACGCCGGGCCGGCACCATCGCCTCCTGGAGCACGATCAGTGTCTGCACCAGCGGGGCGCGGCTGGGATCGCGTTCCGGCGCCAGTTCCTCCACGAGCCGGTCGAACGGCACGTCGTGGGCGAAGGCGTCGAGGACCGTTTCGCGCATGGCGCGGAGCAGGTCCCGGAAGGCGGCGTCCTGGTCGACGGTGGCACGCAGCACCAGTGTGTTCACGAAGAAGCCGACGGTCTGCTCCAGGTCCGTCCGGTTGCGGCCGGAGGCGACGGTGCCCAGCGCGATGTCGCTCTGCCCGCTGCAGCGGGACAGCAGGACGGCGGTGGCCGCGGCCAGGACGGTGAAGAGCGTGGCGCCCTGCGCGTGTGCCAGGCGTTCGAGTCCGGTGACCAGGTGGGCGGGAAGTCCGCGTCGGTGCAGTGCGCCCGCGGTGGTCCGCACGGGCGGGCGGGGCCGGTCGGTGGGCAGTTCGAGGTCGTGCAGTCCGGCCAGGGTGTCCTTCCAGTACGCCAGGCGGCGGCGCTGCTCCTGGGGGTCGTGCCGGGAACGCTCCCAGACGGCGAAGTCGGGGTACTGCACGCCGGGTTCAGGCAGGGTGGCGGGTCCGCCGGCCGCCTCGGCCCGGTACAGCTCGACCAGTTCGCGCACCAGTACGGCGACCGACCAGCCGTCGGTGACGATGTGGTGCTGGCCGAGCAGCAGCAGGTGCTCGTCCTGGCCGGTACGGATCAGGAGCGCCCGGGTCAGGGGGCCGCGCCGCAGGTCGTAGGCGCGGGAGAGTTCGGCGGCCAGGAGTTCGTCGGCCGCGGCGGCCCGGTCGGCCGGCGGTACGGAGCGAAGGTCGGCTGTGCGCAGCGGAATGCCGCCGGTGCCCGCGACGAGTTGCGTGCCCTGGCCGTCGGTGGGGACGAACGTGGTGCGCAGCGCGTCGTGCCGTGCGGCGAGACGGTCCAGTGCGGTCCGCAGTGCGGCGGTGTCCAGTGGCCCGGACAGGCGCAGGCCGACGCCGGTGCTGTTCTCGGCGCTGCCGGGGGTCAGGTCTTCCAGGAGCCACAGCCGCCGTTGTGCCGCGGTGAGCGGGAGCGGGGCGTCGTGCGGGGCCTTGGGGATCGGCTGCGGTGCGCCGGCGACGGGTTGCGCCGGCAGCGTGCGGGCCAGTTCGGCGATGGTGCGCGCCTCGAACAGCCGGCGGAGCGGGAGGCGGACGCCGAAGACGTCGTGGATCCGGGTGAGGACCCGGGCCACGAGCAGCGAGTCCCCGCCCAGTTCGAAGAAGTCGTCGTGCACCCCGCAGCCGTCCGTGCCCAGTACCTGCGACCAGATCGCGGCCAGGGCCCGCTCGGTGTCGGTGCGGGGGGCCGTGCGCGCCCGGCCGGCGGCCTGGCCGGCGCCGGCTCCCCGGCCCGGCTCGGGCAGGGCTTTGCGGTCGACCTTGTGGTGGGCGGTGAGCGGGAGTTCGTCCAGCATGACGTAGGTGGCGGGCACCATGTACGGCGGCAGCCCGCGGCTGATGAAGGCGCGCAGGTCCGCGGGTGTGGGCGGCAGCACGGACGGGTCGGGCACCACGTATCCCACGAGGGTGCGGCGGCCGGTCTCGTCGTCGCGTACGGTGACGACCGCCTCCCGGACGCCGGGGTGGCGGGTCAGCGCCGCCTCGATCTCGCCCGGTTCCACCCGGAAGCCGCGGATCTTGATCTGGTCGTCGGACCGCCCCAGGTATTCCAGGTTGCCGTCCTGCCGCCAGCGCACCACGTCGCCGGTCCGGTACATGCGCGAGCCGGGCGGGCCGTACGGGTCGGCCGGGAACCGCTGCGCGGTCAGTCCGGGGCGGCGCAGGTAGCCCCGGGTGACCCCGTCCCCGGCCACGTACAGTTCTCCCGGCTCGCCGACCGGGACCGGCCGCAGTCGTGCGTCCAGCACGTGGGAGCGGGAGTTGCTGATCGGGCGGCCGATCGGCGGTGTGCCGTGGCCGGCCTCCAGCGGGTCCGACCATGATCCGACGATGGTCACCTCGGTCGGGCCATAGGAGTTGATCATGGTACGTCCGGGCGCCCAGGCGTCCACGAGCTGGGGCGGGCAGGCGTCGGCGCCCACGACCAGGGTGCTGAAGCCCGCCAGCTCCTCGATCGCGTCCTGCGGGACGGTGGCCAGGGCGGCCGGCGGTATCAGCGAGTGGGTCACGCCCCGGTCCCGCAGGACGTCGGCGAGCTGTTCGCCGAGCAGCGGGCCCTCGGGGGGCACCACGAGCGCGGCTCCGGCCAGCAGGGAGATGCACAGTTCGAGCACGGAGGCGTCGAAGCCGGGCGAGGAGAACTGCAGCACCCGGTCCCCCGGACGCACCCCGTAGCGTTCGACCGCCGCCGCGCTGAAGTTGCCCAGGCCGGCGTGCGGGACGACGACCCCTTTGGGCCGCCCGGTGGAGCCGGAGGTGTAGATGACGTACGCGGGGTGTTCCAGGGCGAGCGGGCCGAGCCGGTCGGTGTCGGTCGGCTGGTGCTCCGGGCCGTCCCCGCCGCAGCGGGTCTGCTGCGGATCGTCGATGACCAGCACGGGCCGGGCGTCGGCCAGCATGAAGTCGGCCCGCTCGGCGGGGTACGAGGGGTCGACGGGGAGGAAGGCGCCGCCCGCCTTCGCCACCGCGAGTTCGGCGATGACCAGCTCGGCCGATCGGGGCAGCTTGAGCGCGACCACCCCCTCGGGGCCGACGCCGTCGGCGATCAGGCGGTGCGCCAGCCGGTTGGCCGCGCGGTCCACCGCGGCGAAGGACCAGTCCCGCTCGGGTGTGGACAGGGCCACGGCGTCGGGTGTCCGCTCCGCCCACCTCTCGAACAGCGCGGGTAACGGGGCGTGCGGCACCTCACGCGCTGTGTCGTTCCACTGCGGCGGGGGAAACACGACCGCTCCGGTCGACGCCCCGGGGACGGGCATGGCGGACGTCGTGTGCGGGTCGGACATGAAGGCAACCTTTCCTGGCGGGTGCGGGGAGGAGAACATGACCGTCCGGGCGAGTGAGCGGACGCCCGTCGGCCTGTGTGCGCCGCTGGTCAGGCGTGCTGAAGTGGGTGTTCGGTCCGGCGTCCCATACGCCCGGTCAGGAGCAGCCGGTCGATGGCGCCGGTGTGCGGATCGGTCAGGAAGCGTCCGGCCGGCAGCAGCCGCCCGGACGCCGGATCGACCAGGCAACAGCGCAGGTCGGCGAAGCAGACCAGCGCGGTGGGCGGGTCCCCGTCGACGGAGACCGCCAGGCCGCCGCCGTCGTCCGGGTGGACCTGGATGAGCGTGTCCCCGTTGGCGTAGGTGCCGGTGCAGTCCGCGGGCGGCGGCGCCGGCGTGCCTGGCTGCCAGGCGGCCGCGCCGGGCACGGCGGTGCCCACGATCGCGGCCAGTGCGTCGGCGACGTCGTGCCACAGCTGGCTGCCGTTGCCGGCGTTGCAGGTGAAGGCCACCACCGTTGCGGTGCCCGGGTCGACGCGCAGGTGGCAGGCGGTGCCCAGGGCGTTGCCGTCGTGGCCGAACCAGACGGCGGGGCCCTGGTGGAACAGGGCGAACCCCGGCGCCCAGCCGTCGGCCAGCCCGCACGGGTCGGCCTGCGGCACGGGGCGGCGCATCTCCTCGGCGATGCTCGCCGGCAACAGGCCGCGCACGCCCTCGCGGTCGGCGCCGAGGTGTGCCCGGCCCAGCGCCACCAGATCGGCGGCGCTGGCCAGCAGCGCCCCGGCCGCGGCCTCCGCGCCGGACAGCACCTGCCGTACGGGCCGGGCCCGGCCGGTGTCCGGATGGACCGAGTGGCCGGTGGCGACCGGCCGGGCGGGGGCCGTCTCCCCCAGGAACGCCGGCTGCACGCCCAGCGGGCGCAGCACCAGGGTGCGCATCGCCTCGGCCCAGGTCATGCCGGTGATCGTCTCGATCAGCCGGCCCACCACCACGTAGCCGGCGTTGGAGTAGGAGAAACCGGTGCCGGGCGGCATCACCAGGGCCCGGTCGGTGCAGTGCTCCTCCACGTACCGGCGGGCGGTCAGTGCGGCCACCACGGCGGAGTCCGGGCCCGCGGGCAGGCCACCGGTGTGGCTGAGCAGCTGCCGCAGGGTCAGGGAAGCGCTCAGTCCGCGAAGTTCCGGCAGGTGCTCCTGGAGCGGCTCGTCCAGTTCCACGTCGTCGTCGGCCACCAGCATCATGGCCAAGGTGGCCGTGCAGGACTTGGTGACCGACCCGATGGGGACGGCGGTGTCCGCGGTGAACAGGGTGTCCGAGCCCACCTCCGGTCCGCCCGTCTCGACGACGTGCGTCACACCGTCCAGGTGGACGGCGAGCTGGGCGCCGGGGACCCGGCGTTCCGCGGCCAGGACGGCAAGTAACTCGCGAAGGTCGTCCCGCAGTCCGGCGCGGGCGGGGCCGCGGGCCGGCTGCTGCGGTGCTGCGCTGAGGGGCACTGCTCTCTCCTGTCACCCGGCGGATGGGGCTAACGGGAGCCGGCTTCGGTGGCCGTGGCGTCCCGGGGCACGGCGGTGACCGAGGCGACGGCAGGGTCGTCCGCTTGCTGTTCTTGCGCAGGGGGGAGCAGACCGGCAGGGAATTCGGCCGCACCCGTCGATCCGAACGATTGTTTGCATGGGCGGGCGTGACACGGGTCCGGCCGCGGGCAGCAACGCCGCGGCGGCGATACGTCTATGCACTGCCCGTACGCACCTCCCGCGCAAGCGGACGCAATTCGTTCATGCGCGCCCCGGACAATCAACGGCGAATGGAATTCGAGCGGAGATTCCTCGGCATGACCGCCGGATTTCGGGGAACACGGTCCGAGCCCCCGCCGTTCCGGAACATGCCGAACGATCCTGCGTGCGCACCGCGCGGCCGTGAACAGCGTCGAAGCGGCCACGGAAAAGGGTGGCGTGTACCGCACGCCGATCGCGCCGCAGGACGGATCCGGCTGCGTCGCGCACCGCGCACCGCGCCTGGACCACCGGCCGGACGGAAGCGGACGGAGGGGGACGACTACCCCCGGCTGACCGCCCAGGGAGGGTCCGCCACCGCTTCGACCTGCACTGATGTCGACTTACGGAGCCTTGCGCACAGCCGGTCCCGGCGCGTGTCCGCGCCCCCGCCCGGCAGAAGGGCTACCACAGGTGCACGGTGAGGCCGCCCCGAGAGGCGGTCCCTTCCCCGGCGCCACACGGCCGCCGAGGATTTCGTCGCAACACCGGGTAAGTGGCCCTCAATTGCGCAGCCGGTCGTTCCCACATCAGTTCCTTCCAGGTCAGCGGCACTTCCAGCAGCGCTATCCCGTCGTCTGCCTCCTCGTACGCCGGCCCACCGCAAGAAGGGGTGGACTCCCGGCCGTACGACGCACAAGGTTACACAACGTTCGACCAAATGCCAGAGCTCTTGCGGCAGCGCACCGGAATAACGCACGGCAGACCCGTGCATATCCGGGCCCGAACAGCACGAGTGGGCGCGCCCGCCTGCGGCGGATACCGACCGCGGCGGCCGGAATCCGGGCTATCACCAGCACAGACCACGCCATGGCGAGCCGGTCCGCGCCCGGGAGCCGTCGACGGCGATGTGCGGCGCGTCCTCGTTGTCGGCGAGTCGAGTGGCCACAGGCATGGATACAGATGGCCACCGAAATTCCCGACCGGCCCCGCCTCCCGCACCCCAGCGGCCGGCGTCACCACTCTGAACGCGTACGGCGTCACGGTCTCCTGACATCCGCTCACGCCCGTACCACCGCTTGCCCTTTCGGCCCACCGGCCGGGCGCCTCCCGTCCGGTGACCCTGGGGAACATGCGCCGGAGGGGACCACGGAGCCGCGTGATCCGGCACCGGGTGCGTATCCGGACCGATGTGATCAGATCTTCATCCCGCACGCCTTGCGCCGATGTGGAGGTGATGTGCAGGATTTTCGCGGGCGGTGTGGAACCGGCCGGTGAGACCAACGGAGCGTGACGTGCCCGATCTCGCGGAACCGCGCTCCGCGTCGTCCGACCGCGCATACCGCCGTGCGCCGCGGCACGCCGCGCGCCGCGCGCACGCCGCCGACGACTTCTCCGGCGGCCGGCCGCAGTTGATCGCGCTCATCCCGGCGCACAACGAGCAGGACCGCATCGCCGCGGCGATCGGCGGCCTGTACGCCCAGACACGGCGCCCGGACATCGTCGTGGTCGTCGCCGACAACTGCACCGACGCCACTACGGCGGTCGCCCGGGAGCGGGGCGCCGAGGTCTTCGAGACCCGGGGCAACACCCACAAGAAGGCCGGCGCGCTCAACCAGGCCATCGCGTGGGCGCTCCCCCACCTGTCCGACCGGGACCTGGTCCTCGTCCAGGACGCCGACACCGTGCTCAACCCGTGGTTCGTGGAGACCGCGGAGAGCACCTTCAACCGCAAGGTCGGCGCGGTGGGCGGGGTGTTCTACGGCGAGGAGGGCGGCGGCCTGCTGGGGCTGCTGCAGCGCATGGAGTTCCACCGCTACGCGTGGGAGATCGAGCGCAGGGGCGGGAAGGCGTCGGTACTGACCGGGACCGGCACGATGTTCCGCGCCCGGGTGCTGCGGGAGATACGCGGGGCGCGCCGGGAGGGCCGGATCGGCGGCGGCTCGGACTACTACAGCCTCGCCTCGCTCACCGAGGACGACGAGATCACCAAGGCGGTCAAGACCCTCGGCTACCGCACGATGTCGCCCGCGGGCTGCGCGGTGACCACCGAGGTCATGACCACGCTGCCGAAGCTGTGGCACCAGCGGATGCGCTGGCAGCGCGGGGCGTTGGAGAACCTGCGGGACTACGGCTGGACGCGGGTGACGGCGCGTTACTTCGTGCAGCAGTTCATGATGGGGTTCGGCGCGGTCAGTTTCCTCGTCTACCTGTTCTTCATGGCCTTCGCGCTGAGCACGTACGGCTGGCCGGGCCTGTCGCCGTTCTGGACCACGATCGGCGCGCTCTTCCTGGTCGAGAAGGTGGTCTCGGTGCGCAGGGCCGGGCCGCGCGCGGTCGTCGTGGCCGCGCTGATGGTGCCCGAGATGCTCTACGACCTTTTCCAGCACGGCGTGTACTTCGCCTCGTTGTGGGGGCTGGTGCGCCGCAGCGAGGAGAGGTGGGTCGCCACCTGACCCCCCGAGGACTTCCCCCCACACACGTGTCACCCATCACAAGAGGAGAAGAAGTCCATGTACGGAAGAACCATCGGCGCCGGCACCACCGGCGCTGCGGGGGCCACGCTGGCAGCGACCGGTGTGTGGGCGCACAGCGTGGCGCTGTTCGTCGCGGCGGCCACTTTGGTGGCGGCCGGACTGGCGCTCTACAAGCTCGTCCCGCGGCGGCGCACCCGCTGATCCACGGGCGTGGCGGTGAGCGCCGGCGTCCTGGCGTGCCCTTGCCGGCACGCCGGGCCCCGGCGCCCGCCCCACGCCCGCCCGGCCACGCTGACGGCGGCCGGCCACGGGCGGCGGGGTCAGTCGGTCTCCGGGTAGTTCATGAACCAGTGGGTGTCGAAGTAGCGGGCCATCGTGTAGGGGTGGTGGGGGTCGACGAGGACGCGGCAGACGAACTCCGCGGCCCGGCAGTCGAAGGGGAGGTCCTCGCCGTCGAAGGACCGGACCGTGACGGTCCAGCGGTCGGGGTCGCCGCCGGCGGCCCGCCAGCAGTACAGGTCCTCGTGTTCGGTGCCTCCCCAGGCCAGCAGGCCCTCCTCCCTCAGATCCGTCCACGGTTCCTGGTGCAGGTCCAGGTACGCGTCGAAGGCGCCCTCGCCGAACGTGCCGACCATGCGCTTGTAGTCGCCCGGCAGCGCGGTGCCCAGGCGCGACTCCACCTCCGCCCAGTCGATGTCCGGGCGCCGGTCGGGCCGGGTCCAGCCGGTGATCCCCCTGAGCCGCTCCGTCCAGTCGACGTCCTCGCCCGGCGCGGCCGCCAGGGGTTCCGGCATCTGCCTGCGGGCGACCGCCAGCACCGTCCGCTCGGTCCCCCCGGTGTCCCGTGCCGTGCCCGTGCCGACCCACCGGTTCCCGTAGGCCCACGCCCGTATCGTCACGGCCCGGTCCCCGAAGGGGAGCAGGAGAGCCGCGCCCCCGGACTCGTCCACGGTCGGGTCGGTGAAGCCGCCGAGGACGAGGGTGCGCGGGGCGCCGTACCTGCTGCCGAGCAGGTCGGTCAGGTCCTGGGGGTCCAGGCCGGCGGGCAGGTACAGGTGGCCGTCCCCCGGTCCGAGCCGGGCCAGCAGGTCGTTGACGCTCTCCTGTGTGAGTTCCATGGCCGGCAGTGAAGCGCACGGCACCGACAGGCCGGGGCGGTGCGTACGGCGGACCGGCCGGGGCGGGGAGCGCCCGGCACCCGCCCGCAGGGTCGAGGTGCGTGGTGTCAGCGCGCGGGCAAGGGCGTCTGCTGCGGTCCGGCTCGGCCGTGCGCCCCGGTGACGCGGCCTCCCGCGGCCCTCCGCCCCGAGCGGATAGGGTGCCGGGCGGCCGGCAGTGGGTGCCGCCGCGGGAAGCGGCCGGCAGGCGCGTTGCGGCCGCGACTTCGGGAGGTCTTCGTGGAGGTCACGCTCCGGGCCGTGCAGGACAGCGACCTGCCGGTCCTCTACGGTCAGACGAACGAGCCCGAGGGGGTGCGGATGGCGGCGTTCACACACGAGGACCCGGCGGACCGCGCGGCCTTCGACGCGCACTGGGCGCGGATCCGCAACGACCCGGCGGTCATCGCACGGACCGTCGTCGGCGCGGCCGGGGAAGTCCTCGGTCACGCCGGCGTGTTCGGGCCGCCGCAGGAACGCGAGGTCACCTACTGGATCGGCCGTACGTACTGGGGCCGCGGGGCCGCCACCGCCGCCCTTCGGGCACTGCTCGCCGTCGAGCCGCAGCGCCCGCTGCACGCCCGCGCCGCCGCGGACAACACCGGCTCGCTGCGTGTCCTGGACAAGTGCGGATTCGTGGTCACCGGACACGACCGCGGCTTCGCCAACGCACGCGGCGAGGAGATCGACGAGGTGCTGCTCACACTGCCCGCCTGAGCCGCCCCCTGGGGGGCCGCACGGTATGAGTGCGGTGCGGACGGTTCCTGTCCGGTCGTTGGGCTGATCTGCGCCTGTTCCGCGGGCTGGATGCGGGCCGATAATCAGGCACGTGGATGAGTGGATGAGCCACTGCTCCATGGGGTACGTTGCCGATGGATCCGCTCTTCCCTGTGGCATGCATCCCGCGCGCCATCCCAGAGAGGCGAGTGTCATGAGCATGGCAATTTCTCGGCTCATCGGAGTGTCCTTACTCGGAGCGGCCCTGCTGGGGACGGGGCAGCCGGCCGTGGCGCAGTCCGCGCGTCCCACGTCCGCCGCCCACTACGCCGCCGACCACTTGGGATCGGGCATGGCGGGCACCCCGGGCGCCGAGGCGGCTGCGACGACTCCGCCGCCGGGAGTCCCGGGACTTGATGTGAGCGGCTGGGACGGCACCGTCGACTGGTCGTCGGTGGCCGCCGAGGGCGCGGAGTTCGCCTATGTGAAGGCCACCGAGGGCGTCGGCTACGTCAGCGGCACCTTCGCCGGGCAGTACGGCGGCGCCGCCGCGCAGGGTCTGCTGCGCGGTGCCTACCACTTCGCCCTGCCGGACCGGTCCGACGGCGGCACGCAGGCCGACTACTTCGTGGACCACGGGGGCGGCTGGACCGCAGACGGCCGGACCCTGCCCGGGGTGCTGGACATCGAGTACAACCCCTACGGCCCGACCTGCTACGGCCTCGGCCAGAGCGCGATGGTGAACTGGATCGCGCAGTTCCGCGGCGAGTACCTGGCGCGGACCGGCCGCTACCCGGTGATCTACGCCGGGCTCAACTGGTGGACCGAGTGCACCGGTAACTACGCGGGATTCGCCGCCGATCCGCTGTGGACCGCCCACTACGCCGCCACGGTCGGGACACTGCCGGCCGGCTGGGACGGTTACACGGTCTGGCAGTACGCCGATTCCGGCACCTTCCCCGGGGACCAGGACGTCTTCGCCGGAAACCTGGCCGACCTGCGGTCCTTCGCCGCGGGCGAGGCCACATTCCCCGGCCCGGGCGGCTGGCCCGTCGTGGCGCAGGGCCAGAGCGGCGAGCAGGTGACCGCGGTGCAGTACCTGCTGACGGCGCAGGGCGCGAGCCTCACCGTGGACGGACAGTTCGGCCCGGCGACGGCGAGCGCGGTGCGCGCCTTCCAGACGGCCCACGGCCTGTCCGCGGACGGGGTCGTCGGCACCGCCACCTGGCAGGTCCTGACCGTGACCGTGCAGCAGGGCGCCACGGGATCCGCCGTGAAGGCCGTCCAGGACGCACTGGTCGCCCACGGCTACCCGCTCACCGTGGACGGACAGTTCGGCCCGGCGACCGCGAACGCGGTACGCGCCCTGCAGACCGCCCACGGCCTGCCCGCGGACGCGGTCGTGGGCACCACCACCTGGCAGGTGCTCGTCTCCTGACCGGAACCGCTCGGAACCGCCGACCGGAGAAGTCTTCGTGCGCGGTCCTTCCGACCGGTCACACCCCCACCCCACCCCCGTACTGGAGACCTTCCATGCCCATTTCCCGTAGACGACTCCTGGCCGCGACGGCCACCGGTGTCGCGGTCGCGGCCATCGACGCCGGCGGTTTCCGCGCCGCCGCGGCGACCCGCTCGGCCCACGGCACCGCCGCCTCGGCCACCTCGGTGGTCCCGGGCATCACCACCTGGGACCAGACCGTGCAGCGGGCGAGTTACGCGCCGAGCGCCGGCTACCAGCACCTGGTCGCCGGTCCGGGCGAACCGCACGTCATCCGCACGGACCTGTGGCCGTACTTCAACCCGGCCACCATGGCGGTCGCCGCGTTCGCGCAGATGACCGACCTGCACATCGTCGACGACCAGTCGCCGGCCCGCCTGGAGTTCATGGACCGGTACGCCGATCCCGGCGCCCCGCACTACGCGTCCTACCCCACCGATTCCGCGTACCGGGGCCACGAGTTCCTGTCGACCCAGGTGGTCGACGCGATGTGCCAGGCCATCGCCGGGATCGGGAAGGGGCCGTGGAGCAGCAAGCCGCTGCAGTTCACGATCGTCACCGGCGACGCGGTCGACAACTGCCAGCACAACGAGAACCGCTGGTACATCGACCTGCTCGACGGCGGCCAGACCATCGTGCCGGACTCCGGCAGGATCGGCCTCGACCAGAGCTTCGCGGGCGGCTCCCTGACCTCCGGCGGCACGGCGGACAACCACTACTACTACCCGTCGATCCCCCCGCAGCAGGTGCCGAACAACGCCTTCACCGGTCTGACCGGCCTGGGATTCCCCTATGTGCCCGGCCTGCTGGACGCCACGGGTGTGGTGGGCGCGGCCCGGCGCCCGTTCGTCTCCCACGGCCTGGGCATGCCCTGGTACGCCGCGTACGGCAACCACGACGGGCTGTGGCAGGGCAACGAGCCGATCGACAACAACGTGCTCGACGTCCAGGGCATGACGACCGGCTCGTCGAAGACGACCGGCACCTCCGCGAGCCTGCCGGACGACTACAGCGACCTGGGCACCTTCGGCAAGCTGCTGGTCGCCCTGGAGCTGAACGGCACCCCGGTCGTCGCCGACCCCAACCGGCGGCTGCTGTCCCGTAAGGCCTTCATCCAGGACCACTTCAACACCGCGGGCCTCCCCGTCGGGCACGGGTTCCAGGGCGTGGGCATCGACAAGGCCTACTACGCGGTCCCGTTCGGCTCCGGCGACCTCGTCCGCTACATCACCCTGGACTCCACCAACACCAACACCGACGGCTTCGGATCAGGCGCCGCGGGCGGGTCGATCGACTCCGACCAGCTCGACTGGCTGGAGCAGCAGCTCATCGCCAACAGCTCGCGCTACCTCGACACCGACAACCACATCGTCACCCGCAGCGGCGTGCGGGACATGATGTACGTGCTGTTCTGCCACCACACCCTGGCCACCATGGACAACCTCGACGACGGCATCCTCGGAGGCATCTTCGGCGACCGCCACTCCGGCGACGAACTCGCGGCGCTCCTGCTGCGCTTCCCCAACGTGATCGCGATGGTCAACGGGCACACCCACGCCAACAAGATCATCGCGCACCCCAGGCCGAGCGGCAGCCCGATCGGCGGCGGCTTCTGGGAGATCTCCACCGCCTCGCACATCGACTGGCCCATCCAGAGCCGCATCGTGGAGATCGCCGTCAGTCCCGAGGCGCAGAACACCGGGACGTCCGGCAGCACCCCGGGCCCCGCCACCGTCTCGATCTTCACCACCATGGTCGACCCCGCCGCGCCCCTGTCCTACGGCGGGGACATCAGCAACCCGTCCCAACTCGCCTCGCTCGCCAGGGAACTGGCCACCAACGACCCGCAGGAGGTGAACCACGGCATCACCAACCGGATGGGCGTCGCACAGGACCGCAACACCCAGCTCCTGCTCGCCGCGCCCTTCCCCCTGCACGCTCCCCACCCGCTGGGCTCTCCGGTGGCCGTGGCCCGCAACCAGGACGGACGGCTCGAACTCTTCGGCACCGACACGTCGGGCAGCCTGTGGAACACCGGCCAGGCCGCGGTCGGCGGGGCCCTGAAGTCCTGGACGAAGCTCGACGGCGGCCCCGGGTGGCAGTCCGTCACCGCCGCCGGCCACCAGGACGGCCGCATCGAGCTCTTCGCGCTCGACGGCACCGGCACCGTCAACCGCCGCACCCAGAGCGCGCCCGGCAGCAGCACCTACGTGCAGGCCACGGGCTTCGACGCGGCGTTCACCGCGCTGTCCGCGGTCCAGGACAGCTGGGGAGGCATGCAGGTCTACGCGGCCCGGAGCGACAACGGCATCCGCCACCGCTGGCAGGACTTCCAGAACGACGACACCGCCGCGAACGGCTGGTTCACCCCGTGGACCCAACTGGCGGGCACCGCCATCCAGTTGGCCGTCGAGACCGGCGCCGACGGGCGGGGCGTGCTGGTGGCGGTCCGGGAGGACGGCACGCTCATGCAGCGCAAGATGAACGTCGCCAACGCCCAGACCGAGAGCGAGTGGGGCGCGGCGGTCCACATCGACGGGATCCTCGACTCCGTGGACATGGCCCGCAACCTCGACGGGCGGCTGATGCTCTTCGGCACGAACCCGGACCGGCAGCTGTGGCAGCGGATCGAGACCACCCCCGGCAGCGGGACCTGGCAGCCCTGGATGCTGGTCCCGGCCCAACTCGACGGCACCGCCCTGCGGATGACGTACGTCACGGCGGAGCGGAACGGGGCGGGAAGCATCGAGCTGTTCGCCGTGGACACCACGGGGATGCTGTACCGCGCCGGGCAGAGCGCCCCGAACAGCACCGTCTGGTCGCCCTGGACGGCCTGCGGCATCCACCTGCGCGCCACCCACACCTCCACAGGCCTCTGACCCGGGGGCACACCGCCACCCGGCCGGCCCCGGCCGACCTGCGGCGTCGAGTCCCGACGCCGCGGGGCGGCCGGTGGACATCAGCTGGGGGGTGGCCAGGGGGTGACGGTGTCCGGGGTCAGGGCGGAGAGGTGGGGGCGGCCGGTGAGGGTCATGGTCTGTTCGAGGTCTTCGCGCAGCAGGCGCAGGACCGTGGCGACGCCGTCGCGGCCGGAGTGGGCCAGGCCCCACAGGACGGGGCGGCCGATCAGGGCCGCGGAGGCGCCCAGGGCGAGGGCCTTGACGAGGTCGCCGCCGCAGCGGATGCCGCCGTCCAGGAGTACCGGGATGCGGCCGTCGACCGCCCGGGTCACTTCGGGGAGCGCGGCCAGGGGCGGCAGCGCTCCGTCGGCCTGCCGGCCGCCGTGGTTGGAGACCACTATCGCGTCGGCGCCGTGGTCGAGGGCGAGGCGGGCGTCCTGTGCGGTCAGGATTCCCTTGAGGACCAGCGGCAGTGGTGTCAGGGCGCGCAGCCAGGCCAGGTCGGTCCAGGTGACCGTGGGGTCGAACTGGTCGCGGGACTGTGCCTCGACGGCGGAGGCGCCTTGGGCCCGGTAGGAGTTCGCCGACGGGACCGAGGCGATGTTGACCGCGGCCAGGCCCTGCGGCAGGCGGAAGGAGTTGCGCAGGTCCCGCAGTCTGCGGCCGACCCGCGGGGTGTCGACCGTCAGGACCAGGGCCCGGTAGCCGGCCGCGGCCGCCCGGTGGACCACGTCGGCCAGTACGTCGCGTCGGCGCAGCCAGTACACCTGCAGCCACAGCGGGCCGCTCGCGGCTGCCGCGATGTCCTCCAGCCTCTCCCCCGCCAGCATCCCGACCACGAACAGCGCGCCTGCGGCGCCCGCGGCCCGGGCGGTGGCCAGTTCGCCGTCCGGGTGGGCCAGGCCGTGGTAGGCCAGGGGTGCCACGCCGATGGGGGCCGCCAGGGGGCTGCCCAGCAGTTCGGTCGCGGTCTCGACCCGGGAGACGTCCACCAGGACGCGCGGGCGCAGCGCGAGCCGGTCGAACTGGGTACGGTTCGCGGCCGGCGACCACTCCTGCCCGGCGCCTCCCTCGATGAAGTCCCATACGTCGCGGGGCAGCCGCTCGCGTGCCGCGGTCTCCACGTCGGCCAGTGTCAGCGGGCCGGGGCCGGGCGCGGCGTGGGAGGTGTTCACGCCGACGCCCGCAGGAATCCCGCCAGGCGGCGTACACCTTCGGCGATGTCCGCCGGTTCCAGGCAGCTGCACGACAGGCGCAGTGTGGTCGTGCCCGCCCCGTCCGGGTGGAAGCCGGCCATCGGTGTCCACAGCACGCCCCATTCGCGGGCGCAGCGTTCCAGGGCGGTCTCGTCGGCGGTGAAGGGGACGGTGAGCACGGCGAAGAAGCCGCCTTCGGGGGCGTTCCAGGAGATGCCGAGTCCGGCGCGGTCGGGGGCGGGGAGGGCCTGGTCGAGGCAGTCGAGAAGGGTGGCCATGTTGCGGGCGTAGAAGCGGCGGGCGGGTTCGTTGGCCTGGCGCAACTGGAAGCCGTGGTGGATGAGCATGCCGCCGATGACGGCCTGGCTCAGGGAGGGGGTGTTGACGGTGGTCATGCTCTTGAGCTTGGCCAGTTCGTCGGCGAGCAGGCCGTGGTGGCCGCCGGGGCGCAGGACGGGCTGGTCGGCGATGACGTAGCCGAGGCGGGCGCCGGGGAAGCAGGTCTTGGCGAAGGATCCGATGTGGATGACGAGGGCGGCGGGGTCGAGGGC
>Ga0268266_10000756_pt1 | contig 43282 bp, 39 predicted proteins | sample KBSS13metaG_FD_190356 | JGI IMG/M metagenome (GOLD analysis project Ga0268266, IMG submission 190356) | Switchgrass rhizosphere microbial communities from Kellogg Biological Station, Michigan, USA - KBS S1-3 metaG (SPAdes) (version 2) | ecosystem: Host-associated > Plants > Roots > Rhizosphere...
TTTCGTGCTGTTCCCTGCGCAACCATCGGGTTGCACGTTCCCCAGCCTAGCACGTGTGCAACCATTCAGTTGCGCATCCGTACTCCAGACGAGAGGAGCAGTCCCTATGACCCTACCCAGGAGCGAAGGCGGACCGGCAGTGGAGCGGACCGATGGCGAGCGGGTCAGCCGCAGCGTCGAGCTGGACGCGGCGCCCGCCGAGGTCTGGGACGCCCTCACCGAGGAGGCGCTGCTGGCCGAGTGGCTCGCCGACGAAGTCGAGATCGAGGCCGAGCCGGGCGGCGAGATCGTCTGCCGCTATGCCGACGGCGAGGAGCGGCGCGGCGAGGTCGAGCTGGTCGAGGAGGCCGAACGCCTCGCCTGGAGCTGGCGCCGCGAGGGCGGTGGGTCGAGCCGGGTCGAACTGGTGCTGGACGCGATCGCCGAGCGCACCCGCCTCACCGTGATCGAGACCGCGCCGCTCCGCGCCACCGGCCCGCTGCTCCTGGCCGGGACCTGGGGAGCGCCGCTTGCCCGCCTGCGCACCGCGGTGCGCCTGGTCCTCGCCTGAGGCGGACGTTGCCGCAGCCGCAACCGAGCAGGGATGCCGCTGCCGGCGCGGTCTTCGCCGCTCTGGCCGACCCGACCCGCCGGCACCTGATCGCGGTGCTCGGGGCGGGGGGCGCCGCGACCGCGACGGGCCTCGCCTCGGAGCTGCCGATCAGCCGGCAGGCGGTCGCCAAGCACCTGGCGACCCTCGGCCGCGCGGGCCTCGTCTCCCAGAGCCGCCGCGGCCGCGAGTCCCTCTTCGAGCTCGACCCCCGCCCCCTCGCCGACGCCGCCGCCTGGCTCACCACGGTCGGCGCCGAGTGGGACACCCGCCTCGCCGACCTCCAGCGCCACTTCAAAGGCTGACCCGCCGCCAGCTGTTCTTTATGGACCCCACAGCGCCATAAAGAACAGCTGGGCGCGGCCGGCTAATCCTCGTCGCCGCTGAACTTGTAGCCCACGCCTCGAACCGTCACGACCAGCTCCGGTTTCTGCGGGTCGCGCTCGACCTTCTGGCGGAGGTTGGAGATGTGGACGTCGCAGGCTCGCTCGTCGCCGTCGAACTCGGTCTGCCACAGCTCCTCCATGATCTGGGAGCGGGCGAAGACCTCGCCGGGGCGGCCGACCAGCAGGCGCAGGAGCTGGAACTCCGAGCGGGTGAGGTTGACCGGCACCCCGCGCACGGTGGCGACGTGGCGGACCAGGTCGATCGAGACGGGGCCCGACTCGATCTTCACCTGCTGGGCCATCGGCGAGCGGTCGAGCTCACGGCGGCGCAGTTGCGCCCGGACCCGCCCGAGAAGCTCACGGACGGAGAACGGCTTGGTCACGTAGTCGTCGGCACCGACCTCGAGGCCGACGACCTTGTCCACCTCCGCGTCCTTCGCGGTGAGGACGATGATCGGCACCGCGCTGCGCGCCCGCACGTCGCGGCAGATGTCGAGGCCGCTCGGCCCCGGCATCATGATGTCGAGGATCAGGAGGTCGAAGGGGATGCCGTCGCCGAGCAGATCGCTCGCCTCGTCGCCGTCCGCCGCCGGCGTCACCTCGAAGCCCTCCTGGGCCAGCGCGTAGCCGACCGAGTCGCGCACCGACGGCTCGTCGTCGGCGATCAAGATCCGACCGCTGCTCATAGGTTGGTCACCAAGCCTGCCTTCAAGTCGTAGCTCCTACTCATGCTTCCTTTAACGTTCGCAAACATCTCCCCTGCCCCTTTATACGCCTCTTGGCTAAGCGACAGGCGTCGGCATGGGTTGTGCAAGCGGAAGACGCACCCAGAAGGTGCTCCCCTCACCCAACACTGATTCCGCCCCGATGGTCCCGCCCATCACGTCGACCATGCGCCGGGCGATCGCCAGACCGAGCCCGAAGCCCTCCTGCTTGCGCGACTCGCTGCGTCGGTAGAAGCGCTCGAAGACGCGCTCGATCTCCGGTCCCGGGATGCCGGTGCCGGTGTCGATCACCTCGAGCACGACCTCCCCCACTCCCTGGTGGCGGCCACGCAACGTCACCGTCCCCGGCGGCGGCGTGTTCTTGAAGGCGTTGGTGAGCAGGCCGATCATCACCTGCCGCAGCAGGGTCGGGTCGCCGGTCGCGGCGAGGTCCTGCTCGACGTCGACGACGAGGTCGATGCGCGGCGGCGGATCGACGGCGGCGACCACGTCGCGCACCGCGATCGCCACGTCGACGACCTCGTTCTCGGCCGCCCCGCGGCTCTCCACCCGCGCCAACGTGAGCAGCGAGGCGGTCAGCGCTTTCATCCGCTCGGCGTCGTCGGCGAGGCGGTTGAGGAAGTGGTCGCGGTCGAGCGGGTTGTTCTTGGCGCCCGACTGCAGCACCTCGATCGCCCCCGACATCCCGGCCAGCGGGTTGCGCAGCTCGTGCGCCGCGTTGGAGATGAAGTCGGCTTCGGCGAGCTCGCGGCGCAGCTCGTCGGTGCGATCGCGGAGCACCGCGAGGACGGCGCGCTCGTCCGGCAGGGCGCGGGCGGTCATCGCGTAGGCGCGGTCCCCGATCCGCAGCGCCGGGTGGGCGGCGAACCCAACCTCGGCGGCGCGGCGCATCTGCGGCTCGACCACTTCCGGCGGCTCGCCGCTTTTGCCGAGCAACCGCCCCGCGGCGCTGTTGGAGAAGCGCACCGGCCCCTCGTAGTCGACCACGATCACCGCGTCGGTCAGCCCGTCGAAGATCGCCGCCAGCTTGTTGCGGTCCGCGGTCAGCACGCCGAAGCTCTCCTGCAGCGAGGCCCGCATCATCTCCAGCGAGCGCGCCAGGTCACCGATCTCGTCAATCCCGTGGGTGTTCAGCGAGGCGTCGAAGGAGCCCTTCGCCATCTCCCCCGCGGCCTGCGCCAGGACCGACACCCGGTGGGAGATCGCCACCGCGATCAGGAATCCGGCCAGCACCCCGATCAGCACCGCGACCAGCAGCGCCTGCTGGTTGTCGCCGAAGATGTAGATCGTGGCAGCGGTGATCAAGCTGACCGCCGCGAAGGCGCCGGTCAGCCAGAGCCGCATACCGAAGCGTGGAGTTTCGGGCTGCGGACGCGCTATCTGGACGTCGCCGCTTGCCATGAGGAGTCTCTAACACAATCCTCTCAGACCGGGTGCGGGTGTCTTCCGGCCGCGCACCCGTGGAACAATCGCCTCCCTTGCGGACTCTGGTCTTCATCCCTGCCTGGAACGAGGAGGCGTCGGTCGACGCGGTGATCGCCGACGTCCGCGCCCACCTGCCCGAGGCCGACATCCTCGTCGTCGACGACGGCTCGACCGACACGACGACCGCGCGGGCCCAGGCGGCCGGGGTCATCGTCGCCACCCTGCCGTTCAACCAGGGGCTGGGCGCGGCGCTGCAGACCGGCTACCTCTGGGGGCTGCGCCAGGGCTATGACTTCTGCGCCCACCTCGACGCCGACGGCCAGCACCCGGCCTCCGAGGTTGCCCGCCTGCTGACCGAGGTGCGCGAGGACCGCGCCGACCTCGTGATCGGCTCCCGTTATGCGGCGCAGGCCGAGCCGCTGCCCGGTGCCGAGCCGGAGGGCGAGGACTACAAGGCGACCTGGTCGCGGCGGATCGGCATCAACGTCTTCCGCTTCATCCTCACCCTGGCGACCCGCCAGCGCTTCACCGACACCACCAGTGGCATGCGCGCCGCCAACCGCCGGGTGATGAAGCTCTTCAGCGAGAACTACTCGCCCGACTTCGCCGAGATCGAGTCCCTGCAGCTGGCGGTGCGCGAGGGGCTGCGGGTCGAGGAGGTGCCGGTGCGGATGCTGGAGCGGACCGGGGGCACCTCGTTCCTCACCCCGCTGCGCTCGGCCTTCTTCATCTTCAAGGGCCTGATCGTGATCCTCGTCGGCCTGTTCAAGCCGCGCCGCGCGGAGGCGGAGCGATGAGGGCGGCGCTCATGCCCCTCGCCGCGCAGGCCGACCACGTCAGCCTCACCTCCCAGACGCGCATCATCGCCGCCGCGCTGGCGATCGTCTTCATGCTCTGGATCCTCGACCTGATCCGCCGCGACCGGCTGCAGGAGCGCTACAGCGTGATCTGGTTCGTCGCCGGGCTGGCGATGCTCGCCGGGGCCGCTTTCCCGGGCCTGCTGAAGCTGGTCGCCGACCTGATGGGCGTCCGTGACACCAACGTGGCCCTCTTCTCCATCGTCCTGCTCCTGCTGCTCGGCCTGGCGCTCAACTTCAGCGTGATCATGTCCCGCCAGGCGGCCCAGATCACCCGCCTCGCCCAGGAGCGGGCGATCGAGCGGGCGCGCGAGCAGGAGGCCCGGGAGGCGCTGGAGAAGCAGCTGAACGGCGACGCCGCCTCGAAGCCGACTCGCGACTAGGCACGGCGCCCTGCGCACAAGGGACGCAGGGGGATCGGCAAACGCGGCCGTCTCGGTCACGGCCCTGGCAGGCTGTGACCGTGCCCGAGACGGCCGGGGATGTGAGGAGTGGCGTGAAGCCCACGCGAGCGCCCCCGGTTCGTCACGGGAGGGGCACGGATCCGTCCCGGAAGACGCTCGGCGTCACAGAGACCGTGTGAAGTCCACGCTTCCGTGCGTGTTGGGCAACACGCACGACCGCGTTCCCGACTTCAGGGCCCCTATAGGGGACTCAAAGTCGGGAACGCGTTTTCGGGCCCTGTCTCCAGGTCCGAAAAGCACACGAAAGTGTCGGAAGGCTGCGGGAAGTGTGGAGTTCCCGACAGCTTCGTCGCCGACCCGGGCTCTTTGTGGAATCTCCCGCGCATCTCTGTCACGTGAGTCCGACCTCCGCCTGGACCTGTGCCGACTCCCCGACGTTTGTCACGAACCCCTCCCGTCCTCGGACGGCCGCGCCGGCGGGAGAGCTGCGTCCCGGCGCGTCAGCTCACGCGGTGCGGGCGAGGCGGTAGAAGAGCGCTTCAAGCGCCAGCTCCTCGGAGACGTTCAGGTCCAACCCGCGCCGAGTGTCCTGCACCGCCCCGGCGCCGGCGCGGGCCCAGGAGGGGTCGAGCTTCGCCGCCTGCGCCCGTAGGGAATCGAGGCGGTCGCGGCCGAATACGACCTCCTCGGCGCCCGCGGCGAGTGCCGCCAGGTCGCGGAGCCAGAGGGCGGTGAGCTCGAGGCCGAGGTCGAGGATCTCGGTGCGGCGTCGGCGGCCCGCGCGTTTGGCGCCGTCGGCGATGTCTTTGGCGGTGCGTTTGAGGCCCGCCTGGGACTCCTCTTCGAGCGCTTCCCGCGCCGCGCCTTCAGCGTCTTCCCCGGCTGCGGTGGCGCGGGCCAGGAGGCGCTGCCAGGGGGCGCTCGACAATTCGTCGGCAAGGGTCGCGGCGAGGCAGGCCTCGACCTCGGCGCGCAGCTCGCGGCCGACCGGGGAGAGCAGCAGGCGGGCGCGCTCGAGGTCGCCGGAGGCTAGGCGGGCGGCGGCGGCGAGCTCCTCCGGCGTGGCACCCGCGGCCTCGGCGGTCGCGGCGAGCTGCGCTTCCAGCACATCGGCCGGGAGTGGCGCGAAGTCGACCGGCTGGCAGCGCGAGGCGATCGTCTCCAGCAGGCCCTCGGGCTCGGAGCTGAGCAGGATCAGGTGGACGAAGGAAGGAGGCTCCTCCAGCGTCTTCAGCAGGGCGTTCTGGCTCTCGTCGCGCATCGCCTCGGCGGCGTCGATGACGAAGACGCGGTGCTCGCCTTCGAAGGGGCGGTAGGCGGAGGCGCGGATGACCCGCTCGCGCACCTCGTCGACCATGTGCTGGGCGCCGCGCGGGGCGAGCCAGACGAGGTCGGGGTGCGGCGAGGGGTCGAGCAGGGCGCGACGGCGGGCGTCGTCGGGGTCGAGGGCGCCGGCGGCGACGATCTCGGCGGCGAAGGCGCGGGCGGCGGCGCGCTTGCCGGCCCCTCGCGGGCCGCGGAAGAGGTAGGCGTGGGACGGTCCCTTCTCCAGCGCGGCGGTGAGGGCGACCCGAGCCCGGCCCTGGTGCTCGGTGGCGTCGTCCAGGGTCTTACTCGGCACGGCGGGCCTCAACGGCGGCGAGGATGCGGGCGTGGACCTCCTCGACGGTCCCGGTCGCGTCGATGACGACGACGCGGTCGGAGGCGATCATCGCGATCTCCTCGTAGGCCTGGGCCACCGCCTGCTGCAGCTCCAGGCCCTCGGCCTCGAAGCGGTCTTCGCCGTCCGCCCGTCCCAGGCCGACCTCGGGGTCGACCCGCAGCAGCAGCGTCAGGTCGGGCCAGAGGCCGTCGGTGGAGGTGTCGCAGAGGCCGATGACCTCCCCCACCCCGAGCCCCCGAGCCGCGCCTTGGTAGGCGACGCTGGAGTCGGAGAAGCGATCGGAGACGACGTCCTGGCCGGCATCGAGCGCCGGGCGGATCACCCGCTCGGTGAGGTCGGCGCGGGCCGCCAGGAAGAGCAGCAGCTCGGCCAGCGGCTCGAGCTCGGTCGCCGGGTCGGCGAGCAGCGTGCGGATCCGCTCGGCGGCGTCGGTGCCGCCCGGCTCGCGGATCGCGACGGTCTCCTCACCCAGCGCCTCGACCAACAGGCGCGCCTGGGTGCTCTTGCCGGAGCCGTCCACTCCCTCCAGGGAGATGAACACGGCTCAGACCTCCGGGGCCGCGACCCCGGCCATCAGCCTTTGGTGCCGGCTTTGGCGCGTTTGACGCCGCGCGTGGCGGTGTCGGCTTTCGAGACTTTGGTTTTTTTCGCGCCTTTTTTGGCTTTGCCGGCTTTTTTTGATTTGGACGGCGCGTCCTCGTCGCCTTTCGGCGCCGGCTTGCCGTCCATCTCTTCTTTGGCTTTTTTCGCCGCTTCGCGCTCGGCGCGACGTTTCTTCATCTCCTGCATCGACTCGCAGTCGTCGTTCAGGCAGAGGTTCCAGGGACGGCCGCGGAACGGCTGGACTTTCAGCCGCGGCGTCTTGTCGCAGATCGAGCAGCGCTCCTCCAGCCGGAAGACGTCGCCGCGCTGGGGCAGCGGGAAGGTCTGGTCGCACGATTTCGGATCGTCGGGCTCCGAGTCGGCTTTCCAGCCCGAGCAGCCGACGAACCGTTTGCCGGATTTTTTCGCCCGGATGATCCGCAGCATGTTCGGCGAGCCGTCCTCCTTGGTCCGGCCCGCTTCTTCGCAGACCTTGCAGGGGCCGAGGATGCGGTCCTCGTCCATGCCTTTCCAGACGACTTTGGCGAGGTCTTCTTTCTTGCCGTCGATCTCGGTCCAGGTTTTGTGGAGCAGTTCGCGCGAGTCGCTGACGACTTTGCCCTTCGTCATCTCACCCTGGGCGATCCGGTCCATCTCCGCCTCGATGTCGGCGGTCATCTCCGGCGAAGCCATCCGCGGCACGTATTTCTTGAACGCCTCGAAGAGGGCGATGCCGGTCTCGGTCGGGATCGGCGGGTTGCCGTAGACGTAGCCGCGGTCGAAGAGCTTCTGGATGATGTCGGCGCGCGTGGCTTTGGTGCCGAGGCCGCGCTCCTCCATCAGCTCGATCAGTTTGCCCTGCGAGATCCGCGACGGCGGCTGGGTCTCTTTGCCGACGATCCACGGGTTCGCGTCGGGATCCTCCTCGGGGCGGAACTCCGGCACCGCGGCGAGCTGCAGCGACTGGCCCTCCTGCAGGGCCGGGATCTCCTCGTCCGCCGAGCGGGCGTAGGTGTAGATCGCGGCGAAGCCCGGGTCGACGACCACCGAGCCGCGGACGAAGTAGGTCTCCGAGCCGGCCTCGATGTCGGCGCGGGTCGACTCGGTGATCATCGGCGGGCTGAAGGTGGCGAGGAAGCGCCGCACGACCAGTTCGTATACCCGTTTCTTCGGCCCCTCGAGGGCGCCCGGCTGGATCGCCTGGGTCGGGTAGATCGGCGGGTGGTCGGTCGTCTCTTTTTTGCCGCGCGTCGGCGTCAGCGTCGGCATGTCGTTGAGACCCGCGGCGGCGGAGAACTCTTTGATCTTGGTCAGCGAGCGGATCAGCTCACGGGTCGGCAGCGAGCTCGGGTAGACCGTGTTGTCGGTACGCGGGTAGGAGATGAACCCGTCCATGTAGAGGTCCTCGGCGATCCGCATCGCGCTCGCCGGGGTGATCCCGAGGCGCGAGGAAGCGTCCGTGGTGAAGGCGGTGGTGTTCAGCGGGGTGGGCGGTTTGCGGGTGTTTTTCCGCGCCGTGACCGCTTTGACGACGCCCGGCCCGGTGGTCCCGGCCAGCGCCTTGTCGGCTTCGGCTTTCTCCCAGAATTTGTCGACGGTGTGGTGCGTCTGGAACGTCCCGTCGGGGTGGTCGAACTTGGCGAACAGTTCCCAGAACGGTTTCGCGACGTGGGCGCGGCGCTCCATCTCGCGCTCGACGATCAGGCCCAGGGTCGGGCTCTGCACGCGGCCGACGGAGAGGAAGTTGGAGCCGAAGCGGCGGGTCGACAGCGAGACCGCACGGGTCAGCGTCGCCCCCCACAGCAGGTCGATGTCCTGGCGGGCGGCGCCGGCGTTGGCCAGCGGGTAGCTCAGGTAGTCGAGGTTGTCGAAGGCGCGGAGAAGTTCCTCTTTGGTCGTCGCCGAGTAGCGCGCCCGGAGGATTTTCAGCGTCCCTTTGGCGGTGTCCTCACGGGTGCCGAGCGACGGGTTGGCGTCGAGCATCTCCTCGAGCGCCTCGAGGCCGATCAGCTCGCCCTCGCGGTCGAAGTCGGTCGCGATCACGAGCTCGTCGGCGTCTTTCGCCATTTTCTTGATCGCTTTGACGACGTTTTTGTCCGTCGCCTCCTTGATCAGGTCCGCGTCGATCAGATCGTGGAGGTCCGTCTTCTGCCAGTTCGAGTAGCCCTCGGGGAAGGCGGGGCCGAGCACGTGGCCCTTCAGGCCGATCGCCATTTCCTCCCGACCCTCGGGATTCGTCCACGTGTAGAAGGGGACTTTGTAGGTTTTATCCGCTTTCGGGCCGCCCGAAGGCGCACCGAGGACCTCGGCGATTTTTTTCGCGCTGCTGTTCTTCTCGGTGACGATCAGTCTCATCGGGCGGCGAGGGTAGCAGGGCCGCTCGGCCGTCCTCTCGAGGTCCTCTCGGAAATCCCAACGCCTTCGGCCGGCCTTTCCGCTTAGGATCGGCGGCCTGATGAGGACTCTCGTGACCGGCGGCGCCGGATTCATCGGCTCGAATCTGGTCGACGCTCTGCTCGAGCGCGGCGACGACGTGACCGTGCTCGACAACCTCTCGACCGGGCGGCGGGTGAACCTCGACGGCGCGCTCGCGAACGGCGCCCGGCTGGCCGAGGTCGACATCCGCGACGACGCCGGCGTCGGCGCCCTCTTCGCCGATGTGCGGCCCGAGCTGGTCTTCCACCTCGCCGCGCAGATCGACGTGCGCAAATCGGTCGAGGACCCCTACTTCGACGCCGCGGTCAACGTCGGCGGCACCGCCAACGTGCTGGAGGCGGCGCGCGCGACCGAGGCAGGCCGCGTCATCTTCATCTCCACCGGCGGGGCGCTCTACGGCGAGGGTGCCGACAAGGAGCTGCCGCTGCCCGAGTCGACGCCGATCGCGCCGCTCTCCGGCTACGGCCAGTCGAAGTACGCGGCGGAGGGCTACCTCGGCCTCTTCGAACGCCTGCATGGGCTCTCCGGCATGTCGCTGCGCCTCGGCAACGTCTACGGCCCGCGCCAAGATCCGCTCGGCGAGGCTGGCGTGGTGGCGATCTTCTGCGGCCTGCTGAAGAACGGCGGGCGGCCGACCGTCTACGGCGACGGCAGCCAGACCCGCGACTACATATATGTGGGGGACGTCGTCAGCGCGGCCCTGGCGGCGGGCGCGACGCGCCTCGGCGGCGCGGTCAACATCGGCACCGGGCGCGAGGCAAGCGTCCTCGACCTGGTCGAGATCCTCTCCGGGATCGAGGGCCGCGAGGACTTCACGCCCGAGTTCGCGCCGGAGCGCGCGGGCGAGGTGCAGCGCATCTCCCTCGACGCCGCGCTGGCCGAACGGGAGCTCGGCTGGAAGCCGGGGACGACGCTCGAGCAAGGCCTCGCCCAGACGCTCGCGGCCGTTTAGCTGCCGCTGAATCCACATCACTAACCTGTCGGGTGATGCCCGCTCAGGCCTATGCCGGTAAGGAGTGTGTCTGCCAGTTCCGTAAAGGGATCTGCGACCAGTCCTGCGTCCGCGACATGCTGGAGACGCCGTTCTACATCGCCTGCCTGAAACTGACCGGGCGCAAGTGCCTGGTCGTGGGCGGCGGTGACATCGGGCTGGAGAAGGTCGAGGGCCTGCTCGCCTGCGGTGGCAGCGTGACGCTGCTCGCGCCCGAGGCGCACCCGGAGCTGCAGGCGCTCGCCGAAGAGGGCTCGATCGAGTGGGACCGCCGCGAGTACGCGGGCCCGGAGGACCTCGAGGGCGCCTTCATGGTGATCGCCGCGACCAACGACTCCGAGGTCAACATCGGGGTCTACTACGACGCCGAGAAACGGGCGATGCTCGCCAACGTCGTCGACGTCCCGCCGCTCTGCAACTTCATCCTCCCCGCCATCGTCCGCACCGGCCCGCTGGCGATCGCGATCTCCACCGCCGGCGCCTCCCCTGCCCTGGCGAAGCGCATGAAGCGCGAGATCTCCGACCTCTTCGGCGAGGACTACGCCCGCCTCGCGGTGATGCTGAACGACGTCCGCGGCTGGGCCAAGGGCACCCTCCCCACCTACAACGACCGCAAAGACTTCTTCGAGGGCATCGTCAACGGCGACCCCGACCCGATCACCCTCCTCCGCGAAGGCCGCGAGGCCGACATCCTCGCGATCATCGACGCCGCCAAAGAGCGCGCGGCGGCGACCCTGACTGCCTAACCCGGCAGCACCCGCGGCAACCCAAACCAGGCCAACCACCCACCCTCGCCGAACCGCGTGATCTCGACGATCTCCTCGTCCTCCACCGTGAGTACGAAGATGCCGCCGATTCGCCAGACATCGGCTTGGGAATCCGGCATGTAGTAGGCGAACGCGGGTTGGCAGTTGGCGCGGGTCGGGACCATCCGCACGCGTTCGCCCTTGCGCCAGAGCGGGCGGGTGCGGAGGAACTCGCCGATCGCCGGGCGGCCGTTGTATTCGAGCGGCTCCGGGGGCATGCGGATCCAGGCGTCCTCGCTGAGGAGCGCGAGCACGGTGTCGACGTCGCCGACCTCGAAGGCCTCGGCGAAGCGGTCGAGCAGCCGTCGCTGCGCCGGCGAGTCGGGGACGGTGCCGCCGGCCGGCCGCTCCGGTGCCGCCTCGAGCGCCGCCCGCGCCCGCTGCAGGGCGCTGTTCACCGCGGGCTCGCTGGTCTCTAGCATCGCCGCGACCTCGGCGGCCCGGTAGCCGAGCACGTCGCGCAGCACCAGCACCGCCCGCTGGATCGGCGGCATCCGCTGCAGGCCCGACACGAAGGCGAGGCCGACCGCCTCCTTGGTCTCGTACCGGGCGTCGGGGCCGGCGGCGCGGTCGGGCAGGCCCTCGAGCAGCTCGTCCGGGAAAGGCTGGAGCCAGATCGGCTCGGCGAGCCGGGTCGGCTCCGGTGGGTCGGTCGGGCCACCGGCGGTCATCAGCGTCCTCCGGCCGCTGTCGCGGAGCGCGTTGAGGCAGCGGTTCGTGGCGATCCGGTAGAGCCACGCGCGCAGCGAGGCGCGCTCCTCGAAGCCGGCCAGCCCGCGCCAGGCGGAGAGCAGCGTCTCCTGGACCGCGTCCTCGGCGTCCTGCAACGAGCCGAGGATCCGGTAGCAGTGGACCTGCAGCTCGCGCCGGTAGGGGTCGGTGAGGGCACGGAACGCCTCATCGTCACCAGCCCGGGCACGCGCCAGCGTCGCCACGGCGTTCGCCTCGACATTCATCGGTCGAGTCTCCCATCGCGCTCGTCCTCCTCGCTCATCTGCACTCCTCCTCGCAGCCTGACTTGTTCGTCTCCCCTTTGGGACACCGTGGGCGCGCGGAATTAATCGCTCAATTCTCCGGCGAGTCCGAGTCGTAACCGGCATGACCTCCAAACAGAAGTGGATCCTTGTCCTGGCCGCGATGGCCGCCTTCATGACGGCGCTCGACACCCTCGTCGTGACCACCGCCCTCAGCACGATCCAGCGCGACCTCGGCGCGTCGGTCGAAGGGCTCGAGTGGACCGTGAACGCCTACAACCTGAGCTTCGCGGTGCTGCTGATGACCGCGGCAGCGCTCGGCGACCGGCTCGGCCGCAGGCGCGTCTTCGCCGCCGGCATCGGGCTCTTCGTCGTCGCCTCGGCGGCCTGCGCGGTGGCGCCCTCGGTGGGCGCGCTGATCGCGGCGCGCGCGGTCCAGGGCGCCGGCGCCGCGGCGGTGACGACGCTCGCGCTGGCCCTCGTCGGCGCCGCCTTCCCGCCGGAGAAGCGCGGCGGCGCGCTCGGCATCTTCTTCGCCGTCAACGGGCTGGCGGTCGCGGGCGGCCCGCTGGTCGGCGGGGCGATCACCCAAGGCATCGCCTGGGAGTGGATCTTCTGGGTCAACGTGCCGATCGGGCTGGCGCTGATCCCGCTGGTGCTGAGGCGGATTCCGGAGAGCCAGGGTCCCGACAAATCGCTCGACCTGCCGGGGCTGGCGCTGGTCAGCGGCGGCGTGCTCGGGCTGGTCTGGGGACTGGTGCGCGGAAACGACGCGGGCTGGGGCAGCGTCGAGGTGCTCGGCGCGTTCACCGCCGCGGCCGTGCTGCTGGTCGGCTTCGCCGCCTTCGAGCTGCGGACCCGGGCGCCGATGCTGCCGATGCGCTTCTTCCGCTCGCGTGCCTTCTCGGCCGGCAACGCGGCGATCTTCTGCGCGGTCGGCGGCCTCTTCTGCGCGGTCTTCTTCATGTCCCAGTTCCTCCAGTCGGGCCTCGGCTATGACCCGCTCGGCGCGGGCCTGCGGCTCCTCCCCTGGACCGCGACGCTCTTCTTCGTCGCCCCGGTGGCGGGCAAACTGGTCGACCGCTTCGGCGAGCGCCCCTTCCTCGTCGTCGGCCCTCTGCTGCAGGCAATCGGCTTCGGTTGGATCGCCCTGGTCGCCGAAGCGGGGATGGACTACTGGACCCTCGTCCCGCCGCTGATCGTCGCCGGGGTCGGCATCTCGATGTCCTTCCCGGCGGCGCAGAACTCGGTGGTCGGCTCGGTGCCCGAGGAGGCGATCGGCAAGGCCGCGGGAACCAACTCGACGATGCGCGAGCTCGGCGGCGTCCTCGGCATCGCGATCGGCGTGGCGGCCTTCGCGGGCGCCGGCGGCTACGCGACGCCGAGCGATTTCACCGACGGCTTCGTCGCCGCGATCAGCGTCAGCGCCGGCCTCTCGGTCCTGGCCGCGTTGTTCGGCGGGGCGTTGCCGTCGAGGGTCGGAGCTGGCGCTGAGCTGCCGGCAGGGGCGGCGGCCGAGGGGTAGGCCCGGGCCGCTCCGAGAGCCGCGGATTCCGTGCCGACCCTTAGGCAGGCTGTGGTCGGCCCGGAATCCGCGGCAGTTCGGGGCGGGAGCGACGAGGGACGGGGCGGGACGAGTGGGACGACACACTTCCCCAACAGCATTCCGGCCGCTCGTGCACTTGAGCGCCCTATAGCGCGCCTAAGTGCACGAGCGTCGGATCGGGCGTCGCGAAAGGCGCGCCGAAGCGTGGAGAAGGACACGGGACCCGCACGAAGTCACGCTTCCGCGCGCCTTCTGCCTCAGGGTCCCGGACGCTCGCTGAGTTGAGCGCGCTATAGGCCCCCTAACTCAGCGAGCGACGGATCGGCGTTATCGAAGACGCACGAACGTGCCGGAAGGGTCACGAAACGCGCGCAGGAAGTCACGGAACCGTGACGCTCCCGCCGTCCCTCGCCGCAACCCCTACGGACCCTGGCTGCTGATCGGCGACCTTAGCCAGCCGGGGTCGCCGATCAGCAGCCCGAGGCGCCAGCTTTTCGTGCGCAACGGCCCGAGGCGCCAGCCGGGGGTCTCCCGGCCCCGCTCAGTCGCCGTTGCAGGCGGTGCCGCGGACGGCGTCGAGCGTCGCCTTGAGGTCGTCGGCCTGGCGCTCGGAGAGGCGGGCGGCGAAGGCGAGCTCGAGCTCGCCGGAGACGACGGGGACCATTTCTTCGAGCAGCTCGGAGCCTGCGGGGAGCAGGGTCGCGTAGCTGACGCGGCGGTCCGTGTCACAGAAGGTGCGCTCGATCAGGCCCGCCTTGACCAAGCGGTCGACCAGCTTGGTGAGGCCGCCGCGGGTGATGACGAGGGCTTCGGCCAGTTCGCCCATTTTCATCCGCTCCTCTTCGGAGGCGGCGATCGCGGCGAGCATCTCGAACCAGGCGAGCGGCGGCAGCTCCGACTGCGCCAGCGCGTCTTGCAGCCTGCCGCTGACCGCGGCATGCGTCTGCGCGAGCGAGCGCCAGGCCTCGTGGTGCGGAGAGCAGGTGCCGAGCGGGTTCCCCTCGGCAGCGCCCGTCGCGCCCTGGGAGATGGTGCGTTCCGTGCTGATGGTGGACGAGTCGGACATGCCTCAATGATGACACATGACACTTGTCGGGTCAATAGTTGCTGTCTCAAGTATTTCTGCTAAGATCGTTTCTGCGTCAATCATTGACTTCGAAAAGACCCACACAGCACTCGAACGAAAGGCAGCACCCATGAGCACCGACACCGTCAACCAGAAGGTTCCGACCGGCACCTGGACCGTCGACCCGGTCCATTCCTCGGTCGCGTTTTCCGTCACCCACAACAACGTCGCCACCTACCGCAGCCAGTTCGGCAGCTACGACGTGACCCTGACCGGCGGCGACGAGCCCAAGCTGGTCGGCACCGTGGACGTCGACTCGATCGACATCGACGAGGCGCAGCTCAAGGGCCACCTGATGTCGCCGGAATTCTTCGACACCGAGCAGCACCCGAAGCTGAAGTTCACCTCCACCCGCTTCGACGTTGCCGACGACGGCACCGTCCGTCTCGCGGGTGAGCTGGAGATCAAGGGCAACGTGCGCGAGGTCGAGGCGACCGGCCGCTTCGGCGAGATCGGCGCGGACCTCGGCGGCAACCCCCGTGTCGCCCTTTCGGTCGCGACCGCGGTCGACCGGCGTGACTTCGGCATCGAGTTCAACGCCGACCTGCCGAGCGGTGGCCAGGTCCTCGAGTGGGAGGTCGCCATCAACGTCGACCTCGAGCTCGTCGCTCAGGAGGCCTAATCATGCGGGTCCTGGGCATATCCGGAAGCCTGCGCCGGGACTCGTACAACTCCGCCCTGCTCCGGGCAGCCGCCGAGCGGCTGCCCGGCGGGGTGGATTTCGTCAGCTTTGATCGACTGGCGGAGATCCCGGCCTACGACGGCGACCTCGAGGAGGGCGAGACGCCCGCCGCGGTCGCCGACCTGCGCGAGGCGATGCGCGAGGCCGACGCGGTCCTGATCGCGACGCCGGAGTACAACAGCTCGATCCCGGGGGCACTGAAGAACGCTCTCGACTGGGCCTCGCGGCCCGCTGGCGAGAGCGCCCTGATGGGCACTCCCGCGGCGGTCATCGGCGCCTCCACCGGGATGTTCGGCGCGGTCTGGGCACAGGCCGAGACGCGCAAGGTGCTCGGCGCCCTCGGCGGCCGCGTGCTGGAGCGTGAATTCCCCTTCCCCCGCGCCCAGGACTCCTACGCCGACGGCGAGCTGATGCTGACGCCGGAGCAGTCCGGCAGCCTCGAGGAGATGCTGCGCGAGCTGATCGCCTCGGCCGAGGAGGCCGCCGAAGCCCGCACCCGGGCTCAGGCCACCACGGCGGCTTAGGCTGAGCCGCGTTCGCGGTCAGCCACGTCGATCGTGGCTGACCGCGGCTTCATCGGGCGGTCTAGAAACCGCTGAAGACGTAGGCGATCTTCTTCGCCGTGTGGTCATGGGCCCGGTCCCGCGCCTTGGCGAAGGCCAGGTTCTTGGTCGGTCCCACACCCGCGACGAAGACGCCGTTGTGCTTCAGCACCAGCGCCGCCCACTGGTTGCGGACCCAGACGGCGACCCGGCAGCCGAGCTGGTGGCACTCGTGGAGGGCGCGCTTCTTGGCTCGGTTGGCGGTCGGGTAGTCGTAGGAGACGCCGACCTTGCCGGTGCGCGGACTGACGGCGATCGCGCCCCAGTCGGCGGCCGCCAAGGCGGGTGCCGCGAGCGCCATGGTGAGGGCGCAGATCGAGGTGGCCACGAACAGTTTGGTGCGCTTCGAGCGCGTCTTTATCCCCAGCATGGAAGCGCCCATACCCCGATCGGCGCTCGCAAACACCCGCGTACGGGCGGCGCGCTCAGGCGTGCGGGAGGGCGAAGAAGGCGATCACCGAGAAGTGGATGAGCGCGGCGGCGATGACGAAGGCGTGGAAGACCTCGTGGTAGCCGAAGATTGCCGGGTTCGGATCGGGACGCTGGGTCGCGTAGACGACGGCGCCGACCGTATAGAGGAGCCCGCCCCCGGCCAGGAGCGAGGCACCGAGCGGGCCGAGCGAGTCCCAGAGCTCCGGGAAGGCCGCGACGGCGACCCAGCCGATCGCCAGGTAGACCGTCGCCGAGACCCATTTCGGGTGGCCGATCCAGACCATCTCGACGATCGCACCGCCGATCGCGCCCACCCAGACGACGACCAGGATCGCGGTGGCGAGCGTGCCGTGCATGGCCAGCAGGGCGAACGGCGTGTAGGTGCCGGCGATGAGGAAGAAGATCATCGAGTGATCGAGGCGGCGCATCCACTGCCGCACGTTGGGCCGCTTCCAATTGACCCGGTGGTAGAGCGCGCTCGTGCCGAGCAGGGCCGAGAGGCTGACCGCGTAGATGGCGACCGCGAGCGTCGCTTTCGGCGTCTTGGCGAAGAAGATGAGTGCGGCGCCGCAGACGAGTGACACGAAGAAGGCCCACTCGTGCGAGACGCCGCGGAGTTTGGGCTTGACCGCGGCGATCGCCTCGGCGGTGGCCTCTTTGGCCGCGAGCGCGCGCTCGGTGGCGGCGTCGCGGGCGTCGCGGGCCGCCTCCCCCATCGCCTCGCGGGCGGCGGACGCCCTCTCCCCGGCGGCCTCACGGGCAGCGACGGCGCGTTCGGCCGCGGCCTCTTTGGCGGCGGTGGCGCGCTCGTTCATCGCCTCGCGGGCGTCGCGGGCACGATCGCCCATCGATTCGGCCCCGTGCCGGAAGTCATCGACCATCTTTGGAGGGTACCCCGTCCCAGGCTTTCCGCCCGCTTTGCGGGGTTGTCACAATATGGAGAGCCAGAAAGGTGCCGCCTGGGGGCGAAAATCAACGGTTCCGTCCGACGCGAAGAGGAATCTCGTCAACCCCTAAAAGACGCCTGCGAGAGGAGCAGTTTTAGATGTCCAAGACCGCCACTACCAGTCCTAAGAACGGTCTGCGGGGCCTCTCCGTGGAGCGTCGCTTTTCGACGCCCGATGTGCACCCATTTGACCAGATCGAGTGGGAGATCCGCGATGCCGTGATCGGTAACCCGGAGAAGCCCGCTTTCGAACAGCGCGGCGTCGAGTTCCCCAAATCCTGGAGCCAGAACGCGACCAACATCGTCGCCCAGAAGTACTTCCGCGGGCGCGTCGGCAGCCCGGAGCGCGAGGGCTCGGTCAAACAGATGATCGGCCGCGTCGCCGGGACGATCTCCGACTGGGGACGTCAGGGCGGCTACTTCGCCTCCGAGGAGGACGCCGACGCCTTCGAGATGGAGCTCACCGCGATCCTGCTGAACCAGAAGGCGGCCTTCAACTCGCCGGTGTGGTTCAACGTCGGCTTCGAGGAGCAGCCGCAGTGCTCGGCCTGCTTCATCCTCAGCGTCGACGACACGATGGAGTCGATCCTCGACTGGAACACCAAAGAGGGAATGATCTTCCGCGGCGGCTCGGGATCGGGGATCAACCTTTCGAACATCCGCAGCTCCCACGAGCACCTCTCCAAGGGCGGCCTGGCCTCCGGCCCGGTCAGCTTCATGCGCGGCGCCGACGCCTGGGCCGGGACGATCAAGTCCGGCGGCAAGACCCGGCGTGCGGCGAAGATGGTCGTCCTCGACGTCGATCACCCGGATGTCGAGGACTTCATCTGGTGCAAGGCCAAAGAGGAGGACAAGGCGGCCGCGCTGCGCGACGCCGGCTTCGACATGTCGATCGACGGTGAGGGCTTCACCTCGATCCAGTACCAGAACGCCAACAACTCGGTGCGCGTCACCGACGACTTCATGGAGGCGGTCGCCGCCGGCGAGGACTGGAACCTGACCGCCCGCACCGACGGCTCGACGATCAAGACGCTGCCGGCCCGCGACCTGATGAACCAGATCGCCGAGGCCGCCTGGCGCTGCGCCGATCCGGGCGTCCAGTACGACACGACGATCAACCGCTGGCACACCAGCCCCGAGTCGGGACGGATCAACGCCTCGAACCCGTGCAGCGAGTACATGCACGTCGACAACTCGGCCTGCAACCTGGCGTCGCTCAACCTGATGAAATTCCGCCTTCCCGACGGCAGCTTCAACGTCGACGACTTCGAGCACGCGGTGGACATCGTCTTCCTCGCGCAGGAGATCATCGTCGGCCCGTCGAGCTACCCGACCGAGGAGATCGGCGTCAACGCCCGCGCCTTCCGTCAGCTCGGGCTCGGCTTCGCCAACCTCGGCGCGCTGCTGATGGCCGACGGCATGCCCTACGACTCCGACGAGGGTCGCAACGTCGCCGCCGCGATCACCGCGCTGATGACCGGGCGCGCCTACCGCCAGTCGGCGCTGATCGCCGAGTCGGCGACCGGCCCCTACGACGAATACGAGAAGAACCGCGATGCCCACAACGGCGTCATGCGGATGCACCGCGACGCCTCCTACGAGGTCGACGGCACCGGCATCAAGGGCGACCTGCTCGCCGCCTCCCAGCGCTCCTGGGACGAAGCGGTCGAGCTCGGCGAGGAACACGGCTACCGCAACGCGCAGGCGACGGTGTTCGCGCCGACCGGGACGATCAGCTTCCTGATGGACTGCGACACGACCGGCATCGAGCCCGACTTCTCGCTGGTCAAGTTCAAGGAGCTGGTCGGCGGCGGCTCGATGACGATCGTCAACCGCTCGGTGCCGCTGGCGCTGCAGACGCTCGGCTACTCGCCGAGCGAGATCGACCAGATCAACGCCTACATCGCCGAGAAGAACACGATCGTCGGCGCGCCGGGCCTGAAGGACGAACACCTCCCGGTGTTCGACGTGGCGGTCGGCGAGCGGGCGATCTCCTACACCGGCCACATCGACATGATGGCCGCGACCCAGCCGTTCCTCTCGGGGGCGATCTCGAAGACGGTCAACCTGCCGGAGTCGGCGACCGTCGCCGACATCGCCGACGCCTACACGCGCGGTTGGCAGGGCGGCCTCAAGGCGCTCGCGATCTACCGCGACGGCTCGAAGACCGCGCAGGCGCTGCGCACCGACGCCCAGAAGGGGAAGGGCGAGGAGACCGAAATGGCGATCGCCGAACCGGTCCGCAAGCGGATGCCGCAGGAGCGGGAATCGCTCACCCACAAGTTCAACATCGCCGGGCACGAGGGCTACATCACCGCCGGCAAGTACACCGACGGGACGGTCGGCGAGATCTTCCTCACCGACATCGGCAAGGAGGGGTCGACGATGCGCGGGCTGCTCAACGCCTTCGCCACCGCGATCTCCCTCGGCCTGCAGTACGGGGTGCCGCTCGAAGACTTCGTGCGGAAGTTCAGCTACATGCGCTTCGACCCGGAGGGCATGACGCAGAACCCGGAGATCCCGTTCGCGAAATCGATGCCGGACTACATCATGCGCTGGCTCGCAAGCCGCTTCATCGACGACGTCGAAACGCTGGAGGAACTGGGGATCATGACCCAGGACGTCCGCAACAAGAAAGAAGCGGAGACCTCGCAGCTCGGCCTCGGCATCTCGACCGACACCGCGGGCCCGGCCAACGGCCTCACCACCGGTGGCAACGGCAACGGCGGCGCGAAGCCGGCGGCCTCGGCGTTCACCGACACCCCCCCGGTCCGCCCGGCGCGGATGCAGGGCATGGAGCTCGGCCCCGCCTGCGACCAGTGCGGAGGCATGATGCAGCGGACCGGGTCCTGCTACACGTGCAGCTCCTGCGGGAACAACACCGGTTGCGGTTGATCAGCCCCGGATCCTGAGCACGAAAGGCCGTCCCGACCGGGGCGGCCTTTTTCTTGCCCGCGCGAGCTAAAGGTCGACGCCGCGGCCGCTGAGGTACTCGCGGACCTCTGAGGGCACCTCTTTGCCGAAGGCCATGCGGACGCCCTCGCGGAGGACGTGGTCGGCCTCGTGGTCCTCGTTGCGGTCGCGCGGGTTCATGCCGATCCAGGCGGCTGCCGCGGCGGCGGCGCGGACGGCGCCGTCGTCGCCTTCGGGGTCGATGCCTTCGGCGGTCGCGAGCAGCGTCCCGGCGAGGTCCTCGACCGCGGTCACCGGCCGGTCGTCGTCCTCGTAGATCTCGTACAGCGCGGTGATCGCGCCGTCGGCATCGCCGGGATCGACGATCGCCGCGGCGTCGCGGACGGCTTCGGAGACGGTCGGGGTGCGGTGGTGATCTTTCTGCGGCATGGGCCGGAGATTACCCAAGGTCGACGGGCCGAAAACTCAAGTCCTGCTTGAGCTTTCGGCCCGTCGACAAGTCAGGTGAGGACGACCTCGGCGTTGTGCCGAGGGGTCTCGGTGATCGCGCGGCGGAACGGGCGTTCGGCGGCGGGATCGGTGGGGCGGATCGTGCGCCGGGCGACCAGCTCGCGCAGGACGATCGCCATCTCCTGCTGGGCGAAGGCGGCGCCGATGCAGCGGCGCACGCCGCCGCCGAAGGGGATCCAGGTGTAGGTCCCGGGCGGTGTCTCGATGAAGCGCTCGGGCCGGAAGGCGTCGGGCTCGGGGTAGATCGACGGGTCGCGGTGGATCAGATGGATGCTCGGCATCACCGTGACCCCGGCGGGCAGGTGGTGGCCACCAAGCTCGATCGCCTCGGTGAGGCGACGCAGGACGCCGACGATCACCGGTCGTAGCCGCAGCGTCTCCTGGATCGTCGCGGTGAGGTAGGCCTCTTCCCCCGCCTCCACCTCTTCGCGCAGCCGCGCCAGCTTGTCGGGGTGGCGGATCAGCCGCTCGACCGCCCAGGCCAGCGCCGTCGCCGTCGTCTCGTGGCCGGCGACCAGCAAGGTCAGAAGCTCGTCGTGGATCTCGGCGTCGCTCATCGGCGAGCCGTCCTCGTGGCGGGCGCCGACCAGCAGCGAGAGGATGTCGTCGCGCCCCTCCAGGTCGTCGACGTCGCGGCGCCCGGCAATCTCCCCGAGGATCAACTTGGCGACCCGGTCGACGCGGTGGCGGAAGGGCGGAAAGGCACGCAGCCGATCGGGGCCGATCGCGAGCATCGGGGCCAGGAACCGTGGGTTGGTCAGCATGTCGAGAAACTCGCGGAGCGCCGTGCGCAGATCGTCCAGCCGCGCTCCCCTGTGGACGCCGAAGACGGTCTCGATGATGATCTCGAGCGTCATCGCCTGCATCCGCGGGCGCAGCCGGTAGGGGACGCCGGTCGGCCAGCTCTCGATCTCACGCGCCGCGATCTCCCGCATCGTCTGCTCGTAGCCCGCCATCCGTTTGCCGTGCAGCGACGGCAGCAGCAGTTTTCGCTGGCTCATGTGCGGCGCCTCGTCGAGGACCAGCAGGGAGTTGGCGCCGAGGAGCGGCCGCAGGATGTCGTTGCCCTCCCCCGCGTGGAAGACCTTCGGGTCTCCGGTGAAAACCTGCTTGGCCAGATCCGCGTCGGCGAGGACCACCCAGGTCCCTTCGTAGGCGATCTGGAGCGTGAACATCGGCCCGAACCGGCGCCGGTTCTGGGCGAGGAACCACTGCGCCTGGCGCGTCCAGATCGCCGTCTGGAGCGCGCGAGGCATGCGGGGCCCGGGCGGGACCCCGGTTTGCACGGGCATCTGTCGACCATACGCCCGCGACGCGCGACAGCGGTGTGACGTACATCGCACAAATCGGTGTCACGTGGAATAGCCTCCCGGCGATGGGAGAGCTGCCGCGACTGCCGGTGCCGATCGAGCACCGCGTCCTCAAATGGGCCTGTGGGCTGTCGCCGCGCTCGAGCCGCCTGCTCTTCGGCAAGCCCCCGACGATCGACGGCCAGACGCTCTCCCACGAGACCCAGGCACTGCTGACCCTGGCGCGCTGGTCCGGCAGCAACGGGTTCTTCGCCGGGCGCAGCGTCGAGGAGGCCCGCGCCACCTCGGCCTACGAGGCCCGGGTCAGCGGCCGCCAGCGACCGATCCGGATGGCGGAGGTGCGCGGGATCGAGATGCCCGGCCCGAACGGTCCGATCCCCGCCCGCCTCTACGTCCCACCGTCGCCCGCGCCCGAAGCGCCGGCGCCGCTGCTCGTCTACTACCACGGCGGCGGCTGGGTGATCGGCGACCTCGACATGTACGACGACCTCTCCCGACTGATCGCCGCGGCGGCAGGCTGCATGGTGCTCTCGGTCGACTACCGCCTGGCGCCCGAGCACCCCTTCCCGCAGCCGCTCGAAGACGGCATCGCCGCGTTCGAGTGGGCGGCGGCGAACGCCGAGAGCCTCGGCGCGGACCCGAAGCGCATCGGCGTCGGCGGGGACTCCGCCGGCGGCAACATGGCGGCGGTCGTCTCCCGGACTGCCGTCGAAAACGGCGGCGCCCGGCCCGCGATGCAGCTCCTCTTCTACCCGGTCACCGACTCCGCCGAGGACACCCGCTCGCGCAAGCTCTTCTCCGACGGCTTCATCCTCACCAAGGCCGACATGGACAAGTTCGAGGAGGCCTACGTCCCCCCCGAGGCCGACGTCACGGACCAGCGCATCTCGATCCTCCAGTGCCCCGACCTCAACGGCCTGCCCCCCGCCTACGTCGCCACCGCCGGCTTCGACCCCCTCCGCGACGAGGGCGAGGCCTACGCCCTCCGCATGCGCGACTGCGGCGTCCGCGTCGCCCTCCGCCGCCACTCCGGCCTCATCCACACCTTCGTGAACCAGACCGCCGTAAACCGCGCGGCCCTAGGCGCCGTGCTCGAGGCCTGCGGCGCGGTGCGTCTCGGGCTGGCGGCGAATTCGCTCGCGGCGACCTGAGTCGACGACTCAGCCTGCGCATAGCGCGCTTGGAGTTCGGTGCCTTTGAAGCTGGCGCCCGAGGTAAGGGACGCGAGGCGGGGTCGGCGAGAGGGCCGAGGTATGAGGAGGTGCGAAGGAACTCAGACGCCGTTGCGGGAGATGTGAGGGAGACGACACGAAGTCCACACCTCCGCGTAGGTTCTTCCACGAAATTCGCGCTTCCGCGCACGTTCCTCCTCGATCCGACGGCGTCCGCGACAGCCGTTCGTCGTTTGCCCCCCATACGGGAGGGAAAGAGCGAAGGGCTGATCCAGGGTGCGACGGAACCGTGACGGGGGTGTGGAGTTCCTGGCGGAAGCGTCACATCTCCCGGCACTTCCCGACGAAAGCGTGACGAACCCTCGCAGTGAGTCACGAGACCCTCACGTCCTGGGCGTCTCATCGCGGTCACAGCCAGCCAGGACCGCGATGAGACGCCCAGGACGCAGCTAGGACTGCCGGGGCGGACGGGAGAACGGCTGTCCCGCCCGCAACGCCAGCTCCAACTCAAACCGCACATCCGGATCGTCCAACTCCTCCCCGAGCAGCTCCCGCAGGCGGGCGATTCGGTAGCGGGCGGTTTGGGGGTGGACGTGCATCTCGGTCGCCATCGCCACCGCGTTGCCGTCGTGACGGAGGTGGGCGAGGGCCGTCTCCAGCATCCGGGCGCGGGCTTTCGGGGTGAGGTCGGCGAGGGGCGCCAGGCGGCGGGCCGCGATGCGGGCGGCGAGGTCGCGGGATTCGAAGAGGAGGAGCGCGGCGAGGTGGTCGTCGACGCGGAGCGGCGTGGCGGATTTCGCTGACGCGCGCCGTCCGGTGGTGCGGCGTCGAGGGCCGCCCGATGCCGCGTCGGCTGCGGCGCTCGCCTCTCCCACGGCCCCGGCCGCGTCGGCACGCAGGAGCGCGAGGGCCAGCGCCCACGACTCGCTCGCCGCCGTCGGCGCCACGGTCGGGCCGAGCGCGACGCGCGCCTCGGCGGCGGCGCGGCCCAGGGCTTCGGCACGGCCAGGGCCCTCCGGGTCGGGCAGCAGCACGCAGCCCTGGCCGTCGACGACGGTGGGCAGCCCCTCCGGCGGCAGGCGGCGGGCGACGCGGGCGAGCGCCTCCTCAGGGCAGGCGAGCGCCGCCAGGCCGGCCGGCACTTTCCACGCCGCGGCGCGGGCGGCGGAGGTGAGGTCCCCGGCGTCGGCGGGCGGGTCGCCGAGCAGCAGGGCGACAAGCTCACGACGGCGACGGCGGCGAACGTCCTCAACCTCGGCCTGCGCCTGCGAATAGCCCTCGACCGAGTCGGCGGCGAGCTCGTCGATGTAGGCGAAGACGGCCTCGGCGAGCAGGGAGAGCGGCTCGACCCCAACGTCGGCCCGACGGCAGGCGTCGGCGAAGCGGCGCCAGGCGACCCGCGCGCCGATCCGGTAGGCGGCCTGGAGCGAGTCGAGGGTCCGGCCCGCGCGCTGCTCGCCGCGGCCGAGGGCGAGGTAGACCTCGCGGCCGGAGTCGCGCCCCGCGTCGGGGTCGCGGATCACCGCGACGAACTGGGCCAGCGCCTCCCCCACGCCCCGCCGGATCCCGCGCCCGAAGCGGCCGTCGAGCGGGCGCGCGTACTCGGGGATCTCACGGGCGATCGACTCGAGGATCTCGGCGCTGATCGGCTCGATCTCGCCTTCGATCAGGTCGGCGACCCCCGCGGGGAGGTCGCGCCACGGTTCATCGTCGAGTGCGAGGCGCGTTTTTGGCATCTGCCTTACAAATTCTAGGGCACTGAAGTTGACCCAGGCGCTAATACATATCTCCCAGGTAGGCGTAACTTGAACTCCGATGGCAGAAATGACGAAATTCGAGAAGGTCGCCAACCTCGCCGGCGTCGTGGTGCCGTTCATCGGCACGATCGTCGCGATCATCCTCCTCCCCTCGAGCCTGGTCAGCCCCGGCATCCTCGCGATCGCCGCCTTCATGTACCTGATCACCGCGGTCGGGATCACGGTCGGGTACCACCGCTTGCTGACCCACCGTTCTTTCCAGACCCCGAAGTGGCTCGAATACACCTTCGCCGTGCTCGGGACGATGGCCGTCCAAGGCCCGGTCCTCTCCTGGGTCGCCGACCACCGTAAGCACCACGCCCACACCGACAAGGAGGGCGACCCACACAGTCCCCACGTCGGACACGGTGAGGGGCTGCGCGGCTTCTGGCACGCCCACACCGGCTGGCTGATGGAGACGCAGGGACGCGCCGACTGGAAGAAATACGCCCGCGACCTGTACGAGGACGACGGCATGCGGTTCATCTCACGTCACTTCGTCGCCCTGATCATGATCAGCCTGCTGCTCCCCGCGGCGCTGGGTTACGCGATCACCGGCACCTGGGTCGGCGCGCTCGCCGGATACCTGTGGGGTGGCCTGGTCCGGGTGTTCTTCGTCCACCACATCACCTGGAGCGTCAACTCGGTGTGTCACTTCCTCGGCAAGCGCCGCTTCGACACCGACGATCAGTCCACCAACGTCTTCTGGCTCTCCCTCCCCTCACTGGGCGAGTCCTGGCACCACAACCACCACGCTTTCCCGCGCTCGGCCGTACACGGCCTGAAGAAATGGGAGCTCGATCCCTCGGCGGTCATCATCGCCGGGCTGGAGAAGGTGGGACTGGCGCACAACGTCATCCGCATCTCACCCGAGCGCCAGGCCGAACTCACCCGCTAGGGGTTTTCACCGCGACTGCGTGACACCGTCACGCAGTCAATTGGTTTATTGCATTGCCTTAATCGGTTGCACAGTATGAGGGTGCGTATGGCACACTCGGGCTTCTGTAACTGAACTTGATTTGGATGAAAGGGATCTGATGCCAAGCACGACGAACGCCCTCGACGAGGCACGCGAGCTGATCGAGCGGCGCCTTGCCGACGTCCACGACGAGGCTCGCAAACTCGAGCGCGCCCTCGCGGAGCTCGGCGGGAAAGCGAAACGGTCCCCTGGCCGTCCGCGAGGCAGCGCCTCCAAAGCGAGCACCAAAGCTTCCACTGCATCGTCCGGCGGCGCGCCGAAAAAACGTCGTCGTCGCCGCGGTGGCACCCGCGGCGATCAGGCGGTCGAGTTGATCACGTCGCAGCCCGGCATCAGTGCGTCCGACGTCGCCAAGACGATGAAAATCAAACCGAACTACCTGTACCGGGTGCTCGGCGATCTGGAGAAAGAGGGCCGGGTCAAAAAGGACGGCCGTCAGTACTACCCGGCGGGCTGACCGCCTCGCGCCCCCGGCGCGTTCGCACCTCCGTAAGAGTGCGAACGCGCCCGGGCGGGCGCTGAACCTCGGGCCTAGATCAGGCCGAGGTTCGAAACCGCGTCGCGCTCCTCCTGGAGCTCGAAGACGCTCTTCTCGATCCGCTCGCGCGAGAAGTCCGGGACCTCGAGGCCCTGGACGACCGAGTACTCACCGCCACTGCACTGGACCGGGACGCCGCAGATGATGCCTTCGCCGATCCCGTAGGAACCGTCGCTCGGGACCGCCATCGACACCCAGTCACCGTCCGGCGTGCCGAGCACCCAGTCGTGGATGTGGTCGATCGCCGCGTTGGCCGCCGAGGCGGCGCTGGAGGCACCGCGCGCCTCGATGATCTCGGCGCCGCGTTTGCCGACCCGCGGGATGTACTCGTTCGCGATCCAGGCCTCGTCGTCGACCTGATCCCAGGCGCTCTTGCCGTCGACCTTGGCGTTCACCAGGTCTGGGTACTGGCTCGGGGAGTGGTTGCCCCAGGCGGTCATGTTCGTCACCGCGCTGACCGGCCGGCCGAGCTTGTTGGCGACCTGGATCTTCGCCCGGTTGTGGTCGAGGCGCATCATCGCGGTGAAGCGCTCCTTCGGCACGTCGGGAGCGTTCGACATGGCGATCAGGCAGTTCGTGTTGGCCGGGTTGCCGACCACCAGGACCTTCACGTCATCGGCGGCGCCGGCGTTGATCGCTTCGCCCTGCGGCTTGAAGATGCCGCCGTTGGCCTCGAGCAGATCGGCACGCTCCATGCCCGGGCCGCGTGGACGCGCGCCGACGAGCAGGGCGATGTTGGTGCCCTCGAACGCCTGCTTCGGGTCGTCGTAGATGTCGACCCGGCTCAGCAGCGGGAACGCGCAGTCGTCGAGCTCCATCGCGGTGCCCTCGGCGGCTTTCACGGCCTGGGGGATCTCCAAGAGCTTCAGCTCGACGGGGGTGTCGGGGCCGAGCATCTGGCCGCTGGCGATGCGGAACAGGAGGGCGTAGCCGATCTGCCCGGCGGCGCCCGTAACGGTGACCTTCACGGGGGTGCTCACTTATTTCTCCTCGGGGTCGGGATTACGGCGACGGCTAGGAACCGGCCATCGCCCGCTGCAGGTTGTCGTCGATCGACGCCAGGAACTCCTGCGTGGTCTGGTAGTCCTGATCGCCGCCGACGAGCAGCGCCAGGTCTTTGGTCATCTTGCCTTCTTCGACCGTCTCGATGCAGACGCGCTCGAGGGTCTTGGCGAACTCGCTGACCTCCGGCGTGTCGTCCATCCGGCCGCGGGCCTCGAGGCCGCGCGTCCAGGCGAAGATCGAGGCGATCGGGTTGGTGGAAGTCGGGTTGCCCTGCTGGTGCTGGCGGTAGTGACGGGTGACGGTGCCGTGCGCGGCCTCCGCCTCGACCGTCTTGCCGTCGGCGGTCATCAACACGCTGGTCATCAGGCCGAGTGACCCGAAGCCCTGCGCGACGGTGTCCGACTGCACGTCGCCGTCGTAGTTTTTGCAGGCCCACACGTAGCCGCCTTCCCACTTCATCGCGGCGGCGACCATGTCGTCGATCAAGCGGTGTTCGTAGGTGATCCCGGCGGCCTCGAAATCGGCCTTGAACTCGGCGTCGTAGATCTCGGCGAAGAGGTCTTTGAAGCGACCGTCGTAGCGCTTCAGGATCGTGTTCTTGGTCGACATATACACCGGGTACCCGCGGTTCAGGCCGTACCGCATCGAGGCGCGGGCGAAGTCACGGATCGACTCGTCGAGGTTGTACATCGACATCGCGATGCCACCGCCGGGGAAGTCGTAGACGTCGAGCTCGACCGGCGCGGAGCCGTCCTTCGGCGTGTAGGTCATGGTGAGCGTGCCCTCGCCCGGGACCACCAGGTCGGTGGCGCGGTACTGGTCGCCGAAGGCGTGACGGCCGATGACGATCGGCTTCGTCCATCCCGGCACCAGGCGCGGCACGTTGGAGATCACGATCGGCTCGCGGAAGATGACCCCGCCGAGGATGTTGCGGATCGTCCCGTTCGGTGAGCGGTACATCTCCTTCAGGCCGAACTCCTCGACCCGCGCCTCGTCGGGCGTGATCGTCGCGCACTTGACGCCGACCCCGTACTGCTTGATCGCGTTCGCGGCATCGACCGTGATCTGGTCGTCCGTCGCGTCACGGCTCTCGATCCCGAGGTCGAAGTACTTCAGGTCGACATCGAGGTAGGGAAGGATGAGCTGCTCTTTGATGAACGACCAGATGATGCGGGTCATCTCATCGCCATCGAGCTCGACGACAGGGTTCACAACCTTGATCTTCGGCATCGGCCGGCGATGCTATCTGGCGCGGAGCGTCGCCGCTTGATGCCAGGGAAAGCGGACGTGCCGGCCGGCGAGCCGGCACAATCGTTCCCTATGGCAACCAGGGAGCGCCAAGCATTCGGGAACCACACCGTCGCCAACCAGCCGCCGCCGCTGGCGGAATACAACGTCTTCGAAGCCGACACCGTCCTGGTCGAGGCGGTCGACCGCGAGGGGGCCGACTGGGCGAAGGAGCGGATCGCCGCCGTCGGCGAGTTCGCGGGGTCGGCCGAGGCGCAGGAGCTGGGGCGCCTGGCCAACGAGAACGGCCCGAAGCTGAAGACCCACGACCGTTATGGCAACCGCGTCGACGAGGTCGAGTTCCACCCCGCCTGGCACGACCTCCTCGGGACCGCGGTCGAACACGAACTGCACAGCGCGCCCTGGAAGGACCCCCGCCCCGGCGCCCACGTCGCCCGCGGCGCCGCCTTCATGTGCTTCTCCCAGGCCGAGGCGGGGGTCGGCTGCCCGATCTCGATGACCTACTCGGTGATCCCGGCGCTGCGCGCGCAGCCGGAGCTCGCCGCCCAGTGGGAGCCGCACATCCTCACCAACACCTATGACCCGCGGAACGCTCCGGCGCCGGACAAGCGCGGCGCCCTCACCGGGATGGGGATGACCGAGAAGCAGGGCGGCACCGACGTGCGGGCCAACACCACCCTCGCCCGTCCGGTGAATGGCGGCGGCCCCGGCGCCGAGTACGAGCTGACCGGCCACAAGTGGTTCATGTCGGCGCCGATGTGCGACGCCTTCCTCGTCCTCGCCCAGGCGGAGGGCGGCCTCTCCTGCTTCCTCTTCCCCCGCTGGACCCCGGACGGGGAGCGCAACCGCTTCCGCCTCCAGCGCCTCAAGGACAAGCTCGGCAACAAGTCGAACGCCTCCTCGGAGATCGAGTTCGACGCCGCGTCGGCCTGGCTGGTCGGCGAGGAGGGCGCGGGCGTGCCGACGATCATCGAGATGGTCAACCACACCCGTCTCGACTGCGTGCTCGGCAGCACCGTCGGCATGCGCGCCGGGGTCGCCCAGGCGATCCACCACACCTCGAACCGCTCGGTCTTCGGCACCGTCCTCGTCGACCAGCCGCTGATGCAGAACGTCCTCGCCGACCTCGCGGTCGAGTCGGAGGCGGCGACGATCGCCGCGATGCGACTGGCCCGCGCCTACGACGAGGCGATCGCCGGCGACTCGGAGGCCCAGAGCCTCAAGCGCGTCGCCAACGCGGTGCTCAAGTACTGGATCACGAAGCGCGCGCCCGCCCACGCGGGCGAGTGCCTCGAGTGCCTCGGCGGCAACGGTTATGTCGAGGAGTCCGGCATGCCCCGCCTCTTCCGCGAGAGCCCCCTCAACTCGATCTGGGAGGGCAGCGGCAACGTCCAGTGCCTCGATGTCCTCCGGGCGATGGTGAAGTCGCCGGCCTCGGTCGAGTCCTTCTTCACCGAGGTCGCCGACGGCGCCGCCGCCGAGCCCCGCCTCGCCGCCTTCGCCTCCACCCTCCGCGACGAACTCCCCGGCGACGTCGCGACGATCGAGACCCGCGCCCGCCGCATCGTCGAGCGCATGGCCGTAGCCCTCCAAGCCTCCCTCCTGGTCCGCTACGGCGACGAGGCGGTAGCGGATGCGTTCTGCGCCTCGCGACTCGACGGCGACTGGGGCCGAGCCTTCGGCACCCTCCCGCCCGGCGTGAACTTCGAGCGCATCATCGACCGCCACCGCGCGGCCGTCTAGCGCTGTCATCAAAGGTGCGCGTCGGGTTGACCCCCTCTGAGGGCGTCAATCTGACGCGCAGATGGATCAGGGCCCGATGGCCTGGGCGTCCCTCAGCGCCCGCCCGACCTGCTCGACGGTGATCACGCCGGACAGGCGGCCCTCGCCGTCGACCGCCATCAGGGCTCCGAGGCGGCGGAGGTTCTGGTTCGACAGCAGGGAGGTGATCGGGGTGTCGTCGCGGATGAAGAGGCCGCGGTCGGCGTCGACTATTTCGGAGACGGTGGAGCCGGCGCGGGAGACCTCGGGGACCTCGTCGGCGGCATCGCGGTTGAGGAGGCCGAGGAAGCGGTGGGCGGCGTCGACGACCGGGAACCAGGGCCAGCGATAGCGGAGGAAGTACTGGTCGAGCGCCTGCTCGATCGAGAGGTCGCCGCGGATCGTGACCGGTTCGCGGTCCATCACGTCGGCGACCGAGATCGTGCCCACCTGGCGGTTCATCCGGGTCTGCATCGAGGCGCTTTTGGCGGCGCCGTTGATCATCAGCCCGACGAAGGCGAGCCAGATGCCGCCGATCGTGCCGAGGAACGCGCCGGTCAGCGCCATGTAGATGCCGCCGGCGATGAAGACGTAGCCGAAGACGCGGCCGAGGTCGGCGGCGAACTTGGTCGCCGCGTTGCGGTCCCCGGTGACCCGCCAGGCGATCGCCCGCGCGACGCGGCCGCCGTCCATCGGGAACGCGGGAAGCAGGTTGAAGACGAGCAGCAGCAGGTTGATCGAGGCGAGCCAGGCCATCGCCGCGAGGACGCCGGAGGCACCGGAGGTCGACTCGATCAGCGCCGCGTGGCTGAACTCGTGCCAGCCTCCCGCGATGACGCCCGCGACCATCAGGACGACGAAAATCAGCGCCGTCACCGCCGGGCCCGCGAGGGCGACCCGCGCTTCGACCCCGGCGGAATCCGCTTCGCGGTCCATCCGCGCCATGCCGCCGAAGATCCAGAGCTGGATCGAGCTGATCCCGATCCCGTTGCGGGTGGCGACGAGGGCATGGCCGAGCTCGTGGAGGAGGATCGAGCCGAAGAAGCCGGCGGCGCTGGCGACGGCGAGGATGAACGGCGTGGCCGATCCCGCCGAGTTGCCCAACAGTTCGTCGTAGAAGTTGGACATCCAGAAGATGACCAGGAAAAGAATGATGAACCAGGACCAGTCGACCGAGATCCGGATTCCCCGGATGTGGAACAGCGTTATGGAGCCTCCGCCCAACACGAAGTCAATGGTAAGCGGGTAGCGTGGCCGGCCGTATGGCCAGTCACATAGTTGGCACACCTTCCTCCCCGGATCTGGGCGAGCCCGACCAGGCCTGGCTGCGGGAGCGGCTGGAGGAACTGGAGCGGATCTATCGTCCCTCGGCCTCGGAGGGCGAGCGGCGCGCCGCCGAGTGGGTGGTCGGCCAGTTCCGGGCGCTCGGCGCCGAGGCGCGGATCGAGGCGGCCGACGCGCACGGCACCTATTGGTGGCCGCTCGGGCTCGGCACCGCGCTCGGCGCGCTCGGCGGATTCGCGGCGCTGCGCGGGCACCGCAGGCTGGGCGCCGCCCTCGGCGCGCTCGGCGCGGCCGGCATCGCCTCCGACTTCCCGCCCCACCAGCGCCGCCTCCGCGCCCCGCTCCCGAAGCGCACCTCCTACAACGTCGTCTGCGAGATCGGCGACCCCGACGCCGAGCAGACGATCGTGATCTCGGCCCACCACGACTCCGCCCACTCCGGCATCGTCTTCCATCCGGCGATCCCACAGATCGCCGACCGCCTCGGGCTGATCGAGGGGATCGAGACCAGCCCGGCGCTGATGGCGCCGGTCGTCGGCGGCCCGCTGCTGGTCGCCCTCGGCGCGCTCACCAAGGTCAGCGCGCTGACCAAGGCGGGCACCGTGCTCGCCGCGGGCGCCACCGCGGCGATGGCCGAGATCGGGTCCCGCAAAGTCGTCCCCGGCGCCAACGACAACGGCACCGCGGTCGTCTCCCTGCTCGCGCTCGCCAAACGCCTCGCCGAGCACCCGGCCCCCGGCGTCCGCGTGATCCTCCTCTCGGCCGGCGCCGAGGAGTCCTTCAGCGAGGGCATGAAGGCCTTCGGCGAGCGCCACTTCGAGGAGCTGCCGACCGAGTCGACCTTCTTCCTCGTGCTCGAGTCGACCGGGTCCCCGCACCTCTTGGTCCTGCGCGGCGAGGGCTTCCTGAAGATGTACGACTACCCGGCGCCGGCGCTGGAGCTGCTCGACTCGACCGCCGCGGACCTCGGCATCTGGCTCTATCCCAACCTGCGCCTGCACAACGGGACCGACGGGATGGAGGCGCTCGCCGCGGGCTATGAAACCGCGGTGATCGCGGGCTGCGACGACCTCAAGCAACCGTCGAACTACCACTGGCCCAACGACCTCGCGGAGAACGTGGACTTCGGCACGGTGGCGAATGGAATTCGGCTTGCGGAGGCAACGATCCGGCGCCTCGCGTAAGCCCTCGCGGCAGCGCTTGTGCTGTGTGATGCATTAAGCGAATCCCGACTCCCTGGTCGGATTTGCGCTCTATAAAGTCCGGCCTCGTGCCTTCACACGACGTACTTGTCATAGGGGCCGGACTCGCCGGCCAGCGGGCCGCCCTTGCCGCAGCAGAGCAGGGCGTTTCGGTCGGGATCGTTTCCAAGGTCCACCCGGTCCGCTCCCATTCAAACGCCGCTCAGGGCGGCATCAACGCCGCACTGAACCCTGACGATTCGTGGGAGTCCCACGCTTTCGACACCGTCAAGGGCTCCGATTACCTCGGGGACCAGGACGCGATCGAAATCATGGCCCGCGAGGCGCCGGAAGAAATCCTCCACATGGAGCACCTCGGCGTCACCTTCCACCGCAACGAGGAAGGGAAACTCGGGACCCGCGCCTTCGGCGGCGCCTCCGCCGCCCGCACGTACTACGTCGCCGACATCACCGGCCAGGCGATCATGCACGTGCTCTACGAGCAGCTGATGAAATATTCGGAGCAGATCACCCGCTACGAGGAGTGGTTCAGCTCCTCCCTCGCGATCGACGAGAACGGCGAGTGCTGCGGTGTCGTCACCCGCAACGTCGCCGACGGCTCGATGGAACTGTTCCAGGCCAAATCGGTGATCCTCGCGACCGGCGGCTCCGGCCAGATCTGGAAGCCCACCACCAACGCCCTGATCTGCAACGGCGACGGCATCGCGATGGCCTACCGGGTCGGCGCCAAGCTGATGGACATGGAGATGATCCAGTACCACCCGACCACGCTGGCGGGCAAGGGATTCCTGATCACCGAGGGTGCCCGCGGCGAGGGCGCCCTGCTCCTCAACAAGAACGGCGAACGCTTCATGGAGAAGTACGCGCCGAACAAAATGGAGCTCGCTTCGCGCGACGTCGTCTCCCGCGCCGAGCAGACCGAGATCAACGAGGGCCGCGGCTTCCCCGACGGGACCGTCGCGCTCGACATCACGGTGGTGCCGAAAAAGCGGATCCACGAGGCGCTGCGGGAGATCGTCCTGGTCGGCCGTGACTTCGCCGGCGTCGACATCACCCGCGAACCGATCCACATCAAGCCGGGCAACCACTACACGATGGGCGGGGTCAAGACCGACGTCGAGGGTCGCACCGACATCCCCGGCCTCTACGCCGCGGGCGAGGTGGCCTGCGTCTCCGTCCACGGCGGCAACCGGCTCGGCGCCAACTCGCTGCTGGACACGCTGATCTTCGGCAAGCACTCGGGCCGCGACGCCGCGGCGCGGGCGCTGCGCACCGACTGGTCGAAACCCTCGGGCAAGGTGCTGGAGGACGAGCAGGCGATGATCGATGACATCAACGGCCGCGAGAAGGGCTCCGGCCGGCGCGTCTCCGAGATCAAGCTCGAGCTCGGGCAGACGATGGACGGCAAAGTCGCGGTGTTCCGCGACGAGGCCGGCATCACCGAAGCGCTGGAAACGGTCCGCCGCCTCAAGGAGGAGGCGAAGACCGCCTACATCGACGACCACGGCAGCGTCTTCAACCAGGATCTACTGGGGGCGATCGAGCTGGGGTACATGCTCGACGTGGCCGAGTGCTCATGCATCGGGGCGCTGGAGCGCAAGGAGAGTCGCGGCGCCCAGTACCGCACCGATTACCCGGAGCGCAACGACGAGGAGTGGCTCAAACACATCAACCTCGAGAAGACCGACGAGGGCCCGGAGATCTCCTACTCAGAGGTCACCATCACCCAGTGGCAACCGGAAGCGAGGACGTACTGATGGCCGACTACACGATCAAAGTCCGGCGTTACCAGCCGGAGAGCGGCGATCCTGCCTATTGGGAGGAGTTCAACGTCGAGCTCGATCCCTCCCTGTCGGTCCTCGACGGCCTGCTGCAGGCCAAGGACCGCGAGGATGGCTCGCTGGCGGTGCGCTGCTCCTGCCGGGCGGCGATCTGCGGCTCCTGCGGGATGAAGGTGAACGGCCAGTCGACGCTCGGCTGCAAGACGCAGATCGGCGAGGCCCAGGAGCAGGCCGACAAGATGGCGTCGGCGCTCGGCACCACCGCGGACGTGGCGTCGACCCCGATCCGCGGCGTCGGCGGCGGCACCGAGGGGACCGAGAGCGGTCCCGACATCGAGACGGCGACGATTCCCGCCGGTGGCCCGGTGCCGATCGTGATCGAGCCGATGGGCAACATGCCGGTGATCAAGGACCTGGTGACCGACATGGAGTCGACCCACTGGACCAAGATCCGCCGCGTCACCCCCTGGCTCCTCCCCCACGGCGAGGCGCCGGAGCGCGAGTACATCGTCGAGCCGGAATCGATGATCGACATCACCCAGTCGATGGCCTGCATCCAGTGCGGCGCCTGCGTCTCCTCCTGCCTCTCGATGGAAGCCGACCCGCTCTTCATTGGCCCGGCGGCGCTGGCCAAGGCCTACCGCTTCGTCGGCGACCCGCGCGACGCGGAGACTTCGGAGCGGCTCACCGACCTCGCCCATGATCCGCACGGGATCTACGACTGCACGCACTGCTTCAGCTGCGTCGACGCCTGCCCCAAGGGCGTGGCGCCGATGGACCAGATCATGCGCCTGCGTCGCAAGGCCGGCGAGAACGGCATCGAGGACCCGAACTCCGGCCACTCGCACGAGATGGCCTTCGTCAACATCATCGAGAAGAAGGGCACCCTCGACGAGAGCCTGCTGCTGCAGGAGTCCTTCGCCCCCGGCGTCCTCGGCAAGCTGATGCCGACGAAACGGGCGATCAAGGAAATGATCGGCTCGCTGCCGACCGCGGTGCGCGGCATCAAGACGGGCAAGATGCGCTCGTTGCCGAAGCTGATCCCCGGCGTCCACCACAAGCTCCCGGGCGGTGCCCAGGACGACGTCAAGGCGATCTACAAGCACGCCGAGGAGCACAACGAGGAATTCAACCTGTACATCAAGGGCGAGGAGGGTGAGCTGGCCGACGAGCCGGACATCGAGAAGGGCGCCGAGCGCTCCACTTCGCCCGCCAACGCGGAGGCGAAATGATGGCTGACCAGATCAAAGTCGCCTACTGGCCGGGCTGCGTGTCGCGCGGCTTCACTCCGGAGCTGCACGGCTCGATGGCGATCGTCGCCCAGAAGCTGGGCATCGAGCTGGTCGAACTCGATCGCGCCAACTGCTCCGGTGCCGGCGTCATCGCCGAGCACAACCAGGAGCTCGCCGACACGCTGAACGCGCGCACCTTCGCGCTCGCCCAGCAGACCGGGCTCTCGATGATGAACATTTGCTCGACCTGCCAGGGGGCGCAGTCGGAGTGCCAGCAGCGGCTCGACGCGGACTCCGGCTACCGGGCGCACATCAACGAGGTGCTCTCCGGCCAGGGCCTCTCCTACGAGCGCTCCGAGGACGGCAGCTGGAACAACAAAAACTTCCTCTGGCTGCTGGTCGAGGACTACGGGCTCGACCGCCTCGCGGCCCAGGTGAAACGGCCGCTGTCGGGCCTGCGGGTCGGCCCCTTCTACGGCTGCTACATCGTGCGGCCCAAGGAACGGCTCGGCTACAACCAGTACCCGGACCGGGACATCTACCTGGAGAAGGTCATCGAGACCCTCGGCGGCCAGATCGTCGAGTACGACGGGGCGCGCAAATGCTGCGGCTTCCCGGTCATCACGATGAACCGCGAGACGTCCCTGACCCAGGCGGGCACCCACGTCGGCGACGCGATCGACGCCGGAGCGGACTGCCTCGTCACCCCGTGCCCGCTCTGCCACCTGAACCTGGACATGCAGCAGCCGGAGGCGGCCAAGGTCGTCAACCGCGACCTCGGCCTCGCCGTCCTGCACCTCCCCCAGCTCGTCGGCCTGGCCCTCGGCGCCACGCCGAAGGAACTGGGCATGGGCAAGCACATCGCCTCGACCAAGTGGGTCGAGGAGCGCCTCACCGCGGTCCCCGCCTGAGCCTCGGCGACAACCGCGCGTCACCTCGAGGGCGGGCCCAGAAGGGCCCGCCCTTTTGCGTTCATCACGTCAGCCGAACAGAACTTTGATGATCGCCGCCGCGAAGATGCCGGCCCAGATCGTCCGGTTGGTCGTATCGACCTTTGATTCGAGCCTGGTGAACCGCCCGTCTACGTTGTCTTCGAATCGCTCGAACCGCTTGTCGACCTTGTCGAATCCGGCTTCGACCTTGTCTTCGAATCGCTCGAACCTGTCTTCGAAACGGCCGACCCGACCGGACAGATCATCGATGCGCTTGTCGGTTGAGCTCGCCTCCATCGCCCTTTCCTCCTCGATCACACTCACTTAGTGAGGGTAGGGCGAGTCCGCGTTTCCATGGGAAACGGAAGTGGAACTTTTGGGTTAAGGGTGGGCGGAGGCTCAGCGCTGGTTCAGGAGCCAGCCGCGCTCGACCAGGAGCTCGGCTACCTGGACGGCATTGGTGGCGGCGCCCTTGCGGAGGTTGTCGCCGGCGACCCAGATGTTGAGCGTGCGCTCGTGGCTGGGGTCGCGGCGGATCCGGCCCACCAGGACGTCGTCCTGGCCGGCGGCGTCGATCGCGAGGGGGTACTCGGCGTCGGCCGGGTTGTCGATCACCTGGACGCCGAACGATTCGGCGAGGAGGGCGCGGCAGTCCTCCGGCGAGAGGTCCTCGCGGGTCTGGACGTTGATCGACTCCGAGTGGCCGACGAAGACGGGGACGCGGGCGCAGGTCGCGGAGATGCCGACCTCCTCGCCAAAGCCGAGGATCTTGCGCGTCTCGGCCATCACCTTGCGCTCCTCGGTCGTGTAGTCGTCGCCGTCCTTGAAGCTCTCCACCTGCGGCAGCACGTTGAAGGCGATCTGGCGCGGGTAGACGGCGGGCGCCGGCATCTCTTCCTCGGCGAGGATCGCCTTGGCCTGCGCGCGCAGCTCTTCGATCGCCTTCTGTCCGGTCCCCGAGACCGCCTGGTAGCTGGAGACGATCAGGCGCTCGAGGCCGGCCTTGCGGTGGATCGGCGCCAGCGCCATCAGCGCCGTCATCGTCGTGCAGTTGGGGTTGGCGACGATGCCCTCGTGGTTCTCTGCCGCCTCGTCGTTGACGCCGGCGACCACCAGCGGCACGTCGTCGTGCATGCGCCAGTAGGAGGTGTTGTCGACCACGGTTGCGCCCGCCTCGACGAAGCGCGGGGACCACTCGGCGCTGACCGCGCCGCCGGGCGAGGAGAGCACCACGTCGACGCCCTGGATCGTCTCGTCGTTCAGCGGCTGCACGGTCAGCGTGCCCCCGCCCCACTCCAGCTCTTTGCCGGCCGAGCGCTCGCTCGCGTACCCGACGACCTCACTGGCCGGGAAGCCGCGCTCGTGCAGGAGGCGCAGGATCGTCGACCCGACCGCACCGGTCGCGCCCATCACCCCGACTCTGTAGCCGTCGCCCGCCATCTCGCCGGACCCGCTAGCTCGCGACCGTGGAGGTCGTGTCGCCGGTGCCGTTTTCGGGGCGGATCGCGTCGTCGCCCAGGTCGAAGGCCGCGTGCAGCGCCAGCACCGCGTCTTTCACGCGATCGGCGCCGATGACGCACGAGATCTTGATCGGCGACGTGGAGATCATCTCGATATTGATGCCGTGCTCGCCCAGCGTCTGGAAGACCTTGGCGGCGACGCCCGGATGCGAGCGCATCCCGGCACCGACGATCGACACCTTGCCGATCTGCTCTTCGGCCTTCACCTGCACGGCGACGTCGCCGAGCTTGTCGATCACCTCCCGCGCGACCGGCAGCTCGTCCCGGTCCACGGTGAAGGAGAGGTCGGCGAGCTGATCGTCCCCCACCGGCTCGTTCTGGATGATCACGTCGACGTTCACGTTGGCGTCGGCCAGCGCGCTGAAGATACGACCCGCGACGCCCGGCTCATCGCGCAGCCCGGTGAGGGTCACGCGCGCCTCGGCGTCGGAATGGGTCACGGCGGTTACGAAAGGTTGCTCCATGGTCTCTTCCTCTGACACGACGAGGGTACCGGGACCGTCCTCGAAGCTGCTGCGGCAGTGGATCCGGACCCCGTGATTACGGGCGTACTCGACCGAGCGAAGCTGCAGCACCCGCGCCCCCGAGGCCGCCATCTCCAGCATCTCCTCGAAGGAGACCTGCGGCAGCTTGCGGGCGTCGGGCACGATCCGCGGGTCGGCCGAGTAGACCCCGCGGACGTCGGTGTAGATCTCGCAGACCTCGGCGCCCAGGGCGGCCGCCAACGCCACCGCGGTGGTGTCGGAGCCCCCGCGTCCCAGGGTGGTTACGTCCCGACTGTCGGTCGAGACCCCCTGGAAGCCGGCGACGAGGACGATGCGGTCCTGGTCGAGCGCCTGGCGGATGCGGTCGGCGCGCACGTCGATGATCCGCGCCTTGGTGTGGGACGAATCGGTGACGATCCCCGCCTGGGACCCCGTCAGCGAGATCGCCTCGTGGCCCATGTCGTGGATCGCCATCGCGCAGAGCGCGCAGGATATCCGCTCGCCGGTGGAGAGCAGCATGTCCATCTCGCGGGCGACCGGGCGGTCGGAGATCTCGTGCGCGGCCGCGACCAGCTCGTCGGTCGTCTTGCCGCGCGCGGAGAGCACCGCGACGACCCGTTTGCCGCGCTCGCGGGCGGCGACGATGCGCCCCGCGGCGCGCTTGATCTGCTCGGCGCCGGCGACCGAGGTGCCGCCGAACTTCATCACGACTATGTCCGCTGCCCCGTCAGGCATACCCCCGAGCATAGAGAGCAGTAAAGGGTTGCCGTCCTGAGCCGATAAGAGAGACGTAGTGGAGCCGCGGACGAGCCACATGCCGGTCGCGGGGATGGCGTCCCCGCAAGCCCCCCAGGGAGGTCGGCTGCTGGTCGCGAGTCGGCTTGCCACCGCGCTTTCCCGCGCCGGATCGGTCGAGAGCGTCGCCGCCGAGGCGGTCCGCACCCTGCACGAATCCTTCGATTACTACCTCGCCGTGGTGCAGCGGCTGGACCCCGACGGGGTGCTCCGCGTCGTCGCCGCCGCCGGTCCGCTGGCCGAGGTCGCGGACGACTTCCTGGCGACCGAACAGCGGATCGAGGACGGGGTCAACGGTCGCGTCGCCCGCACCGGCCGCCCGGCGATGGTCAACGACACCCGCCTCGACCCCGACTATCTAGGGCGCGAGGACGGAACCGATCCCGGTTCGGAGCTCTCGCTGCCGATCGTCGTCGCCGAGTCCAATTGGGGCGTGCTCAACCTCGAGCAGCTCGAGCGCGGCGCCTTCGGCGAGGAAGACCTGCTGCTCGCGCACGTCGTCGCCGGGCAGATCGGCGCGGCGATCCAACGCTGTCAGCTGGTCGGCGAACTCGAGGACGCCTTCCTCACCACGATCGGGGTGATCTCCGACGCGGTCGAGATGCAGGACTCCTACACCGCCAGCCATGCCAACGAGGTCTCCGACCTGGCGGTCCGGGTCGGCGAACGAATGGGGATCGAGGGCGTCGAGCTCGACCGGCTCCGTTATGGCGCCCTGCTCCACGACGTCGGCAAGATCTCGATTCCGGCGGAGATCATCCGCAAGCCTGGCCCGCTGACCGACTCCGAGCGCGCGCGGATGAACGAGCACACCGCGATCGGCGCCCGGATGCTCGAACGCATCCACTTCCTCGCCCCGGTCGCCCCGCTGGTCCGCGCCGCGCACGAGCGCCACGACGGCGCCGGCTACCCGGACGGCCTGGCGGGCGAGGACATCCCGCGTGGGGCGATGGTGATCGCCACCTGCGACGCCTTCCACGCGATGACCTCGGACCGTAGCTACCGCAAGGCGATGAGCGTCGAGGCCGCCGAAGCGGAGCTGCGCGCCTGCTCCGGCACGCAGTTCAGGCCGGAGGTCGTCGACGCGCTCCTCGCCGAGCTCGCCGAGCGCTAGTTCCCGCCCAGATTGCCGAGCATCGCCTGTTCGGCCATCCGGATCAGGCCGAGCCCGCTGTGGGGGCGCATGTCGCTGGAGCGGACGCGAACGTGGGAGCCGTGCGGCCCGATCACCTCGACGATGGTGCAGACGTCGCCGATCTCGCAGTCGTCGCCGTAATCGGCCTCGATCGCTTCCATCTGCTCCGCCACGACTTTGCCGATCTTGCTCTGGTCGAGCATCAACGCCTCCTGTAGTTAGCCGATTCGGGGTCTGACGATAGCCGTCGACTACCCGTCCACGAAGAGTTCAGGACTCAGGGTCGGCACTTCTTCTTCGGCCGCGTAGCCGGTCGGTTCGACGCCGAGCATCGTCGCCAGCGTCTTCAGCAGCGTGAAGTGGTTGGCGTATTCGGCTTCTTCGACTTTGCCTGGTTCGACAAAGGGGGAGATCAACAGGAGGCCGACCTTGCCGCCGCCGCCCGTTTCGAGCACCGATTCTTCGGTGTACTTCGTGGCGGTCGTGGAGGGCGTTTCGGCTTCGCCTTCGGCGGTCGGCGACTCCGTGGTCGAGGTGCCGGTCGTCGGGGTCGTCGGCGCGGGCGTCGTCCCGTCGACCGGCGCCAGGTTCGGGAATTCGGGCGCCAGGCAGCACGCCTTCTGGTCGACACCTTCGCCTGCCTGCGGCGCCTGCGCGGAGGTGATCATGATCAGGCTGCCTTCTTCGTAGGCCGGCGAGGCCATGATCGCCGGCACCAGGGTCTTCAGCGCGGAGGCTTCCGGGAAGATCAGCGACAGCGTCGGCGTCGCCTTCTTCGCCGCGAGGTCCTTGGTCAGGATTTCGAAGCCGACGTCGTGCTTTTCGCATTCGTCCCCTTCGGCGATCGCGGCGAAGTAGACGACCGGGTTGCGCCAGTTGACGTAGAGGTCTTCGGGGGTCGCGACGGTCGTGTCCGGAGCGCCGAGGGTCGGCTTGCGGCACCGCCACGGCTGGCCGATGTCGCCGCCCTTTTCCATGTCCTGGACGTAGGCGCGCCAGGTCACTTCTTTTTCGGTCAGCTCGGTCGGCAGCGATTTCACTTCCTCCCCGTAGAGGCAGCCGTTGCCTTCCACCTGTTCGCCGAAGACGGAGACGGTCCCCGGCGCGATCGGCGTGGGGTTGGGACAGTCGGCCGCCGTTTCCGGGGTCGGGCCCTGGCCGCTCAGGAGCGCGATCTCGTTGGCGAGGACGCCGCTCGTCACCCCGTAGTAGTTGGGCAGCAGCTCCCCCTTCTTCGGCAGGGTCCGCGAGAGGTAGGGCGACGGCGCGGAGGTGCCGAAGGTTTCGTCGTAGCCGCTTTCGCCTAGCACGATCAGGAAGGCGTGTTTCACTTCCGGCAGCGGTGATTCTTCGAGGAAGTTTTCGCCTTCTTCTTCGGGATCGAAGGGGACGAGTTCTGGTTCTTCGACCACTTCTTCGGGCAGGATCGGCGCTTCTTCGACCACTTCTTCGGGGACGAGCAGCGGCGTTTCTTCGACGATTTCTTCGGGCGCTTCTTCCGGGGCTTCCGCGAGTTCCGTTTCTCCCCCGGTGAATTCTTCTTCTTCGGGTTCTTCGACCGGCGGCGCTTCGGTCGCGCGGTGGGGGTACTCGAGCAGGATCGTCGAGAGCGGCGCCGAGGAGGCGATTTCGCTCATCGCCGACCCGAGGCCGACGCCGAGCGCCAGCATCCCGATCACCGCGATCGCGATCGCCGGCGGCGAGGGCATCCAGGACCAGCCGCCGTCGTCCTCCTTCTTGACGTCCGCCTTCGGCTCTTTCTGCGGGGCCGGCTTTCCCTTCGCGGTGGCGGTCGCCACCGCGCCGGGTAGGAGCCCGCGGCGCGCGCCGCACTTCACGCAGTAGCGCTGCTCCGGGGCGAGCCGGGTCCCGCAGTCGCGGCAGGTCTGGTCGTCGATTCGGTCCGCCACGTGCGGCGCGATTATCGAGCCGCCCACCCGGAGGGATGTAAAGATTTTGCATCGACGCGAGCCGCTCCAGAAGTGGCATCCCGGCGCTTATTCACAACTCTTAAACACCGCCAGGGCGGCGCCCTCCCAAGATGGCCCGGTGAGTGTGACCCCCTCTATGGCCGGCTTCGGCAGCAACGAGTCGTGCCCGAATTGCGGGGCTCAGATGGCGGCCGACCAGCGCTACTGCCTCAACTGCGGCCATCGCCGCGGCGATCCGCGGTTGCCGTTCATGGACGCCGTCGTCTTCATGGAGTCGATGGGCGCGCCCGTCCCCGGCGCCGCCGGGACCGCACCCCCTCCCCCACCCGCCGAGGGATCGGGCCCGGGCCGCTGGAACGCCAACGCGGCACTGATCGCGGGGGTCGCCACGCTGGTCCTGGCGATCGGCGTCGGCTTTTTGATCGGCCGCACCGGCCACGAAGGCTCGACCCAGGCCGCGGCGGCGCCGCAGGTCATCAAAGTCGAAGGCGGCACCGGTGGCGGAGGCGAAGAAACCGCGGCGGCGGCGCCCGAAGAATCGACCGGCAAGGAAAAGGGCAAAGCCAAGGGCAAGAGCAAGA
>Ga0268266_10000757_pt1 | contig 43261 bp, 30 predicted proteins | sample KBSS13metaG_FD_190356 | JGI IMG/M metagenome (GOLD analysis project Ga0268266, IMG submission 190356) | Switchgrass rhizosphere microbial communities from Kellogg Biological Station, Michigan, USA - KBS S1-3 metaG (SPAdes) (version 2) | ecosystem: Host-associated > Plants > Roots > Rhizosphere...
GTGCCGAGCCACGCGTCGAAAATCGCGGCTGTTGGAACCGCGAGCGCCGTCAGAACCGCTGAGCTGAGCAAGCAATCTCTCGGCGCAGCCACCGACGCGACACGCGGAGTCATCGAAAGCGGTAAGACGGCGTACGCCGGATCCACACTCGCCGCGGCGATCGATCGGATAGACGATCACCTCGATAAGAGCGGCGCCAAGAAACTCATCGCCGACAGCGCCGGGGCCGCAGTCGAGAAGCTCGATCAAGTGACGGGCAAGCGACTTGTCGAGCTGCTCGAAGAAAAGCTACGCGCCCAAGACGTCTACAACAGCATCCTGGCGACGCGTCTAGCCGACGCCTTGGAGCGAATTGCCAAGCTGGAAGCGCAGCTCAAGCATGACAATTGACGAATTCTGCGCTCAATACCAAGGGCCGATCCGCCACATCGACGACGTGCTTCAAGAATGGCAGCTGGATGACTTGAGTGACGTCATCCAGGCGAATGGCTTCGATCCAGAACAATGGATCGGCGCGGCCGTTGTTGCCAGCATGGCCGCAAGCGGAGACGGCATGCTGGACCAGATCCCGAACGAACTGCGCGATGCCCTATCCCAACTGATGCGGGAGAAAGCCGATGGTTACGCAGCAATGCGCGCGATCCTGCGGACTGCCATTCAAGAGGATGGCGGCGGATATCGCGGGTTCGACGATGCCCACGTTCGCGGTTTTATCAGCAAGATCAAGGGGCAGATTGGCGAGAATCTTTTCAAGGAGCAAGTTGGCGCAGCAGCCGAGCTGGCGCACTCCGGGAGCCAAGAAGCTTGGGATGTCGCCATCCGACGGGCGGAAGATACGTACGAATACGTGCAAGTCAAACTTTACGCAGATCCGCGAGAAGTCGTCCGGCACATGTTGACCGTTCACGATAAAGTCACAAGTGGTTTGATCGAAGGTTGCCATGGCGAGCTAATCGACCAAATCAACTTCGCGGTGCCCGCAGATATCGTGGATCGAGTCAACGAACTGAAAGACCTGCACACCCAACTGGAGACAGTGAGCGTCTTATCCATTCCGATCGACGCTAGCGGGGCCGCCAACTATGTAACCGACGGGCTCGGAAACGTGGGGCCGGAGCAGTTGAGCCATTTTTTTGACGAGCTTCTTGGAGGCGCCCTGGCGGCCGGATCACTTCACGCCTTGGTGCATGGTTTTCTTTGGTTCAAAGGAGCGAAAGCCGTTTCGTCGGCTTTCGCAGACTCCGTGGCTGCCACGACGATCAGTTCCACAGGAATTGGCCTAGGACTATTGGCCGAATCTCTCTGTCATTCCGCGCTGCTGTCAGGGGCCGTCGGCGCAAGCGCTCGAATTCTGCTGGGACGCATGGCCCGTTCGCGCTGGAGTTTCGCCGATTTTCTCAGCGACTCGATCACAGGGACTGAAGCGCAAATCGCAACACTTCGTAATCTGTCCAGCGTCAATTCCTAATCCGTCATCCCGCTGCATCGCCACAGCATGACGCCGACGCTGGCCCAGTAGTAGAGTGAAAACTCCGCCAGCGTCAGCACCGCTTCGATCATCAACGCGCCGGCGCTTGGGCCGCGGCGGCGCGTGATTGCGGCGCGCAACAGGCAGACCGGCGCCGCCGCAAAGAAGCCAGTCAAGAACGCCCATTCGGTCGCCAGGCTCAACCGGCGGCAAAGATAGTAGTGAGCACCGCAACCCAGCAGGAACGCTGCGAGCACGAGCGTCGAGCGCAGGCGGCCACCCGGCGACGGTTGCGCGCGAGTGAGTCGGGTTTGATCAACGAGCGCGGCGAACAGCACAAACAAGCAAACCGGCCAGGTAAACGCGAACTCGCCGCGCTCCAGGCTCAAGAATGTGGTCCCGGCCGCGCCCAAACCAAACGCGACAATGCGGAACAGGCAGCGCGCCGTCGCGATCGATGGCCAATGCCCGCGAAAAACGCGGATGGTTGCGGCAATCGTCGCAGACACAGCGGCCGAGAGCCCAAGAATCGCGACCGAAAACAGGTACCATTCCTTCAGCCACTGGGTCGTGGGCAGGTCCATGGCGTATTCGGGCTCCACGCCCAGCAGTGCGCTCACGTCGCGGAGAGGCTGCTGCGGAATATCGGCGACCGTTAGCGCAGTTTGCGTGGCCCCGACGCCAAGAACGTCCGGCAGCCCAAGGTAAACGCACACCGCGCGCGAATGATTGCGCAAGTAGACGCAATTGTCGTAGAGCGTCGGCGGAGTCCAGACGATCTCGCCAGCCAGCACGGTCGCGCGGGCCAGCTCTTCGTATTTTTCCGGCGTTGCGCGGGCGAGGATCAACTCGCCGAGATCGTTGAACAGGCAGAGCTTGCCATCAGCCACTATCACGCTCGCCTGCCCAGTCTGATCGGTCGACCAGCGCTCTTGGGCGGTGGCAAAATCGAGACAGCGGAATTCGCCGCGCGACGCCCGATGAACTTTCGACTGCACGTCGCGCAAATCAAAGCCATAGAGCTGGCCCGCGACGAGCACGCTGGAACAGACATCATTCGGCATCAACTTGCTAGCGCCTGCGGGCAACTCGACGGGCGGCGCCTCGGAAGATAGTTGCAGCAGCCGGCATCCCGAGCGGAACGGCCCGGAAATCCAGAGGCGCCGTTCTGCGTAAATGGGCCATGCGGCGTGCTCATCGTAGCCGTCGGAGAGTGCGATTCGCCATAGCTGCTTGCCGGTGGCGAGGTCGCAGCAGACTAACGCATTTTCCAGGTAGCCAATAATCTGCGTTTGGCCGTCAAGCGTGATCGGCAGCACCGGCGTATAGCTCGCCGCGTCATTTCCGGATTGCCAGAGCGTGGCCCCGGTGCGGGCGTCGAGCGCGACAATCGACGCCCCACGTCCACCCACCGGCAGCACCACGCGATCGTCGAGCACGACCGGCGAGCACGCATAGCCAAACCCCGGTGGGGGTGTTTTGAAACGTTGATAGAGCTCAACGTTCCAGACGAGCTTGCCGGCTGCGTCGAGGCAACCAATCATGCCGGCGGGCGTCGTGAAGTAAACGCGACCGCCGGACAACGTTGGCGTCGAGCGTGGCCCCGGATACAAACCCGCAGGCTCGTACGGCCAGCCATAGCGATATTGCCAGACGGTGTCGCCGGTCTTTGCGTCGAGGCAAATTACAAACTGGCCCGCCAACGTTTGATACTGCGTGTAGACGCGGCCGGCGTCGGCGGTGAATGCCGAATAACCTTGCCCTAGCTCGCGCGTCCATAAAACGGGCGGACCCGCGACAGGCCAACTGTCGGCGAGCTTCGCGTCGGCGGCGTGGCCGTTGTAGTTGGCGCCGCGAATAAATGGCCAGGCGGCCGGGGCAGCGGCGACATCTGGCGACCCTTCTGCGGACGTCGCCGCGTAGACTATTCGCGGCGCGAGCGGTGCAATACCCGGGAGGCAAATCGTCAGCATCGCGGCGAACGAGGCGAATGCCGCTGGTCTGCAAATTCGTCGCGAGCTGGCGCGCATAGTTGTCCCCTCACCGCAGCATACACGGCGAGCAGCCAGCGTCTATCGAGGAATCTGTGTTTCGACTGCGAATTGGCAGCGGAGTAGGAGTCGAACTCGTGATCCCGCATTACGAATGTGTTGCTCTGCCAATTGTACAGATCACGTCTGATGTGAGCGCATCGAGCCGGCTACCATGCCCCGATTCAACCACGGCGGCTGCGCTGCTTCCAGAGGCAAATAAAAACAGGGCCGCCAGGTGCTGCTGGCGGCCCCTTCGACGCGATCGTGGGGTGGACGAAACCCTTGATCCACCCACGCAAGCGCGTTCGATTGCAATTTCGGTTTGTTAGCTCCCGAATTAGCAAGAGTCGTGCCAAGATGCGACTGGCCAGTTGTTACTGCAAGTCGCGCCCCCGGCTGGGGTCGAACATATTAGCCGGCGATTGAGCGCCAGCGACACCGCCGAAACAAATTCGCGAACAAATCCGTTGTCGATCCTGGAGGGATCGCACACGACGGTGCGCGATGTCGCGCTGGCGACGCGGCAATATATGTGCGACCCCGCTAGGGTCGAAATCACGACGATGAAGCCTGCGCACTGGATCCGGGGGAATCGCTGCGCTCGTCCCCCGGCAATGCGCTGGGATCCTTCTTCACGGTTCTTGCCCGACGCTAGCGGACTTGTGTAGAGAGTACTGACAGAGCCAGTGGCACACGCTAAACGCACGGCTTGCAATCGGTCGCTCCGCGAAATAGTTGCAACACTTTGCCATTCGGCGTCACAATGCATGGAGCTGGCCAGATTGAGTTGCGCAGCGGGGTTTCCCTGGTTTCGGTCGCCCGCAGCGTCGGCCGAGTTTTCTAAGGAGCAGGACATGTTCGTTGACGAGCTGCTTGCGCAGCGGTCTGTGGTCGCCGTCATCGCGATTTTGTCTGGAGGAATGCTGAACGGGAGCGCGTTCGCGGCGACACCTGCGTCGGCTGGCCGTCCGGTGGCGTCACTGGTCGTTGCTCGCGCAGATCGCTACGCGGCCGCGATGATCTCGGATGTGCCATTTGTTCGGCAGAAGCCGGACTTTTGCGGCGAGGCATGCGTCGAAATGTATCTGCGCAAGCTCGGCCACGCGATCGATCAGGATCAGGTTTTTGTCGCCTCGGAATTGGATCCAACACTCGGGCGCGGCTGTTACACGGCCGACCTGGAGCGAGCAGTGACCAACCTCGGCTTTCGACCGGGCCGGGTTGGCTCGACGGCGCGCGTTGCGCATTTGGCGGAGGACATGGAGGCGAACTGGCAAAAGCTCCACGCCGCACTAGCCGGTGGCGCGCCATCGATCGTTTGCATGCGTTTCGACGCGCGACCCAACACCACGGAGCATTTTCGACTGGTATTAGGCTACGACCCCGCGCGGGATGAGGTGCTGTTCCATGATCCTGCGGTGAAAGACGGCGCCTATCAGCGGATGTCGCGGGCGACATTTCTCGATCTGTGGCCGCTGAAGTACTCGCCGCAGGAGTGGACGTTGATCCGCCTGCAGCTCGACGTCGGCACAATCAAAGCGCCCCCGCGGACGCGTGGCTTTCAGCCGGCCGACTATTGCCAGCACATCTTGAGTCTGAAGTCGAAGCTCCCGAAGGGCGACTTCAAGGTGTTGATCGAGCCGCCGTTTGTGGTCGTCGGAGATGAACCACTGGAGACGATCAAGGAGCGCGCCGCGGACACCATTGCCTGGGCCGTCAAGCGCCTGAAGGCCGAGTACTTTGCGAACGATCCGGATCACATCATTGATGTTTGGCTCTTCAAAGACAACGAAAGCTACGAGAAGAACGTCGTGCAGCTTTGGGGTTCGAAGCCGACCACGCCGTACGGCTATTATTCTCCGGCCAACCGGGCGCTAGTGATGAACATATCAACCGGCGGCGGAACGCTGGTCCATGAAATCGTGCATCCCTTCGTGCATGCCAACTTTCGCGAATGTCCGGACTGGTTGAACGAAGGACTGGGATCGCTTTACGAACAATGCGGCGAGGCCGATGGCCAGATTCGCGGGCGAACCAACTGGCGGTTGGCAGGCTTGCAGAAGGCGATCCGCGCGGAGCGGGTTCCCAGTTTCGAACATCTCTGCAGTCAAACCGGCGGCAAGTTCTACACGGCCGATCCCGGGACGAACTATTCGCAGGCCCGTTACTTGTGTTATTACCTGCAGGAGCGCGGATTACTAAAGAAGTTTTATCATGACTTCTACGTCAACCGGCGAGCCGATCCGACGGGCTACGAGACTTTGAAACAGTCGCTCGGCGTGAACGACATGGAGGCGTTTCACGCAGACTGGCAGGCGTACGTGATGAAGTTGAAGTTTCCTTGAGGGGCTTTGCGGAAACGCGGCGAGTATTGTTTCGCCCGACTCGCGCATTCGACTTGCAGACAAAATGTCCGCATCCATAATCGAAGCTCTGACCCGTCCAAACAAGTACGGGCATAACCAGTCGCGAGCGGAGCGAGTTGCCGGTGAATGAGAAGCAAGAGCCCCAGCACAACCAGTCGGCGGATAATGTCGACGCGCCGATGGCGGAACGGTCAGCGAAAGGTGAGACGCCGGCTCCAGTCGATTGGGCTGTTCTCTTGTCGGTGTTGGCGCTACTGGCCATCGTCGCATGGTTTGTCTACGGCCGCGCGATTCACGCGCCGTTCATTTTCGACGATCGAATTTCCGTCGTTCAGAACGGGTCGATCGTCAAGCTATATCCATTGCTTGGCGAGGCAGGGCGCGGCGGACCTTTAACGCCGCTCAAAGATACGGTCACCGCCGGCCGCCCGGTGGTCAACTTGTCGCTGGCGATCAACTACTACTTCGGTCGCCTCGATCCCACCGGCTACCACGTGGTGAACATGGCAATCCATGTTTTGTCGGCGTTCTTATTGTGGGCGATCGTCAGCCGGGCGCTCCGCTTGCCGTGCTTTGACGGACGATTCGAAAAGTCGGCGGGCCTGTTAGCGTGCCTGGTGGCGCTCGTCTGGGAGTTGCATCCACTGCAGACAGAGGCGGTGGAATACGTCTCGCAGCGCACGGAATTGATGGTCGCCTGCTTTTATTTGGCGACATTGCTCGGCAGTTTGCGCTATTGGACTGCGCAATCGCCCGCGGCTCGAACTGCATGGCTGGTGGCGGCCTCCGGGGCTTGCGCACTCGGCATGGCCTGCAAAGAAGTCATGGTTACGGCGCCGGTGATTGTGCTGTTGTTCGATCGCGCGTTCGTCAGCGGATCGTTCCGCAGTGCACTGCAGCGATCGTGGCCGCTGTATGTCGGTCTCTGCCTCGGCTGGTTGGTGTTGCTGGGGCTGAACATTAGCGCGCCAAGATCCGCGTCGGCCGGCTTCAGCGCCGGCGTGTCCGCGCCGGATTGGTGGCTGACACAGTGTCAGGTTCTATTGATGTACCTAAAGCTCGCCGTCTGGCCATGGCCTTTGGTGATTCACTACGAAGTCCCCTATCATCATTCGCTGGCGACTGCCTGGCCCTGGGCGGCGCCGACTGCGCTCCTACTGCTCGGCGCTCTGGTGCTGTTATGGCAAAACCGGGCGGCCGGCTTCCTGCTGGCGAGAGCGCTGCTGATTTTGTCGCCAACGCTTGTCGTGCCCATCCCTTCGGAGATTGCCGCAGAGCGTCGGATGTACCTGAGCCTGGCGGCGCTGGTAACTCTGGCGGTTGTGGGAGGCTTTTGGCTGATCGACCGCTGGCTCGGATCGCGGGGCGCAACCTTCGCAGGAGCAACGTCCGCCAAGTATGCGACCAGGATCACCGTTCTATCCGCTGTCACGATTTCGTTGCTCTTCGGCCTGGTGAGCATTCGTCGACTGGCGGCTTACAGCGATCTGTTGACACTCTGGCAAGACGCCGCGCTGCATCAGCCCAACAACGTGGTCGTGCTCGTCAGCCTGGGAGCTTCGTACACAGGGGCCGGCAAATTCGACGACGCGATCCAAACGCTGCGCCGCGCGCTGGAACTATGCGACGATTCGGCGGCGCTGGGAATCCACAAGCAACTTGGCACGGCGTACCACTCGGCAGGTCGGCCTCAAGAAGCCATTGAGGCTCTGCAAACGGCGTTGCGTGTCGACCCAGCGGCGCCAGGCGTCGAGCATGTTTTGGGAATCGCGCTGATCAACTCAAGCCGGTCACAAGAGGCCATCGAGCATCTCCAGCGCGCCATCGAGCAGCAGCCAGACGAACCCGAGATTCACGCGAATCTTGGCGCGGCATTATTGAACACCGATCGACAGGGCGAGGCGATTTCGAGTTTCGAGCGAGCGCTCCAGCTCAAGCCCAACTTTTTGGGCGCGCAGTCGAACCTGGCGATCGCGTATGCCAAGACCGATCGACCGAAATTGGCAATCGCCGCGGCGGAGAGGGCCCAGCTAATGGCCCGCGAATTGGGCACGCCCGAAGCAACGGCGCAACTTGACGCATGGTTGCGAACTTACAAGCAAGAGCACCCGTCTCCTTAGCGTCCGTTGCCAACATCGTGGAATGTCCCCTGGATTCACGTTTTGAAGCTTCTACTTATTTGGCGCACGCGCTCCAAGCGCGCCCTTACGCACAGCTTTATCGCGCGAGGGGGGGTGGATCTGGGCAAAGGCGGCGAAATACATCGCGCCCCTTTCTGGTTCTAAAACGCGAATCCGCAGCGGCATGTGCTTTGCCTGGATAGTCTCCTGATTTGTTGCCCCATAGGAACCGAAACCGCACGGAGGCGTGAGATGCGTAAACTGGAAATGACTTTGTTTGGTTTGGCGTTCGCGGCACTGGCGACCTCGGCGCTAGGTGAGAATCCTCAGAAGCCGGCCGCCGCGGACCCGTTGGTAAAGGAGGGGGCACAGATCCGCAAAGCGGCCGCCGATCTGTGTGGGATTGCCAATACTGCCGCGGATGCAACTTTTGCGCGGACCTTCCATTTGCTTGCGCGGAACCACATTGCCCAGGCAAAGCAATCCTGGTTTGACCGCGAACATAAGCCCGCCGGTCAAAGACTCCGCGCAGCGGCGGACAGCCTCGAAAATGCGCTCAAGGCGAGCGGCGATCGAGCAAATGACGCCGCCGTGGCAACAATCAAGGAATCCAGACTGGTCTCTGGCAAGTTTGTCGAGGGGGGTGGCTACGCTGTCGACGAAGCCGGCCATGCCTTCGAAGGCCTTGGCAAACAGATCACGGGACTCGGCGAACGGATTGAATCGCCAGACAAAAAGCCTCGCGAGAATCTTTAACAGCGAAACCGCGGCCGCCATTGGCCAAGTGGCTGCGGCGTTGGCCGGCGATTGTTCTCACCGTAACCGGATCCGTCAGGCCAGGATCTCTTTCACCACATGCGCCGGTTCGACGCCGGTCAATCGCATGTCGAGGCCTTGGAACTTGTACGAGAACTTATGGTGGTCGATCCCCACCAGGTGCAGGAGCGTGGCGTGCAAATCGCGAATGTGAACGGGGTTTTCGACCGCGTTGTAGCCTAGTTCATCAGTCCCACCATAAGATATCCCTTTGCGAACGCCACCGCCGGCCAACCACATCGAAAAACCTTTGATGTGATGGTCCCTTCCTGGCTCGGCGCCTTTACCTTGGAACATCGGCGTGCGGCCAAATTCACCACCCCAAATGACCAAAGTCTCGTCCAGCATCCCGCGCTGCTTTAGATCTGTGATGAGCGCGTAGCACGCCTGGTCCGTGTGCTGACAGGCGCTCTTCATGTCGCGCACCAGGTTGCCGTGATGGTCCCAGCCACGGTGATAGAGATGAATGAACCGCACGCCGCGCTCGGCCAGCCGGCGGGCCAGCAGGCAGTTGGCGCCGAACGAACCGTCGCCTGGCTTCGCGCCATACATATCCAATGTTGCGGCCGATTCCTTCGACATGTCGACCAGGTCCGGGACCGACGTCTGCATGCGGAATGCCGTCTCGTACGCGGCGATCCGAGCTTCGATCTCGCTACTGGCCAGTTGCTGGTTTCGGCGGCGATCTAGTTGTTGGATTGTGTCGACGCTCGCCCGTTCGAGCGCGCTCGAAACGCCCGGCGGACGGCCAACGTAGTGAACCGGGTCGCCATTGCTGTTGAACTCGACGCCTTGAAAGCGACTGGGCAAAAAGCCGGCAGACCACTGGCGCGAGGCGATCGGCTGGTCACTCTTGCGGCCACCTTCGCTCGTCAACACGACAAAGCCAGGAAGGTCCTCGGTCTCGGCGCCAAGACCGTAGTTGATCCAGGCCCCCATCGCGGGGCGACCACTGAGCGCCGTGCCAGCGTTCATGAACGTGTGGGCCGGATCGTGATTGATTTGCTCGGTGGTCATCGAACGCACGATGCAAATATCATCCGCCATCTTCTGATGCCACGGCAGGAAGTCACTGACCCACTGACCATTGGCGCCATATTGCTTGAAGCCGGTCAGCGGCCCCTGAACGCGCAACTTTTGACCTTGCAGTTGGGCAATCGGCTGGCCGGCAGTGAATGATTCGGGCATCGGTTGGCCATCAAGCCGCGCCAGCTCCGGCTTAAAGTCAAACGTCTCTAAGTGCGAAGGGCCGCCCGCCATGCACAGGAAGATGACGCGTTTGACCCGCGGCGCATGATGCGGCAATAGCGGCAGGCCGCGATAGGCGGCCACCTGCGCGCCGCTTGTGGCCGTGCCGGTCTCGGCAGACAGTGTGTCTTTACCGAGTAACATCGAGAGCGCGGCCGCGCCCAGGCCCACGCCACCTTGCGCCAAGAATGCACGGCGCTGCAAGCGGCGCTGCTCGGTCAGAAAGGAATTGTCGTTCATGGTCTTGATGCTTCGGTGTTCAGGCATACGCCAGGCAAAAGATGTTTTCAGTTAAGTATTTTCTGTCGTCCTCCGCGCCTCGGCGTCTCTGCGGTTCAACCTCTTCGTTTCTGAAAGAGCACGATATGAACCGCCGAGGCGCGGAGACGCCGAGATAGTCGAAGTGGTCGAATAGCGATGATTGACGAGCTTCGATCGGTAGGATCCTTATTCTTTGGATGCGGCCAACAGCCGCGCTGTGAAATCTGCGCAATCTGCGGACCACTTCGACGTTCTCATAGAATTTGTGAACCTAGGTCAGCATTGGTCGGTTCAATTGCGGGTCAGAGTTTCACTCAAATTCAAAATGGCGCGGGCCAGGATCGTCCAAGACGCCAATTCCGTTGGTTCCAAGTCCTTGGGAATCGGTGTCAGGCCGATGGCTAGCAGTCGCTTGGCGTCGTCGGGCACGGCCGCGAATTGTTTTTGACTTTCTGAAAGTAGCGCAATCAGTGCAGTCTGTTCTTCGGCGTCGGGCAATCGGCAGACGGCCTGGCGGAACGCGAATTTCAGGCGGTCTTCGGTCGTTGCGCCCCCTTCGTGCAGGATCCGGGTCGCAAACGCGCGAGACGCTTCGACGAATGTTGGATCATGCAAGAGCACGAGCGCCGCCAGCGCCGTGTTCGACCGTGGCCGCTGCGCCGTGCATTCTTCGCGCGTCGGGGCGTCGAACGCCTTCAACATTGGGTGGAGGTACTGTCGCTGCCAGTGCATATAAACACCGCGCCGCCACTGGCGGTCGTCGTTGTCTTGCCGGTACTCGCGCTCTGGAAAGTTCAGATGGCGATAATAGCCGGGCGGTTGATAGGGATGCACGCTCGGGCCGCCTTGCGAATCGACAAGCAGACCGGCAATCGAGAGCGCTGCGTCGCGAACCGCCTCGGCCGGATAGCGAAAGCTGGCCTGGCGGGCGAGGAGCCGATTCAACGGATCACGATTGTGTAAGTCCGGCGTCTCGAGCGACAATTGCCGGTAGGTCCGGCTGGTCACCAGCAGCTTGATCAAGTGCTTGATGTCCCAGCCGCTCTCGACCAACTCGCAGGCCAAGGCGTCGAGTAATTCCGGGTGCGACGGCGCTTCGCCTTGTCCGCCAAAATCGTCGAGGGAGCGCGACAGACCTGCGCCGTAGAACAGATACCACAGACGGTTGACGACGACGCGCGCGGTCGAGCCTCCGACGCCACGTTGCGCATCGACGAGCCAATTCGCCAGGTCGAGCCGCGTGGCGCGGCGGTCGCCGACGTCGAGCTTGCCGAGGAACGCGGGGATTGCCGGGGGAACGATCTCGCCGCTGTCATCGAGCCAGTTGCCGCGCGGCAAAACGCGGATCGTTCGTGGCTTGATCGAAACGGTGATCATCGTCCGGCGGACACCATCACGCGCCTTCTTAAGTTCGGCCTCGCAGGCGGCAATCTCTTTTTTGAATGGCTCAGGCGTTTCGACTGCTTTCTTCTTTTCCTTCTTGGCGCCGGGTTCTGGCGCTGGAGGTCCGACCGGCGCAAAAGGATCGACCTTTTCGGCTTCGGCTTTCGCCAAGGCAATCGCTTCGTCACGCTGGCGCTTCAGTTCGTTCAACCGGGCTTCCAATTCGGAGATCTGCGCTGCCTGTTCAGGCGTCGGAAGTTCCAGCTCCGGCTCGCGAACCGTGGGCGAGCGATCCGATCCCTTGGTCAAGTGCTTCGCCTCGTCGACGTCGGCAAAAAACGCCTGCATCGAGTAGAAATCCTTGGCCGTGTAGGGATCGTACTTATGGTCGTGGCACTGAGCGCAACCGAGTGTTCCGCCCAGCCACACGGCCGAAAGGTTCCGCACGTGGTCTGCGGCATAGATCGCCAGGTATTCCTTGGCCTGCACGCCCCCTTCGTGCGACGTTTGCAGCAAGCGGTTGTAACCGGTGGCGATTTTTTGCTCGAGCGTCGGCTCTGGCAGCAGGTCGCCGGCCAGTTGCTCACGCGTAAAGCGATCGAACGGCAGATTCTTATTGAATGCAGCGATCACGTAATCGCGATACGGCGAGATGTGATGCTCCTGGTCTCCGTGATAGCCAACGGTGTCAGCATAGCGCACCAGATCCAACCACCAGGCGGCCATGCGCTCGCCATAGTGGGGCGAAGAGAGCAGCCGGTCGACCGTCTTTTCGTAGGCGTCCGGCGATTGGTCGGCAAGAAACGCATCGACCTCGGCCGGTTGCGGAGGCAGGCCCGTCAGGTCGATGTACAGCCGGCGCAGCAGTGTTGTCTTATCGGCGTCGGGCGAAGGCGCGATGTTTTCGGCGTTCAAGCGCGATAGGACATAATGATCGATCCAATTCGCCGCCCACGCTTTTTCAACCGTTTGCGGCGTGGCGCCGCGCTTCGGCGGAACATAGGCCCAGGCGAGCGACCAGACGGCGCCCTCGTTGATCCAGCGAGTGAGCAGATCAATCTCGGCAGCCGACAGGGTCTTTTCCGATTCGGTCGGTGGCATCCGCAGCGATTCGTCATCGTGGGTGATCCGGCGGACCAGTTCGCTCTTGTCGGCCTGTCGTGGCACAACGACCGGGTTGCCATCGCGGTCGGCCTTGGCGTCGGCTTCGCGATCGAGCCGCAGGTCGGCCTCGCGCGAGCCGGAATCGGGACCATGGCAGCGAAAACACTTATCCGTGAGGATCGGCCGGATGTCTCGGTTGAAGTCGATTTCGCTCGCCGCGACAGGTGCGCAAACGACCAAAATCGATGTCAGGGCCAGCCAGAACACAGTGCGGAGCATTAAGTCCTCTTATTCCAGGTGTCCCTGAAACACCGCGCAACGCCAACATCGGATCAGGCGCCGGACCAAGTCCATCGGTCCGGGGTTTCATCTCGTGAAGACGCAAAACCACGCCCAATCCGGGTATTGGTTTCGCCTCGTCCCTCGCAATCGACCATCGTATCCTGCCCTGTGTGGACTGACAAACAATCGCAACACCGGCGGGTGCGAGGCGAAGGACCGGGCGTCTTAGCCCCTGTTTGTCATTAAATACTGCAGCAGCAACCATCAGGAGCGCGAGATGCCTGGCCAACTAACAAGCAACGTGTCAGGAATCAGCCTGGTAGTGAAAGGCCAGCCACCGCACGATCCAACGGAGCCTTAGTGCGTTGCGCGAACGTCTCTCGGTGTTCATGCGAGAGAATAGAGTCTTGAGCAATCGCTCGCGCTTCGTGACCCCAGTCGGGTGGTGAACCTGGCCCCCCAGATGAAAAAATCACCCCTCGAAAGATAGCAAAATGCCGGTTCTCAGAAATTAGTTCATATGCTAAAAGACCTGGGCAAGCGGGCGCAGTCTCCGTCGGCGAGGATGCGTTAGTGGAAGGCACAGTCAACCTGAAGCGGGCCTGCGGTCATAGCAGCCCGTACACGTTCAAGAAAAACGAACGCTACGCGAAGGATCGCCTGGCGAAGTTTCTCTCGAAGAAATGCCCGGCCTGCACCGTCGCAGCCATTGCGGCGCTCGAAGCCAAGCAAAAGGCCGAAGCCGCGGCCGCCAAGGCGGCTGCAAAAGCCGCAGCCAAGAGCGCGGCTGACGCGGTGAAAAAGACCGAAGGCTAAGGGCGCGCCGCGATTGATCTCGGCAGTGACGCAACTGTCTATGGATGCGCACAAATGCACGCGCGCAGCCGTTGATCACTGCAACAGCTTCAGCATCACGCCGTGCACTTCGGCCACCTGGCGGCCGGGCATCTTCAGCGCTCTCAGCGTCAATTCGCCACGGCCGGCGGGTAGTTCGATCACGCCGAGCTGCATCGGTTTGAAATCCTTCATCAATGATTCTCCTTCGCGCGGCGTGCGATCATGCTCGGCGCCAACCGCCGGTGGATCATGCGCCTCGGCAACGACCGCCTCGATGCGGCGATCGCCCAGGCTGAGCTCGATCGTCGAGCCGACATCCGCAGCCGGGCATGTGTAGTAAAGCGTCGCCTCGTAGCGGCCGGCCGTGGCGACTTCGACCTTCCACACGATGCGGTCTTGCGCGCCACGCCAATCTTTGAAATACGAACAGTTGGGCGCCCGCGCGCTGCGTCGGATATCGCCAAAAAAGATGGCGTCTCGCGCGGGGAGCGGCGTCAGCGGAAACTCTTTGTAGCCGACCGTGAATGGCCGTTCGTCCTCGGCCAGACCAGGAAGCAGGTCGCGCTTCCAATCAGCCACGGCGGCTGTGAGTTTTTTGGTTACCTCTGGTTGGTCGAACGCGATATTACGAGCCTGGCCGGGATCGGCCGTCAGGTCGTAAAGATTGCCCAGGTGATCTAGCCGATAGCTTTGCGTCCGCACGCTGACGGCGCCGTTCCAATGCGAGAAGATCATGCGGTCAGGCCAATCCGGCAGGGCGCTTGCGTCCGCCTTATTTTTTCCGCCGGCTGTTAGCAGCGAGGCCAGACTGCGACCATCGAGAGGTTTGTCCGCGACTGGCGCCAGTGGAACGTCGGCCAGATCGGCGAGCGTTGGCAGCAGGTCGATCGCCGCCGAGATCTGCGGAATCCGCGCGCCTGCTGGGATATGCCCAGGCCAGCGAATCAAAAGCGGCGAACGAACGCCCCCTTCGTCGGTCGACGCTTTACGCCCCTTCATTCCGCCGTTCCAGCGCCAACTGTTCGGTCCGTTATCACTGAAGTAAAGGACAATCGTATCGTCGGCCAGCTTCAGCTCGGCCAACTTGGTCAGCACCCGTCCGACGTTCCAATCAATATTTTCACACATCGCCAGGGCCGCCCGCGTGACGGCCAGGTCTTCTGGCTGTTTTCCTTCGTGGCGCAACTTCAGGTCGGCGTTTTGGAACTTGTCGTAGAATTTGTCCGGAACCTGCATTGGCGAATGCGGCGTGTTCAGAGGCAGGTAGCAGAAAAATGGCTGCTCGCGCTTCTCTTCGATGAACGCGAGGGCGTGGTCGGTCAGATCGTCCGGCAAAAATCCCGCGCCGCGGACTGGCTGCCCGTTGTGCTCCAGCGGAGGACTGAAATAGTCCCCCCAATGCCCTGACGTAAAGCCGTAGTACTCGTCGAAGCCGCGAGCCCGCGGATGGTACGGCCATTGGCTGCCGTTGTGCCATTTGCCGAACGCGCCGGTCGCGTAGCCGGCCGTTTTAAAAACTTCGGCAATAGTTCGCTCTCCCAGGTTCAACCGCTCGCCGCCGGTCGATGTGCTATGGACGCCGCCCCGCGGGTGATACCGACCAGTGAGCCACTCGGCCCGCGTGGGAGAACAAACCGGGCAAACGAAGAACCGCTCGAACAAGGTGCCGTCGCGAGCAAGCGAATCAATATGGGGCGTGCTTAGGTTCGTGTTGCCATGCACGCTAAGGTCCCCCCAGCCCTGATCGTCGGCAAGGATGACGACCAGGTTCGGCCTGCGGGTAGGCTCTTTAGACTGCGCTTCTCCTGAAACCAACGCGATCTGCATCGAGGCGATTGCGCAAAGGGCCATCAATAAACGCGCGAGTGGCGGCAGCAACGCGACGATATAACGAGGCATGATACGATTCGCTCTTGGCTGAAGACGTTGGGATTCGAAGTCGCGCGGCCGACCCACATTCGGGGGAGGCGCCGTGCGATTTCGCTCGCTTGGATTCTAGCTGGTTTACCCGATGCGGGAGGGCGAACTTCATTCGTGCAGCTACTGAGGCCACTGATTCGTGAGATTAGTTCTCAGCATATTATCTGCTCAAGGATCATCCGCTGAGAACCGGCGAACCGCAACTTTGCCGACTCCCACGTTCAAATATGCTTTTCGGCAGAGTATACTCATCGTTTGTGTTCGAGCGCGGGGGCGGCTTGGCTCGTAGGACATGAGCACGATTTCTTTTCCGGAAAACGCCAGTGAACCGACCACCTCCGGGGTCCCCAACTGAGTCCGAAGACGACTTCGAAGACGTTCCTCTGACCTGGAACGATCTGGAAGTCTCGAGGCTCAGCGAGTGGCACGTCCCCACGCCAGCGCTGCGCGAGCTTGTGCAGTTATCGGAAACAGAGCGCTGCGTAGCGGTGGTCGGAGAACCTGGGTCAGGCAAGTCAGCGACGCTGGCCGCGCTCGCGCGCCCCGAGTTGACCAAGGGCGCGGTTCCAGAATTCTTTCACAACGCGATCATCCTGCTGAATCCATCGACAAGCCTCGAAGAGTTCGCCACTCTTCTGGCCAGTCAACTTCAGTTAACGGTCGACGGGTTTGAGGACGCTCAGTACAGGTTCTGCGTCAGCACGACCTATGAACAACGCGCCGGTTTTGATCCGTTGTTCCTTGAAGTTGTCGGCCCGCTGAGATTGCTCCCGGGCGACACGGTGCGGGTTGCGATCGATGGATCGGACCAGGTAGCGCCAGAGCTCGCGGCGCCGCTCCGCGAATTTTACAACTTGCTGGCCACGCATCCGGCGCTGCCTTTCTTGCGACTGATCGTGACGGAGCGCTCGTTCGAGAACGCTCCCCCTCGCGCACACATCCTGGAATTGCCAACACCGGAGGAAAAATCGCTCAAGCGATATTGCTCGAAGCGCGGCCTGATGGCGAATGTCGCCGCGCAAGTCGCTGCGACGGCCGGCGGCGCCTGGCTCTGCGCGAAGCTGGCCGGCGAAATGGCGGCCCGCGACCCGAAGGTCATCGAACGCTGGAGGCCCGCCCAATCTGCGAACGACGTCTGTGTTTCAGCATTAGACATTCTCGCTGCAAACAACCCGGAGCGTTGGCGAACAGCCGAACGGCCGGTGCTGGCCCTGTTGGCCGCGGCCGGCGCGGGTCCGCTGCTACCGCTGCAACTACTGGAAGAGGCCACGGCTGGGCTCGGGCGTCGATTCGAAACAGCGGAACTGCGGGATTTGCTCAACCAGCTCGCTCCGTTCATCACGCGTGCGCAAGTCGACGGGGCGTCAGAGCGGCTGGGCGTGTGCCATCAAGCGCTGGCCGAAGTGCTGCTCGATCCAGACAAACACGCGACATTGGCGATTGATTCCACCACAGCGCACGCGGCGATTCTTGGCGCCATCGACCGCTTGGCGCCATTGGATCAATTGAACGCGAACGACAACGACGAATGCCAGGACTATGCGCTTGAGTGCGAGGCGCAGCATTGCTGGGGCGCAGGCCTGGCAGATCAAATTCCGGAACGATTTGCCGTCCGGCATTGGCCTTCGGCCCGCCAGAACCAGATCTGTGTCGAGGCCTGGCTACCAAAGCTCGACGAACAATTCGGCTATACGTCCAAATCGATGCTCGCGTTACGCAGCCTGCTAGCCCACTGGACGCAGCAATGCGGCGACGTCCAGGAAGCGTTGACACAGTACACATCTCTTTGCGGCGACCTGCAGCGAGTGCTGGGGCGCAAGCATCCTCAAACACTGAAGATCCGTGGCAATATTGCGGACTGCACCGGCGCAATCGGCGACGCCGCGCGGGCAGTGCGACTCTTCGAGCAACTACTGACCGATGTCGAACAGGCGCTTGGCGCAGACCATCTAGAGGCATTGGCGATCCGGAATCAGATCGCTCGTTGGGCGGCCGAGAGCGGCGACGCCAGCCAGGCGATCGTGCTGTTGCAAAAGCTGTTGGAGGATCAGGAGCGTTTGCTCGGCCGAGACCATCCCGAGACGTTGCAGACCCGCAATCACCTGATCCAACAAAAAGGAAACGCCGGATTCCAATCCGAGGCGCTGCGCCTGTCGCGTGGACAGGCGCCGGAATACGAGCGACTGTTCGGCAAGGACCATCCAGCAACGCTGCTGGCGCGTGATAACGTGGTCTTCTGGACAGGAGAGCAGGGGGACGCCAAGGGCGCACTGCAGTTGGCGCAAGAACTATTGACCGATTACACGCGCGTCCTCGGGCCAGACCATCCGGACACGCTGACCTTGCGCAGCAAGATCGCGTTTTGGACAGGAGGCGCCGGCGACGCCAAAGCCGCGCTGCGACTATTCGAGCATTTGCAGCCAGACCTGGAACGAACCATGGGCCCGTTGCATCCAGACTCATTGACCGTGCGCAATAGTGTCGCCTTCTGGATGGGAGTCACTGGTGACGCGGCCGGCGCATTGACCGTGGCGCGCGAGTTGATCGCCGATTGCCAGCAAACACTGGGCGCGCGTCACAACACAACCATGTCGCTGGAACGACTGGTCGAGCGGCTCGAACAGATCGAACGGATTGCCAGCCCCAAGAGCGCCGGCTGAGAACGCCGACGGTCGCTAGCATTGTTCGACTAAATCTGGAGACCGGGGCAGTAACTTGGCGCCGGGACCGGTCCGCACAAGGATTGCAAAGTCCTGAAGAAGGGGCCGGCACATGTTTTTGGCCAATGATTTCTTGGCAACCGAAAATCTTCTCGCCGAAAAATGAGCAGCCCCCGGACTTTGCCGTTCTCCTGGCAGATCCGTAGACGCCTCCCCATTTCGGCCCATTTTCGGTATGAATGAGGCTGTGGCCTTGAAGCGCGCCATGAATCGGCCCCCGATTCGGCCCCGACGAGCGCGCGGGGCGGACTTCCAGCCCTTCGGCCCCCGGGCGACCGGCGGAGAAACGCTCTGCCACGTCCTAAAAATTTTGCCAGCCTTCGCTCCCCTTCGATCCCAATGGCCTTGATTACCCTTCGCGACGTCGATCTCCGCTTCCGCGGGCCTCCGTTGCTGGACGGCGTCACCTGCCAGATCGAGCCGGGGCAAAAGATCGGTTTATTAGGTCGCAACGGCGCCGGCAAAACCACGTTGATGCGTTTGCTGCTGGGCGAAGTAACTCCGGACAACGGCCAGGTCACCGTCGCGCCTGGCGCCAAGGTAGCGCTATTGCCACAGGATATTCCGGCCGACGTCTCCGGGCGCGTAATGGATGTCGTTGCCAGCGCCTGGCACACGGCCGACGGCGAGATCGAGCACTCCTGGCAGCACGATCAACAAGTCGCCCAAATAATCTCGCGCATGGAATTGCCGGCCGAGACGGAGTTCACAACTCTCTCTTCCGGCATGAAGCGCCGCGTGCTGTTGGCCCGCGCCCTGGTGACTTCGCCCGAGGTCTTGTTGCTTGATGAGCCGACGAATCATTTGGATGTCGATGCCATCACCTGGCTCGAAGATTTTTTGATCCGCTGGCCGGGAACATTGATCTTCGTGACGCACGATCGGATGTTCTTGCGCAAGCTGGCTACCCGGATCTTTGAGATCGATCGAGGCCGGCTGTTCGATTGGTCGTGCGACTACGACACCTTCCTGGTGCGCAAAGAGGCCGCGCTCCACGCCGAAGAAAAGCAAAACGAGTTGTTCGACAAGCGGCTGGCCGAAGAAGAAGTCTGGATCCGGCAGGGGATCAAAGCGCGGCGCACCCGCAACGAAGGTCGCGTGCGAGCCCTCGAAGCGATGCGCCGCGAGCGTTCTGAGCGGCAAGGCCCAACCGGCAAGGTGCAGCTCGCCATTCAGGAAGGACAACGGAGCGGCGCCCTGGTGGCCGACGTCGAACACATTTCGTTCGCCTACGGCGACCGCACGATCGTCCGCGACTTTTCGACTAGCGTGATGCGCGGCGACAAGATCGGCGTCATCGGCCCCAACGGCGCCGGCAAGACCACGCTATTGCGGATGCTACTCGGCAAGCTCAAGCCGCAGGCAGGCAAGGTCCGTCTCGGCACAAATCTGCAGCTCGCCTACTTCGACCAGTTGCGCGAGCAATTGAACGACGAGGCGAGCGTCCAGGAAAATGTCGGCGATGGATACGACACCGTGCAGGTCGGCGGTAAGCCCCGGCACGTGATCGGCTACCTGCAGGATTTCTTGTTCAATCCGGAACGGGCTCGCACGCCGGTGCGTTTCCTCTCCGGTGGCGAACGCAATCGCGTGCTGCTGGCTAAGCTGTTTGCGAAGCCGGCCAATGTGCTGGTGCTGGACGAACCGACGAACGATCTCGATACCGAAACGCTGGAACTGCTCGAAGAACGGTTGATCCAGTTCGAGGGGACGGTGCTCCTGGTAAGCCACGACCGCGCGTTTTTGAACAATGTGGTGACCAGTACGATCGTCTTTGATTCTGGCGACGTGAAAGAATACGTCGGGGGATACGATGACTGGCTACGTCAGCGCCCAACACGAAAAGAGGCGCAGGCCGAATCTGCCCGTCGCGCTGCGCAGATGTCGAACGTAACGAAGGCCGGAGAGCCACCTGCGATGGGGACCGCCGTCGCCAAAAAGCGCAAGCTTAGCTTCAAGGAAAACCAGGAACTGCAAACGCTGCCAGCCAAGATCGAAAAACTCGAAGCGGAGATCGGCGCGCTGCATCAGGAGATGGCCGAGCCCGGCTTTTATCAGCAGGCGGGCGACAAAATCGCCGCGGGCCAGGCGCAGTTGAAGGAGCTGGACGGACAGTTAGCGACCGCCTTCGCGCGGTGGGAAGAGTTAGAGGCGCTGGCGGATTAGTGTCCACAACCAAGCGAGAATTGCAGGTCTGCATGCGCACGCCAGCGTGAGCAGGACACGACATTTTAGTAGTTACAGGATTTGCTGAGATGCGATTGTTTGCCGGAACGCCGTTTGATCGGCCACCGACGTGCGATCGTTGCGGCAAGCTCGAAGCGGAGTGCAAATGCCCTCCACTTCCCGCGCCGCGCGTCCCGCCGGAAAGCCAGACGCTTTGGCTGGTGTTGGAAAAACGAAAAAAGGGAAAGTTGGTCACGCTGATTCGGGGCTTGGAGGGGACGGCCGAGCAGACTGCCGAACTGCTCACGCTGCTCAAAGACACTTGTGGCGCCGGCGGGACCGTTCAAGAAGACCAGTTGGAACTGCAAGGCAATCACTTGGAGCGCGTCCGCGTCTTTCTCACGCGTTTGGGGTACCGCGTGAAACCTTAGCTGGAATGCCCGCAGATTTATTTAGAATCGTCGATCGTTGTTGAGGATGCTTGCGTTATGGCCGTGTTGCTACAGATTGAAAACGCTCACAAGAGCTACGGAGATCAGATCCTCCTCGACGGCGCCGAGGCGACGCTCACCGATAACGCCAAGGTCGGCTTCGTCGGTCGCAATGGCGCCGGCAAAAGCACGCTGCTGCGCTGCCTGCTAGGCGACGAAGAGCTCGATCGCGGCCAGATCGTGCGCCATCCCAAGCTGCGCCTGGGCTACCTGCGACAGCACGATCCGTTCGTGCCAGGTGAAACCGGCATCGACTTTTTGATGCGCGATAGCGAACAGCCAGACTGGAAGTGTGGCGAGGTCGCCGGCCAGTTCGAGCTGAAGGGGGCGTATCTCGAAGGCCCAATCGCCAAGCTCTCGGGCGGATGGCAAACCCGGCTAAAGCTGGCGGCGCTGTTGCTGCACGAGCCGAACCTGCTGCTGTTGGACGAGCCGACGAACTTCCTGGACTTGCGCACGCAAATCCTGCTCGAGCATTTTTTGCGCGATTACCAAGAGACCTGCCTGATCGTCTCGCACGATCGCGCCTTCCTGAGCGCCACCTGCAACCAAACGCTGAGCCTGGCGCGCGGCAAGCTGACAATGTTTCCCGGCAAGATCGAAGCCTACCTCGAATACGAACAGGAGCGGCGCGAGCACGACGAGCGCTCAAACGCTTCGACACTGGCCAAGCGCCGCCAGCTCGAAGAATTCATCGCCAAAAACCGAGCTCGGGCCAGCACCGCCACGCGAGCCAAATCCAAAAGCAAGCAGCTCGAAAAGCTGGAACTGGTCGACATCGCCAGCGACGAACCCACGGCCAACATCCGAGCTCCCCAAGTCGAGCCGCGCAAGGGTCCGGCGCTGCGCTGCAAGGGGCTGACGATCGGCTACCCAGAGCGCGAGATCGCAACCGGCATCGATCTCGAATTCGATCACGGCTCACGGCTGGCGATCGTCGGCGATAACGGCCAGGGCAAAACCACGTTCTTGCGCACCGTGGTCGGCTCGCTCGAGCCGCGGGCGGGCGAGCTACGCTGGGGTTACGGTTGCCAGATCGGCACGTACGCGCAACATGTCTATACCAGCCTGCCGGACCAAAAAACCGTGCTCGATTATCTGGAATACAACGCCGCGCCCGGCACCAAGAACCAGGAGATCCTCGACGTCGCCGCGGCGCTGTTGTTTCGCGGCGAGCAGGTCAAAAAGAAAATCTCGGTCCTCTCCGGCGGCGAGCGGGCGCGGCTCTGCCTCGCCAGTCTGCTGCTCAGCAATTACAACGTGCTGGTCCTGGACGAACCGGGCAACCATTTGGACGTCGACACGGTTGAAGGCCTGGCCGAGGCGTTGATTGCGTACAAGGGGACCGTGATCTTTACGAGCCACGACCGGCACTTCATGAAGCGCGTGGCGACAAGTATCGCCGAAGTCCGCAACGGCCGCGTGGTCAACTACCGCGGCGACTACGACGCGTATCTCTACTCGGTCAACAAAGAGATCGATGAAGGAGAGCGCGAACAACAATCGAAAATGGCCAAGGCGCCGCCCGCTGTCGGCAAAGCGCCGAAAGCCCCGCCGCGTCCAGCCCGCCGGACCGAGAAAGAAGTCCGCAAAGAAATCACGACCTGGGAAAAAACGATCGCCCGGCTCGATGGCGAAAAGAAAGCCGCTAGCGCCCGGCTGCTCGAAGCCACCGACCCAGCCGAAGCGCTCAAGCTGCACAACGAAGTGCAAGAGCTGACGACAAAGTTGGCCGACGCGGAAGAGCGCTGGTTCCGCTTGCAGGAGGAGATTGGGGAGGAGGAGTGACAGGCGCTCGCCTATCGATCCAACCCAATCAATTGCACCAGCGGCCAACCAAAGGTAGCAACGCCCACCGGCATCGCCAGGAACCCGTACTTCAAGACAACGAGATCGATTGCCGACGGTTTCATCGGAAGACGGAAAAGGATGATCCAGCTCGCGCACAATTGACCAAGGACCGCAATCCACGTGCAGCGATGCAGGCGACCGCCATCGAGCACGAGCGCGCTAAGTAAAGTAATAAAGAGGAACCTTGGATGCAAAGCGACGTCATGAACGCCGAATTGTAGGATGGCGAGTAGTCATTCCAGTCTCGGCCGGCCGTACGCGGAATTTCAGACGCCGCATCGTCGATTGGAGGCTCGAGAAATGAAAAACATGGACAACTCACCTTTTTTGTAGGTAGCGAGTTGGATAATAGCTACCTTTTTATTTAAGCAGGTTACCGGATCGAAATCCAGAAAACACCGCGTAGGCGTCTCTTTTCTTTGTGGTAACACGCCTTAGTACAAAAGTCTATTGTCCTGGAGCCCAACCTAGTTTTCTCAAGCAGTCATGGAGACGACGTAGCTTCCGAGCCTCGCGATCGTCGAGCCATTGATCACTGGTGAACTGTGCCATGACGCTTGCGAAAGCTCGTGCGTGCAAGACGCGTATCTGTTCCTCTTTCAGCTCTCCCTTTTGACGTTCAGCTAATACGAATGCAACCTCCTCATCGCTAATCTCAAGGTCAGCAAGGACGACTTTGAGGGCATCCCAATAGGCGGTGATCGCCTGCCGAACCGGATCTATCGCCGCAGTGTAACCAGCGCGCGAGACCGTCCTTGGAGTCCGATTCAACCCGATGCTTCCCGGATCCGGAAACGGCTGACACGTGAAACTGTCGTTGAACTTGTAGTTTTTCAGCTTCGCCAAATCGGCGTACGTGTTAATGCCACGATCCTGTATGGCGCTAACATATGCCATAAATAGGCGGCCAGCTGCCATCGCATCGTTTGCAGCGATGTGACTACTGTCGAAGTCAATGCCGTGGGAGCGGCATGCCTCGTCCAGTTTGCAGCGACACCCCAGCCCAAGCATGGGCCGCAAGTACATTAGGCAGAAATACGGTGGCTCGTGCGAGACACCGATATTGGACATTTCAAAGTTCAGAAACTTGATATCGAAGTACACGTTGTACGCAGTGATCACGCAATCTTTCGTTGCAGCGACCATTTCTCCTGCGATGTCTTTGAAATGCGGGGCCGTGGCCACATCGCTGTCTGTGATTCCATGAATCTCGGTCGCGGCCATGCGGCGAGCTGGGTTGATCAACGTGTCGAATACAACACGTGGCTCTTCGCCCGGATCAATACGCACCACTGCCACTTCAACGACGCGATCAAAGCCAGGCGTCAGGCCGGTCGTTTCAAAGTCAATTACGGCGACGGGCGTCTCTGCGATTCGCCTCGAAGCAATCCCTATCGACATGCTACCCCCATGTAAAAAAGAACGCGTCAGACGCGGACAACAACTCCGTGCCAGTGTTTGACCACTTGTACGAAACCTTGCCGTGCCCCAATAGCTCGTTATCGCAAACGGCGTCAGTGCGTTAAATCGACGTTGAACCGTCGTGCCCACAGAATGGCAAGATAGTAACACGCGATGAAGCGCGTTGCACCCATTCCGACAGAAAAAATGGTTTGACCGCTCTCGCGGTCACGCTCTCACAGCGGGAGCTTTCGCCCCTGTCGGGGCTGACGACAATTCATGCTGCAATCGATACCTGGGACTTCGTCCCAGGCTACCTTCGATCGCCCCGCTGGGGCTTAAGAAATCGCTCGCGAGGGATAATAGCTTACCTTAAAAGAACCCAAAACCGCCTAGGCCGAAGCCGCCGTAGTAGCTGGTGCCGGGACCGAAGGGGCCGTCGTTGCCGACGCCGCCTGGGTAGTAGTCGCGGGCCGCCGTGTAGTTCCCGGACTTGCCACCTTGGGCTGCGGCTGCCGAGGCGCGGTTCATCGCCTGGTCGCTCTCGGCCTTCATCGCCGCCAGTTGCGCCTGGTTGTAAGCGATCGACTGTTGCCGATCTGCTTCGAACGTCTTTTGAGTTTTTAGCGCCGCGGCGTGCTTGACGGCAAAGATGTCAAGCTGCTGGTTGATCTGCGCTGCGGTCATCGTCAGCACGTCGGGCAGTTTCGCGCGAACTTTGCGAGCGTACGCCGGCGAGGCGACGGCGAACGTCTCGGTCAGGTACGTGCCGGCCTGCTTCGCCTGGTCGCTATTCAGCACCGCCAGCTTTTCCTGGATGTCAGACTGAAATCGCTCCAACTGGGCCGGCGTCATCCGCGAGATCCCCAGCGCCATGCGCTTGCGGATCTGTTGGATCTGGTCGGCGTCGTAAATCACTTGCGCGGACATCCATTCATTGAAATCATGAAACGTCTGTTTCCATTCCGGACTGCTCATAATCTTTTCTTTGGCGGCGACATCATCATTCGAGAGTGTCGTCGACGACGCCGGGGCTTTCGCCGCAGTCCCGCCGGCGGTTGCCGTAGTTCGGCTGGTAGCTCCGGGCGCGCTGGCTTTCGTGCCAGTTGGTGGCGCCTTGGTCTTGGGGGCGGCAGCCTGAGCGAACGCGTACGTAGCCACGCCGGCGCACAATAGCGCCGCGGCAAGGCCGAGGACCACTGGACGGAGATTACGGTCAATCGCTGGGCTTAATTTCGTCTGCATGGCGTCACTCCTAATTCTCAATAATTCGCACGCGCCGCGGGCGGTGGAGGTTATTTTTTGACCGATTTGCGAGTCAGCTTCAGACGGACGTCAGCGCCCGGCGGCGTGTCTTCCGAGTCGTCAATCGATTCCCAGATGGTCGTGTTGTCATCAATCTTGCTGTACAGCTTGGTGACCAGCATGCGTTTGCCGCTGGGGAACACGGCGGTCGCGTCGACCATCCAGGCGTCCCCTTCGTTGGTCCAAGTTCCTTCGACGAACATCCCGCGCGAGTCGACCAGCATCGAGCGCACCCTTTGTTGCGCCGGATCCCAAGCGATCAATTGCGTGGCCGTGATCGGATCGCTCCCATTGATCTGAATTTTAATCTGTTGCAGAATGCTGGTCTTGCCGTTGGCCCAACGAGCCGACACTTCGGCCGTCCGATCGGCGCCCTCGGCGGACCAATCTCCGATCAGCCACTCCAGATCCTTGAGCGGCTCGGTCAGCGAACTGTTACGGACCGGCGATTCTCGCAGCCCGTCAATTAACCACTTGCCATCGCGCAAGACCCAGACCGCAGTGTACAGGCCGGTCGGCGACAGCCCTCCCTTCACAACGCCCCGCACGAACTCGCCATCTTCGATTGCGACCTGAGGCGTGACAAAGCGGATGCCGAGTGTTTCGGCCTTCGCGCCCAAGTGTTCTACGTGGCTATCTTCATGCCCCAGGCGTTTGGCTCGCGCCAGGCCGGCCTGAACCTGGTAAACGCGCCCCAATTGGTCGACGTAATCCGCGCTGCCCGTGAAGCTGGCGGCGACGGCGTCGATATCCTTGGCTGCCAGGGCGGCGCGATACGCTTTGCCCGCAGCGCGGATAGCGGCCTCTTCCTTCGACGGAGCCGCGGCGGCGTCCGGCGTCGCGGAGGTCGTCTTCTGTTGGGCCGTGCTGGTCGCAGGGCAGATCGTAATAACAGCCGCCAACAGCGGCCAATGAATCCAGAAATGCGTGCGCATCAAATGCTCCCGCCTAATTTGTGCAAAACCGGTACAGTCAGAACCCGGCGCTATGATAGTGTACGACACGATTATTGTACGAAACCGGGCCGAATTGGGCTCACCGTTGTCCACATCCAGCCGCTGCATCCCCCCTAGGCGGCAGGCGCCTGCGAGGCGCCCGCAGGGCCGGCATAACCGGGAGAGTCTCGGGCGAGCCGAACGCTCGTCGCCTGGCCAGGGATGCTGAGCTAGCCCCGTTCTCTCAGCGCCCGTTGCCACAACGGCAAGACTCGCCAGTGGTTTGCGAAAAATTCGCAGGCCGAGGTTTCGCGAACCTGCTCGCTTTGGCGATCGACTGCGCGATAGAATGCCCCCACGCCTCGCTTGGAGTAACCGCACAGATTTTGTGCGGCGCGTCAAACGAGTCACGTCGCCCTAACTCGTTCTGAGTCTTATTGCACAGGAACGCACGTCCATGCGAGCGAAGTATTGCTATCTGGTTGCCATCGGTGTTGGCGCCTTCTTGGGCTGGTTGACTACTACCAGCGGGTGGCACTCCGGGGTGGTCGCCGCCGAAGATCCCAAGCCGGCGCCGTACAAGCTCGACCGCACGACCCTGCCGATCCCAGAGCCCGTGATTCCGCACTCGACGGTGCTTGATGCTCGCAACGCCAAGGCCCCGCCGCGCTTTCAGGTAAAGCCGCCGGCAGACGCCCCCAATGTCTTGATCGTGTTGATCGACGATATGGGCTTTGGCATGTCGAGCGCCTTTGGTGGGCCGATCCACATGCCGACGGTCGAAAAATTGGCCAAAGGAGGCCTGCGCTATAACCAGTTTCATACTACGGCCCTTTGTTCTCCCACGCGCGCGGCGCTGCTGACCGGCCGCAACCATCACATGTGCAACATGGGTTCGATCACCGAAACGGCCACCAGCTTTCCGGGCCAGACGGGTCAACGGCCGAACAACGTGGCGCCGCTGGCCCAAATGCTGCGACTCAACGGCTACAGCACTGGCGCGTTTGGCAAGAGCCATGAAACCGCGGCTTGGGAAGTCAGCCCGTCTGGCCCAACCGATCGCTGGCCAACCCGGTCTGGCTTCGACAAGTTCTACGGCTTTATCGGTGGCGAGACGAATCAATGGGCGCCCATGCTCTACGACGGTCTGACGATAGTCGAGCCGCCGAAAGATCCGAACTATCACTTAATGAACGACATGACGAACCAGGCGATCGGCTGGATGCGTTACGAGAAGTCGCTCACGCCGGACAAGCCGTTCTTTATGTATTTCGCGCCGGGCGCCACGCACGCGCCGCACCATGTCCCCAAGGAATGGATCGCCAAGTACAAGGGCAAGTTCGACGGCGGGTGGGACAAGATGCGCGAAGAAACGCTGGCCCGACAGATCAAGCTGGGCCTTGTGCCGGCCGGAACACCACTGGCCAAGAAGCCCGAGGCGATCAAGGATTGGGAAAAACTTTCAGCAGACGAGAAAAAGCTGTTTGCCCACCAGATGGAGGTCTACGCCGGCTTTGGCGAATACGCCGACGCGGAGATCCAACGAGTGGTCGACGCCGTCGAAGAACTTGGGCAACTCGACAACACGCTGATCTTTTACATCGTCGGCGACAATGGCACGAGCGCCGAAGGGGGCATGAACGGCCTGTTCAACGAGATGAGTTACTTCAACGGCGTCCAAGAGACCGTCGAAGACATTCTCAAGCACTACGACGAGCTCGGCGGGCCACTCTCCTACGGGCACTTTGCCGCGGGCTGGGCCGTGGCCGGTGACGCGCCGTTCGCCTGGACCAAGCAAGTGGCGTCCGATTTTGGCGGCACGCGCAACGGAATGGTCGTGCACTGGCCCAAGCGCATCAAAGCCAAAGGGGAAATCCGCTCGCAGTTTCATCACGTGATTGACATTGCGCCGACTGTGCTCGAAGCAGCCGGCTTGCCGGAGCCCAAGATCGTCGATAGCGCCAAGCAGGAACCGATCGAAGGCGTCTCCATGCTCTACACATTCGACGACCCGAAGGCCAAGAGCAAGCGCACGACGCAATACTTCGAGATCTTCGGCAACCGTTCGATCTACCATGACGGCTGGCTGGCAGGCACGGTCCATCGCGCGGCGTGGGAGGCGATTCCGCGCCGGCCGCTGGCTGAAGATAAATGGGAACTGTATGACACGCGAACAGACTTCAGCCTGACGAACGACCTCTCGGCCAAGAACCCGGCCAAGCTGAAGGAGTTGCAGGACCTGTTCTTGAAGGAAGCGGTAAAATACAACGTCTTGCCGCTCGACGATCGCACCTTGGAGCGGACGAACGCCAAACTGGTCGGCCGGCCTGATCTGATGGGCGACCGGACTTCGCTCACGCTTTATCCGGGCATGGTCGGCATGACGGAGAATGTTTTCCTCAATCTCAAAAATAAATCGCACCAGATCACGGCCGACGTCGAAATTCCGGCTGGGGGCGCAAATGGCGTGATACTGGCGCAGGCGGGGCGTTTCGGTGGTTGGAGCCTGTATTTCAAGGACGGCAAGCCGGCCTATACGTACAACTTCCTGGGCATGGAGCGTTTTACGGTCGCAGCGAAGGATCCCACTCCACCCGGAAAGGCGAAAATCCGCTTCGAGTTCGTCTATGATGGCGGCGGGCTGGGCAAAGGGGGCATTGCCAAAATCTATGTCAACGACGACAAGGTAGCTGAAGGCCGCATCGACCGCACGCAGGGACATTTTTTCTCGGCTGACGAAACGGCGGATGTCGGCAAAGATGACGCCACGCCGGTCAGCGACGACTACAAGGAACGCGACAACTCGTTTACCGGTAAGATTCAGAAAGTAGTCGTAGAGTTGAGCAAGTAGCGACGAGCAATACCGACGCGTTCATCGCGGAGGCTCGGCGCTATCGTGTCGATCGGAGTTGAAATGCCTTGCGAGATGACGATTCCCAGAAAACGGGGTGAGACCAATCTTGCCCGAGGACTAACGTTCTTTGCCTTCGCGTTCACAAGCCTGGCGATCTACTGCCTATACTGTCGCGTTGCTCCGATCGCGTCGAGCCTGTGGCTGGTGTTCATCGCAACGATGTTCTGGATGCATCTCAAAGGTGGCCTGCGAGCCTTGTTGGTCGATTGGGTTGGCGCCTTGGCGGGGCGGCAGTTCGTCCACTCCACTATGGCCGACGCGAACACGTCCAAGCTGACGTTCGGCTTCGAGCTGCTTGGGCATCGCTTCGTCCAACTGGCCGTCATGGCGTACCAGATCGTATCGGTGAAATGGAGCTCCGTTCCAGCCTCGGGATGGTCAGGGCGCGACAGGGACGACTGGACTGCCTGGTTGTCGTTTGACCATGCCGATCCGGCGACTAGTCCTAAAACATCGATCGTGCCGGGCGCAGAACTTGGACTTTGGATTATTGGCGCGACGACGCGCAGCGAGGAGACCGAGGCATTCGGACTCACCTTCGTGCAGTTCCTGCGCAACGCCGGCGCGAAATTGGTCCCCGGCAATTCGCCGCGGAAGTATGTGCGGGACGATTCAGGAGCGCCTGAGCCCATTTGAGACGCGCCGCAGGGGCACGACGTCGTTCTGCTCCCCCGACTCTTCTCCGAACATGCACTCCTGCAAGCGACGCCAGACCGGCCAGGCGCCCCTTCGAGAATTTTCCCATGCCGGAATTCCTCGCTCACGGCGCGCCGCTGCGGTAAGATCGTGACTCCGCCGGGCAAACTCTTCCCCTCGTCGTCGGGCGGTCCGTCTTTCTCATTTCATTGCACGCGTCCATCAGTCTAGCGCGTCGCTAGATATGCTGGGTGTTCGTCGAGCGCGGAGTTCGCATCATGACACGATATTCAGGACTCAAATGGTTCGTCGGCGTGGCGATCGGCGGCATCGTCGGCTACGCCGCGGCGTCGGGAGGCTTGCGCGTTCACGGCGCGGCCAGCGCTGCGCCTTCGAATTTGGTGGTAACACAGCCCGAGGCCGCTGTGGCGCCGCCCCGTCCGCGACCTCTGTACAACTCGCGTCTCGCGAAGAACCATGATTCCGAGACGCTCATCGCGCAGGCGCCTGTCACCACTACATCGGTGCTCGCTGCGCAAGCCGTTTCTCAAAAAGGAGCGACGGGCAAGAAGCCGAACATCATTTTCATCATGGGAGATGACGTCGGTTGGTTCAACATCGGCGCCTACCACCAGGGGATCATGGCCGGGCGCACGCCGAATCTCGACAAGCTGGCCGCGCAAGGGATGCGCTTCACAGACTATTACGCCGAGGCCAGTTGCACCGCCGGCCGCGCGAACTTTATCACCGGTCAGTTGCCGATCCGCACCGGGCTGACAACCGTCGGGCAGGCCGGCGCGGCGATCGGCATGCCTTCACAAGCGCCGACCATAGCCAAGGCGCTTAAGTCGTTGGGCTACGCCACCGGGCAGTTCGGCAAGAACCACCTGGGTGATAAGAACGAGTTTCTGCCCACCGTGCATGGCTTCGACGAGTTCTTTGGCTACCTCTATCACTTGGACGCGATGGAAGATCCCGCGCACCCGAACTATCCGCAGGAGTTGAAGGACAAACTCGGCCCGCGGAACATGCTCCACACCTGGGCCACCGACAAGGACGACGCCACCGTGCAGCCGCGCTGGGGCAAGATCGGCAAGCAGCGAATCGAAGACGCCGGCGAGTTGTTCCCGAAACGAATGGAAACCGTGGATGACGAGATCCTCGATCTTTCGCTGAAATTTGTCGACAAAGCCCGCAAGGATAACAAGCCGTTCTTCCTGTGGCTCAACCCCACGCGAATGCACATCGTCACGCACTTGTCAGACAAGTACCAGAAGCTCCGCAACTCGCAAAATGGCTGGAGCATTCAGGAAGCCGGCATGGCGCAGTTGGATGACATTGTCGGATCGGTGATGAAGTACCTGAAGGACAACGGGCTGGAAGAAGACACGATCATCGCCTTCAGCACGGACAATGGCGCTGAGAACTTCACCTGGCCCGACGGCGGACAGACGCCCTTCGCGGGCGGCAAGGGGACTGCGCTCGAAGGAGGTTTCCGCGTGCCGGCGCTCATTCGCTGGCCCGGCAAAATCCCGGCAGGTAAAGTTGAGAACGGCATCTTCTCCGGTATGGATTGGTTCCCAACGTTTGTGGCCGCGGCCGGTAACCCCAACATCGCCGACGAACTCAAGCAGGGGAAGAATCTCGACGGCACAGACTACAAGGTCCATCTCGACGGCTACAACCAGTTGGATTTATTGACCGGCAAAGGCCCTTCGAAGCGCCACGAGATTTTCTATTTCACTGAGAGCACGCTCAGCGCGGCGCGAATCAACGACTTCAAGTATCGCTTCACAGATCAACCAAATGGCTGGCTCGGCGCCACGGAAAAAGTCGACTGGCCGATTTTGGTCAATCTTCGTCTCGATCCGTTCGAGCGGACAGGCGTGCCCGACGGCAAGACCGGCTCGCTCAACTTCTATGACTGGTTCGCCTACGAGTTCTGGCGATTTGTCTTTGTGCAGCAAGAAGTGGCCAAGGCCGCGGAGTCCTTCGTTGAGTTTCCGCCGCTCCAAAAGGGCGCCAGCTTCAACATGGAGGCCGTCAAGGAAATGATCATGAACAAGATCAATAGTCGTTCCAAGTAAACGAATGAAGAATGCCCGGCGAGCGATCCCGTAGAAGGAGCGCTCGCCGCGGTATTAATTTCTACGACGCGATTCAGGGGGGCCCACAGCATGGAATTAGAAACGCTCTTCTCGGCCGCCAGCCTGGTTGTCTTGCCGGGCTGGCTGCTGCTGGTCTTCTTACCCGGCTGGCGCTGGACAACGGCGTTGATCACCAGCATCCTGCTGCCCGGGGTGCTCGCCGTGATGTATCTCGGCCTGATGATCGCGTACTTTAACGCCGCGCCCGGTGGCTTCTCGGCCTTCAACAGTCTGGCCGGCGTGAAGGGACTATTTCAGATCGACGGCCTGCTGCTGGCCGGCTGGATTCACTACCTGGCGTTCGATCTGTTCATCGGCAGTTGGGAAGTGCGCGACTCTCGACGAATTGGCGTGCCGCACCTGCTGGTCGTGCCGTGCCTATTGGGAACATTCATGCTGGGCCCGATTGGCCTGCTCGCCTACCTCGTGCTCCGATTTGTGGTCCGCCGCCAGTGGACGATCGACGAAAGTCGCGCCGATGCGCAATCTGCTACTTGAACTCTACAGGCGAGACCGGTTGCTGACGCTGGTGGCCGCAGTTCATCTGGCGCTGTTCGTCGTCATGGTGGCAGCGGCCGCGGGTGACGATCGGCGCCTGCTGGGCGTTAACGTCTGGATCAAGCCGATCAAGTTCGCGATCTCGATCGCCATTTATGTCTCGACGATCGCCTGGATCCTTCCGACCGCGCCCGGGCCGCGCTGGGCCCACGGCGTGATCCGCTGGGGCGTGTCTGTCGCCATGCTCACCGAGATGACGTTGATTGCCTTGCAATCTGCGCGAGGCGCCACTTCGCACTTCAACGAAACGACGCCGTTCGACGCCGCCATCTTTTCGGTCATGGGCCTGATGATTGGCTTCAATACTTGCCTGGAAGGGTTATTGCTAGCGCTCTATTTTTGCCGTGGCGTGCTGCTGGCGCCGGCGTATCTGTGGGGCATTCGCTGGGGGCTGCTGCTCGGGATCTTCGCCGCGGTCATCGGCGGGATCATGGTTTTCCGCGGAGCGCACACCGTGGGGGCGAAAGATGGCAACGCAGGCGTCTGGCTACTGAATTGGAGCACCACGGCCGGAGACTTGCGAATTGCCCACGCGCTTGGTCTGCATGCGCTGCAGATCCTGCCGCTGCTGGGCTGGCTGCTGAGCAGGCGAGTATCGACCTGGCAAAGTGTAGCGGTCGTGACAGTCGTCGCAATTGCCTATTCGGCGGTGACGTGCCTGGTTCTACTGGAAGCGTTAGCTGGACGGCCCAATCTGCTGCCGGGCGCCTTCGCCGGGCGTGGCTGACAAAGTCAGCTCAATGTCGCTGAACAATCCCATTGGCTACGCCTCTCGGCCAATGGCTTCTATTCCTAATGGCGGGCACTGCCTGACCAGAAACGTCTTCAGAGCACCGACCGGGTAATCCGTATCGATTGTAGCTGAAAGTCTGGTGGCGCCTGGGACGCCGAATGACACGCTTATTCCTGTAAGTCTCACTGCGCACAACTTACGGCCCCACTTCGCGCTGATTAGTCGCACGATCGTTAACGACGAAGATTCTTGCGACTGAATCGATGGATCGAGAGTCCATGCTTGCACCGAACCTATTCGATGTGGCTGCCACCCGCGCAGCCGCTCGTGAATGCTCCAGGAGGGAGTCCTTTGCCGCGCTTTCGAAACTGCTTGAGGTTGGCGGCCGTTGCACTGGTGCTGGCCGCGTCGAGTCGCGCGTATGGCGCAACTCCGCGGGTATTTCAGTTGAGTCAGTTGCCGCAGAGCAACTATAGCGGCCGAGCAACGCCCAGCAGCTACGGGATGCGCGGAGAGTTCATGCCGGAGCAACCGGCTGCGAATCCTTCGTACAGTCAAGGCATACAAACGCCCACGCCGCCCGGAGCGATTTACAATCCGCAATTGTCGCCGGCCAGCAATTGCATCGGAAACTACGTTCCGCCCCCGCCGGTTTCGATCGTCGCGCTCGCTGAATCCACCTTCTTTTGGCCATCCATCAATGGCGTGAGCGTTTCAAACGGCATCGGCGCGGCTGGCCCCGCCGGCGCCATCACCAATATTGACCCCAACAGCAATCCGCTGTTCCTCGTTGCGCCGCGCATCGCGCTAGGCGTGCAAGGATGCCGTTGGGGGATCGTCGGGCGTTTCTGGGACGCGCAAACAACATCGACCAACGCCATTGACGTTGAGCCCAACGGGGTGAACGCGATCAATACGTTTCACGCCTACACGGCCGACCTGGAAGTGGTCCGCCGGTTCGCCGGACAGTATGGCTCGATCTGGGCCTTCGGCGGTTTCCGCTACGGATCGATCATGTACCAGGAGTCGTTTGCCGCCGGGACATTTACGAATACCGACTTCGTGCATTCGGCAGCGTTCGGCAATTCGCGATTCAATGGCTCGGGCTTCACCTTCGGCGCCTATGGCACGCACGCGATCGGCTCCAGCCCCTTCAGCTTGTTTGCTTCGAACCGCTACTCGTTCCTGTTCGGGCAGGGGCGCTCGTTCACGCAAGCCGAAGCGTCGGTCCTGGCGCCGGGTGGCTCCGACGCAGCGGCCGACTGCAATTGCGGGTCGGACGTCGCGCAGTTGTTCATCGCCGAAGTTCAGTTGGGCGCCCAGTGGGAACATCAACTGCGCTGGATGCCCGCCCGCGCGTTCATTCGGACCGCGGCCGAATACCAGTATTGGACAACCGCTGGAATCGCCAACCGGAGCATCACGCAAACGGCATTCGTCGGCAATACGGTCGGAACAGGCACTGCCACGGCCAGCAACTTACTGCTGAACATGGTGGGTTTCACGATTGGCGCCGGCATTATCTATTAGCCGTTGCCCATCGGTTCTGCTGGCTTCGCGATTCGCTAGCCCAAAAAGTGGATGACGATCTCCATGCCAATCAGGACGATCACGACAGCCTCCATAAACTCAGCGCGGAACGTGGCCGCCTGATCGGAGACGATGCCGTAGACACCTTCGACGGTCCGCAAAGACCGCTCGATGCTCTGCTCCCAGCTTTCCAAATGGAACCGAGCGGCCAGCATGCGGTAGACCCGCGCCAGGTACTGGTCGCCCACCAGCTTCAACACGTTGCCGGTCCGCTCGAAGACGTCGTTGGCTTCCATCCGCAATTCGCCGAGCGCCCGCAGCGGTCTGCCATGCATCCGCCAAAACGGGAGCATGGACCGCGCCAACGGGTGAATCAACTTGTAGGCGTCCGACAGGCGGCGGTCGAGTCGTTCATCGAGAAAGCGGAACTCCAGCAGTTGCAGGTTGGCGAACTCGATCGTCTGCAACGTCTCGCCGCAATCCTGGTCAATCAATACCGCGGCCGACCATTCCGGGACGAACAAATCGTTAGGGCTGTAGCTGATCCGCTGCCTTAGCGCTTCGTCGATCTCCTGCTGGCTGAGCGGACCATCTTCCAACCGCACTACGCCGGCCAACCATGGGCCGTGCTGGGCAATCAATTCCGCAGGCGCCGGCAGCGGGCCGCCTGGCGGCAGCTCGAAGACGAAATATTCTTCGGTCAGTTCGCTCCAATTCGGCAAGTGCATCGCCGGGAGCAGCTTTTCGAAGGTTGGCGCGAATGCGGCGCGGGCCGCCTCGACCAGGTCCGCGGGCTCGGCCAGTCCCCGCGCCACGCGAGTCACCGCTTCGGCCGAAAGCGAAAACGGCACTCGCATCGCCACGCTGACCGCGCCGAAATCAAAGACCGTCGCCTCGCACGTTGCCGCAACTTCGCCCAGCTCAGCAAGCCGCAAAATGGCCGAGGGAAGTCGAATCGCCAGCGGGGCAGGGCGGTAAGTGATCGAAGAAGGAGTCCGCGCCCGCCGCGGCAAGCTCTGCAACTCGGCCGGCGCCAACCGCCGCGCCTGCTCCAAGCGAATCTCGCCTGCCACGTCGAACGCCACGTGAATGTGCAGAGCGCCGGTCAAATCGGGCAGGGCAGCGCCAATGTTGGCCGGCGAATCGGATTCTGCTTGGCTCATGGCCCAGATTGTAGACGAGATAAACGCTCACATCACGCATTCGCCGTCATCACACCGCGCCGCGCGAGACAGCCGGTCCACGTGTGACGAGCGCTTGATCGATGGCCGCGAGTTGCGTCGGTGTCAGACGCCAGTCGCCGCCGCCGGCGTTTTCTTTCGCCTGCGCAGCCCGCTTGGCGCCGCACAGCGCCGCGGTAATGCCGGGCTGATGGATCGTCCAATTGATGACGACCTGCGCGACGGTTTTGTCGCAATCAGCCGCAATCTTGCGCAATGCTTCGATCAGATCCTGATTCTTTTGCCACTCCGCGCCCTGGAACATGGGGTACTTGGCGCGGCCGTCGCCAGGGGCAAACACATGGTCTCGCGGCAGCTTGCCGGCAAGCAGTCCCTTCATTAGCGGCCAGTAAATCACGAGCGCAACGTCATTGGCAACGCACCAAGGCAGGATGTCGCGCTCAATCTCTCGCTGCAACATGTTGTAATGGGGCTGACAAGCCGAGAGTGGACAGACCGACGCGAACTCCTGCAACTGTGCAAGGGTCACGTTCGAGACGCCAACAGCGCGCGTCTTGCCCTCGGCCAACAGGTCTCGCAGGGCGCCAGCCGACTCGGTGATCGGCACGGCCGGATCGGGCGCGTGCAAATACAACAGATCGATCCGATCTGTCGACAGACGCCGGAGGCTCTCTTCGCATTCGCGACGCAACGTTTCCGGTCGAGCGTCGTGAAGGCGCTCGCCCGCAGAGCCCCAGTGCAGGCCCCCTTTGGTGGCAATGACGACCTGGTCTCGGTCGGGGCCAAGCGCGCGGGCGATCAACCGCTCGCTCTCGCCGTTGGGGCCGTAGTTGAACGCGGTATCGACAAAGTTGATTCCGCTATCCACCGCGGCGCGAATCGTAGCCAGGCTGTCGGCCTCGTTGACGTTCAGACTGGTCATGCCGGCGATCGGCCAGCACCCGAGCGCAATCGGCGAAACTCGAAGTCCCGACTTGCCGAGCGGACGAAGTTCCATGGCGGCGTGCTGAACCTGGGCGTGCGATGCGAACGACTTTTACTGGGCGAAATCACCGCTCGGGTGTGTGCCACTGGCTATGCCAGTGCCGCGATGCCAGCCCCTCCACGCACCGGCGAAGCCAGTGGCGCCACTTGACGTCTCTGTTAGGCCGACTGTTAACCGCGATAGACCACGGTCACGTCGCCGCAGGGCGCGAAGCGGACGACCACGCGGTAGCCGCAGCACCAGTCGTACGTCACCACGCTACGGCACAAGATGATGCCGCAGTGCGCACAAACGGTTGGTGTTCCTTCGCAGCAAGCCGGCAGGCAGACCGGCACTTCAACTTCACAGCAAGTCTGCGGATTGACGACCTTGAGAACGGTCTTCACCGGCGGACGACTATCGCAACAGACCGGGCCACAGGTGCGATCGATGTACTTGATGCAGGGAGCGGGGCAGCAGGCCTTCTTAGGCGCGCAACTTTCTGCAGCAGCAGGAACTGGTTTGGCCGCTTGAGTCGCCGGAGCCGCGGGGGTTGCGACTGGCGCTTTCGCCTCTGCAGGAGCCGCGGCAGCGGGTTGGGATTTCTTCAACGCAGTTGTTCGCACGAACCGGCCAGCGTCGGCGCGGCTCGCGCTCACTGCCAAGACGATCGCCACACAAGCCGTGATGCGCGCCGAGTTAACAAGAGTGATTCCGTTTCGCATGAGATGTTTTCCTTTGATCCAGTTGCAGAAATGTATTGTGGTGTGGAGGTCCGTCCCCTTGGGCATGCGCTCGACACACGTGTATTTGCCCCAACCGTCTGGCGGCCAGGGCTCACATAAGATGGCAGATGCCCATTGATTTGTGCAAGTACCCTCAATCGATCGCCGGACTAAAACAGCAAATGAATGTCGATCCAAAAACTTGCGTTTTTGCCGATTTTTGCCGATTTCGACGCCTCTTTCAGCCGTCATCACGCGACCGCAACGCGAATTCCGGCGGGCGCCGGGATCGTGAGCTATGGTTGTTGTTGGCGGTTCTGGCAGTGTTCGATCGCGGCTATCGCTCGCGGCGAAATTGCAAGTTTCGCCCGTCGTTCTGCGTCCCATGGGACGTTTGAGCGGCGCATGTCCGAGGCGGATTCTGACCGGCGAATTCTTTTCTCACGCCCTAGTTTGGATGCATTGCGAATGCGAGATCGTAGCCTGTTCCATGCCCCGCTCGACGCGCTGGGCAACAAATGCCCTGACGCGATCGACGAACTGGGACAACTCGACGACCTGGTCTTCGAGGCAATTGCCGGTCGACCGGGGGCAATGGACGCGCTGCGCGAACTCTGGCCGCAAGTCAAAACCAAAGTTGGCGCCGCGCTAATCGAAGAGTCGCGCGAGCAATACGTCCGTCACGCCATGCAGGTCTGGAAAGAATGCGTCGAAGGAGACGAAGAACGTAGCCCGGCGATGGCGGTGAAGGTGATGGATGTCATCTCGTTATTGTTTGACGAGTGACGAAGCGATATTGAAGCTCGCTCGACGCCTCCCTCTCCCGCCGGGAGAGGCTTGGGGCGCTGGCCAGACGCGAGTTAGGGCTTTCACACTAGCTGTAGGGTACGCACCCTGTCCGTACCAACTCGCATGGCTTCCAATGGTACGCACGGGGTGCGTACCCTACGTAAATGCGCGGCGCGGGCCCTCATCCGGTTTGCGGGCACCGATGCGAAGCGTTGGTCGGCAAACCACCTTCTCCCGCCGGGAGAAGGATTTCTTCGACGCACGGCTCATTCAGCTACGGCTCAGCCTGCAATTGCGCCGTGCGACAGCGATTCTCGAAAGCGTTCGAACAGATAATGGCTGTCGTGCGGGCCGCTCGAGGCTTCGGGGTGATACTGCACACTGAAGGCCGGCAGGTCGCGGTGGCGGACCCCTTCGATCGTGCCGTCGTTCAGATTGCGGTGCGTGACGACGAGCTGCGCTGGGAGCGAATCTTCGTCGACCGCGAAGCCATGGTTTTGCGCCGTGATTTCGATCTCGCCGGTTTCCAAATCGCGCACCGGCTGATTGGCGCCGCGGTGGCCGAACTTCAGTTTGAACGTCTTGGCGCCGCAGGCCAGCGACAGTAGCTGATGTCCCAGGCAAATGCCAAAGATCGGCGCCTTGCCCAGCAGCCCTTGGATCGTGTTGATCGCGTAGTCGAGCGGTTCCGGATCGCCAGGTCCATTCGAGAGGAAAATGCCGTCCGGCTCTTCGGCCAGCACTTGCTCGGCAGTAAACGTGCCTGGCAACACCGTGACGCGGAAGCCCTGGTCTTGCAAATGTCGGGCGATGTTCCACTTCATGCCGAAATCGAGCGCCACCACGTGCGGTTGCGCGCTGGGCCGCTCCGGCGCGGCGCCATCGGCCGTGGGGAGCTTTGTCCAACGGTTCAGCGGCTCGTTCCAACGCTTCGGGTCGGTCGGGACTACCTCGCGCACCAGGTCTCGGCCGACGAGCCCCCGGCTAGCGCGGGCTTTGGCCACCAGACTGGCGTCGTCCAGGTCCACCGTCGAAATCACGCCGTTCATGGCGCCCTGGCTGCGGAGCCGGCGAACCAACGAGCGGGTGTCGATGCCGGCCAGCCCGATCACGTTGCCGGCGGCCAGGTAGGAGCTGAGGTCGCCGGTCGAGCGAAAGTTGCTCGTCGTGCGGCTTAGTTCGCGAACGATAAACCCAGCCAGATGAGGCCGACCGCTTTCGACATCCTCGGCGTTGACGCCGTAGTTGCCGATCTCGGGATAGGTCATCGCCACGATCTGCCCCCGGTAGCTGGGATCGGTCACGATCTCCTGGTAGCCCGACATCGAGGTATTGAAGCAGACCTCACCGTCGATCTCGCCGGTTGCTCCAAACGAAACACCGGTGTAGACAGTTCCATCTTCGAGCGCGAGCTTGGCCGTTGGTTGCTGGTTCATCCGTTTCGCTGGTCCCGGGGCTGAAGGTTTGGCGAAAGATTGTCGCTTGTGCGGTTAAGGCCGAGGCGACGCGTGAGCGGACAAGGCGCCGGGTGGTACTTTTAGGTCGCCGTTGCGGGCGCGCCAGGCGAACTTCAAGGCGGGCGCCAGCACGACCCGATAGCACACAATGGCTGTGGGTCTCCGGAGCATTTCCGGTTCACACCGGAACTGACCGGACAGCCTTTTTTGAGGGTCCTTGCCCCGGCGAGCAAGGGCCCTCTTTTCATGCGCATTGGGCGCGTCTGGGTCACGTCCGATTATAGCCAATTCGCGACGATTCAGGTAGCGGCGGCCGGTTGATTCCGGTCTATTGAAACCGCTGGCGGCAGCTCCGACGGACCGTGTTGCCGCTGACTCCGCACGAAACCCTGCCGACTAGCTGGGGTTTGAGCTGGGGGCGATCCGTTGGCTCCCGATTTCCGGCGGCCCGGTCAAGCCTCTTCGACCACTCTGCGGCGGCTTCGATTTTCACGCGCGCGGCCTTCGACGAACAAAGGATTCCCGTCATGTACGACCGATTGCTTTCGCTACGTCCCTGGGCATCTGTTGTTGTCGCCGGCGCGACGCTACTCGCGGCGCCGACTTCGCGCGCGGACGATTGGCCACAGTTCCGTGGACCGGGAGGCGTGGGCGTTTCGGACGAGTCGAAGTTGCCGTCGGAATGGACGGCCGAAAAGAATGTCCGCTGGAAAGCAAGTTTGCCGGGAACCGGTTGGTCGTCGCCCGTCGTCTGGGGCGACAAAGTATTCATCACGACCGCGGTGACTGAGAATCAGCCGAAGCCAACGGCCGGTGGTGGCCGAGGCGGTTTCGGTGGCGCAGGTGGCTTTGGTGGCGGCGCTCGCGGTGGAGCCGGCGGCCCTGGAGGAGCGGGAGGAGCCGGCGGCGCTGGTGGCGCCGGAGGAGGCGCGGGGCAATCTGGCCAGCCGGGCCAGCCAGGAAGCGTTGGTGGCGCCGGCGGCGCGGCGGGACGAACAGGAAACGACTCAGATTATCCACCACCGCGACGTGGACGAGACGGCGCACGCGGTGAGGATAGCGCAAAAGGACAAGACGCCGCGAAGGGCGCTGATGGCGAAGACGGTAAGCCGGCGGCAGACGCGCCGACGGACGACTCGGCGCCGCGCGGTGGTCGAGGAGGCGGCGGCGGGGCAGGGGGCGCTGGCGGCAAAGGTGGACGCGGCGGACGTGGCGGCGGTGGTTTTGGCGGGGGATTCGGTTTCGGCGGAGGCAAAGCGCCAGACGCTCTCTATCGCTTCGAGGTCTATTGTCTCGATCGCAACACCGGCGACGTGATCTGGAAGAAGCTGGCTGTCGAACAGAAGCCGACGATCCCCACGCATCGCACCAACACCTACGCGTCGGAGACCCCGGTCACCGACGGCAAGCATGTCTACGCCTACTTCGGCATGACCGGTCTGTTTTGCTTCGACATGCAAGGCGAGCTGGCCTGGAAGAAAGACCTCGGCACGCATCGCATGACGATGGACTGGGGAACCGGCAGCTCGCCAGTGCTTGAAGGGGACCTGCTCTTCATTCAGTGCGACAACGAGCAGGACTCATTCCTGGTCGCGCTCAACAAACTGACCGGCGATGAAGTCTGGCGCGACATGCGCGATCAGAAATCGTCGTGGTGCAGCCCTTACGTATGGAAGAACGAAAAACGGACCGAGCTCGTCACCGCTGGCACAACCGGCGCTCGCGCTTACGACCCGGCAACCGGCAAGGTGCTGTGGGCGCTGACCGGCATGAACGGTCGCTGCTCGGCCACGCCTGTTGGCGATAAGGAGCGCTGCTACTTTGGTTGCGGTGGCGGCATGGGAGGAAGTGGTCCGCTGGTAGCAATCCGCGCCGGCGCCGAGGGGACGTTCTCCGTCAAGGAAGCCAAGCCGGATCAGGTCGCGTGGTCCGTCTCTAAAGGCGGCCCACCGATGGCCTCGCCGCTGCTCTATCAAGGTCGCTTGTACATTCTCGAGCAGCGCGGTGGGCTGATGTCTTGCTTCGACGCGGTCGATGGCAAAGAGATCTACAAGAAGCGCATCCCGGGCGCGAAGGGCTTTACCTCTTCGCCCTGGGGTTACGACAACAAGGTCTTCTGCCTGGACGAATCGGGCGAAACGTTTGTGATCGAGGCCGGGCCCGAGTTCAAAGTCCTTGGTCAGAACGCGCTCTCAGGCGCCATGTGCTGGTCGTCTCCGGCCATCGCGGGCGGGGCACTTTTCCTGCGCGATCTTGATAGTCTGTACTGCATCAAGCCGTAAGCGGCCTGGCTGTGCGTGGCGAAAGATTCGCCAACCGCGGCGAATGGCGCACCATGTTCACGGCTGTCTAAACGCGTCGCGATACCGACCTCGGCCATTTCTCGCCGCCCCGAGCCGGATTGCGCAATGAGTTCGCGTTCGGCACAGTTGCTGCATTGTGCTGGGTCAGCCCTGTCGCGCTGCGGCGCCAAGGGCCGGTTTGCGGCCGATATCGCGGCGATAGCCGTATCGACGTCGGCGAACTAAGGACGCTTCCATCCATGGAGTTCTCATCACTGCGCGGCGAGCGCTCTCTTTCTCGTGAGCCGGAACCGATTACTGGGCCTCCCGACCACCGCGCAGGTGGCGCCCTACGGCTTTACTCGCTCGCCGCGCAGTGTCTTTCATTCGGCCCCTGGCCGTCCGCTTGGATCGATCCGGTCGACTTGCCCAATCGGCGGCGGCGCCAGCAGCTCGCATGCCCGACGCCGCCGGCTCGGACAGCGTTAAAATCGGCACAGCAGCGCAAAAGACGCCAGGCGGCAGCTCCCCTGGCGGTAGCGACGCCCGATTTGCAGCCACCTGCTAGAATTGCGGGCAGAAGCAGGCCCAAATTCGGCTGGCGCCTGACCGATCCGGGAGCTCGGACTAGAATTCAA
>Ga0268266_10000758_pt1 | contig 43229 bp, 38 predicted proteins | sample KBSS13metaG_FD_190356 | JGI IMG/M metagenome (GOLD analysis project Ga0268266, IMG submission 190356) | Switchgrass rhizosphere microbial communities from Kellogg Biological Station, Michigan, USA - KBS S1-3 metaG (SPAdes) (version 2) | ecosystem: Host-associated > Plants > Roots > Rhizosphere...
CGCAACGGCAGCGGCCCCAGGAACTCATGCTCGAAATTGACCGGCTTCCATAGCGGCAGGCCGGGCCCCTGGTCGATCTCGATCGGTGCATCCAGCACGATGGTGGAGGGGGTGAAGCCGCTGTCCAGCGCCGCCAGATAGACGAACGGCTTGAAGGCCGATCCCGGCTGGCGATTGGCCTGGGTGGCGCGGTCGAACTCGCTCGAGTCATAGCTCATGCCCCCGACGAGGGCGAGCACGCGGCCGGTATGCGGGTCGAGCGCCACCAGGGCGCCGTTCACCTCGGGCATCTGGCGCAGAACGTAATGATAGGCGGGGCCAGCGGGCTTGGCTTCCGGCTCCTTCTCCTTCTGGTCCTTGTCCTTCTTTGGCTTCTTGTCCTCGGCCTTGGGCTGCATCTCGACATACTGGGTCAGCACGACGTCGCCGACCTGCAGCAGCTGACTGGCCTTGGTTCGCCCGGTCCAGCGCATGTCGGCCATTTCCAGCTCGGCGGTCTTGCCGTCGGCAAAGCCGACCTTGGCGCTGTCGGCCTCGGCGCTGATGACCGCGGCCAGCCGCCAGGTCTCGGCGCCGTCGGGCGGCGGCACCTTCGACACCTGCTCGGCCCAGCTGTTCATGTTGGGCAGATGCGCGACCGGCCCGCGCCAGCCATGGCGCTGGTCGTAGGAGACGAGCCCGTCGCGCAGCGACCTGACCGCGATCTCCTGCAGCTTGGGGTCCAGGGTCGTGCGCACCGACAGGCCGCCGCCATAGAGCCCCTCCTTGCCGTAGCGCGCCAGCAGGTCGCGCCGCACCTCCTCGGTGAAGTGGCCGGCCGGCACGGTCGCGATGTCCCTGCGCGGCAGGAAGGCGAGCGGCGTGGCGATCGCCTCCTGCGCCTGGGCGGGGGTGATGTATCTGTCTTCCAGCATCCGGTTGATGACATAGTTCCGGCGCTCGATCGCGGCGTCGCGGTTCTTCTCGCGGAAATATTTGTTCGGATTCTTGGGGATCGCCGCCAGGAAGGCGACCTCGGCGACGGTCAGCTCGTCCAGCGGCTTGTCGAAATAATCCAGCGACGCAGCGGCCACGCCATAGGAGTTGAAGCCGAGATAGATCTCGTTGAGGTACAGCTCCAGGATCTGGTCCTTGGTCAGGACCTGCTCGATCCGATAGGCGAGGATCATCTCCTTCACCTTGCGCGCGATCGAGACTTCATTGGTCAGCAGGAAGTTGCGCGCGACCTGCTGGGTGATCGTGGAGGCGCCGACCGGCCGCTTCTCCGAATGCAGGTTCTTCAGGTCGGTGATCGCGGCCCGCATGATGCCTTCCGGATCGACGCCCCTGTGCTGATAGAAATTCTTGTCCTCAGCCGACATGAAGGCTTCCTTCACCAGCTTCGGGACGGAATCGATCGGCATGAAGATACGCTTCTCGGTCGAGAACTCGGCCAGCAGCTCGCCGTCGCCGGCATGGATGCGGGTCACGACCTTGGGCTTGTAATCCGCCAGGGCGCGATAGTCGGGCAGGCCCTCGCTGTAATGATGCAGCACGAGGTAGATCGCCACGATACCGCCGGCCGCGAGGATGCCGAGAGCCGACAGCCCGATCAGAAGAAAACGCATTGGCCAGATATCCCGTGAAAAGGAGGCCGATGATACTCCAACCCGGCGAAACGGTGCTAGTTCGTCGCCGTCGCACCCGGCACGCCGGAAAATCCGGGCCCGAGATTTGCGGACAGAAAACCGTCCAGCGCCTTCAGGAAGGCGACGCGATCCTCCTCACGGAACAGGTAGTGGTCATCATCGTCGAAATAAAGCGCCTCGACCGGTTTTCCCAGCCGGCGCAGCGCATCCTCCATCGCCTCGCTGTCCGCGACCGACACGGTGAAGTCGCGGCGGCCATGGGCAAGAAAGACCGGGATCTGGATCCGGTCGGCGTGCAAAACCGGCGAATTCGCGTCGATAATCGCCGGGTCGCTGTCGAAGCGCGGCAGGTTGAGGTCGGCGAAGCGGGACTGGTTGGCGCGGTCCAGCCGGCGCCTGAGGTCGGTGACGCCGGCCATGCTGGCGGCGCAGCGATAAAGGTTCGGCGTCTTGATCGCGCCCATCAGCGCGGTATAGCCGCCATAGGACCAGCCGACGATGCAGATGCGCCTGGGATCGGCCAGCTTGCGGTCGATCAGCCATTGGGTTCCGTCGGTCACGTCGTCCTGCATCTTGAGGCCCCACTGGGCGAAGCCGGCCTTTTCGAAATCGCCGCCATAGCCGCGTGAGCCGCGATAGTTGGGCTGCAGCACGCCGTAGCCGCGGCTGGCGATCATCTGGGCCAGATAGTCGAAGCCCAGAATGTCGCGGGTCGACGGGCCGCCATGCGGCAGCACGACGAACGGGATCGGCCGCTTGTCCGCCATCGTCCGGCCCGGCGGCAGGGTCAGATAGCCATGGATGGTCAGCCCGTCGCGCGCCTGATAGGCGACCGGCGTGACCGGCGCCAAGGCCGCTTCGGGGATATCGGGCCGGATCCCGCCCAGCGGCTCCAGCGATGCCGTGTTTTTGGTCCGCGTCAGGATGAAATAAGCCCCCGGCCGGTTGCCGCCGGCGGCCAGCACCAGCAGCCGGCGGCCGTCGACGGCGGAATCGACGACGCTGGTGCGGTATTGCGGCAGCGCCGCCGCGACCTGCTCGGCATCCTGGCGAAAGCTGGGGTCGGTATAGACCAGCACCGGCTCGTCGATCGTATAGCCGTATCCCAGCGGCACGCCGCGATCGACCACCAGACTGTCGATATCGGCGTTGGGCACGCTGGCATAGGCCTCCATCAGCCGGTCGGTCGCGACGTCATAGCGATAGACCGCGCGATAGCCGGTGCGCTCGGTCGACGCCACCCACAGCGTCCCCGGATCGCGGCCGATGGCGAGAACGGCGAATTTCGATGCGTCGGCGGCGGGTACCTGCCGGATCAGCCGGAACGGTTGATCGGCGTCGTCGCGGTAATAGACCTTGACCATGCCGTCATCGACGGCGACGCCGAGCCGGACCAGCCCATTGGCGTCGGTCTTCCAGTTGGCGATCCGGTTCTCCCCGCTCACGACCGTGCGTCGGCGCCCGGTCTCGACGGCGACCTTGACCACATCCGGGGAATCGCTGCCCGGCCGATAGGCGGCGACCAGGATGTGCCCAGGGTCCTCCGACAGCATGTCGATGACCCGGTCCTGGCCGAAATCGACTGCCCGTTCGGCCGTCGGTTCGACCAGCGGCACGGCATTGCGGCCGTTGAGGTCAAGCGCCACCAGCTTGCTCTGGGTGCGCAGCTCGTCGCCATGGGACTGGCCCTGGGTATAGACCTCGACGATCAGCCGGTCCGGGTTCTTCCAGGCAAAGGACCGCACCTCATAGCTGCCGGGGCACACCGCCCGGCCGGCATCGGCTCCACCGGTGCCGAGCCGATGGATGACCAGGCAGCGTCGCCCCTTGATCGACGACAGGAACGCCATCGTCTCCCCGTCGGGCGACAGGCGCGGCGATTCGATCGCAGGCAGCTTCCCGTAAACCTCGACCGACACCGGCCCCCCGGCAAGCGCCGATACCGGCGACAGGACAACAAAGACCATCCCAAGGACGCGCAGAAGACCCTTCAACCCAGACCTCTTCGGAACCGCGTTAACCTATACGCGGGTTTTCCTTGGACAGTTGGGTGGCCCGCCGCTGGCTGGCAAGGAAAATTCGACGGGCTAAGACCGCGACACCTGCAGCCAGGCGAAATAGCGGTCGACGCCGTCGGCGATGGCGCCGGCGATCTGCTGCTGGTGGCGCGGATCGGCCAGTGCGCGGGCGTCGGCCATGTCCGACAGGTATCCCATTTCGATCAGCACTGACGGGATATCGGGCGATTTCAGCACGGCGAAGCCGGCGGAGCGGTGCGGCGTCGAGGGCAGCAGCATGACGCCGTGACGTTCCAGCGAGTCCGTCATCATCCCGGCCAGCCGGTTGCCGTCATTCACCGTCTCGCGCACCGTCAAATCGACCAATATGCCGGCGACGTCGTCGCTCTGGTCGCCCAGTGAGACCCCGCCGATTGCGTCGGCGCGGTTCTCACGTTGGGCATAGCGCTCGCTCTCGGCGTCGGATGCGGTCTCGGACAAGGTGTAGATCGAGGCGCCGCGGGTCGATTTGTCGGAACCGGCAGAATCGGCATGCAGCGAGATGAACAGATTGCCGTGCGCCGCCCGCGCCCGCGCCACCCGCTCATGCAGCTTCAGGTACACGTCGCTGTCGCGGGTCAGCACCACCTTGTAGCGCCCGGTCGCCTCCAGGGTGCGGGCCAGGATGCGTGCGGTCGCCAGCGTGATCTCTTTCTCGTGATATCCGGCGACGCTCTCCGCCCCCGGATCGATGCCGCCATGGCCGGCATCGATGACGATCGTGCGCTTGGGCGAGATGATCGATTCCATCGTCTTGCCGCCCTTCTTGGGCGGCAGCGGGCTTACGACATCGACCGCGGGGGTGACCGGCGGGTCGTCGCGCGCTTCGGGCTCCGGCTCTACGGGCCTGTCTTCATGTAGCATGGGTCGGGCCGCAGGCGACCCGACGGGTGGCGGCTTCAGCGCCACCGGTTTCACGGCCATGGGTCGTTCCGGCTGGGGTTGTGGGGCGCCAGGGGGCGGAGCGGCAAGGGGCGGCTCGGCGATCAAGGCGCCGATTTCGTCCGGCCCGTCGTCATGCTGCCCATCGTCATGCCTCACCGGCCGGCCCGGCGCCGGCGGCCGGGCCAAGGGTAGTGACGCCGTGCGGGTGACCGGCGCTGCGCCGGGCGCCAGCTCGATCAGCACACGCGGGCCCGGCAGGGCCCGGCTGCTTACGATCGTCGCCGGGCGCGCCAGGTCCAGCACCAGGCGGACGCCACCGCCGATCGGCTCGGCATGATAGGACCGGACCAGCCCGACGCCCGTGGCGACCGTGGAGGCTGGAATCAGGGTCACGCCGTCGAAATCGACGGCGATCCGGTCCGGCGCCAGGGTCATAGCATGGAACGGGGCCGACTGGCCCAGCCCGATCGTGACCTTGGTGCTGGTGGAGTTCGCTGTCAGCTGAACGGCGAATAAAGGCGCGCCGGTCCGGGCCTCGGCCTGCGGCAGAGTGAACACGGTCAAGCCAAAAATCAGCGCAAACCAATGTCGGATCACGATCCTCACCATCACAAATTTGATGCCGGATTTTGAGGTTTGTCAGATTATTACGACGAATCTATCAGATTCGATCTTACCTTGTCGCGCTAAACCTACAATATAAAGCGATAGCCCTGGGCCGAGTCGGCGAAATGAAACATTGAGCCGAAATGAACCACAGGCTATGGTAGAAAACGCGACACGGAGTGTGACGCGGCGGTCGATGAAAATCTCCCATTTCGCTGCGATCCGAACGAGCCTTCGAGGCTCGGGATTGTGGTGAGCGAGGGGGGCCGGCCAGCCCCGCGAAACCTCCATTGAGTTTTATGTTTCAATCGCAGCGAAACCGGCTGTTTGCCGGCTTTCGATGACGCACCCGCCCTGGCCGCTTGTTGAGCGCTGTTTGTCGGGTATCGAATCGAATGCAAGCGCTGCAAGCAGAAGGACCTGATTCCCACCCGCTTGTCGCGAGGGGGGTGGCGGTCAGGAGTCCTTCAGAGGATTTATTATGACAAAAAGAATGCTGATCGACGCGACCCATCCCGAAGAAACAAGGGTGGCAGTCGTCGATGGTACGCGCCTTGAAGAGTTCGACTTCGAAATGGCGGCGCGCCGCCAGATCAAGAGCAACATCTATCTGGCGAAGGTGACACGGGTCGAGCCCTCGCTGCAGGCGGCCTTCGTTGAATATGGCGGCAACCGCCACGGCTTCCTGCCCTTCCCCGAAATCCACCCCGACTATTACCGTATCCCGGTCGGCGACCGCCCGATCCGCGAACGGGACCTTCTGCCGCGCGGGGGCGAAGACTTCCCCCACGTCCAGGACGCGTCGGAGAGCTCGGACGAAGACATCCGGCACTCCGAGGACGAAGCGCACGCCGCCGAGGCCACCGAGGAGACGGTCGAGGCCGAGCTCGCCGGCGATGCCGGCCACGGCCATGACGACGCGGGTCATGACGACGCTGGCCATGATTACAGGGGCCGCGACGACAGGGGCCATGGGGACGCGGGCGACAACGACGTCATGGCGGAAGCCGCGGCGGCCGACCCGTTCGTGTCCGAGGAAGCCCCCGCCGAGGAGACTTCCGTCGAGGAAGCTTCGGACCATGAGGCTGCCGCTGACGATGGCGCCGCCGAGGAAGACCGGCACGATTCCGAGTCCGGCGAATTCGCCGAGCGCAGCCCTGGGGGCGACATCGAAGAGGTCGTCCAGGAAAGCGGCGCCGTCGGCGATGCCGCGACCGGCGAAGTGGTGGCGATCGAAGAGCCGGTGACGCTCGATGTCGTCGGTGGCGACGAGGTCGAAGACCAGCAGCGCCGCCGCCGCTCGCAGATGCCGCACTACAAGATCCAGGAGGTGATCAAGCGCCGGCAGATCATGCTGGTGCAGGTCTCCAAGGAAGAGCGCGGCAACAAGGGCGCTGCCGTCACCACCTTCCTGTCGCTGCCCGGCCGCTATTGCGTGCTGATGCCCAACACGTCGCGCGGCGGCGGCGTCTCCCGCAAGATCGCCAACCCGGCCGACCGCAAGCGGATGAAGGAGCTGATCTCCGACCTTGAGGTGCCGGATGGCATGTCGGTCATCCTGCGCACGGCCGGGGTCGAGCGCTCCAAGGCCGAGATCAAGCGCGACCTCGAATATCTTCTGCGCCTCTGGGAAAACATCCGCACGCTGACGCTGGAATCGACCGCGCCGGCGCTGATCTATGAAGAGGGCAATCTGGTCAAGCGGGCGATCCGCGACCTCTATGCCAAGGATATCGATTCGATCGAGATCGCCGGCGAGGAGGGCTATCGCCAGGCCAAGGACTTCATGCGCATGCTGATGCCCAGCCATGCCAAGCGGGTCCAGCCCTATCGCGACCCGTCGATCCCGCTGTTCTTCCGCTATCAGGTGGAAAGCCAGATCGACCTGATCCACAATCCGGTCGCCCACCTGAAGTCCGGTGGCTATATCGTCATCAACCAGACCGAGGCGCTGGTCTCGATCGACGTCAACTCCGGCCGCTCCACCCGTGAGCGCAATATCGAGGAGACGGCGGTCAAGACCAACTGCGAGGCGGCTGACGAGATCGCCCGCCAGCTGCGCCTGCGCGACCTCGGCGGCCTGATCGTCATCGACTTCATCGACATGGACGAGCCACGCCACGACGCCCAGGTCGAGCGCCGCCTCAAGGAGGCGATGAAGAACGACCGCGCCCGCATCCAGGTCGGCCGCATCTCGCCGTTTGGCCTTCTGGAGCTGTCGCGGCAGCGGCTGCATCCCAGCCTGATCGAGACCAACTTCCACACCTGCCAGCATTGCCTTGGCACCGGCCTGGTCCGGTCGGTGGAATCGGCCTCGCTGCTGGTGCTGCGCGCTATCGAGGAAGAGGGCATCAAGCACCGCGCCGCCGAAATCTCGGTGACGGTCGCCGGCAATATCGCGCTCTATATCCTGAACCAGAAACGCGCCATGCTAGGCGAGATCGAGCAGCGCTATGGCTTCTTCGTTCGCGTCCAGGCCGATGACAGCCTGATCGTACCCGACTACCGGCTTGAGCGCCTCCGCGCCAAGGCGCCGGGCGACGCACCGCCACCGCTCAACCTCACCGCCACCATGGCCGCCCACGAGATCGAGATTGAGGACGCCGACGAGGCCGAGGACGAGGAGGAGACGACCCCCACGGAGGCGCGCGGCGCCCCACGTGAGGGCGGCGAGGGCGAAAGACGCAAGCGGCGCCGCAACCGCCGCCGCCGTGGCCGCGATCGCGACCGGCCCGAGGATGGCAGCGCGCCCCAGCAGGCCGGTGACGAGGGCTTTGCCGAGGGCGAAGAGGGTGGAGCGGAAGAATCCGGTCCCGCGGAGCCCGGTTTTGGGGAATCCGGTCTCGAGGAATCGGGCGCCGAAGACGTCGCGCCCCAGGAAATCTCGGCTGAAATCTCCGCCGAAACCGGCGCCGATGAGGCTCAGCCGGCCGGTGATGCCGAAGGCGCCGAGGACAGCGACGCCGCCGGCCGCCGTCGCCGTCGTGGCCGCCGTGGCGGCCGCAGCCGTAACCGCCGGGGCGATGACGCCAATGGCGAAGCGCCGCTCGCGGCCGAAGGCGAAGATCAGCCCGCGGCCGCGCCGGAATCGGGCGCACCGGAAGCCGCTGAGCCGGTCGAGGCGCACGCTGCCAATGACGACGCCCCGGCCCCAGAATGGGCCCCCGAACCGGCCCCGGAACCCGTCGCGGAAGCGGCGCCGCCGGAGCCTGCTGCCGAGCCTGCGACGCCCGAGCCTGTGCCCGAAGCCGCCAGCCAGCCTGAGCCCGCTCAGCCCGAACCGGTTCCGGAACCCGCCCCGCCCGCGCCTCCGGTCGCCCGCGACTATGAGGTGGTGAACCAGCCGCCGCCGCAGCCAAAGCGCGGCTTCTGGAAGCGTCTGGTCGAGTAGGCTCACGCTTCGGTTTTACGCATCGAACGGCGGGCGGCGGCGCGGCCCGCCCGCCCGCCGCCCGAGTCATGAAGGAGGTCCCAGTGGCCGACAGTCTTGACGACGCGGCGCTCGCCTATCACACGTCGCCAACCCCCGGCAAAATCGCGATCACGCCGACCAAGCCGCTGATGACCCAGCGCGACCTGGCGCTGGCCTATTCGCCCGGCGTCGCCGCCGCCTCACGCGCAATTGCCGCCGATCCCGCCCAGGCCAGCCGGCTGACCGCGCGCGGCAACCTGGTCGCGGTCATCACCAACGGCACGGCGGTCCTGGGGCTTGGCGCCATCGGCCCGTTGGCGGCCAAGCCGGTGATGGAGGGCAAGGCCGTCCTGTTCAAGAAATTCGCCGGCCTCGACGCGATCGATATCGAGATCGACCAGAACGATCCGGCCAGGCTGATCGAGATCATCGCTGCGCTGGAGCCCAGCTTCGGCGCGATCAACCTCGAGGATATCAAGGCGCCGGAATGTTTCGAGGTCGAGACTGCGCTGAAAGCCCGGATGAAGATCCCGGTCTTCCATGACGACCAGCACGGCACCGCGATCATCGTCGCCGCCGCGGTGGTCAACTGGCTCAAGATCTCGGGCCGCGCGCTGAAGGATGTGAAGCTCGTGGCGTCCGGCGCCGGCGCTGCCGCGCTCTCCTGCATGGACTTGCTGGTCTCGATGGGCCTGCCGGTCGGCAACGTCACCGTCACCGACATCGCCGGCGTCGTCTATAAGGGCCGGACCGAGCTGATGGACCCGCGCAAGGAGCGCTACGCGGTCGACACCAATGCCCGCACCCTGGCCGAGGTTATAGGCGGCGCCGACATCTTCCTCGGCCTCTCGGCCGGCGGGGTGGTGACGGCCGAGATGGTCCAGGCGATGGCCCCCAACCCGCTGGTGCTGGCCCTGGCGAATCCGACGCCGGAGATCCTGCCCGAGGTTGTGCGGGCGGTGCGGCCGGATGCGATCATCGCCACCGGCCGGTCGGATTATCCCAACCAGGTCAACAACGTACTGTGCTTCCCCTTCATCTTCCGCGGCGCGCTCGATGTCGGCGCCACCGCGATCAATGAGGAGATGAAGCTCGCCTGCGTCAACGCTTTGGCTGAGATGGCGATGATCGAGGCGAGCGATGTCGTCGCCACCGCCTATGGCGAGCAGCCGCCGGCCTTCGGTCCCGACTATCTGATCCCGAAGCCGTTTGACCCGCGCCTGATCCTGAAGCTGGCGCCCGCAGTCGCCCAGGCGGCGATGGACAGCGGCGTCGCCACCCGCCCGATCGCCGATTTCGACGCCTATCGTGAGCAGCTGGGCCATGTCGTCTTCCGCTCGTCGCTGGTAATGCGGCCATTGTTCAACCGCGCCAAACGGGCGCCCCAGCGCATCATCTATGCCGAGGGCGAGGAGGAGAAGGTGCTGCGCGCCGCCCAGGTGGTGGTGGATGAAGGCATCGCCCGCCCGGTGCTGGTCGGCCGTGCCGAAGTGGTCAGGGTGCGGATGAAGCGGCTGGGCCTCAGGATCAAGCCGGGCGAGCAGTTCGATCTGGTCGATCCCGAGAATGACCGCCGCTACAACGAATATTGGCGTGACTACCACCAGATCATGGAGCGGCGAGGCACCTCGCCGGCCCAGGCGCGCACGGTCCTGCGCACCAGCTCGACCGTCATCGCCGCGATGCTGCTGCGCAAGGGCGAGGGCGATGCCATGGTCTGCGGCACGATCGGCCAGTATCAGCGCCATCTGCGCCATGTGCTGAACGTCATCGGGCTCAAGCACGGCGTCCGCACGGCGGCGGCGCTGTCGGTGGTGGTGCTGGAAGACCGGCCGCTCTTCGTCTGCGACACCTACGTGTCCTATGACCCGAGCCCCAGCCACATCGCCGAGATGACGATTATGGCGGCCGAGCATGTCCGCCGCTTCGGGCTGGAGCCCAAGGTGGCGCTGGTCTCGCATTCCGATTTCGGCACCCACGACGACCCACCGGCCGAGAAGATGCGCCGGGCGCTGGCCGAGATCTCCGCCAAGGCGCCCGAGCTGGAGGTCGAAGGCGAGATGGCCGCCGACAGCGCCCTGTCTGAGGAAATCCGCAGGGATATCTTCCCCAATTCGCGCCTGAAAGGCTCGGCCAACCTGCTGATGATGCCGACGCTGGATGCGGCCAATATCGCGGTGAACATGCTGAAGGTGGTGGGCAGGGCCCAGCCCATCGGCCCGATCCTGCTCGGCGCCGCCCAGCCGGCCCACATCATCACGCCCAGCGTCACGGTGCGTGGCATCGTGAACATTTCGGCGGTCGCCACCGTGGATGCCCAAGTGGCGGCTGGGGCGAGCTAAGCCGCCAGCCCCGGTTTACCTCTCGCCGTCATTGCGAGCGCAGCGAAGCAATCCAGGGCCTTATCGATCAGTGTCGGGCTAACGACTCTGGATTGCTTCGCTGCGCTCGCAATGACGAAAAAGGTACAAATCCAGGAAGCCAAACCTACTTCGCCTTCCCCCGCGTCCCGAACCTGCCGGCCAGCACGGCCGAAATCCCGACCACCACGGCCAGGATTGCGAGATCGAGGGCAAGATCGCTGACCGATTCCGACGCGTGCGGCCACGCCTCGATGATGCCGCTGATGCCGACCACGGCGATCGCAACCCAGATGATGACGGCCCAACGGCCTTCCATTTTCATGCCCGGTCCTCATTTGATGCGTGGGCTTACCGCCCTCCGCTTTGATACACACAACACATGACCACCCACATCATCAAGCTCGCCGTCGGCATTCGCGATGTCGCCCATCTGGAATCGGTTCAGCAGGAGCGGGCCGCCGCGCGCGGCGAGCCCACCACCCGCCGCGCCTATACCCGCCATAAGCCGGTGCGGCCCGACGTACTGGACGACGGATCGCTCTATTGGGTGGTCCAGGGCACGATCCGCTGCCGCCAGCGGATATTGGGCTTCGAGGAGGAGGCGGATTCCGAAGGCCGCAAATATTGCCTGTTCGTCCTGGATTCCGAGCTGGTGCCGGTGGTGCCGACCCAGCGCGGCCCGTTCCAGGGCTGGCGCTATCTCAAGCCCGACGAGGCCCCCGCCGACCTGGAGCGCGGCGAAGATGGGGAACTGCCGCCCGACGAGATGCTGAAGGAGCTGCGCAGCCTGGGTTTGATCTAGGAAGGATCGAAGAATCCGTGACAATCCGGGCTTTGCACGGCATCTTCCTGCAATATCCGCCCCGGGAGAGACGCCGATGTCAGAGGATTCCGCGCACGCTTTCAGCTTCAAGTCGCTGGAGGGCAAGCCGATGCCGCTTTCCCAATATGCCGGCAAGCCGATGGTCATCGTGAACACGGCGTCGAAATGCGGCTTTACCCCGCAATATAAGGGGCTGGAGGCGCTGTGGCAGGCGAACCGCGACAAGGGCCTGGTTGTGCTGGGCGTCCCCTCGAACGATTTCGGTGGGCAGGAGCCCGGAACCCATGACGAGATCAAGAGCTTCTGCGAGCTGCGCTTCGGCGTCGATTTCCCGCTGACCGAAAAGGTCAGCGTCACCGGTTCGGACGCTCACCCGCTGTTCAAATGGATCGCCGAAAAGGGCGGCTTCCTCGGCCGGCCGCACTGGAACTTCTACAAATACCTGATCGGCCCCGACGGACGCTTCGTCGACTGGTACTCCTCCATCACCGCCCCGCAGTCCGGCCGGTTCACCAAGGCGGTGGAAAAGCTGATGAGGTAGCGGCGCCTGCCTGCCCTTCGGCCGCGCTGTCTCCGCGTCGGCCTGGCCGCTTGAACTGGCCCTCCTCCAGGCCACCCATCCGCGTCGATACCGGCTTTTTCTTCTGTTAGCTCAGGTATCACCCGTATTCCCATTGTTGGCATAGGACGCGCTACTTGGTCGGCGTGCCGGAGTAAGGCGCAGCAGTCGTGCGATCGGTACGAGCGCCATATCTGGCCGGTGCAAGAGTTGTCCAGATAACGACCGGGTAACCTGATTTCCCAACAGAGGAGACGTTTCATGACAAGCAGAACGTTGTCCATAATACTGGCTGGCGTATTACCGTTTATCAGCCCATTGGCGTTGGGCCAGCAGGTGGCGCAGCCCGCATACGAAAAGGAGGATATTTCATCGTTTCGCGGCACCGCCGATTCGCTTCCGGGCGCAATAAGCAAGATCGAGGCGGGAACAGGGGGTAAAGTCATCGAGATCCGGTATAGCAGCGGCGGCGGCATGCCCGGTTATCATGTGGTCGTCGCCAAAGGCGGGCAAGTCCAGTTCATGCATCTGGAGGCACAGTCGGGAAAACTGACAACTCACCAAGACAACACGGTGCCCGTCGCGATGTTGAAGTGGCGGGGCAAGGCTGACGTTAGCTTTGCGGAAAAGGCGAAGGTTCCGCTTTCCACCGCCATCCAAACGGCCCAGCAGGCGGACGGCAATTCACCCGCCATAGCTGCAGGGATCGCCCGGAGCGCGAGCAATCCTGACAGCGACGTTCATGCTTATAACGTCCTGATCGTCCGAGACGGGAATGTGCAACGCCGGGCGGTGGATAGCGATACGGGTGAAGTCATTGCCGACCCGAGTGCACTCTCCGCCTTTTAAAAATAAAACTCGGGAACATCGCGTCGTTGAGGTAGCCCCATCCTCCTTGGGGCGATGTTTTCCTGTGCACACTGTTGTTCTTTGATGATACCCGCCGGAAGTCAAGCTGTTCCCAATACTTCCGATGGGTAATCCAATTGATCATTTCCGTTACCTGCGCTCTCCTATTAGCGTCAATGAAGTACTAGGCATTTCGGTCCGCCACACGGCGGCAACGTTCAAATAGGGGGACAAGGTGCTCTCGGCTCGTTCGAGAACATCCATGGGATGTCATTTTCTCGCCTGGGCTCTCGGGCTGGTGCTGGCGCTTGCCGCCCCCGCCAGGGCGGAACCCGCGCTGTGGGCCGTCAAGGACCATGGCGCCACTGTTTATCTGTTCGGCACCGTCCATATGCTGCAGCCGGAGACGCGCTGGAAGGCTCCGAAGATCGCCGCCGCCTTCGATGCTGCCACGGACTTCTGGTTCGAGCTGGAAGAAGATGTTTCGCCCAGCCTCGTGCGGCCGCTCTTCGCATCGCTCGGCGTCGACCCGGCTCATCCGCTTTCGTCCAAGTTCAGCGCTGCCGACATTACCCGCATCGATGCTGCGGCGAAGGCTGCCGGCATGCCGGGCGAGATGGCGCTGGAACCGATGCGGCCCTGGCTTGCCGCCACCATCCTCGGCCTTGCTCTGGCCACCAAGGCCGGCTTCGACCCTCACAACGGCGTCGACAATCTACTGAGGGCGGACGCGCGACAGCGGGGCAAGCACATTTATGGCTTCGAGACGATAGAGCAGCAGGTCCGTTTCCTCGCCGAGCTGCCGGTTCCCGTCCAACGTGAGATGCTGCTTTCCACTCTCGACGATTACGAGGCGGGCGCAGCCCAGGTCGGCGAAATAGTCGATGACTGGGCGAAAGGCGATGTCGAGGCGCTAGGCGCCCTCTTGTTACGTGACATGAACGATAACCACTATCCGGTGCTCTACCGAAACCTTGTCGTCCGCCGCAACCAAACCTGGGCTGACCGGATCGCCCGGCAGCTGCACAGCGGCAAGCCCAGTACCAGCTTTGTCGCGGTCGGCGCGGCCCACCTCGCCGGCCCCGACAGCCTGCTTATCCAGCTCGAAAAACGCGGTTTCAAGCCGGAGCGGCAATAGACAGCTTCCCAACTATAGACAGCTTCCCAACTATCGCTTCAGGAACCCCTTGATTCCCGCGCGCGCTTCAGGGAAGGCCAGGTTTTCGACCATAGCCCGCGAGGCGATGGCGTAAGCATCGGCGAGCGGGGCCTCCATCTGGTGCCGGAAGGTCGTCTTGCCGAGCGCAATGGCCTCCGGCGGCTTGGCTGCGATGATCCGCGCCGTGTCGTCGATGACAGTGTCCAGCTCTTCGCCCGGCACGGCCGCGTTGATCAGGCCGAGCCCGACGGCGCGGCTCGCATCGATGAAGCGGCCGGTCAGCAACAGCTCCATGCTCGCCTTGCGGCCGACCGATCGCCCCAGGGCTACGCCGGGTGTGGAGCAGAACAGGCCGAGATTGATCCCCGGGACCGCGAACTGCGCGGTCTCGGCGGCGTAGGCCAGGTCGCAGCTGGCCACGAGCTGGCACCCTGCCGCGACCGCGGCGCCCTGCACCCGTGCGATGACGGGGGCACGGCACGCGCCCACGGCCATCATCAGCGCGGAGCAGCGCTCGAACAAGGATTCGTGCCGGCGTGGGTCAGCCGATCCGCTGAGTTCGGCCAGGTCGTGTCCGGCGCAAAACACCTTGCCAGCCGCCGCAAGCACGATAACTCTTACGCGCTTATCGGCTGCCGCCTCCGCCAAGGCCCCATCCAGCGCCGCCATCATCGCCTCTGACAGCGCGTTGGCCCGGGCTGGATCGTTCAGTGTCAGGCGCGCGATCGGGCCATCGATCGCACGCAGAACAAGATCGTTTTTCATGGCGCTCCCCCAGGCGACCTCGCTGTCGCGCGTTCTGCCGCTCACCTCAATACTGTGCAGGACCGAAATTTCAGTCCCTCAGCGAGAATACGACGCCGCAGCCGACGAGAAAGGTAGCAAGCTGGCAGTTCAGATTCCCGCCTTGCGACGCTGTCCCATAAAGCACACCCGTCGCCGGGTTCCGGTAAAGGGAGGCGGCGCTGTTTCCGCCATCGGCCTCGCCGCGGAAGCGATGGAGCACGGTTTCGGTCCAGATGGGGATATTCCTGCTGGGCGGTGTCAGCTTGAAGATGGTGCCGCAGCCTATGGCGTTGCCGCACCCGGAGGTGTTGTCGCCTTGCCGCGACGTGGTGCCATAGAGTTTGCCGGCGCTGCCGAAGTTCAAGGCAGCCATCGGAACCGAGCCGTCGATGCCCCCGGCGAAAGCATGCAGGCGTTTGAAGCGCCACCTTATCTCCCCCTTGGGCGGCGCGCTCAGTTGGAAGACGGTGCCGCAACCGGTAATAACCTGGCATGCATCCCCGGCGGCCGAGGTCGTGCCGTAAAGATTGCCGAATCCATCCGTGATTAGCGCCCCGACCGGGGCGGCGCCATCGGTCCGGCCGGTGAAGCTATAGAGAACCGTCTCTGTCCATTTGACCCCCCGGCCGGTTGGAGGCGTCAGCTTGAATACGACCCCGCAATTGGCCTTGCCGAAAGAGCAATTGCCTCCGCCGCCGGTCGACGCCGTCCCGTAGAGGACGCCGGAACCGCTCGGGTCTGCGAGCAGTGCGGCCGACGGCAATCCGCCGTCAGCGCCCCCTGAAAAGCGATGAATGATGGAATAGGTCCAGGGCGTCCTCCCGTTCGCCGGCGGGGTAAGCTTGTATACCAGGCCGCATCCAATGGTACGCTGCAGGTTGGTGAAGCTGTTTAGGCAGCCCACGTTGCCGCCGGCGTTGGCCGTTCCATACAACGCCCCGGTTTTGTCCATTACCAAGCCGCCCACCGGGTTGGTTCCCTCCGCCGGTTTGGTGAATCGATGGAGCAGCAAATGGGACCAATTGATCCTGCCGGCGGCGGGATGCGTCAGCTTGAATATGGTGTCGCAACTCAAATTCCGGTTCCGTCCGCACAGAATGTAAAACGAGCTTCCGTTCGTCGTGCCGTAGACGTCGCCAGATGCGACAACCAGATTGCCGTTGCCGGGAAAGATGCCGTCGCCGAAGCCGGTAAAGGCATGCAGCACCGTTTGTGTCCAAAAGGGACGGCCTTGGGCCGGCGGCGTTAGCTTGAAGACCACCCCGCCGCCAAATCCGTTGACCTTATAACTTCCGCCCCGCGTCGACGTGCCGTAAAGCACCCCCTGATCGTCGGCGGTCAGACCGGCGGTCGGTCCACTGCCACGCAAAGCGGCGCCATTCGCGGCGGGGGGGAACTTATACAGGGGTGTTGGGCTCGAAGCGGCCAAAGAAACGGAAGCGTTCGAGACGCACAGCAGCACGACAGCAGCGGCGAGCACCTTGGGTACGGTAAGAGACATCGCATCCCCCCAATCCACTTCGGCGAAATGCAATTTCGCAGAAACGGCCCCGCTCACAACGGGGCTTACGGGGTAGCGCCTACTCCGCTTGGTCGCGTGCGGACCGGTGACGTCCACGCCTCAAACGGAATGCAGGTTCAAGCACCCGCCAGCTCGACGGGCTCACATACGAAAAAGGCGCGAGCGCCCGGGGGGGCTCGCGCCTTCATCGCTCAAACAGGCAGATACTCAGATGTAATAGGCTTCCAGCGGCTGGAAGCCGTTGAAGGCCACCGCCGAGTAGGTGGTGGTGTAGGCGCCGGTGGCCTTGATCTCCAGCCGGTCGCCGATCTCGAGCGAGAGCGGCAACTGATAGTCGGCCTTTTCGTACAGCACGTCGGCGCTGTCGCAGGTTGGGCCGGCCAGGATCACGGCCTCGGTCGGGCCCTGGCGGGTGGAGGTGATCGGGTATTGGATCGCCTCGTCCATCGTCTCGGCCAGGCCACCGAACTTGCCGATATCCAGGAACACCCAACGCTTGTTGTCGTTGGCCGACTTCTTGGAGATCAGCACCACCTCGGTCTGGATCACGCCGGCATTGCCGACCATGCCGCGGCCCGGCTCGATGATCGTCTCGGGCAGGCGGTTGCCGAAATGGCGGGCCAGCGATTCACGGATGGCGGTGCCATAGGCGTTCGCGGTCGGCACGTCGCGACGATACCGGGTCGGGAAGCCGCCGCCCAGATTGACCAGGGTCAGGTGCACGCCCGCGGCCTCCAGCCGGCGGAACAGGTCCGCGGTCTGGGAGAGCGCATTGTCCCACTGCTCCGGATCGCGCTGCTGCGAGCCGACATGGAACGACACGCCGATGGGGGTCAGTCCCTTGCCCGGCGCGGCCTTCAGCAGCTCCTCGGCCATCGCGACGTCGCAGCCGAACTTGCGCGACAGCGGCCAGTCGGCGCCGACGCCCGAGGTCAGGATCCGGCAGAACACCTGCGAGCCCGGCGCGGCCGCGGCCAGCTTGTTCAGCTCGGCCTCGCTGTCGAACGCAAAGAGGCGCACGCCCAGCGTATAGGCCGTGGCGATGTCGACCTGTTTCTTGATCGTGTTGCCGAACGAGATGTGCTCGGGCATGGCGCCGGCGGCCAGCGCCATGCGGATCTCGGCGACGCTGGCGGTGTCGAACCGCGAGCCCAGCCGGGCCAGCCGCTCCAGGATCTCAGGCGCGGGGTTGGCCTTCACGGCATAATAAATCTGCGCATCCGGCATCGCGTGCCGGATGTCTTCATAGTTCTGTTCGACCACGTCCAGGTCCACCACTAGGCAGGGCGTGGCCGGTCGTTGTTCTTCCAGGAATCGTGCAATACGCTGAGTCATTGGTCCCCCCAGAACACCCTTAATGGGTGAACGAGCCTTCAAGGTTCTCGATTGTTTGTGAGAATGCGGTGCTTAACCGCGGCGAGAGGCGCGCATCTTCTTGCGCGAGGGCCAGCGCGGCCATTTCACCGGTTTTGACGCGGTGGGGCTGCGAACAGGCAAGTCTTGAGCAATGACAGTGGGCTTGGGCCCACGGACAACAACATCCAACATCGTAACCTCCAACATGCCGCCTTGTTTAAGGGACGGTCAGAAGATACGCGTAACGTCGTTGCATAAACCCCAGGTCAGATACCAGTAAGACCAGGGCCAGGGGCACGTGCGCCGTGCGAGTGAGGGGGCATATAATCCGATCCGATTCGGATGAAAAGAGTTGATGTGTCTCAAAGCCCCTTGATTTTTGCATAGGGCATATGCGCAGGTTTTGATGGTGTTTTGTCCCATTGGCTCAAGGGCTTGCCACGGTTTTGACATGATCGGTTGCGGGGGCCTTTTCGTTCGGGCACCGTAGCTTCCTTCCCTCCCGCCGGATTCCCAATGGCGTATTTCCTTCAGCAGCTGATCAACGGGCTGACGCTCGGCGCCATCTATGGGCTGATCGCAATCGGTTACACGATGGTCTACGGCATCATCGGGATGATCAATTTCGCGCACGGCGAAATCTACATGATCGGCGCTTTCGTCGCGCTGATCGCCGTCCTGGCGCTGACCTCGCTGGGCGTCGCCTCGGTGCCGCTGCTTCTGCTGCTGGTCATCGTTGGCGCCATGGCTATCGCCGGCCTGTATGGCTGGACGATCGAGCGGGTGATCTACCGGCCGCTCAGGGGCACGCCCCGGCTGGCGCCGCTGATCTCGGCCATCGGCCTGTCGATCTTCCTGCAGCAATATGTGCAGCTGACCCAGGGCGGCCGGGTGAAGACCCTGCCGCCGCTGATCCCCGGCGGCTTCACCTTGATGACCGGGGATAACGGCTTCGCCGTCGGGATCAGCAATTTCCAGATCGTCGTCTTCGTGCTGACGATCCTGCTGATGACCGGCCTGACAATGATCATCAATCGCACCGAACTTGGCCGGGCCCAGCGCGCGACGGCGGCCGACCCGCTGATGGCGGCTTTGTGCGGCATCGATGTCAATCGCACCATCTCGATTACCTTCGTCATCGGCGCGGCCCTGGCGGCGGTCGCCGGGGTGATGGTCGTGCTCTATTACGGCGTGATCGACTTCTTCATCGGCTTCCTGGCCGGGCTGAAAGCCTTCACCGCCGCCGTTCTGGGCGGCATCGGCTCATTGCCGGGCGCGCTCCTCGGTGGGCTGGCGCTGGGGCTGGTCGAGTCCTTCTGGGCGGCTTATGCCGATGCCGCCTACAAGGATGTCGCCGCCTACGCCATCCTGGTCCTGGTGCTGATCCTCCGGCCGAGCGGGCTGTTGGGACGGCCTGAGATCGAGAAAGTCTAATGGTGGCAGTCGGCTCTCCGATCCGCGCCTTGAAGGAGGCAGGTCTCGCCGCTCTGGTGGCCGCCGTCCTTGGATTGCCGCTCATCGGCTTCCGTCTGGTCGACCAAGCCGGTGGTGAGGCGCTGGCGACGCGCTGGCATGACCTGGCCTACGTGATCGTCCTGGCCTTCATCGGCCGTCTGGGTCTCGTCTTGGCTGGAGATCGCCCCAGCCGGAGTTCCGCCGCTGTAAAGTCCGCGCTTACACCGATCGTCCGGCCGGTTGGCACCTACCTGCCCTGGCTGCTCATTCTCTTCGCCGTCATCCTGCCGGCGCTGCCCTTCGCCACGCGCGGCGTGATCGATTCCGGCATCCTGATCCTGACCTACGTGCTGCTCGGCTGGGGCCTCAATATCGTGACGGGCTTGGCCGGCCTGCTCGACCTCGGCTATGTCGCTTTCCTCGCCATCGGGGCCTATACGACCGCGATCCTCAGCACCCGTTTCGGCCTCACCTTCTGGGAATGCCTGCCGCTGGCGCCGGTGGCTGCCTCCGCCGCCGGCCTGCTGCTCGGCTTTCCGATCCTGAAACTCCGGGGCGATTACTTCGCGATCGTCACCCTGGGCTTCGGCGAGATCATCCGCATCGTCGCCAACAATTGGCGCTCGCTGACCAACGGTTCGCAGGGCATCACCAACCTGCCCCGTCCCAGCTTCTTCGGCCTGGCCGATTTCACCGCCAGTCCGGCCCCTGGCCATACCGCCTTCAACGCGCTGTTCGGCATTGCCTATAGCCCGATCCAGCGGGTGATCTTCCTCTATTATGTCGTGCTGGTCTTGGCCCTGGCGGTGAACGTCTTCACGCTGCGCATCCGCCGCCTGCCGCTCGGCCGGATGTGGGAGGCGCTGCGCGAGGACGACGTGGCCGCCGCGGCGCTCGGTATCGACCGGCGCAAGATCAAGCTCGCCGCCTTCGCCATCGGCGCTGCCTGGGGTGGGGTCGCCGGCGTGGTGTTCGATGCCCGGCAGGGCTTCGTCACACCGGAAAGCTTCGGCTTCATCGAATCCGCCATGATCACGGCCATCGTCGTGCTCGGCGGCATGGGTTCGCAGCTCGGCATTGTGCTCGCCGCTGTCGTGCTGGTCGGCCTGCCGGAGCTGTTCCGGGAATTCGACACCTACCGCATGATGATCTTCGGCGGGGCGATGATCGCGATCATGCGCTTCCGCCCACGCGGCCTGATCGAGACCCGCCGGCCGACGGCGGTATTGAAATGACGCCGGTTCTCAGTATTGACGGGCTGACCATGCGCTTCGGCGGCCTCACCGCCATCGACTCCGTGTCGTTCGAAGTTCGCCCCGCTGCGATCACCGCGCTGATCGGGCCCAATGGGGCCGGCAAGACCACACTGTTCAACTGCGTCACCGGGTTCTATCGCCCGACCAAGGGCTCGATCCGGCTCGACCGCGGCGGTTCGCAGGTTCAGCTCGCCGGCCTGCCCGGCCATCGCATCGCCCGGCTGGGCGTGGCGCGGACCTTCCAGAATATCCGCCTGTTCGCCAAGATGACGGTGCTGGAAAATCTGCTCGTCGCCCAGCATGCTGAGCTGATGCGCGCCTCGCTGTTCTCGGTCGCCGGCATACTGGGCCTGCCGCGCTATCGCCGGGCCGAGGCGAAGGCGATCGAGACGGCCCGCCATTGGCTCGACCGGGTCGGCCTCATCACCCGCGCCAACGACCCCGCCGACACGCTGCCCTATGGTGACCAGCGGCGGCTGGAGATCGTCCGCGCGGTCTGCACCGGCCCCCGCCTGCTCTGCCTCGACGAACCGGCGGCCGGCCTTAACCCGCGTGAGAGCGCCGATCTCGCCGCCCTGATCCGTGCCATTTCCGCCGAGCTCGACTTGGCCGTACTGCTGATCGAGCACGATATGAGCGTGGTGATGGGCGTCTCCGACCATATCGTCGTGCTCGATTACGGCCGGAAGATCGCCGAGGGCGGTCCGGCCGCGATCCGCGCCGACAAGGCCGTCATCGCGGCCTATCTGGGCGAGCCTGAGGATGCGGTCGCCTGATGCTGCAACTTCAGGGAGTCTCGGCCGCCTATGGCGCGGTGCGCGCGCTGGACGGTGTCGACCTGACCGTCGGGGACGGCGAGATCGTGACCCTGGTCGGGGCCAACGGCGCCGGCAAGACCACGCTGCTGATGACGATCTGCGGCCGGCCCCGCGCAGCCTCCGGCAGGGTCCTGCTCAAGGGCCAGGACACACCAGCCTGCCGACCCACCGCATCGCCGCGCTCGGCGTCGCCCATGCGCCGGAGGGGCGGCGGATCTTTGCCCGGATGACGGTGCGGGAAAACCTGCAGCTCGGCGCCCGCCTGGCGCCGCCGGCCAATTTCGCAGCCAATCTCGACTCAGTCCTCGCGCTGTTCCCCCGCCTGGGCGAGCGGATCGACCAGCGTGGCGGCACACTCTCGGGTGGCGAGCAGCAGATGCTGGCGATCGGCCGCGCGTTGATGGCGGAGCCGGAGCTGCTGCTGCTCGACGAGCCGTCGCTGGGTCTGGCGCCGCTGATCGTCAGCCAGATCTTCGCCGCCATCGGGCGCATCAACCGGGAGCGCGGCACCGCCATCCTGCTGGTCGAACAGAACGCCCACCACGCGCTCCGCCTCGCCCATCGCGGCTATGTGCTGGCGACCGGACGGGTCGTGATGCAGGGGCCGGCGGCGGAGCTGGCGGAGAACAAGGATATCCAGGCCGCGTATCTGGGCGGCCTACCGGCTTAACGGTATCGGCTTAGTCCAGATAGCTCACCCCGGTCAGCGCCGCCGACACCGTCCACAGCCGGGCCGCCGTCTTCTCGTCCCGGGCCGGCGGGGTGCAGCCGACCTTAGCCGGATAGCCGCGCATCTCCATCGGTCCGCCGGGGCCGATATAGTCGCCGCCGGCGACGTCAGACGCTGTGGCGGCATAAAGCTGCGGCAGGGCGCCCATCGCGGCGGGCTGGGCGAAGATCGAGGTCGCCAAACGCATCATGAAGCCACCCTTGTCGGGGTTGGTGTTGGAATAGCCCGGATGGGCCGCCACCGCCTTGACGGGGAGGCCGGCCTTCCTCAGCCGCCTGTCCAGCTCGAAGGTGAAGAGCAGCGCCGCCAGCTTGCTGCGGCCATAGGCTTCCATCGGCTTGTATTCGGTGTGCTCGAGATGGAGATCGTCCAGGTCGATGCCCTTCACCAGCCGATGCGCGGTCGAGGAGGTGCTGACCACGCGGGCATCGGTGCCGGCCTTCAGCAGGTCGAGCAGCAGGCCGGTCAGCGCGAAGCTGCCGAGATGGTTGACGCCGATATGGCGCTCGAACCCTTCCACGGTCTTGCCCTGGGTCACCAGGATCGCCGAGGCATTGTTGATCAGCAGGTCGACATGGTCGAAGCGCCCGTGCAGCGCTTCGGAGAACCGGCGGATCGAGGCGAGGTCCGACTGGTCCAGCGCTATCGCCTCGACCTTGGCGTCCGGGATTTGCCGTCTGACCCTGGCCGCCGCTTCCTCAGCCTTGGCGGCGTCGCGGGTGGCGATCACCACATGCGCGCCAGCCCCGGCCAGGGCCTCGACGATCTCGAGCCCCAGCCCACGATTGCCGCCGGTCACTACCGCCACTCGGCCTGTCTGCGGCGGGATGTCCTCGACCGTCCATTTGCGCGCCATCTGTCCCTCCCTGACTTTTCTTATTTCTACACAGAAAACCCGGGACACGCACGGCGCATCCCGGGTTTGTTTAGGCGAAGACTGCTCAATTCTGCGGCGGTGCGTCCGTCTCCGGTGAGCCTGTTTCCGACGCCGGCGGCTTGCGGCGGTTGGCCAGGAAGTCGTCGAACTCGGCCTTGTCCTTGGCGAAGCGGAGATTGTTCAGGAATTCCCGGAACTCCTTCTCCTCATCCTCCAACCGGCGCAGGGTCTCGGCGCGGTATTCGTCGAAGGCGCGGTTGCCGCTCGACGGCGCGCGGTGGTGGCGCTCGAAATGCTCGGCCATGCGCTGCTCCCAACGGGCCCGCTTGGCCATCATTCGCTCCTGCCAGCGGGCGCCCCAGTGGCCGCCCCGATCGCCGTGGTCGTGGTGATGTCCACACATCATTTTCATACTCCATATCGTAAGGGCCAGGGCGACCAAGCCCAGCGGCCAGAAAAACAAAAAACCCAGGATCATCAGCCCGATCAGCGGGGGGCAGGCCCGCAATGGGCCGTACCTGTAACGATGATGATGATCAGACCAGTCGTACCGGTCGGACCCGTCATATCTGATTGGGTAGGCCGGCCCTGCTGCGGTGTTCATTACCTAACCTCGTGTTAATGTAAATCACATTTACATTAGTGGCCATGAGCCGTTCCGGTGTCAAGTCTGCTTGCGCAAAATTCTTGGCCTCACCCTTGTTTCGGCAGGCCCAGCCCCTGGAGATAGACCAGCACCCCGGCCTCCAGCAGGTCCTCGGGCGACATCGGCATGGCCCGGACCGGGGTCGTGCGGCCGCCGAACAGCGAGGCGATGCCGTGCGAGAGCGACCAGATATGCAGCGCCACCATCAGCGCCGGCGGTCGCTTGCCCTCAGGCAGGCCGGCGATGGTCCGTTCGGCGGCATTGCGCAGGATGGCGAAGGCGCGGTCGCCGGCGTCGCGCAACTCGGGCGTCGCATCCAGCGCGATCCCGGCCTCGAACATCGCGGCGTAATAGCCGGGCTGGGTGCGGGCGAAGGCGAGATAGGCCTTGCCGATCCCGCACAGCGCGGTCAGTGCGTCGGGCGCGCCGTCGTTCCAGGCAGCGGTCAGCGCCTCGGCGAAGCGCTCGAACCCCTGCTGGGCGATATCGGCCAGCAGATGGTCGCGGTCGCGGAAATGGCGATAGGGCGCGGCCGGGCTGACCCCGGCCTGTCGCGCCGCCTCGGCGAAGGTGAAGCCCAGGGGCCCGCTTTCCGGGATCAGCGCCAGCGCCGCCTCGATCAGCGCCTCGCGCAGATTGCCGTGATGATAGCCGGCGCGTCCGCGCCCATGGCCGTGGTGCCGCCAGCTCATAGGTAATGCCCAGATAGATGCCTGCTCATGATGTGAGAAGCATTTACATCATTCCTGCCGCCGCCGCACCGTGTCGCGTATACGATCTCCGATTCGCCCCGCTATGATGCGCCGCTTTCACATCGGGGATGTCACAATGCGCTTCGGCTTGGCCCTTGCTCTTCTCACTACCCTCGCGCCGGCGGCCTATGCCGATATCGAGATCGCTATGGTTGCGCCGCTGACCGGGTCGGATGCCAGCCATGGGGAGCAGCTGCGCGACGGCACGCTGCAGGCGGTCGACGACATCAATGCCAAAGGCGGTGTGCTGGGGCAGAAGCTGCATATCACGCTCCATGACGATGTCTGCGATCCCAAGCAGGCAGTGGCGATCGCCAACCAGCTGGCCTCCAACCCCCCGGCGGTGGTGATCGGGCATTTCTGCTCCGGCACGTCGATCCCGGCCTCGGATGTCTATGCCGAGGAGGGAATCCTGATGATCACTCCCGGCTCGACCAACCCGAAGCTGACCGATGCCGGCCACTGGAACGTTTTCCGCATCTGCGGCCGCGACGATCAGCAGGGCGCGCTGGCTGGCAAGGACCTGATCAGGCTGTTCCCGGGCAAGAAGATCGCGATCGTCGATGACCGCCAGACCTACAGCCAGGGCCTGGCCGACGAGACCCGCAAGGCGCTCAATGCCGGTGGGGTCAAGGAAGTGCTTAACGACACGGTCACGCCCGGTGAAAAGGATTATTCGTCCCTGGTGACCAAGCTCAAGCAGGCTGGGGTCGAGGTGCTCTACTATGCCGGCTATCCCGTCGAGGCCGGGTCGATCGTCCGCCAGATGAAGGAGCAGGCTCTGCCCATCGTCATGGTTGGGGGTGACGCGGTCGTATCGCGCGATTTCTGGGCGATCACCGGTGCCGCCGGCGAGGGCACGATGATGACCTTCGCCCCCGACCCTACGCGCGATCCCAAGAATGCCGGCGTGGTCGATCGGCTGAAGGCGGCAGGGCGGCTGACCGACGGCTATCCGCTGTTCGCCTATGCCGCCGTTCAGGCCTGGGCCGAAGCCGCGACCAAGGCCGGCTCGGCCGAATCACGCAAGGTGGCCGACCAGCTCCATGCGCTGACCTTCGACACGGCACGCGGACCCGTGAAGTTCGACGGCAAGGGCGACGTCCAGGGCAACAATTATGTGATGTATCGTTGGCACGACGGCGCTTACGCGGAACTGAACCCGCAGCCCTGAGGGCTATTTCGCCAGCAGGGCGATCCTCAGCAAGCGCTTCAATTCGCCGATCACCTGATCTAGCGGAAACTCGGTCTGGTTGAACGCGTAGCGCAGTATATGCGTCGCCGCGTTCGATGCGACCGCGAGGCGAATCTCAAGCGCCGGCCCCTCTTCGAAGCCGAGCTTCTGCACGGCGTAGGCACGGGCCAGCTGGATGGCTGCATCGCTCACATTGTGAGAGCGGCGGAAATAGTCCGCATTCGGTGAGGCATTGATCCAGAGCGAGCGGAAACCGGGCTCGCGGCTGGCGAAGGCAACGTAGACATCGATTGCGTCGTCAATGATCTTGCTGCCGTCATCCAGCGTGGCGCTGGCGAAATAGATCTCATAGAGCTTCTGCAGCCGGTCGAGATGCGACATCGCCACCGCTTCGAGGATCGCGTCCTTGCTCGGGAAGAAGCGGTAGATCGAGCTGAAAGAGGCCTCGGCCGCTTCCGCGATCTGCATCATCGTGATCGCTTCCAGCGGCATCGTGTCGGCCAGCATGGCCGTCGCCGCCAGGATTCGCTGCACCTTGTCCTGGCTACGCCCCTGGATCGGGCTGCGCCTGACCGCGGACAGCGGCGGCTCGATCTGCGTGGCGGCAAGCAGCGGGTGAAGCGGTGCGGCGACGTTACGAGTCATAATAGTTGTGCTGATGAAGCATGAATACACGCTGAGTCAATAGTCGATAGACGAACCCTATCTTTGCAACAGGTGAAGAGATGCTTTTCGACCGATTAAGAGGTTATCCTTTCGCGCCCAGCGCATGATTGAGGATTCCCGCCAGCCTGACGCCCGCACGGGCCAGTTGCAGCCGTATTGTCTCGATTGAATCTGTTACATAATCCGGGGGCAATTCATAGCTGCCGTCGGCCTTCTTCGGCGGCAATTTGCCATAGGCATGCTCTTTGGCCAGTCCGAATGCCTCGAGCGCCCAGTCGGTTGGCGAACCTTTCGACATTTTTTCGAATGACTTGCTCTGGCGCACTCCGTCGGCGATGTCGTCTGCGATCGGCTTGGGGTCGTCACCTAGATAATCGATGAACTCGGCATCCCAGTAATGGCGCAGCGTTCCCGGCTCACCGCCGGCCCGAGACGCGGGTTGCATCGCCGCCCTGATTGCCGTCGTCGCTGACATAGAGCGGCTGATGCAGGTCGGCCACCAGGTTCAGCAGATATTTTAGCGCCAGCAGCTTTTCCGCCGGACTGGTGGTCTTGGACGACAGCTCCTCGCTGAACTGGTTGACCTTGTCGATCGCGCAGTCGGCGGGGCCTTGGCTCGCCGGCTTGCCGGCCGGCAGCTTCTCGCCCGGGCAGACGGACTTCATGTCCGGATGGCTCAGCGCCAGCGGCACGTTGTGCCAGCTATCGGTCACCACCATCCGGTCCTGCACCTTCTTGCGGTCGAGGTCGCGATGGGTGTCCGCCCACACCGCCTCGCTGGCGATATCGTGCTTGGTCAGCGTGTCGGTGTCGGCCGCCAGCATGGCGTCGACCTTCCGCTTCACGGCGGGGTCGAGATAGTGGTCGGCGATCAGCGCGATGATCTTGTGCCCCTCCTCGTCCCAGGCGAGGGCTCTGCCGGGCATGAGGGTGCCAGCCGATAGGGCGCCGGCGATCAGGATCGGAACCAGATGATGTTTCAGCACGCTTTGCTTCTCGCTTCGTTGATTTGGTTTATCGCATCTTCAGGATGACGACCGCGTCGCTGGCCGCATCGGTCTTGGCCCTGATCTTGGTGACCTGTTCGCCGGTGATCGCGGCGGCCCGATTGCCCCAGCTGGAACGGATATAGTTCACGACCTGGGCCACCTCCTCATCCTTCATCAGGACGCGGAATTGCGGCATGCGATAGGCGTCGGGCATGCCCGCCACAACAACCCGGGCCGAGCCGTTCAGCACGATGTTGATCAGCGATGCCGGGTCGGTGTCATGGACCACCGGATTGCCGACCAGCGGCGCGATATAGGGCGCGTGGCCCTTGCCGTCGGCCAGATGGCAGGTGGCGCATTGCTGATTGTAAAGCTTCTCACCCGCCGAGCCGTTGGCGGCGGTCACCTCCGGATGCGCGTTCGCCGGCAGTGATTTCAGATAGGTCGCGATGGCGGTAAGGTCGGCGTCGGTCAGGTACTGGGTGCTGTTGTTGATTGCATCCACCATCGTGCCGAATGCGGTGGCGCGGCTGTTATGACCGGTCTTCAGGAACTCGGCGATCTCGGCCACGGACCAGTTGCCCAGGCCCGAATCCGGCTCCGCCCGCAGGCTGGAGGCGAACCAGTTGTCCAGATTGCCGCCCGACAGATAGATGTCGTGGTTCTCTTTCAGCGCCTTCTCCTGGAAAAAGATGCCGCGCGGCGTGTGGCAGCTGCCGCAATGACCCAGCCCCTGGACCAGATAGGCGCCGCGATTCCAGGCCTCATCGTGGGCCGGATCGGGCGTATAGCCGATCTTGTCGGTGAAGACCGTGTTCCAGACGGCCAGCGGCCAGCGCCAGTTGAGCGGCCGCGGAATCTCCGACGGGGAATTCTTACGGCTGGCAGCCGGCACGCTCTCCATGAAGAAGGCGTAGAGCGCCTTGAGATCGTCCTCGCTCACCTTCGCATAGGACGGATAGGGCATGGCGGGATAAAGATGATGCCCGTCCTTGGCGATGCCCTGGCGCATCGCCTGCTCGAAATCCGCGAATGTGTAGCTGCCGATGCCGGTGTCTTTATCCGGCGTGATGTTGGTCGTGTAGATCTCGCCCAGCGGCGTCGCCATCTTCAGGCCGCCGGCGAACGGCTTCTCGCCTGGGCCGGTGTGGCAGACGACGCAGTCGCCGGCGCGGGCGAGATATTCGCCTTTGGCGATCAACTCGGGCGATGAGGCTGCGGTCGCTGTACCGGAAAGGGCCAGCGCGATCATGCCGGTGATGAATGTTAACCGCATGGTTCTCTCGGATGTCAGGCGATGACTGGGGTTTCGGGCACGGAATCCAGGTCCCGGCGAAGGGTCCGTCCGGCGAGCATGAAATGGAGCCCGCCCCACAGGGCGAGAAGATTGGCCCCCACCATGCCGTAGCCGACCGACATGACGCCGACCGACGGCTTGAAATAGTCGCTGATCGATCCGGTCAGCAACGGCCCGATGCCGAAGCCGAGCAGGGTGGTGAGCAGCAGCAGGATCGCCGCCATGGTCGCCCGCATCCGCGGATGCACCAGGGACTGGCAGGCGCCGTAGGCCGCGCCGTACCAGGCGGTGCCGCCGACCATCCAGATGCCGGTGAAGACGAGCGCGATCAGGGGGTTGCGGATGCCGACCGCGGCCAGCGCCAGTGGGAAGCAGGCGAAAGCGAGCATCGCCGGGATCCAGACCCGCCAGCGTTCGTCCCGGCTGGACAGCCGGTCCACCGCGATTCCAACCAGCACCATGCCGATGGCGCTGGCCGGATAGGTCGCCAGGCTGATCTCCCAGCCGGCGGTCTGCGGCGCAATCCCGTGGACCCGGGTGAAGAAGGTGAACATCCACATGCCGAAGGCGTTGATCGCGATCGTCACCAGCGTGATCGCCGCGCCCAGATGCAGCAGTGAGCGCTGGCTGGCGATAAAGCGCAGCGTCTGTCTGAGCGGCGGCGCGGTTCCGCCCAGGTCGGCGCCGCCATGGACGGTCAGGCGCTTCGGCTCCTTGACGGTGAACAGCAGGATCAGCACGACCAGCATGCCCGGGATCCCGGCCATGTAAAGTGTCGTACGCCAGCCATAGAGATGGACCAGGATGGCGCCAACGGTCATGCCGATGCCTGAGCCGAACGGGGTCGACATATAGTAGATCGCGATCGCCTTGGCCCGTTCCTTGGCCTGGAACAGGTCCGAGATCATCGAGACGGCGGACGGCGTGGCGCCCGATTCCCCGGCGCCGACAACGAAGCGCAGGGTCAGCATCTGGGCGAAACCAGTGGTCATGCCGCAGGCGATCGTCGCCAAGCTCCAGATCGTCATGCAGACGGCGATCAGGTTGCGCCGATGAAGCCGGTCGGCAGCGATGCCCATCGGGATGCCGGCCAGGGCGAAGAACAGCGAGAACGAGATACCGGTCAGCACGCCGGCCTGCGTGTCGGTCAGGCCGAAATCGTGCTTCAGCGGATCGATCAGAACGGCGATCAGCATCTTGTCGACCATGCTGAACGTCGCCATCGCGACCAGCAGGGCGAGCGTCCAATAACGCCACGCCGGCGTGACGACCCCCGCATCGGCGGTGTCGGCGGCCAGGTTGCGGTATCCGGTTTCGCTCAGAGCGTCCATCCATTCCCCCTGTCTTTGCCGTAGACTAGCCGGTCTCCCGCGCCGTTGACAGCGCCCGCTTCCAGATGTCCTGAAATGGTTCCGATTGCGCCACAATCCCGCCGCACGGCCTTCCTATATCTGTGATCTACCGGTGACGACGGGACCCAATCGCTGGTTTGGCCGTTTCCTTGAGGTTCCGGATATTGGCTAGAGGAGAGTTTGGTGAACTGGAAAACATTGGCGATTTCGGCCGGCCTAGCCGCCTTGGCGCTGTCCACGGCCCCGGTTCGGGCCTCCGCCAAGAACACTTCGCTGTTCGCTTCGGAAGCGAACGCGAAAAGCGTCTGCGGCGAGGGCAAGGTCGTCTGGGCCGTGATCAACAGCGGCAAATATTACCGTCCCGGAACCCCCGGCTATGAATGGGGCAAGGGAGAGCGCAAGGGCGCTTATACCTGCGAGGCCCACGCCAAGGCGCGTGGTTTCCAGCTCGCCAAGACGGTCTCGTAATTCCTGCCCCTGTCGTGCAGCTCTTGTCGCGGATAATCATCCGGTAGCGTATCATTCCCTTGTAACGCGGGGTGATACGTCGGATTATTGCCGCAACGACAACATGCGCCGGGCGCCGGCCCGCGACAGGGGACAGTATGCAAATCACTTACGACTATAGCGGCAAGACCGCGCTGGTGACGGGCGCCGGCACCGGCATCGGCTTCGCCGTGTCACGCGAACTGGCTGCGGCCGGCGCGACCGTCACGGTGATGGGCCATCTGGAAGACCAGGTCCGGCCTGCGGTCGAAAAGCTCCAGGCTGAATTCGGCAAGGACCGCATTCGCGCCGCCGTGGGCGACGTGACGGTCGAGGCCGACCTCGCCGCGGCGGTCGGGATCGCCGGCGATGCCGACGGCAATCTCGATTTCGCCGTCGCCAATGCCGGCGGCGCCATCCCGGGCGCTATCCTGATGATGGAAAAGCAGGCCTGGGACCATGTGCTGACGCTGAACATCACCGGCGTCGCGCTCACCATCAAGCATGCCGGCCTGGCGATGCGCAGGAAGGGCGGGCGGATCGTCACCATCTCCTCCTCCGCCGCGATCCAGGCGGTGAAGTTCATGGCCCCCTACTCCGCCTCCAAGGCCGCGGTCGAGATGCTGACCAAGGGTGCGGCGCTGGAGCTGGCGCCGTTCGGGATCAATGTGAATTGCATCGCCCCCGGCTGGATCAAGACCGAATCCGCCGCGATGATGCCCCCCTCGATCGTGGGTCAGCTGCGCGAGCGCACCGCGCAGGGCGACGGCGGCGAGCCCAAGGTGATCGGCCACGGCGTGCTTTATCTCTGCAGCCCGCACGCCGACTTCGTCACCGGCACCGTGCTCCAGATGGGCGGCGGCCTGCACGCCTATGGCGGCGAGGACTTCCTCGACATGGTCAACCTGGTCTACGGCGCAGACAATGTCAGGCCGTTCATCCAAAAATAAGGGGCGCGAGCAAGGCCCCGCGCCCCTTCAGAAGGGTTATCAAAGTTAGACGGACAGAAGATTCTGAACCTTCACGCGCCTTCAGGCCGCCAGGCGAATGTCGTGCTTGGCCTCGATGGTGTGCCTGATCAAGCGGCGGGTTCGCTCGACGAAGGCGAGTTTGTCGGCGAGACAGCTCTCGAGAAGCACGCCGACGCCAAGGTGTCCAGTTACGTCGGCCATCGCGATCAGCGCCACATACTCGGCAATGTGGAGATGGATCAGGTGGTTGGCTTTGATCAGGATAAAGAGGGCCTTTGCCGCCGGGGCCTGAATTTCAGCGAGTTCGTGCCGAAAGTCCTCCAGGAAGACTTCCTGCAGACGTCCAGTAAGCGGAACGGGCTTCTCGCCGATAAGTGTAAAGCACCGATCCAGCGACGCGAGGGTCTTCTCCTGGATAAAGGCGCGCGACTGCAGAGCCTCCTTGATGTTCGGGTCTTGCGCGGCCTCGCTGAGTTCCTCGTAAATTTTTGTCGTTTTCACGGTGCGCTGGCGGACGTCGCTCAACATTTTTACGAAAAGTTCTTTGGGATTCTTCACAGGCATCGGATGGTTCCTTTTCGATGAGTTTCTCAACAAAAAGCGCCAGAATCGTGTTGGATTGGGTTTAGTTGCGCTTCTATCTAATACAATGATAGAAATAATTTACGATACTATCGGGTTTATTCCGTATATTCCGACTACTGTACCTGATATTTCACTACAATAACTGGAAAATTCTATGCCCTTTATAAAATAAACTTTACCAAGCCAACATCCTTCCACCATTCATATTTTTGCGCCTGCATCGTCTGAGATGCTACGTTTGTCGAGATCCTCCGCTATCGGGCAGAACCCTTAGTCCGGGGAACCGAATCATGTTGTCGGCCTTCTCTTGATCGATGGATGTCCGCGTCACGCGCCAACTCTGTGGTTTTGTCGATCGCCTTCTAGACAGCGAGGCGATGAGTGAGGTGTGCCGGTCTTTCGGGATCGCGCAAGACCGGCTACACGGGGTCCGCCAATGGCATATTACTGACGATACCGCGCCCTACAACGCGAGCATCCTCAACAAGATTCCAGGTAAATGACGAGAACCACCAGCGATTTTGTGGAAGCCATACGCGAAGCACGGTTGCACCCGGAGCCAGGTTATGGCGGCAACATATTTCCTGCCGTCCGTATATACTCGGAAATCGCTTCAAGGGATGAGGCGCTCGCCTACCAAAGTGCTCTCGAAAAGCTTCTTCAGTCGGATGATGAAAACATCAGAAAATTCGCAGTGACCATTTGCCTCGGATTCTTCACATTTTATGACGCCATCCCTAGGCCAGCTTTCGAGGATAGTCGCGGTGGAAGTCGGTAGAATCGAAAACAGAATCCCGTCCGTCTGCGAGCCGGGAAGTCCGACCTAACTATTTGATTTACCGTAAGAAAGTTGGTGCGCCCGGCGGGATTCGAACCCACGACCCCAGGATTAGGAATCCTGTGCTCTATCCTGCTGAGCTACGGGCGCAAACCGATCGTGGACCAGCGCGTTCCTGCTACCACAAAAACAGGCGCGGCTAAAAGCGTCGCTATTTCCGGTTCGGCTTGAAATTCTGCGGATAGCTGAAGGTGAAGCTGACGGTGACCGGTTTCCACCAGTCGGGCACGCCGGTCAGCTTGTCGATGTGGCGGCCGAATGCCTCCGGCGCTGGCGGCGCGATCGTGTAGGTCAACTGGTACTGGCCGGGCCCGTCCATCATCAGATTGTTGGCATAGTGCGGCCCGTCCTTGGCCGTCATCGGGATCAGCTTGCCGTTGGCGCTCCAGTCCGATCCGTCCTTCTTCAGCGCGTAGGCGACGGTGAGGTAGGGAACCCAGGCTCCGTCGGCATAGCCGTAGGGATTGTCGGCGGTGGCATGGATGTCCGCCTCCAGATGGATCATGTCGCTGCCGCTGCCATGCTCCATCATCCCGCCCATTACGCCAGGCATGGGCGCCATTTCGATGCCGATCAGATAGTTGGCGACGATCTCCATGTCGTGTTCCTTGACCGGGCCGCCGACGAAATATTCACGCGCGCCGGCCGGCGCCGCCGCAAGCAGGGACAGGGCGGCGGCGAACAGGACAGAAACTCGGAACATGGCAACTAACCTTATTATGGTTCTATTAATCTGGTTGTGGCGCCCTCAATGGGCAGGTGAGGCCGATCGCGGCTCGCTTCGGGCAATACGCGGCCCTTGGCCGACCAGTTTGGAGAGCATGATCAGCGCCGCCAGAGTCACAACGAAAGCCGCCACCTGGATGCCCGGCGGTCGGTCGGAATAGCCGACCAGCGCGTGCAGCGCCCGGCCCACCATGCTGTTGTCGCGCAGGATGGAAGACGTATCCCAGACTTCATCGCCCAGCGTCGGCAGCATGTTCGCGCCGGCCAGGATCGCGGCGGCCTGCCCGGCCATGCCGGCGGCCAGCAGCGCGATCATCGCATTGGTGACCTTAAACAGGTGTTTCATCGGGATCGCGACCAGGCCGCGATAGAGCAGCCAGGACACCAGGGCGCCGGCCAGCAAGCCCGCCGCGCCGCCCAGGAGCATAGGCGCCGCCCCCTCACGGGTGGAGGTGGCGATGCCGAACAGGAACAGCACGACCTCCGATCCCTCGCGCAGCACGGCGATGGTGACGACCAGCGCCATCGCGGTCAGCGAGCGGTCGCCTTGAACCACGGCGCGGCCCATCGCCTTCATCTCCTGCGCCATCTGCCGCCCGTGGCTCGCCATCCAGGTGATATGGACGCCCAGCATCAGCACGGCGATGAGCAGGATCGCGGCATTGAACAGCTCCTGCCCCGAGCCGGAAAAGGCGTTGGCCAGCGCCCCGGCGAACACCGCCAGCAGCGCCGCCCCCGAGATGCCGCCGAGAATGCCGCCCACGATCCAGCGCCCGCGGCGGGCCACGCCCTCGGTCGCGGCCAGTACGATGCCGATGATGAGTCCGGCCTCGAGCACCTCGCGGAAGACGATGATCAGCGTTGCCAGCATGATGCTATTCCTTCGCCGTCACGGTGCCCTTGGCATCGTCCGGATTGTATTCGTCGAAGAATTCGTACGTGCCGGGTTTCAGCGGCCCTGCGGTCACGGTGATCGTCCCGCCGGGGACCACGATCTTCTCGACCTTCAGATCATGGCTTTCGAACTCGGCCGGAGACGGGTCGTGGTTTGTGACCTTGATCTGGAATTTCTGATTGGCTGGCACGGTGACGTCGGCGGGGGTGAATTTATGCCCGCTGATGCTCAGCTCGATCACATCGGCGGCGGCCGTGCCTGCCGCGCCCGCCAGGATCCAGGCGGCGAGAAAGAATGTACCCCGTGTCATTGCGTCACTGCGAATTATTCTCAACTGCATTGATAATGACACCGGCTCGCACTATCAACAAGGGCCGCTCGTCAAAGGATTTTTGGACCGCGCACGAAAATGGCCGACCCGCACGCCCTGTCGTTCCTCTATATCCCGACCGATATCCTGGTGGCGCTCGACAATCGCGACTACCGCTTCGCGCTCCAGCCGTACCATCACCTGGTGCGGATGACGCATATCCTGACGATCTCGGCCTTCTTCGGCGCCATCATCCTGCTCGACCTCAGGTTGATCGGGCTCAGGACGGCGGTTCAGCTCAAGGCATTGTCAGAGCTGGTGATGCCGTTCATCTACTGGACCTTCGGCATCGGCGTCGTGACCGGCGCCCTGCTGTTCTTCTATGACCCGGTGCATGTCGCCAGCCACGCCTATTTCTCGCTGAAGCTGATCTTCATCGTGCTGGGCATGATCAATGCGATGATGTTCAACCGCAAAGGCTTCGGCATTGCTCTCGCCGCTCCCGGTTCGGTGCCGCGCCATGCGCGGATCGTCGGCACCGTGTCGCTGCTGGTCTGGGCCGTGGTGATGATCTGCGCCACGCTCAATGTCGAGGCTGCGCCAAAGGTCCTGTTGCGCTAGCACCGCTCTTGCTAAATGTCCTCCCGGACCAAGGGGCCGGACCAATGGGAGGGGACGATGATCGATCGGGCTGCGCTGCTGCGTCTTGTTGTTCCGACTGCGCTGGCGATTTCGCCGGCGTCGGTCTTTGCCACGCACGGTGCAAAGGCCGAGCCGCCGGCCGCCACCGCTGCCGCGCTCAGCCAGAAGGCAGTATCCGACGACTGGAGCTACAAATTCCTCGAATCGCTGACCGGCGAGATCGGCCCCCGCCTGGCCGGCACCGAGGCTGAGGCGCGGGCGGCCGACTGGGCCGCGGCAAGGCTCAAGGCGGCCGGCATGGACGTCCATCTCGAAACCTTCCCGATGACCGCGTGGGAGCGCGGGGTGGAAACCGCCGCCGTGGTCAAGCCGGCGCCGCAGCGCCTGATCCTGACCGCGCTGGGCGGATCGGTCGCTACCCCGCCCGAGGGCATCGAGGCCGAGGCGGTGGTGTTCCCGACCTATGCCGCGCTGCTCTCCGCCCCGCCGGGATCGCTGACCGGCAAGATCGCCGTGGTGACCGAGCGCATGGTGCGCACGATGAACGGCGAGGGTTACGGCGCCGCCTTTCCTATCCGTCGCAAAGGCGCCTCGGAGGCCGCGCGCCGCGGCGCCGTCGCCTATCTGCACCGCTCGCTCGGCACCGACACGCACCGCCTGCCCCATACCGGCGCCCTCACCTACGCACAGGACGCGCCGCGCATCCCTGCCGCTGCGCTCGCCGGCCCCGATGCCGACCAGCTGGAACGGCTGGCCGCGCTCGGCCCGGTCACCGTCCATGTGACCCTGACGCCGACCGAGCGGCAGAATGCCCAGTCGGTGACCGTCGTGGGCGAGATCAAGGGACGGGAGAAGCCGAACGAGGTCGTGCTGATCGGCGCCCATCTCGATTCCTGGGACCTCGGCACCGGGGCGATCGACGATGGCGCCGGCGATGCGATCGTCGCCGGGGTCGGCCGGCTTATCGCCGCGCTGCCGCAGCATCCCAGGCGCACCGTCCGGGTCGTCCTGTTCGGCGCCGAGGAGCTGGACTATAGCGGCGCGGCCTATGCCAAGGCGCACACCGCCGAGGCCGGCAAGATCATGGTGGCCGGCGAAACCGATTTCGGCGCCCGCAGGATCTATGCCGTCGAGCTGCCGCTGGGGGCGGCGGAAACCCCATTCGGCCGCGCCCTGGCCGATACCCTCCCGGCGCAGGGCGCGCTGCTGAGCCGCGAGCCGGCCCGTCACGGCGGATCCGACATCGAGGGGCTCCGCCTGGCAGGTGTGCCGGTCGTTTCGCTGTCGCAAAACGGATTGGACTATTTCGATATCCACCACACCGCCGATGATACGTTCGACAAGGTCGATCCGGCGGAATTGGCGCAAAATGTGGCAATCTGGGCGGCAACTGCCTATTTGGCAGCCGAAACCGACGTCGATTTTCGGGCAATCGCCAAGGAAGCAGCCCGGTAATTGCCCGCGAATTGAGCATTCTTTCGCTCAATAACTAAGCAATATGGAGGCTTCGGGCGCCAGATTGCGGTTTTTTAATACGCGCTTCATCCCTTTCTTCCCGCACTGCAGCGTTTGGCACGCATCTTGAATAGCCACCCGTGATCGGAATTGGCCTATGGGCCGATGCGCCGTTTTCCGCGCGGCTTTGACGAGACGCGCCCCAGGGATTCGTAAATGTGCTGGAGGAGACACCAATGAAAATTGTCAGGACCTGGAGAAGTCTGTTGGGGGCGGCGATGCTGTTCCTCTGTTTCGCGGCGCTGCCCGCCATTGCCCAAGATCAAGCCCCGGCTCCGGCCGCTCCCGCCGCCGCCGCTCCGGCGGCTGCCGCGCCCGCCGCCGCTCCGGCGGATGCAGCCGCGGCTCCGGCCGCCGCGCCCAAGCTCGACAGCGGCGACACGGCCTGGATGCTGACCTCGGTCGCTCTCGTCCTCATGATGACGATCCCGGGCCTGGCGCTCTTCTACGGCGGCATGGTCCGCAAGAAGAATGTGCTGGCGACCGTGATGCAAAGCTTCGCCATCACCTGCCTGGTGACGGTGCTGTGGACCGTCATTGGCTACAGCCTGGCATTCCGGCCGGCAGCGTCGGATGGGTTGGCGCCGTGGATCGGCGGTTTCGACCGGTTCTTCCTGAAAGGCCTGGAGATCGATTCGATCAGCGATCTCGCCAAGACGATCCCGGAATCGGTCTATATGTGCTTCCAGATGACCTTCGCGATCATCACTCCGGCGCTGATCTGCGGCTCGTTCGCCGACCGCATGAAGTTCTCCGCCATGATGTGGTTCATGGCGATCTGGTCGATCGTCGTCTATTCCCCCGTTGCCCACTGGGTCTGGGGTCCGGGCGGCTGGCTGGGCGCCAAGGGTGTGCTGGATTATGCCGGCGGCACCGTCGTTCACATCAATGCCGGCATCGCCGGTCTCGTGACCGCCCTCGTCCTGGGCAAGCGCCGCGGCTACCCGTCCGAGCCGATGCCCCCGCACAACCTGGTCCTCACCATGATCGGCGCCTCGCTGCTGTGGGTGGGCTGGTTCGGCTTCAACGCCGGTTCCGCGGTGACCTCTGGCGCCAATGCCGGCATGGCCATGGCCGTGACCCAGATCGCCACCGCCGCTGCCGGCCTCGCCTGGATGCTCGTCGAGTGGATGTTCAAGGGCAAGCCGTCGGTTCTCGGCATCTGCTCCGGCGCCGTCGCCGGCCTGGTCGCCATCACGCCGGCTTCGGGCTTCGTCCAGCCGGGCGGTGCGCTCGTCATCGGCTTCGTCGCCGGCGCCATCTGCTTCTGGTCGGCCACCAGCCTGAAGCACATGATGGGCTATGACGACAGCCTGGACGCGTTCGGCGTGCATGCCGTCGGCGGTATCGTCGGCGCCATCCTGACCGGCGTCTTCGCTCGCGCCTCGGTCATCAGCGGCTCGTCCTCGATGCCCGACATGTCCAAGGGCGGCCTGCTCGACGGCCACCCCGAGCAGGTGCTGACGCAGCTGATCGGTATCGGCGCGGTCATCGCCTTCGACGCGATCGCCAGCTTCATCATCCTCAAGGTGATCGATGTGGTGATCGGGCTGCGCGTCGACGAGGAAACCGAGATCGAAGGTCTCGATCTCGCCCTGCACGGCGAGGTGGTCCCGTAAGTCGGACTGTGAAGGGGGAGGACGGTGTCAGCGCCGTCCTCCCCACACCGAAGATTGGATCGATCATCAATCGGCCATGCATTAATGAGTTGGATATGTCGGCGTGGCCTCGGATTGGGAGTAATGAAATGGCTAAAATGAATTTCCGCAAAGGCGCCACTGTCAGCGCGCTACTGGTTTCGTCGCTGCTGGGGGCGTCGTCGCTCCTCGCGGTCACCGCGATGAGCGCCGGGACGGCCTACGCCGAGGGCGCCACCGTTCCGCACAGCTATCTCGTCTTCTTCGACTTCAACAAGTCGAACCTGACGCCGGCCGCGGTCAAGATCGTCGACCAGGCCGCCGCCGACGCGGTCGCCGGCAAGACCACCCAGCTCACCGTCACCGGCCACACCGATACGGTAGGATCGGACGCCTACAACATGCGCCTCAGCCGCCGCCGCGCGGAATCGGTCGCGGCGCAGCTTGAGAAGGACGGCATCCCGTCGTCCGAGATCGAGATCGTCGCCAAGGGCAAGCGCGACCTGCTGGTCCCGACCGCCGATGGCGTGAAGGAGCCTCAGAACCGCCGCGTCTCGATCGTCTATGACACGCCGGCGCCGATCATCGCGACCGAAGCCAAGAAGGAAGAGGCTGCTGCGCCCGCCGCGCCGCCCGAATTCCAGGTCTGGGCTCAGCTCGAGGCCGGCATCACCGCCAACGTCGACTCGCCGCGCAGCGGGGTCAATTACGGCCATCTGTTCACCGACAAGAGCAACCAGCTGGTCCTCAACCAGTTGCTGCTGACGGCGGAAAAGCCGCTCGACACCAGCGCCACGGATTGGGCATTGGGCTATCGCGTGCAGGGCATGTTCGGCACGGATGCGCGCTACACCCATTTCCTGGGCGAGCTCGACCTCGACATCAAAGAGCGCACCCAGGCGGATATCGTCGAGGCCTGGGCCTTCATCCACGCGCCGATCTTCACCGACGCCGGTGTCGACATCAAAGTTGGCCAGTTCGTGACCTATCTCGGTGCCGAACTGATCGATCCGAGTGGCAACCTGTTCTACTCGAAGTCGTACATCTTCAACTTCGGCATCCCGCTGAAGCATACTGGCGTCATGACGATCACCCACGTCAACCCGACCCTGGATGTCTATCTGGGCGTCGACTCCGGCGTGAACACATCGCTGGGTGACGGCGACAATAACGGCGGCGCCGCGTTCCAGGGGGGCTTCGGCCTCAATGGGCTTGCCGACGGCAAGCTGACGGTTCTGGCGCTCACCCATCTCGGGCCGGAAGACGTCGGCGAGACCAAGCACTGGCGCTTCCTGAACGATATCGTCGCGACCTATAAGGCAACCGACAAACTGACCTTTGTGAGTGAGTTCAACTACATCCACGAAGAATGCTGCGGCGGCGCCGACGGGTACGGCTTTGCCCAATACGTGTCGTATGCGCTGAACGACGAATGGACGATCAACGGCCGCGCCGAAATCTGGAGCGACGAGGACAACTTCTTCGTGGCCGCCTTCCCGGGCAATCGGACCTTCGTGCAGTTCGAACGCGGCTTCCCGCTCGACCAGCCGATCCGGTTCGCGCCGGCCGCGACGGATTACAGCGAATTCACGATCGGTGCGACGTATAAGCCGGTGATCGGCGGCACGCAGTTGTTTATGCTACGCCCCGAAATCCGGTTCGACGACGCGCTCAACGGGGTCAAGGCTTACAACGGGTCCACGAACCAGTTTACGTTCGGGCTCGACTTGGTCGTAAAAATCTGAACGCTTGACGGACCACAGGAGGAACACATGAAAAAGATCGAAGCGATTATCAAGCCGTTCAAGCTTGAGGATGTGAAGGAGGCCCTGAACAAGGTGGGCGTGCAGGGCCTGACCGTGACCGAGGCCAAGGGCTATGGCCGGCAGAAGGGCCATACCGAGCTCTACCGGGGCGCGGAATATGTCGTCGATTTCCTGCCGAAGGTGAAGGTCGAAGTCGTCGTCGAGGACTCGCTTCTCGACCGCGCGGTCGACGCTATCCAGCATGCCGCACATAGCGGTAAGATCGGCGATGGAAAGATTTTTGTGTCCTCCGTGGAGGAAGTGATACGTATCCGCACCGGCGAGAAGGGGGCGGACGCCGTCTAACCAGCGTCCGCGCCTTTCAGCCTTTCTTTCCAGGACAAACTCATGGTTGAACCGGGCCCCAAATCCGGTTCAACCTTTCTTCATATGGGGGAACCTTAAATGGCTGATGCATCGAACGTTTTTGCGCTGATCAAGGAAAACGACGTCAAATACGTCGATCTGCGCTTCACCGACCCGCGCGGAAAGATGCAGCACGTTTCGCAGCATGTCTCGACGATCGACGACGATGTTTTCGAGCACGGGCTGCAGTTCGACGGCTCCTCGATCGCGGGCTGGAAGGCGATCAACGAATCCGACATGACGCTGATCCCGGACCCGTCGACCGCGGTAATGGACCCGTTCGCCGCTCAGCCGACGCTGAACATCATCTGCGACATCTATGAGCCGTCGTCGGGCCAGCCCTATAACCGCGACCCGCGCTCGATCGCCAAGGCCGCCGAGGCCTATGCGCTGTCCGCCGGCATCGCCGATACCATCTATTTCGGTCCCGAGGCCGAGTTCTTCGTGTTCGACGACGTGCGTTTCGAATCCGGCATGTACGGCCAGACCTACGCGGTGGATTCGACCGAGCTGCCCAGCAATGCCAACAAGCCCTATGCCGAGGGCAATCTCGGTCACCGGCCGGGCGTGAAGGGCGGCTATTTCCCGGTCGCCCCGGTCGACAGTGCCCAGGATCTGCGCTCGGAAATGGTCAGCGTGCTCGACGACATGAATGTCCCGGTCGAGAAGCACCACCACGAGGTGGCTTCGGCTCAGCATGAGCTCGGCATCAAGTTCGACACGATGGTGAAGTGCGCGGACTCGATGCAGTGGTACAAGTATGTCGTCCACAACGTCGCCCATGCCTACGGCAAGACCGCGACCTTCATGCCGAAGCCGGTCTTCGGCGATAACGGCTCGGGCATGCATTGCCACCAGTCGCTGTGGAAAGACGGCAAGCCGCTGTTCGCCGGCAACCTGTATGCCGATCTCAGCGAGATGTGCCTGTTCTATATCGGCGGCATCATCAAGCATGCGAAGGCGCTGAACGCGTTCACCAACCCGACGACCAACAGCTATAAGCGCCTGGTCCCGGGCTATGAGGCGCCGGTGCTGCTGGCCTATTCGGCCCGCAACCGCTCGGCTTCCTGCCGCATCCCCTACGTGAACAGCCCGAAGGGCAAGCGCGTCGAGGTTCGCTTCCCGGATCCGGCGGCGAACCCCTATCTGGCGTTCGCGGCGATGCTGATGGCCGGCCTCGACGGCATCCAGAACAAGATCCATCCGGGCGAGGCGATGGACAAGAACCTGTACGACCTGCCGCCGGAAGAGCTGGCCGCGGTTCCGACCGTGTGCGGCTCGCTGCGTGAGGCGCTGACGTCGCTGAAGGCCGACCATGAATTCCTGCTGAAGGGCGACGTCTTCGGTAAGGACATGATCGAGTCCTACATCGACCTGCGCATGGAAGAGGTGATGGCCTTCGAGACCACGCCGCATCCGATCGAGTTCAAGATGTATTATTCCGTCTGATCGACGGCGTTCCTCAAGGACCCCTGGGATGCTTCGCGCATCCCAGGGGTTTTTTATTGCCCCGGATTAGCGACGCCCCGGCCTAGCGGCGATACAGGCGCAGCTCGCCGTCGCCGGCGTTCGGGCTGGTGGCCAGCGACACCTCGACATGGTCGGCGGGCACGCCGGCATCGCCCAACACCTTGACGGCTGAGGTCGCCGCCTGGCGCGCCTTGGTCGTGTTGCGATCCAGCGTGGCGGCGTCGGTGGCCGGTGGGGAGAGCACCAGCAGGACAAAGCGCGTGCCGTCCGGCGCGGCTTCCCGCTTTACCGCGGCGTCCAGCATCGCCAGCGCGGTCGTATCGACTGTCAGCGGCACCGCCACCAGCGCGTGATGCGGCCCGGAATCGGCCGCCACCGAAGTATCGTCTCCGATATCGTCCGTGTCCGGGGTCGCCAGGGTCGGCGGCAGGATCGTCCGCCCGGCATAGCCCGGCACCAGATCGTTGTCCGAGACGAAGGCGGCGGTCGGCGGCGGCGAGGGCGGCGGGGCCTGCGGCTTGGCGCGGTCGGCCGCCTCCCTCGATTTGCCGACGAACGGCTCCAGCGCCGAATCGCAGCCGGCCAGCGCGAGGCCGGTGGCCGCGATCAGCACGGCGCTACGCAGAGCAGAAGGACGCATGATCTTCTCGGCTTTCAGCATGAAGGGGGTTTTCAGCATCAAGGTTTGGGCGATCTTAGACATTATTCGGCGCTTCGCCATGGCAGAGCGGCGCGCGGCGGTCAATCTTTGCCGATTTTCACCGCCGCTCTCTTGCGTTCGCCGCGCGCTTTGATTAGGTTCCGGCCCTTCCCCGACCGGAGCCCTCCGGACGGCCTGAGTTGCGCCCGTAGCTCAATTGGATAGAGCATCTGACTACGAATCAGAAGGCTGGAGGTTCGAGTCCTTCCGGGCGCGCCAATTCCCTCAATGCGTTAGCACCAGGG
>Ga0268266_10000759_pt1 | contig 43146 bp, 37 predicted proteins | sample KBSS13metaG_FD_190356 | JGI IMG/M metagenome (GOLD analysis project Ga0268266, IMG submission 190356) | Switchgrass rhizosphere microbial communities from Kellogg Biological Station, Michigan, USA - KBS S1-3 metaG (SPAdes) (version 2) | ecosystem: Host-associated > Plants > Roots > Rhizosphere...
ATGACCAAGTGCCTTGAGAAGAAGCGCGCCTGACCGCGCCAACATCGGTCACAATTCTGTCGGGCATTTTGTAAAGGGCAGCGATTCGACACTTTCTATTGACTAAACTCCCGAACATCCATTGTTCGGGAGTTTCTTCATGTACTCACTTTTGTTGCCGTTTACGGTCGTCATGACCGCTTTGGCCGCTCCACGAGATATCACACCCATCACTCAGCAGGAGCTGGTGCAACACACGCAGCAGCTCTCCGACGCAGTTGCTGTTGGCGATAAGGCCCCGTGGCTGCTGTACTACGCTGACGACGCTCTGTACTTCGATGAGAAGGGCCGTGCGATGGACAAGAAAGCCCTTCTCGCAGATCTAACTCCCCTGCCCCAGGGCTACTCAGGGACCATCCACGTGGTTAAACCCCAGAGCCGCTTGCTGGGAGATACGGCCATCCTTGCCTACGATCTCGACGAGACAGAGACCATCTTCGGACAGAAGCTGCACGCTCGCTATCACGGCACCGACACATGGATGTATCGCAACGGCAAATGGCAGATCGTGGCGACGCAGATGCTGCGCTACTACGAAGACCCCGCAGCCGGGACCATCACGACTTCGCTTCTGAATGACTACACCGGCACCTACCAGCTTGCGTCGGGAGTCACCCTAAAGATCACACGCGAGGGTGACAAGCTCTACACGCAACGAGGCGATCATCCGCGCGATCTTCTTATCCCCGAGGTGGCAGACCTCTTCTTCCGTGCCGGAGTTGAGGGACGACGGCTCTTCCACCGCGATGCCGCAGGAAAGGTCGACTCCCTCATCGATCGCCGCAACAATGAGGATCTTGTGTGGAAAAAACTTTAGCGAATCGCGAGCTTCCGATGCAGAAAGCGCATGGCTGATAAGGTGATCGCCGCTATACAGAACGCGATGATCGTTCCCCTGAGCCAAGACGCCGTCTGAACGCTCAGGCCGATGCCGGTCAAGAGAGCGATATAGACAGCAACACACATTGGGCACTTCGGAAGCAGCAGCAGAATCAAAGCCGGTGTGGCCCACTCTGCAGTAGTTATCGTTCGCCTGCCGCTTTCGGATGCGAGGCAGCTGCCGCGCCTGTCTTCGGCGCAGCAGCCCATGGCATTCATCAGTTTCCTCCGCAGCAGGAGTGCGCCGCGGGCTTTTCGTACTTGTCGTGATGTCTGACCCAGTCGGTGAGGTCATGGCAGGGACCGGTCTCGTTGCGGCCCTTGGGCGTTAGATCCAGATAGGTGCACGCGATCAGCTGTGCATCGCCTCCACGGCCGTAGGAAGAATAGGTATGGAAGATCTCGCCGTTCTCATCCTTGTAAAAGACGCTGGTTCCCGGCAGCTCCTCGCTGGAGAACGGCACTGTCTGGTAGTTGTATTCGACCTGTCCGTTCACTCCGTCCTTCGGAAACGAGACCTGATAGTCGAAGTTAAAGTCGCTGCCATGCGACGAGACCCATTTGAACTTCCACCCCATGCGGTCTTTGAAAGGCGCAATCTCCGCATAAGGAGCTCGCGAGATCGCCATCAGAGTTACATCGTGATTCCTTAGGTGGACCTCGGCGCCATCGATGCCATCCGCCAGGAAGGAGCAGAACGGGCAGCCCTCCTTCCATCCCGGCCCGAACATGAAGTGGTAGACGATCAGCTGGCTGTTTCCGCAGAACAGATCGGCCAGGCTCTCCCTTCCGTTCGGCCCTTCGAAGGCATAGTTTTTCTCCACCTTTTCCCAGGGCAGCTCGCGCCTTAGCCGGCTTACCTCCTCATTCTGGCGTGTCAGCTCTTTTTCCTTTTGCAGCAGCTGCTTTCTCGCTTCCAGCCACTTCGCAGGGGATACCACTTCGTGACTCACGATCGCGGTGCTCATGTATCTGCTCCTTATGTGTGTTTTCACGCTGTTATTTCACTGGAATCCAAAGCTCTACTTCGCCGCTCAGCGTCTGAGGATCAAATCTTTCGTCATAGAGCTCAATCAGCCCAGGGATGTTCTTGTCGCGACGTAGCTCATAGCCGCTGGTGGCCAGCCCTTCATAGATTCCACCCATAGTCTTCGGGATCTCAGAGACGTGACCGTGGTGGAGGAAGACGGCGAAGGTCGCTGCCGGAATGTCTTCTCTGACGAGACCGGAAGGAAGAGCTCCTTCTTTGCTCACCTCGACGGCAGACATGCAATCCAAGCCGCCCTCATCGAGATTCCAGCAGATTCCGTAGGCGGTGCTTCCGACCTGACCGGGGACCTTACCGATATGGGTCGAGAATTGATTCCACTGCTCTCCGATCTGTGGATCGCCTCCGAACGCAAAGCGTCCCTTGAGGCCGGCAGCGGTCATGCCCTTGAATCTTTCCAGACGAACCGGCTTCAACGGAGAGTGACCGGCAGCGTGAGAGCTGCGTCCTTCAATGCGGAAGCGATCGTTTGAGCGCAGGGCACGTTCATGAATCTTCGTGATGACGTTGCTCCATCCTTTATCTGCACCTTCCGTGAGATCGACCATGCTCCAGCCCATGGCGCGATGAACGAACTTCAGGCGGGTGATTCCGTTCTCCTCACTGAGACGGTACTGAACGTTGGAAGCGGCGGGGTAGGACATGAACAAAGGCCCGCATATCTCCAGAAGAAAAGGTGGTTTGATCGCCTGCACGTTGCCCCACCAATGCCCGGCGTTGTTGCCGAGATCGCGGAACCAGCGTCCTCCCGGCCATGGTTCCAGCTTCATAGGCAGTGGAGTTTTATCCGGGTTCTCGTTGAAGGGCCCCATCTGTTCGAGAATGCTCTCGAAGACGATGTCGATCGGGGCCGCAATCTCTTCTTCTTTCACAATCTCAAAGGTCTGAATCGCCTGCTGCTGTTCCATAATCGGCATCGTTTCTCCTCCTGTTTCGAATCGAGTTCATGGATTGAAAGACAAGGGATCACCTCGTCTCGATGGAAATCTCAGGCCCAGCCTTCACTCCAGATCTGTCTCGGATGCGTCTGCCCGTGCGCGCCCGATCCTCTCTGCGGCCTTCTGCTCGGCCCGTTCCTTGATTCGCGAGATCTGGTGGGTCCAGTACTTCTCGAAGGTCTTTACCCAGTCGTGCACCGGCTTCAGCTCGGATGCGTTCAGACGGTACATGCGGTGCTGTCCACGCTTCACCATAGTGACGACTCCCACCTTGCGTAGAACTCCAAGGTGTTTGGAGACCGCTGGCTGTGGCAGACGGACTAATGCCACCACGTCGCCGACAGCGCGCTCGCGGCCATCTACGAGGACACCGATAATCTCGCGCCGTCGGGGCTCGGCGATTGCGTTGAAGACATCGGTGGTGGTCGCGGCTCGTGGCATGGTGAGGACTTTATATTCCTATATAGGAATATGTCAAACTGGACTCCTGGTGCCCATGAAAGATTCAACTCTTTTCGCTCCGGGAGGAAGCCACCGAGAGGTGATTTTCACCGCGCGGGTAGAACGATTCGAGGTCCCCTAACCCGCAGAAAATTGGTCGGTAAACCATGTCTTCTCAGCCATTACAAAAGTCTTACATCCGCTTCTCCCACATCCTGTTAGCTTCAGAAACAGGAAGTTCTAACAAGGAAGAAACAGACCTATGAGCCCCTCACTGATCCCCACTGAAGAAATCGTCCAGACTCCTGTTGTCGATACGGTCCAGTCTGTTCCCGCCGCTGCCCCTCACGTCGCCCGCAAGGTTCGTGAAGACCTTCGCATGGGTCGTGAGTATCAGGAAGGACGCATCAACTGGATTACCGCCATCGCGATGGGACTCTTTCACGTCGGAGCCATCGCGGCGCTGTTCTTCTTCTCGTGGACGAATCTTGCCGTTGCTGCCGTCATGTACTTCTTCGCGATCAACGTGGGAATCGGCATGGCGTACCACCGTCTGCTGACCCATCGCGGCTACAAGACACCGAAGTGGGTTGAGTATTTTCTGACGACCTGCGGCACCATGGCTCTTGAAGGCGGACCGATCTTCTGGGTAGCCACGCACCGCGTCCATCATCAGAACTCGGATCATGAGGGCGATCCTCACACGCCTCATGAAGGAACCTGGTGGGCTCATGCCGGCTGGATCATCTCAGGTCGCGCGCTTCATTCGGAGACAGCTTTGCTCGGCCGCTATGCTCCTGATCTCACCCGTGATCCGGTCCACGTCTGGCTCTCGAAGTACCACTGGCTGCCCCTTACCATCGCCGGCTTCCTTCAGCTCGCCCTGGGTGCTGCGGTCGCCGCTCCTGGACATCGTCTGGTCGGCGCTATCAGCATGGTGCTCTGGGGAACCTTCCTCCGCGTTACGCTCGGCCTGCACGCTACCTGGCTGGTGAACTCGGCCACCCACCTGTGGGGGAAGCGCCGTTTTGAGACGCGCGACGACTCCCGCAACAACTGGTGGGTTGCCATTCTTACCGGCGGTGAGGGATGGCACAACAATCACCACGCCCATCCGGTGAGCGCTCGCCATGGACTCGCATGGTACGAATTCGATGTGAACTACTACGGAATCTGGCTTCTGGAAAAGATGGGACTCGCGAAAAAGGTCCAGATCGCCAAGTTCGATCCGGCTGACCCTAAACCTGCTGGAATGTAATCCCCTCTTCCATCTCTTTCAGGAAACGGCACAGATTTCGGTCTGTGCCGTTTTTGCATTGTGTTCGAAACAAGATCTTCACAGTAAAGCCTCTGCTGTGTGATACATACTTATTTCGAAGAACTTGCATCCCATTCCACAGAGAGGAAATGCGGAGTTTCTCATTCCGCAGACTTCTCTTGGGTCCTATGGTTCTGTGGCACACAAATTTCGAATGAAGAGGCTTACATGACTTCTAAGGTTCCATTTTGGTCACTCGTCTTTCTTGCCGTTCTCAGCTGCGCATCTCTGATCAAGCCACCCGCTGCGCATGCGCAGGGTCAGACCATCTATTGCGCCTCCGATGACGGCAAAAGGAACTACTGTAGCGCCAATACTCGTGGTGGCGTTCAGATGACCCGGCAGCGCAGCGGCTCAGCCTGCACCCAGGGAAGTACCTGGGGATGGGATAACCGCGGCATCTGGGTCGATCGTGGCTGTCGCGCCGAGTTTGTGGTCGGCAATGGTGGCAATGGCGGGAACTGGGGCGGTGGCAATGGCGGAAACTGGGGCGGAAATAATGGCTCCGGCCAGACCATCTACTGCGCCTCCGATGACGGCAAACGCAACTACTGCAGTGCCAACACCCGCGGTGGAGTCAGGCTAACTCAGCAGCGCAGCGGCTCAGCTTGTACTCAGGGAAGCACCTGGGGTTGGGATAACCGCGGCATCTGGGTGGACCGTGGCTGCCGCGCCAACTTCGTCACCGGCAGCGGCGGCGGCGGTGGAGGCTGGAACGGTGGTGGAAACAACGGCGGTAACGTAGGCCAGACCTTTACCTGCTCCTCCAATAATGGAGGCAGAAACTATTGCAACCTTCCGCAGGGGGTCAACCCCAACAACGTCAGCATGTCCCGTCAGCTCAGCGGCTCCCCCTGCACCCCGGGACAGACCTGGGGTGTCGATCGACGAGGCGTGTGGGTCGATCGCGGCTGCCGTGCAGAGTTCCGCTCGAATTTCTAACAATCCTCTCAGCCCAAAGCCCACAGAGACGCTACGCTCTGTGGGCTTTTGTTTTACTCCACATTGTCCGCAACCTCACGAGCCGCGGGATCGATCTTGTCGCCGGAGACGTTAACTCTTAGCTGAATAAAGGCGTACGAGACAGTAAAATCGTTAGCTCGTGCACAAACCCATTGTTCGATTGCTAATTTTCTTTCTCGCCTTGGCGAGCAGTCCTGTGATTGCCTCAGACCAACTCTCCTTCAACCTCGTTCAACAGGCAACAATCCGGGAGCGTCTATCTCTTTACAAGGGCAACGACGCCAAACGCGAAGCAACCCTCAAACAACTGTTTATCGATGCGGGTTGCAGCTCGTCCTCATTGGTAGAACAAGCTATCCCTCAAAAAAAGCAGCCCAATCTTCTATGCATACTTCCCGGAACGACAGAACAAACGATTGTGGTCGGGGCTCATTTCGATCATGTCGATCGTGGAGACGGCATCGTCGATAACTGGAGTGGTGCCTCACTTCTTCCAAGCTTTTTTCAGGGTCTTGCCTTACAGCGACAACTACGACACACTTTCATCTTTGCCGGGTTCAGCGGTGAAGAAGGTGGCCTTTACGGCTCGCAGTTTTTTATAAAGCATCTGGAAAAATCTCAACGGTCCAGAATCGAAGCCATGATCAACCTGGATACGCTGGGCCTAGGACCTACTAAAATCTGGATCGGGCAATCGGATCCACGTCTATCCAATTTGTTGAACAGTGTCGCAGTCACCATGAAGCTACCGGTAGGGGGGATGGAACTTAATGGTGCTGGATACTCCGACGAAGAATCCTTCATTCATGAAAAAATTTGTACTCTTATGGTTCATTCCCTCACATCTTCTACCGTATCTATCCTGCATCAGCCGGCCGATAATCCTTCGGCGATCCAATTCGCCGATTACTTCGACACTTACCACCTCCTAGCGGCTTATCTCGCCGTGCTCGATTCCTGGGACGTGCCGGAAGGACACGTCTGTACAACAAAACCAGTCGATAAATAGAAGGATGGGTGCTGCCGCTCCTTCCAAGGCGCCATTGAATAGGATGGCGAACCATTCAGAAATTGATCGTTATACTTTGAGTCAACGGAATTTCCCGGGCAGGCCATGAACATCACACGACGCCGCGGAACGATTGCATTCTTTATCACCCTCGGTGTCCTTCTTGTCGGCCTTGCCGTCACCCTGCAGATCGGATGGGTCGTTCTCAATGAGCGCACCGTTGCGCTCGCCGTCCTGGGGATCATCCTCTTCGCCCTGCTTATCGCCGGTGTCGTTCTCAATACGGTCTTTCTGGTGCGCGAGATACGCCGCAACGAACGTCAGGATTCCTTCTTGAACGCGGTCACCCACGAGCTCAAGACGCCGATTGCCAGCATCCGACTCTACCTCGAAACGCTTCAGCGCCACCCTGTAGAGGAAGCTCAGCGCCAGCAGTTCTACGCCACCATGCTTGCCGATTCCGACCGCCTGCTTGCCACTGTCGAGCAGGTCCTCAAAGCGGGCCAGCTCGGGCAGCGCCATCGCCTGCAAAGCCGAACCCTTATCGATCTCCAGCCGCTCGTCACCGAGTGCATCAAGATCACTCTGCAGCGCCACCATCTTGCTCCAGATGCGATCGTCCTCGAACCCGTCTCGGGAGGCATTCGCCTTCGCGTCATGGGAATTGCCGAAGACCTGCGCACCGCCATTCTCAATCTGCTTGATAACGCCGTCAAATACTCCCCTGAGGGAGTCCACGTGCGTTGTTCCCTCTCCATCACGCACTACACCTGGGCAACGTTGCGCATCGCCGACACCGGCCTGGGGCTGCCGCCCAACCAGCACAAGCGCATCTTTCACCGCTTCTATCGCGTTCCCGGACGTACCATGCTCCGCATCAAGGGAACCGGCCTCGGCCTCTTTCTGGTTCGGAGTATCGCGCGCCAGCATGGCGGAGACGCCACCGCTTCCAGCCCAGGCCTGAACCGCGGAATGACTGTAACGCTGACTCTTCCTCTCGCCAACGCCGCAACCTCAAGCGAGACCACCACCTTCTCCGTCGAAAGCAAGCAGACTGAGGGAGCCGAGAGAATATGAGCGACCTCCGCACGAAAGAACAGGCTCCCCTCATCGCTGTTATCGAAGACGAGGAACATCTTGCCCAGGGGCTCCTCTTCAATCTTCAGGCTGAAGGTTATCGAACCCATCATGAAGCCGACGGCGATGCGGCGCTCGAATATCTTCTCGAAGACGACAACACGATTGCTGCCGTCGTGCTCGACTGCATGCTTCCCGGCACCGACGGCTTCGAGATCGTCCGTACACTCCGCGAGCGAAAGCGCTTCACTCCGGTCCTCATGCTCACAGCGCGCTCCCGCCCTGAGGACGTTCTCGAGGGCATCGAAGCCGGAGCCGATGACTATCTCTCCAAGCCCTTCGATCTCAACATTCTCCTGGTCCGGATAAAGTCGCTTCTTCGCAGAACCGCATGGCATCGCAATCACTCCACGTCGTCCGATGAAACTCCCGTCCGTGAACCCTCTGAATCCTCCGCGCCATCCCCGGAGTACGCCTTCAACCATCGCACCATCCGCTTCGATGAACTTGAGCTGATTGCACCGAATCGCACCACGCAGCTTACCATCATGGAGGCGGACCTTCTTCGCTACTTCACCGAGCGCGAAGGCCAGATTGTGTCTCGCAAAGAGATTCTCGAACAGGTCTGGCGTGTCCATGAAGACACCGACACCCGCGCCATCGACAACTTCATCGTCCGCCTGCGCCGATATATCGAAGACAACCCAGCCAATCCACAGCATCTGGTCACAGTGCGAGGCGTAGGGTATCGTTTTGTAGCGAATCCTTAAACAGAAGCACCGTCGATTTACACGATCTTGATCATCCAGCCGTAGTCTCTCTAGAACCGCAGCTTCTTAGATACAGCTCCGCAGAGGAATTGATGAGCGATTTCATGAACTCCGGAACCTCCGGCAGCCTCACCGCAAAACTGTGGCGTGGCGAGCGCATGTGCCTCCTCGGCATGGATGTCAAAGACCCTGAGCCTGACTTCGTCGGCTTCTCGATCGAAGTGAAAAGTCCCGGCAAGAAAACTTACTCTCCACTGCGCAACCGCATCGCCTTCTCCTACGACAAACCTGCGACCGACGCCGTCAATGGCTTTCGCAACTACGCGTCTCTTGAGGCTCCGTTTCAAAAATTCCGCTGGATGCACTTTCCTTACGATCCCAAGGACGGCACCTACCGATACCGCATCACCAAGCAGCACATGCCGTCTGACAACAAGCTCGTCGCGGGCGACAGCAAGGTCGTTGATATCCCCCTCTCTAAAGAGACCTACAGCAACTTTCTGGATATCGGATTCACACGCAGTTTTGCCTCATCGCAGGCCTACGTGGACAAGTTCCAAAACAACCCGCACGTCATTCCCTCGAACACAGCCTCCGGCCTCTCCTTCGACAAGACAAAATCACCCGCTGGAGTCTACGAGTGGCTCGGCTTCGAAGCCTACGACCTTCTCTTCTCTGCGCTTGACGAGGTCGTCAACGACAAGAGCCTTTCGCTCGATGTCTTCGCCTACGATCTCGATGAGCCGGATATCGTCGCCCGTTTCGCTGCTCTCGGATCGCGTCTTCGCATCATCATCGATAACTCCGCCAGCCACGCGAAGGCGACCAACGATGCCTCCCTTGCGGCGGAAAAGCTGATCGCCACTGCCGGAGCGGCAAATGTCCATCGCATGCACTTCGACACACTGCAACATAACAAGGTGCTGATCGTGAAGAAGAAGGGAAAACCCATCAAGGTTCTGTTCGGCTCAACCAACTTCAGCTTTCGCGGCATCTACATCCAGGCGAACAATACTCTGCTCTTCACGTCTGCGGACATCGCCGGGCTCTTCTCGCAATACTTCGATCTCGCGTTCGCCAACGCTCCCGGCTTCACCTCGAATGCCTTGTTCTCGTCGTGGCACGCTGTCACGGTACCGGGAAAACCGGACCCTCAGATCTGCTTCGCTCCGCACACCTCCGCAGATCTCTCCCTCGGCCCCATCGGCCAGGCCATCGATCAGGCCACCACATCCGTCTTCTTCGCGATAGCGTTTCTCTATCAAACAAAGTTAGGTGCAGTCCGCGATGCCGTCGATCGACTGATGAAGCGCGATCTCTTCAGCTACGGCATCTCCGACAAGACCTCTTCGCTCGAGATCACGAAGCCCGATGGCAGCGTCGCCCTGGTTCCTTTCGCCTATCTCGCCAAGAACGCTCCGCCTCCGTTTTCGGCGGAGTGGAGCGGAGGCTCCGGTATCAACGAGCACAACAAGTTCGTCGTCACCGACTTCAATCTCCCCAGCGCGCGCGTCTACACAGGCTCTTCCAACCTCTCGCCTTCGGGGGAGACCGGCAACGGAGATAATCTCGTCGTCATCCAGGACCAGAGAGTGGCGACCTCTTACGCCATCAACGCTCTGCGCATCTTCGATCACCTTCACTTCCGCGCACGCATGAAGCAGGCCTCGACGCTCGTCGCACACGATGCCCAACAGGCCCTCACGCTCCAGAAGCCAATCGCAATCAGCGGAGCGAAGCAAAGTTGGTTCGCAACCTCCTACCTCTCAGGCAATCAGGATCAGCGAGACCGCCTTCTCTTCGCTCATTAAAGATCAGGCTGTCGGATCCACAGTCCCTGTTCCACGGAAATACCATTCGAAGGCCATAGCTGAGGAACTCCGCATTGTGCTGTGACGCCACAAATGCCTCCACCGTTATTCGTCACAAACTCCCTCCCTCCTGTTGCAATCCCATATCAAACCCTTCATACTCCTATGGCAAGACAATAGGAGACATGGAATGGGCGACAAAACCGACGTTTGGCAGGGAACTTTAGCGTTGATGGTTCTCAAGACGCTGGAAAGCATGGGAGCTCTTCACGGTTACGGCATCGCTCGCCGCATCGAGCAGACCAGCGGCGACCTGCTCTCGCTGAACTATGGCACCCTCTACCCTGCACTTCTACGGCTGGAGCAGGAAGGAGCCATCAAGTCCGAATGGGGCCTCTCTGACAACAATCGACGTGCCAAGTTTTACTCCCTCACCCGCACCGGCCATCGCCTTCTGCATAAAGAGACGCAAAGCTGGGAGCAGACCACCGCCATTCTCTCCCGCTTTCTCACACCGTCGGAGGAATCATGAGACGCATTCGCGCATGGTTTCAGAAGTTGTTTGGGATTGTTCCCAGTCAGCAACAGGAGCAGGACTTTTCAGACGAGCTCGCCAGCCATCTTCAGTTGCACATCGACGATAATCTCCGCACAGGCATGTCGCCGGAACAAGCCCGTCGCGAAGCTCTGCATAAACTTGGTGGCATCGAACGTACCCGGCAGGCACATCGCGAAGGCCGCACCATCCCTTTCCTCGAAACTCTCCTGCAGGACATTCGTTACGCTCTTCGGCAGCTTCGCCGCAGCCCCGGCTTCACTGTGACAGCGATTCTTATGCTCGCGCTGGGCATTGGAGCCAGCGTTGCTATCTTTGCCTTCGTCGATGCAGCGCTTCTCAAGCCGTTGCCCTACGCCGATCCGACAAACCTCGCTGACGTCGCCGAACACGGCGCCGCCTTCCCTCGCTCCAATCTCTCCTACCTCGACTTTCGTGACTGGCAGCGGTTGAATAAAGTCTTCGCCTCCGTCGACGCATATAACGGAACGGGATATCTTCTGGCGACTCCCTCGGGAGTCGAACCCGTACTTGCTGTACGTGTGACGGACGGCTTCTTTCGTACTCTTGGTGTCCGCCCCATTCTCGGCCGAGATTTCTACTCCGGTGAAGACCAGCCTAATGCTCCGGCGACCACCATTCTTCCGTACTCCACCTGGCAGAATCGTTTCGGTGGACGTAAAGATATCATCGGCCAGACGGTGTCTCTGGACGGCAATCCAACCACAATCGTCGGTATCCTGCCGCAGGACTTTCAGTTCGCCCCCCGCGGCAATGCGGAGTTCTGGACTACGACCCGACAGCTCACCAGCTGCGAGCAACGCAGGAGCTGCCACAACCTCTTCGCCATCGGCCGTCTTAATGAAGGCGTTAGCATCGGGAAAGCTCAGACCGAGATGGCCGCAATCGCGAAACAGCTTGAGATCCAGTATCCCGGGTCGAATCGCGATCAGGGCGCTTCTATCACGTCGTTATCAGAATTGATCGTTGGAACCATCCGTCCGATCCTGCTCGTTCTGCTCGCAGGAGCCTGCCTTCTGCTCGTGATCGCATGTGTCAATATAGCCAGCCTTCTGCTGGTCCGTTCCGAAAGCCGGCGGCGTGAATTTGCTGTCCGCGGGGCTCTCGGAGCATCGCCTGCGCGGCTTATCCGTCAGTTCATCACAGAAGGACTTGTCCTTATCTCCGCCGGAACCGTCGCAGGTCTTGTCGTGGGGTCGTTTGCGATGTACCTGCTGCTTGGGCTCGTCTCGAAAGACATGCTCTCGAGCATGCCGTATCTCAACGGTCTTAGCCTCAATTCGCATGTGCTTTTGTTCGCCGCCGTCGTCTCGGCCTTGGCCGCAGCCATCTTTTCGCTTACCCCCGCACTGCGTCTTCCGATCTCCTCCATGCGCGAGGCTCTAAACGACGGCGACCGCGGCTCTGCCGGGACACTGTGGCGCAGGCTCGGAACGAACCTCGTCGTCCTCGAGCTCACCATCGCGGTTGTTCTGCTCGTAGGAGCGGGCCTTCTTGGAAAAAGCTTGTACCGGCTTCTGAATGTCGATCTTGCCTTTGAACCGTCCCACCTGGCTACGCTCTATGTCTCGATCCCCAGAAAGAGCTACCCCAAGGATGAGGATCTGATCGTTGTCACACGCAAAATCATCGCTCGCACCTCGATCCTGCCCAGCGTCGCCTCTGCTGCCGCCACCAGCGTCCTCCCTACCAATGGCAATGGAAACACCGACTGGATCCGTGTTGTCGGCCATCCCTTCCATGGGGAGCACAACGAGGTCAACGAGCGTGATATCAGCGTCGACTATTTCAAGACCCTGCAGGCACGCCTGTTGCGCGGACGCATCTTCACCGACCAGGAAGATCGCACGCAGCCACGCGTCGCCATCATCAACAAAGCCTTCGCCGATAAGTACTTTCCCGGAGAAGATCCAATCGGCAAAAAATATGGCGGCGGCGATCTGAAGCCTGACTCCATCAAAGAAGTTATCGGCATCGTCGATAACATTCGCGAGAGCTCCCTTGACGGAGACATCTGGCCGGCTGAATACAAGCCGTACAATCAGGACTCCGACTCCTTCTTCGCCCTCGTCGTAAGGACCTCCGGCGACGACAAGTCCCTGCTCCCTGCACTTGCCAACGCCGTCCGCCAGGTCGACCCCGGAATCGGAACGATGGACCCTCAGACCATGCAGCAGCGCATCGACGGTTCGCCTGCCGCCTACCTCCATCGCTCTGCGGCCTGGCTCGTTGGAGGCTTTGCTGCCCTCGCTCTTCTGCTTGGAGTCGTTGGGCTCTATGGCGTCATCGCCTACTCTGTCAGCCAGCGCACGCGCGAGATCGGCGTTCGCATGGCTCTCGGGGCGGCTCGCGGCTCCGTCTACCAGCTCATTCTCAGGGAAGCGGGCATTCTCACCATCGTTGGAATCGTGGCTGGTCTTCTCTGCTCCATCGTCTCGGCAGTCTTCCTGCGCAAGCTCCTCTTCGGAATCCGCTCGTGGGACATACAGACTCTGGTCGGAGTGGCAGTCCTCCTGGGTGCCGCCGCGTTGCTGGCCAGCTTTATTCCTGCCCGCCGCGCCGCCTCCATCAACCCCGTCGAAGCCCTGCGCGCTGAATAGACAAGGGCCGATCTACACACGCGGAAGGAGGGGAGGGATATCGCGTAAACTCAACATAGAACAAGAAGCATGCGCATCTTCACCCGCTACATCCTCCGCGAAGTAACCTCCCACGCCCTGCTCGGCGGAGCTCTCTTTACCTTCGTGCTCTTCATGCGCGAGCTCGGTCACATTCTCGAGCTGGTCGTTCGCGACTCCGCCTCGCTCACCGATGTCCTGCGCATCTTCGCCTACCTTCTGCCGAACTTCCTCATCGTGACGATTCCGATGGCGGTTCTCGTCGGCATTCTCCTCGGCCTGTCGCGCCTTGCCGCCGACTCCGAGATCACTGCCATGCGCGCCTCGGGCATGGGCGTACTTACCTTCGTCCGCATCGTCTCCATCGTCTCAGTGATCGCCGTGGCGCTGGGCCTGTTCAACTCGCTCTATCTCGCGCCGCGATCCGCGGCTGCGACCCTGCGGCTCCAAAATACGCTGAAGTCCTCGCAGGTAGCCTTTGAAGTACAACCGCGCGTCTTCTATGAGGACTTCCACAACTACGTTCTCTACATCCAGAACGTGACGCCGGCTGCAGGCGCCGCTCTTTGGCATCATGTCTTCCTCGCCGATCTCACCCAGCCGGCGAACCCGAACATCACCACCGCCGATCAGGCCGTCGTCGTCTCCAACGATCCGCAAAGCATCCGCCTGCACCTGCTCAACGGCGGCCAGCACGAGACCTCGCAGACCGATCCGAATCAGTACAACATCTCCACCTTCGCCTCCACCGATCTGCCCATTCAGACCGGCACGCAGGACGAGCCTCGCCTCGGACGCTCCGACACTCCAATCCTCGCGCTCTCTCTCCCCGAGCTCTGGCGACTAGGGAACATGCCGGACAACGCCGTACCTGGCAAGCTCGCGCGCATCTATCGCATCGAGCTCAACCGGCGCTTCTCCTATCCCTTCGCCTGCCTCGTCCTCATGCTCATCGGCGTTCCTTTGGGCATCGCCTCCAAACGCGGAGGAAAGTCCACCGGCTTCGTCCTCACCATCGTCCTCGTCTTCGTGTATTACACGCTCTCGCAGGTCGGCATCGCCTTCGCGAAAAACGGAAAGCTTTCCCCCTTCCTCGGAGTCTGGGGAGCAAACCTGATCTTCGCCGCTGCCGGTGTAGTGCTGCTTTATCAGATGTCTCGTGGAGGCATCGCTCTCGGGATCGTCTCTTCGCTGGGCGTTGGGCTCAATAAGCTCCTTTCGCGCTTTCCTCGTGGACGAGAGCTGGCTTCGTCGAGCCGCGGGATCAGCATCTCAGCAACGCTGCGCCGCTTTCGCAATACCTTCCGCATCCAATTCCCTCTGCTGCTGGACGATTACGTCATGCGCGAATACATGACCAACTTCGCCATGATCGTCCTCTCCTTCTCCGCGCTGTTCCTGATCTTCACTTCCTTCGAGCTGGTGGGAGACATCATCCGCAATCGCACACCGCTGGTCACAGTCGGCGACTATCTGATCAATCTGATTCCCTTCATCCTCTATAACGTCACTCCACTCTGCGCCCTCGTCGCCGTCCTGGTCACCTTCGGCGCGTTGAACCGTTCCTCGGAACTTACGGCGATGAAGGCGACCGGGATCAGCCTCTATCGCATCATCACTCCCGTTCTCTTCACCACGCTGCTTATTGCGGGGTGCCTCTTCGCGTTCGATGAGCTCTATCTCCCCACCGCCAACCGCCGGCAGGAGGCCCTGCGCTCCATCATCAAAGACAAGCCCGCACAGACCTTCCTTCGTCCCGACCGCAAATGGATCTCCGGTCAGGCCGGCCCCTCCGGTTCTCCCACACGAATCTTCTACTACCAGTTCTTCGATGCCAGCAGAAATGTCTTCGCCAACCTGACTGTCTTCGAATTCGATGCGAACACCTTTGCGCTCAAACGCCGCATCTTCGCATCTTCGGCACACTGGAACGAACGCGTGGGTCAGTGGGTCTTTGAGAACGGCTGGCAGCGCACCTTCGAAGGCGACACCATCGCGTCCTACCAACCCTTCACGGTTACGGCGTTTTCTGAGATCCACGAAATGCCTTCCTACTTCGTCAAAGAGGACCGCCCTGCGCAGGAGATGAACTACAACGAGCTGTCTCGTTACATCTCCGATCTCAATCAATCCGGCTTCGACACCAAACGCCTGAGCGTGCAGCTCAATCGCAAGCTCTCCTATCCGCTCATCACGCTCGTGATGGCGGTCCTTGCAATCCCCTTCGCATTGTCGATGGGTAAGCGCGGCTCTCTCGCAGGAATCGCAACTGCCATCGGCCTTGCCATCGCTTATTGGGTCGTCGATGCCCTCTTTCAAGCCATGGGGAACGTCAACACCCTCCCTGCCGTCCTCGCCGCGTGGACCCCGGACCTTCTCTTTGGGATCGCAGGAACTTATCTTCTTCTGCGGACCTCTACCTAGCTTCAGCGTTAGCGCTGTCGTCCTCTATTTACGAGTAACTTTCAGCGGAATCGGACCTCGTGCTTTCTTTCATGTTGACAGCGCTTCTCTACATCGGGCTAAATGGCTGTCGGCTATTTAGTCCGATCTAACAACATAAGCTAAAAGAACGAAGACATACGTTTGTCTCAATAGTTTTCATGCATGCTCCCTTAGGTCGAGGGCAGTCGTATGCCCCACGTGTGTCTGCTTCAACGATCACCCAAAATGCGTACCAAAACGGGAGCAACTTTATGAGAGTCCAGTGCAGAAATGCCTATGCCACATTCCTCGTCCTCGCAGCTATCCTCTTTGGATTCACGTCCTCTTCACAAGGCCAGGCCTTCCAGCATCCCGGTGTTCTTGTAAGCCGGGCACAGCTCGATTACATCAAGACCATGGTCGCGGCCCACTCCGAGCCCTTCTACTCTGCGTTCCTCAAGGCGCAGAACAGCAACATCGGATCGCTCACGTATCAGATTCAAGGACCTCCCGCCGACGGCATCATCAACTGCGGCCCGACCTCGAACCCGAACATCGGTTGCTCCGCCGCGGATAACGACTCCAGCGCCGCTTACCTCCAGGCCCTGCTGTGGTACATCACCGGCAACCAGCAATACGCCAGCAACGCCATCGCCATCCTCAACAAATACGGCTATAACCTCAAGGGCTACACCAACTCCAACGAGCCTCTGCAGGCCGCATGGGACAGCGAAAAATTTCCTCGCGCCGCCGAGATCATTCGCTACTCCAACGCAGGCTGGGCCGACACGGACATCCAGCAGTTCAAGACCATGCTGAACACCATCATTCTGCCTCGCATCATCAACGGCTCCTCCTCAAACGGCAACTGGGAGATCAGCATGATCGAAGGCATGATCAACATCGGCGTCTTCAACGACGACCGTGCCACCTTCGACAAGGGCGTCCTCTATTGGAAGCAGCGCATTCCAGCCTATTTCTACTACCACACCGACGGCGGTCAGCCGGTTCCAGCGCCGCGCGGCACAGCCAACTGGTATGGACAGACCGTCTACGACTCGCGCGTCGATGGCGTCTCGCAGGAGACCTGCCGCGACTTCGGCCATGCGCAGTACGGCATCTCAGGTGCTCTCGACGCTGCCGAGACCGCATACATTCAAGGCACCGACCTGTACAACGACACCACCAGCAACGCACGAAATCGTCTTACGTCGGCACTCGAATTCAACGCGAAGTATCTGCTCGCCAACAGCAACACCGTGCCATCGTATGTCTGCAACGGCACTGTCACCCTGCAGGTCTATCCCACCGATGAGATCGGTTATAACGAATACCACAACCGCCTTGGCCTCGACCTTCCGCTGACCATCGAGTACCTCAACGACGTTATCCGCCAGCTTCCGAATCCCACCGAATACCACATCATGGTGTACGAAAGCCTCTCTCATGGAGGCGACGCGTCGTCCCTGCAACCCTTCCTAATGCGCTCGCCATCGGCATCAGCATCTCTGCGCGCAGGAGCCGGCACCAGCTTTACCATCAACGTGATTCCCGGCACCGACCCCAGCCCTAGCGTCTCGTTCAGTGTGAGCGGACTCCCCTCCGGAACCACTCCTTCGTTCAGCCCAACTACAGTTGCAGGAAGCGGCTCGACCACACTCACCGTCTCTTCCGCCGCCACGGCGACACCGGGCGTCTATCCCATCACCGTAACCGGTTCGACCGGAACCTCAACGTTCAACCTTCCACTCACTCTCACGGTCAATTCAGCTTCCGCCGATTTCTCCATCGTGGCATCGCCATCTTCCATCACAACCGTTGCAGGAGACGTCGCGAACTTCGGCATCACCTTCTCCACGCCGAACAACTATCTCGGCAACGTGTCACTCAGCATCGCCAGCGGTCTCCCTGCAGGAGCCAGCGTCAACTTCTCTTCGCCCACTATAAGCAGCGCGAATCGTGTCTCTACCCTCACCATTACGACTCTGGGTACGACTCCGACTGGAGCCTATCCCATCACGATCTCCGCTACCGATGGTTCCACCACGCGCTCAGCCACGGCTCTGCTGATCATCACTTCGCTCAGCAGCTCCTGCATCCAGCAGCTTGGTAACAACTGGGTCAACGGCACCATACCTCCCCAGACAGGGACCTTCACCGCCGAATGGGATGCCACTCCCTCAACCGCACTCAATAACTCCAACGTCGGCCTCTCGCTTGGACCACAGGCGGCCTTTACCGGCCTGGCGCTCGCAGGCCGCTTCAACCCCACCGGACAGATCGATGCGCGCAACGGCGGCGTCTTCGCCGCAGCCAGCACCATCAACTATGCTGCCGGAGTGAACTACCACTTCCGTGCGGTCGTCGATATTCCCTCGAACAAATACTCCATCTACGTCACACCGGCCGGTCAGGATGAGATCGTCGTCGGAACCAACTACTCGTTCCGCACCGAGCAGGCAGGCATCACCAGCATCGATCATTGGGATGCCATCTCTCAGGTGGGAACCATCGCGCTGTGCAACCTTGTCATCGATGCACCGCCTACGCAGGGATCGATCAAGCTGCTGACCACTGCAACCCTGTACTCAGTAGGCGACGGCAGTTATCAGGCTGTGGTGACCGTCAGCAATACAGGAACGGGTACAGCGCAGGATGTGGAGCTGACAGGCACAACGCTTGGCAATGCCACCGGCGCCGCCTCCCCTTCCTCGCTGGGCGATATCCAGCCCGGCGGCTCTGCCATCACCACCGTCCTGTTCCCCGCAACAGCAGGCTCACCCGGTACAGCTACAGTTGAGCGTTTCACCGGAACCTACAAAGGAGGAAGCTTCGGCGGAACTCTTCGCGCCACCCTGCCAACCGACTGAATCTGAACCCTGAAGATTCCGTGTAGCGGCAACCTTCGCTCGGTCGCTACACGGAATCGCAGTTCCCGGCATCCCAGCTTTAGCGCCTCTGGCCTACACTAGGAGCCAAGATGAAATTTAGATCCTCCGTCGCACTGGCAGCTCTCATCACCGCCACCGCAGCCGCCCAAACCACCACGGGAACCACACAGAAGCGCACCACCACCCGGCGTACCCCCGCTGCAGCCGCCAAACCGGCTGCCAGCACCACACCTGCCGCACCTGCGGCCAATCCCGCCGATACTCCTCCCAATGTTCCGAAGGTGGAGGGCACGGCCAAGCCCCTTTACGCCCTGCGTTATATCGACACGCAGATCGGTACAGGAGAGCTGGCAAAACAACAGCAGTACTATAGCGTCCGCTACACAGGCTGGCTCACGGACGGCACCAAGTTCGACTCCTCCGACGACCATCCTGGTGCCGCCCCCATTGTCTTTCCCTATGGTGCGCGCAGGGTCATCGCAGGCTGGGATACCGGCTTCGAAGGGATGCACGTCGGCGGCAAGCGACGGCTATTCGTTCCTTATCAACTTGCCTACGGCGAATCCGGACGGCCACCGGTGATTCCCGCCAAAGCCGATCTGATCTTTGACGTCGAGCTTGTGGCCCAGTCCGACACTCCGCCGCAGGAGAAGCCTGAGCCCGCGCCTCCCCAGCCCAGCGGAGCCAATCCGGCGCAGCCTGCTGAAAAGCCTGCCGATACACCGGAACCGGCGACCAGCAAACCGCCTTCGCCTCCCCCAGCCACTTCACCCTCAGGCGGAGAACCACCGCAGCAAAGACCGAACCAATAAAGCGATATCCCGGAGCGGGCGGGCGATTCTTAGAACCTTCCGCCTCGCTCCAGGTATCTAATTCCTGCGCGTTAAACTATTTCTGCATGATGACGGACCGTCTCAAACCACTCAATCCTTACCTCAAGCGCTACTGGAAGTCCCTTGCCTGGGGCGGAGTGGCCGTTGTCGTCTACAACGTGGTCAAGGTTCTGGTCCCCATCGTCATCGGGCACGCCATCGATGACATGCGTCACGGCATCACGCAGCAGAAGATTCTCTTCCACGGTCTGCGTCTGCTGCTGGTCGCAGCATGTTCGGCCGTCTTTCTTTACATCACCCGCCAGGTCATCATCGGGGCATCGCGCGAGATTGAGTTCGACCTGCGCAACGATCTTTTCGCCAATCTCGAACGGCAGTCGCCCAGCTACTATCACACGCATCGCACCGGCGACATCATGGCCCGCACCACCAACGATCTGAACGCCGTGCGCCAGCTGCTCGGCCCCGCGATCATGTACAGCGCCAATACGCTGGTCTTCACCTGCGCCGCGCTGCCCTTCATGTATCGCATCAGCCCCAAGCTGACCTTCTTCGCCTTCGTCCCCCTTCCCGCGGCCTCAGTCATCGTTCAGTACTTTGGGAACAGGATTCACCGCCGGTTCGAACGCATTCAGGCGATGTTCTCCGATATCTCCGCCAAGGCTCAGGAGAACTTCTCCGGCGCCCGCCTGATTCGCGCCTTCGCCCAGGAGGAAGCGGAGATCGCCTCCTTCGAAGAGGCCAACCGCGAATACATCAGCCGCAGCCTGCATCTGGTTCGCCTGATGGCCATGCTCTGGCCCACGCTTGAGTTTGTCCTCGGCCTCTCGCTGATGATCACGTTGCTCATCGGAGGCCACGAGGTCGTTCTCCATCGCATTACCGTTGGCGAGTTCACCAGCTTCAACGTCTACATGGTGCAGCTCATCTGGCCCATCATCGCTATCGGCTGGGTCGTCAACCTCTTCCAACGCGGAACCGCATCCGTGGTTCGCATCGACGAGCTGCTCAAGCATAAGCCCGCAATCGCCGACGATCCCGCGCTGCTTGCCTGTCGACCCAACCCGAACACCCCTTCTGCTCCCCTCTCCTCAGCGGCTGCTCAGCTTCCTCAGTGCTCCATCCACGGCGACATCGAATTCCGTAATCTCTCCTTCGCCTACTCCGGCGGCCCTACCGTCCTCCACAACATCAATCTGAATGTTCCCGCCGGATCTTCGCTGGCCATCGTCGGCCCTACCGGCTCAGGCAAATCCACCATGGTCTCGCTCATCGCTCGCCTGCAGGATGCCGAGCCCGGCATGGTGCTTATCGACGGCGCTCCTATCCGGTCGTTCCCACTCGCAGAGCTTCGCGCCAACATCGGCTTCGTTCCTCAGGAGACCTTCCTCTTCTCGGAGACCATCCGCCACAACATCTCCTTCGGAGCACCGCAGGCAACGGACTCGCAGATTGAACAGGCCGCTTCGATTGCCCATATTCGCAACGAGATCCTGGAGTTTCCCCGCGGCTTCGACACCATGGTGGGCGAACGCGGCGTAACTCTATCAGGCGGGCAGAAACAACGCTCCGCCATCGCTCGCGCCATCATTCGCGATCCTCGTGTGCTCATCCTCGACGACGCTCTCGCCTCGGTCGACACCTATACCGAAGAGCGCATCCTGCAGGGACTTGCGAACGTCATGCAGGGCCGCACCACCATCTTCATCTCTCACCGCATCTCGACAGCTCGCAACGCGGACCAGATCGCCGTTCTGGTCGACGGCCGCATCGCAGAGCTCGGCACGCACGACGAACTGCTCGCCCTCGATGGCTACTACACCAGCCTCTTCGAAAAACAACGCCTCGAGGAAGAGATCTCCGTCGCAACTTGATACCAGATCGCCTTGAGCAGTTTCTAGGCTAGGAGTTTCTTAACCTCTGCCTGCAATCGCTCGGTAACCGCGGCCTCGGACACGCTTTCATCGAAAGACACCGGCTCCCCTACGCACACCTCAAGCGCCCCCGAGCGAAACCAGCGGCGCCGACGTGTCTTCATCTCACCCAGGCCGCGCAGTGCCATGGGCAACACGGCAGCGGAAGATTGCTTCACCAGCAGCCCGATTCCTGGGCGAAAACTCGCCAGAGCACCGTCCGGGGAGCGTGTTCCCTCGGGAAACACAATGACATGAAAGCCCTGGTCCAATGCTCCGCCAACGTGATCAAAGCTGCGCTGCAAAGCCCGCGTGCGAAACATGGGAAATGCATTGAACAATATTGTGACAAGCAACCACGCCAGCGGTCCGAATAGATTGAGCCAGCGCGGTTGCATATTGCGGGCATGGCGAAGATCTTCAAGCAGCTCACCGGACATCACCACTGCGGTACGGCTACGCACGCTCCGCGGAAGCGCGAAGAGTAACAGCGGAACGTCGTAAGCAGTTACATGGTTGGCGACAATCAGCATTGGAGACTCTGTCAGCTTTATCTGCCTCTGCGAAGTCCGAAGAACACGCGGAGCAGCCAGCAACCAGACCAGTGGGCATACAACACACTCAACAAAGCACACGCGAAGCCAACGCAAGGGACGCCACCAGGGCCAGCGCGGATAGACATTCCCGGCAGTGCCCGGCGACGCGGATTTGGTCGCCATCGTATGCAGTGCTTCAAACTCTTGCGCCCCTGCCGTCAGATCGGAGGCGTTGCGGTCTTGTGCCCCCTTCTCCCTTAGATCCGGCTCGTAGATCTCCGTCGTTGCGGCCTTGCCGACACCGGCTATAAACGCACGCAATCCGCCGAGCGTCTCCACCTGTGCGTACTCTTCCTGGTCGAGCGTAGCTCCTAATCGCTCCTCGAGCGCATTCAGTAAGTGCACGCGGCTCAGACTATCCAGGTGCAGCTCCTCTGCCAGAAGCAGATCGCCGCTCGCGCCAGCATTCTCCCGCTCTTCTCGCGCTTCTTCTCCGGTAATGCGCGCAATCAGCTCCAGCAGCCAGTCTGCATTGCCAACAGAGATCACCTCGCCAGCGTTCGCTTCCCTCTCGGCGGCCCAGGCGGCCACCGCGGCTCGCTTCACCTTCCCGGTCGAGGTACGTGGAAGATCCGGCTCTGGCCAGACTGCCCAACGATGAATACGCTGCGATTCACCCAATCGCGAATTTGCCTGGTGCAGGATGACCGAGACTCTCTCGGGTGCTCCCCGCAGAGCCAGAACAGCGCATGGCTCGGGCCCCAGCGTCGTCGTCACCGGCACGACCACGCAGGCAGCTACCTCCGGCTCCTGTTCAAACGCCGCCTCCAGATCTTCGGGGTGGAGATTCACGCCCGCAGCGGTCACAATCACCTCGCTCTTCCGACCCAGGAAGCGCAGCTCTCCGCCAGGTTGTACTTCGGCCAGATCGCCCGTGCGGAGCCATTCCTCACCACGAGTATGCAGCGCCCCCTTGCTCCACGTCGCCGGCGATACCATCGGGCCGCGAACCAGCACCTCGCCGTCCGGCTCCAGCCTCACCTCACGCCCAGGCAATGGCTTGCCCACGGTGCCGAGAGCCACATGGAAGGGATGATTCACCGTGATGAGGGCTGAGGTCTCCGTCATGCCGTATCCCTGCACCAACACAAAGCCGAGTGAGTTCCAGAACTGCTCAATCGATCCGGGCAGAGCTCCTCCGCCCGTAACAATGGCCCAGAACTTAAAACCAAAGGCTGCATGAATATCGCGGAAGCGCCACCAGCGCATCGCCGGCGAGATCTTCTTTGCGGCAGTCAGGCGTATCGACAGATCAGGATGCTCCAGCTCCAGATAGCTCTTGAGCATGGCAACCACACGCGGAACTCCGACAAACACCGAGATACGTTCGCGCCGAATCGTCTCGACAAACCTCGACGCCACCAGGCGGCTCTCAAAGTGCACCTCGGCAGCGAAGACCGATGGAACCCACAGTCCCGTCATCTGCCCAAAGACATGGCTCAATGGCGGGGTATGCAGAAATCGCAACGGATGAACCAGACGTTCGTAGCGCATATAACCACGCGCAGCCTGCTCGATAGGCTCCAGACTCGCCAGAACATTTCCGTGAGTGTGAACGATCCCCTTTGGCTCCCCAGTGGTACCCGAGGTAAAGAGAATCTGCAACGGCGTCTCGCGCGAGAGGCCAGAGGCCGGACCCGCCTCTTCTTCCGGAAGCCATGCATCACAGTCTTCAAAACACAGCTTCGGCCATTCGCCCACCACACTAAGCAGAAGAGCCTTGTCTCCCACAACCAACGATGGCTGCACGTCCGCCGCCACCCGTGCCGCGAACTCCGCTGTTCCATAAGCATCCAGGGGAACCGCAAGCACGCCCCGCAGCAGGCAGCCATAGAACACGGCAACCCACTCGGCGCCATTCGCCGCCCACAGCATCACCCGGTCGCCGGGGCCAATCCGTCGATCCTCCAACAGCTTTGCAAAACGTCCAGCTAACCGCGCAATCTCTTCGTAGGTAGTTACTCTGCGCCGATTGCCAACATACCGGACGATAGCTCTTCCACTGCCATAGCGGCGAAAGTCGTTAAGCAAGGTAGCGAGATGAGGACGCATGGGCAGCTCCGCACTTCGATTCTCTCTTATGAGCCAATCGGCCAAAAACGAAGTCCGAAGTTCCATCGCTTGTTTACAGGAACGTTTACCGCCCTTCAGCCGCCCGCCGAGCAGCAAACTCCGCCGGAGTGGGGATCGCCTCCAGATCTCTCCCCGCAAACATCTCGGTAAAGATGTGGGTCATCTCGTCCTTGATCAGCCCGTTCGTCGCCAGCACCTCGCGACTGTCCAGCGTGAACGCGCCACCATCAAAGTGCGATACCGTGCCACCGGCCTCCGTCACCAGCAATACTCCTGCCGACGTATCCCAGGGATTTAGATTGAACTCCCAGAAGCCATCCAGCCGCCCGCATGCAACGTAAGCCAGATCCAAGGCCGCCGAACCTGCACGCCTTACTCCATGCGATCGCAGCGTGATCTGGTAGTAGAAGTACGCGTTCGGATTCAGATGCCGCTTGTGGCTGGGGAATCCTGTCGCCGTCAGCGACTCCTGCAGTGTCTTCGTCTTCGACACATGAATCTGCTTCCCATTCAGCCAAGCGCCCTTACCGCGTTCGGCGACGAAGACCTCATCGCGCAACGGATCGTAGACAACGCCCGCCGTCATAACGCCGTCTTCGTCTTGCTTCGTTCCCGCAGGGCGATGCTCCAGCCCCAGCACTACCCCAAACGCCGGAAACCCGTGCGCAAAGTTCGTGGTTCCATCCAGCGGATCCACATACCAGCGATACTCGCTGTCCAACGCATCGCGTGTCCCCTCTTCGCCGTAGATACCGTGCGTAGGAAACGCCGCCTGCAATCGCTCCCGAATCAGTTTCTCGCTCGCCTTGTCGGCTTCGGTCACAAGGTCAACATCCCCCTTGTACTCCGCCGTCACACCCTTCTCGTAAAAGCTCTTCAGCAACGCGCCTGCTTCACGCGCAATCACTTCCGCCTTCTGTGCAAACTCAAATTGGCTCACGAATCCCTCTCACCCTCTACTCTAAATGCTGCTCTCTTACCCCATTACTCCCCGGTGTGTCATTCCGAGCGAAGCCTGAAGGGCGAGCCGAGGAACCTGCATTCTGCCGATGCCGTAACAAATGCATCGAGGGAATGCAATTCATCGAAGTGTCATCCCGACCGGAGCGCGAAGCGCGTAGTGGAAGTGCTTCTCTAACCCCAGCAGCCAAACCTCAGCGCCCATCCGAGTAGTACCCGCTGCGGTGCCGCACCTGATACTTCTCCCGCGACGCGGCATCTTTCATCCGCACCTTCACCGCGCGAAATCCCCCATCCCCCTTGCGCTGCGGAGCATAGTAGCCCAGCAGATACTGCGTCCTCAGATCATCCGACACACGCGCAAACGCCGGCTCCAGATCCCTCTTGTCTTCCACGTAGAAGTACTTACCACCCGTTTCATTCGCCATCTGGATCAGCGCATGCTCACCGCCCGTATTCCGTCCCGCGTCCTCCCACACCGGTACGATGATGATCGAATAAATCAACGCACCAGCCCTCTGCGCCTCTTCCAGAGCCTGCCCATAGCGCGACTTCTTCGCCGTATCCACGCCATCGGTAATCATCACCACTACTCGCCTGCGTCCAGCTTCCATCTTTGTCTGCGACAACCTCTCCGAGGCCAGAAAGATCGCGTCAAACAACGCCGTCTCATCTCCGTGCTGCAACTCGTTCAGCCCGCTCTCAATCCGCTTCTTCTGATTCGTGAATGGAACGATCTCTCGCACCGTGTCCGAGAAGTCCATCAGGTCCAGCTCATCCTGTTCGCGCAGCAGAGCATTCACAAAGTGCTTCGCCGCATTCTTCTCCAATCGCTCATCCTGAAACACGCTCATGCTCGCATCGATCGCCAGCACGATCGAAAGCGGCGCTGCCAACTCCTTATCGAAGAAGGCGATCTTCTGCGGCTTTCCATCCTCCAGAATCTCGAAGTCATCCCTGGTCAAACCGCCGATAGGAGCTCCATTCTGATCCGCCACATTTACCGCCAGGTTCACCAGCCGCGACTCCACACGAATCGTCGGAACCTGTCCCCCCTGCGGCGTCGGCGCCGGTTGCTGCTGCTGATCCGCGTCCGGATTCACCGTTGGCATCGGCGGTCGTCTCACTATGGGAGCCTGCACCAGCATCAGAGTCCCAAGCACCACTCCAGCCACTCGCATCACGATCGACCACCCGGAACAATCTCTTCAGGAAAGGGCTCGCCATCGGCCCAAATGGCCCCATCCACAAACTGCTCTCTCTTCCAGATCGGAACCGTCCGCTTCAGCGTATCGATCAGCCACCGGCAGGCATCGAACGCCGCGCCGCGATGCGCCGAAGCCACCGCCACCAGCACGCTCGTCTCCCCCACCACCAGCCGTCCCAGCCGGTGCACCAATGCCACATCGCGCACGCCGAACTTCGTCACTGCCTCCGCAGCCAGCGCACGCATCTGCTCCAGCGCCATCTCGCGATACGCCTCGTAGTCCAGATGCAGCGTCTGCCGTCCGCGCGTGTTATCCCGCACAATTCCGTCGAAGACACACACCGCACCATCCGGCCCCGCCTTCAACTCAGCGACAATCTCCGCTGCGGGAATCACTGCGTCCACGATCTCTACCCTCACCGCAGGCCTCCGCTCACCGGGGGCAGCAGAGCCACCTCATCTCCATCCCGCAAAATGTCTCCCGGCTTCGCATACTGCTGGTTCACCGCGACCGCAATCGAGCTCCAAAGCTCCACCGAGCCTCCCTGCTCTCTCTCATGGAGCGCCACCATCTCCGCCACCGACACGCCCTCCGGCAGGTCCATCTCCGAACTGCTGCGTCCGACAATATCCTTCAGGATCCCGAAATAAAGAACTCTCACCTGCATGCCTCAAAAAGAATACGCGACCCCGTAGTTTGGACGGCTCAACCCTCCAAAACATCACGCCAATTCTTCTACCGTCCGCCCGCCGCGCCCTATATATTTGAGCCAGTGATCGACATGAACCTGCACTCCTTCCGGGCCGCTTCGCTCTTCCTGCTTCTCCTCCCCGTCACCAGCCTCGGCCAGCAGGTCGTCCAGCGAGGCCCCTTCAACAAGCCAGCCCAGGTCCTCGACGAGACCCAGCAGTGGTCCACCCCCCTGCTCGTCTCCTCCGATCACGACGTCGAGATCTACATCCCCGATGTCACCTCCGCCGACTGGCTCGGCCGCAACTACTCCGACTTTATCAACCGGGGCAGCTACACCCTCACCACCTTCCCGCTCTATAAGAATCTCAAGGCCTGCCGCGCCAATCTGGTCAACTGGGGTCAGGGAGATGCCAACCACCTCGACGCCTGCGCAGACATCGGCTACCGCGTCCGTCAGCTTCTCATCGATCCCAATCAGAAGTCGGTTCAGCTCCTCAACGCCGCCATGGTCGATCAGAGCGGCCAGATCGATCCCTCCTCTACCCAGCAGCCATCGACCTTCAGAACCTGGGATCAACTCGACGAAACCACCCAGAAGGCCATCCTCAAGACCAACGACCTCGTCACCCAGCAGATGAAGATCTACGACGCCCGCATCCACGCTCCTCACGGCAACACGCGCTAGTTAGCTCAGCACTCCGGCGGAGACCTCCCTCGTCGTCTAGCCGCGCTTCTTGCTCGCAGCTTTCTTCGTAGCCTGATATCTCTCCAGCAACTTCCGTCCCTCCGCAGCCAGAGCATAAGCGTCTTCCATCGTCTTCGGAATCGGCTCCCCCCACGCAACCGCACTCAACGCCAGCCGTGTCGGTTTTCCGCTCTTGACCATCGGGCCTCGTGGATGCGTAAACATCCTCGTCAAGAACGAACCCTTGCGCCTCATCTTTTCAGGCGTGTTCGCAGGACCTCTCACTCCCGGCTTTAGGTTCGCACCCTGCTTCAGCCGGTAATACTCTCTTCCAATCTCCGTCAATCCGCCCTTCGGATCTCGCCCCGCAGCCGGCATCGAGCGTGGAGCCTTCGTCAACTTCTTCGGAGACTTCGCTTCTTTTTTAGGAGCAGCTTTGGCTGCTTTTTTCGGAGCGGCCGTTTTTTTCGGAGCGTCAGTCTTTTTCGACGCGGTTGTTTTTTTCTTCACCGACGCACTCTTCGTCTTCGCCATCTCGCCTCCGCACCAGAATCGTCCTCACTTATCTGATGCGATTCAGCCGAACAGCACTGGCTCCTTCGGATACCAAACCTTGCCCCCTCGTATCTGCGCAAACGAGGTCATCGCATGTGGCCTCCGCTCGCTCTGTCCGTCCGCCTTCACCATCACATCCTCAACCGCCATCCCGCGAGCGGTTACAGCATCGGCAATCAGAGATCGATGACAACGCCATGGCACCGCCTCCGCACACATCACTGTGGTTCTTTCGATCTCCGGCAACCCCACCAGCCAGTCGATCTCTGCCGCGAACGCCGCAGTCTGCATATAGTCCGCATATCCGCGAAAGCTCTCATTCCTCCACCCGGTGTTAACGCTGTCGGCTGCAGCCTTTCTCCGCCCTCCCAGTGCTTCGCGCCAAACCCCGCGAATGCCTTCTTCCTTCAGAGACTCAAACAGCGCTGCCTGGCTGAACTGAGGATGCCGCCGCGATCCCGGAAACCGCCGCACATCCACCAGCGTCTGCACACCGTTCTCTTTAAGCGCTCGCAGAAACGCCTCGATACTCAGCGTCGAATGTCCAATCGTCATCATCCTCCCCTCCTCCTTCCGTGAGTAAAGTACCCATTTTGAAAGTGTCATTCCGAGCGGAGGGCCGAAGGCCGTAGTCGAGGAACCCCCGGCATTTCTCCCGAACTGCCACAAATGCATCAGGGAAGAACAAAACTTTTCAAACCGTCATTCCGAGCGAAGTCGAGGAATCCCTGTATTTCGCCCGCACCTCCCCAGATACGCAAGTGAGGAGCAACTTCTAGAAGTGTCATTCCGAGCGGAGCGCAGCGAAGTCGAGGAACCCGCATTTCTCTATTGTCGCCACAAATCCTCAAACCCTCGGCCCAAAGCCCAAAAACAAAAGGCGGTCCGGAATAAACCGAACCGCCCACTCATCCCCAGCCTCGTCTTACGCCGAAGCGTGAATCACTTCCTCGCGCACTGCCTCGTCCTCGGCCTCTTCCTGCACCGTCTTCGGCAATGCCACAGCCAACACCTCTTCAATCCGCGTCGCGTAGTGGATCTTCACACCTTCGATCTGATCCGGCGTCAGGTCTTCATCCACCTGCGTCCTGCACTCCAGCGGCAGAACCACATCCCGTACTCCCGCGCGCTTGGCCGCAAGGAACTTCTCCTTGATGCCTCCCACCGGCAGCACGTTGCCGCTCAGCGTGATCTCACCGGTCATCGCCGTAAGCGGATGCACAGGAGTGTCCGTCAGCAGACTCACCAGTGCCGTCGCCATCGTGACGCCCGCCGAAGGTCCGTCCTTCGGAATCGCTCCCGCAGGAACGTGGATATGGATATCCGTGTCCTTCGTGAAGTCCTGCTCCAGGCCGAACTTGTCTGCGTTCGAGCGCACCCAGGTCAACGCGGCCTGCATGCTCTCCTTCATCACATCGCCGATCTGGCCGGTGATCGTGAAGCCGCCCTTGCCCTTCATCTTGTTCGCTTCGATGAAGAGGACGTCTCCGCCCGCCGGAGTCCACGCCAGGCCAACCGCTACGCCCGGACGCTTCGTTCGCTCGGCAATCTCCGTATCCACGCGCACCTTGATGCCGCCCAGAAACTCGTGAACGATCTCAGGCGTAATCGTAACCTTCTCCGTCGCGCCCTCCGCAATCCTGCGAGCTACCTTGCGAGCCACCGTACCGATCTGCTGCTCCAGTCTGCGCACACCGGCCTCACGCGTATAGTGCCGGGCTACCAGCGCCACACTCGACGTCGGAAAATCGATCATCTCAGGATCGACACCGTTCTCCTTCACCTGCCGGGGAATCAGATACCGCTCCGCGATGTTGACCTTCTCCTCTTCGGTGTAACCGGTCAGCTCGATGATCTCCATACGGTCCAGCAGCGGTCCCGGAATCGTGTCCAGCTGGTTGGCTGTGCAGATAAAAAGAACCTTGCTCAGGTCAAACGGCTGATCGAGATAGTTGTCGCGGAACGTATTGTTCTGCTCCGGATCCAGCGTCTCGAGCAACGCGCTTGCAGGATCTCCCCGGAAGTCGCGGCCCAGCTTGTCGATCTCATCCAGCATGAAGACCGGATCGTTCACCTCCACCCTCTTCAGGTGTTGAATGATCTGTCCCGGCAACGCGCCGATGTAGGTGCGACGGTGTCCGCGGATCTCCGCTTCGTCGTGCATGCCGCCCAACGAGATGCGCGAAAACTTCCGGTCCAACGCCTTTGCGATCGAGCGACCCAGCGAGGTCTTACCCACGCCCGGAGGTCCGACGAAGCACAGGATCGGTCCCTTCATATCCGGCTTCAACCGCCGAACCGACAGGTAATCCAGAATGCGGTCCTTCACCTTCTTCAGGCCATAGTGATCCGCATCCAGAATCTCCTTCGCCTTCTTGATGTCCACCGCACCCGCCGAACTCTTCGCCCACGGCAGTACCGCCAGCCATTCCACGTAGTTTCGTGTCAGGCTGTAATCGGCGGCCATCGCGTTCATCCGGCTCAGACGGGCAAGCTCCTTCAGAGCGTCCTTCTTCACCTCGTCCGGCATCCCGGCAGCTTCGATCTTCTCCTTCAGCTCGGCGATATCCTTCTGGGTCTCGTCCACATCGCCCAGTTCCTTCTGGATCGCCTTCAGCTGCTCGCGCAGATAGTAGTCCCTCTGCGACTGCTGCACGGAGTCCTGCACCTCGGTCTGAATCTTGTTCCGAAGCTGCTGGACCTCCAGCTCCTTGGCCAGATGCTGGTTGATCCGCTCCAGACGTTTGGTCACGTCCGGGGTCTCCAACAGCTCCTGCTTGTCGGTCGTCGTCAGAAATGGAAGCGAAGCGGCGATAAAGTCCGCCAAGCGTCCCGGCTCCTCGATATTGATCGCAATCGTCTGCAGGTCGTCCGATAACGTCGGCGACGAGGTCACAATCTGCTGGAACTGGCTGACCACGTTCCGCTGCAAAGCCTCGGACTCCGGTCCCTTCTCCGGCTCAGTCTCGGCGATCACCTCGAACTCGGCTGTCATGAACGGCGTCGTTTGCGTGAACTCGCCCAAATGCACACGCTCGTTACCTTCCGTGAAGACAAAGAGGCTCTGGTTGGGCATCTTCACGACCTTATGAACGGTCGCTCGCGTTCCCACAGCGTATAAATCCGTCCCCTGAGGGGTATCCAGGCGGGCATCCCGCTGTGCGACCACCAGAATCGATTTCTCGTCGCCCAGGGATTGAATCAGCTGAATAGAGCTCTCCCGGCCCACCGTCAAAGGAAGCACCGCGTGCGGAAAGAGAACGGTATCGCGCACAGGCAAAACCGGAATCGGCTGCTTGCCGTTCGCACCCTCGCTCACATCGGAATTCTTTGCCGTCGGCTTGATTACACTTACGAAGTCGTTTGCCATTGAGTGTCCTTCTATCAAATTATCAGCTATTCGATGCAGCAACTGCTGTATAAGTCGCAAGCATCAAAATCAATCCCGGAAAAGCGGGCCCCATGACCCAACGGGCGTCCGCAGGCAAACCTGATGTGGGTTGTAAGACGCCTGCTTTATCCCTCGTGTCATCGGCCCAAAAGTCATTTTCTTGACTTAGTGACAAATGCCGCTGCGACTCCTCCAAATGTGCTGTTCCGAATCCACACGGTGCTGTCCTGAGCCCACACGAAATAAAGCTCCCTCCACCGCCACCCATTCGTCATTCCGAGCGAAGGCCCGTAGGGCCGTAGTCGAGGAACCCGCATTTCGCCGGAGCCGCCACAAACATCATCGGAAACGCAAACTCTCCAAACCGTCATTCCGAGCGAAGAGCCTGCCCTGAGCGAGACCAAGTCGAGTCGAACGGGAGGAATCCCTGTAGTCCGCCCGAAGCGCCACGAATCCCCATGCGGGAGCTTTGTCAAGCCCAAAATCCTATAAACCAAACAAACAAAAGGGAATAGACTTGCCGACCAGTTTCCGCCACCTTGCTAAAATAGAAACAGAAAGAAAAGCCCCGGAGATCATCCGGGGCTTTTCCTTCAACTGAGAACTTTCCGTAGTGGTCCGAACCTAACCCATTCCTTTCCAAGATTTTGCACGAAAAGATATAGGGCGGGTTAGTTGAAGATCTCCTTCACCTTGTCAAAGATCCCGCGCGAGGTAGGAGCGTTGTCCACCTCCATGGTCTCGCTCAGCTGCCGCAGCAGCTCCCTTTGCTGCTTGCTCAGCTTGCTGGGAGTCTGAACCCGGATCTCGACGATCAGGTCACCCTTGCCCCGTTCATTCAGGTGCGGAACGCCCTTGCCCCGCAGCTTGAACTCGCGTCCGCTCTGGGTGCCTTCAGGAACCTTGATGGTCTCGACCCCCTCAAGCGTCTGGATCTCAAGCTCGGTGCCCAGCGCCGCCTGTGGGAACGAGATCGGCATCACGCAGTGCAGATCGTCGCCGTCGCGCTCGAAGAACTTGTGCGCCTTCACGTTCAACACGACGTAGAGATCGCCTGCAGGTCCGCTGAACTTGCCGGACTCGCCCTCGCCCTGGTAGCGGATGCGCGTATCCTGCTCGACGCCTGCCGGAACCTTCACCAGAATCTTGTGCTCGCTCGCAACCCTGGTCTCGCCGTGGCAGGTCTGGCAGGGATCGACGATCAGCGTGCCTGTACCGCCGCACACCGAGCAGGTCCTGGCCACAGAGAAGAAGCCCTGCTGGTATCTCTGCTGGCCCCGTCCGCCGCACTGCGTGCAGGTCACCGGCTGCTTGCCGCGAGCCGCTCCGGTTCCATGGCAATCCGTGCAGGTCTCGCTGCGCCGGATCTTGATCTCCCGCTCGACGCCGAAGACAGCCTCTTCGAACTCGATCGTCAGGTCGTAGCGAAGATCGCGCCCACGCTGCGCCCGGGAACCTTTGCCACCGCGCGCGGAGCCTCCCATGTTGAACATCTCGCCGAACAGGTCGCCGAAGATGTCGCCAAGGTCCTGCGCGTTGCCGAAGCCGCCGCCGCCAAACGGTCCTGCGCCTGCGCCGCTCGAGCTGCCGTTGAACGCCGCATGCCCATAGCGATCGTAGGCTGCGCGCTTCTCCGGATCGCTCAGCACCTGGTAGGCCTCGCTGCACTCCTTGAACTTCTCCTCGGCGGCTGCATCGCCCTGATTGCGGTCAGGGTGATACTGCATCGCAAGCTTGCGATAGGCCGTCTTCAGCTCCTGGTCCGAGGCGTCCCGAGAGACACTCAACACTTCGTAGAAATCAACTTTGGTCACGTTTGCCGTCGCACTCATCCTTCAACAACCTTCTGTAAAGCTTCAAAAACTAGTCGCTCACGACCGCATGGTTGGAAGCGATCTTCACCAGGGCCGGACGGAGAAGCTTTTCGCGGATCTTGTATCCCCGGCGAATCTCCTCTAATACCTGATGATCAGGGAACTCCTTGGTTTCAACGCTCCCTAGCGCTTCATGAACACGCGGATCGAACTGCACCCCGACGCTCTCGACCGGAACCACGTTCAGGCCCTTCAGAGCGTCCTCCATCTGCTTTAGAATCAGCTCCACGCCGGACCGAAGCTGCTCTGCCGACCCGCCCGACTTCAGCGCAAGCTGAAAGTTATCCATCACGCCCAGAAACGGCTCAACCGTGTTCGAAACCGTGTAGTCGCGCGCGTCCTGCCGTTCCTTGGCCTCGCGCTTGCGGCTGTTGTCGAACTCCGCCTGCAGCCTTGCAAGCCGGTCCAGCAACTGATTCTTCTCGCCCTTCAACTGCTCCAGCTCGGCCTGTGCCGAAGCTACGTCCTGTGCCGAGAGCTCCTCGGGAGAGCTGGATACGACTTCGCCCTCCTGTACGGCCTGCACAGTCGTCTCGTCCTGCATGGAATTATGTCTCCTCATAGATCGTTTCCTCTCTATTATCGCCGATCGTGCAAGCCAGAACGAACCCGGCCGACACACCCCCCACCGCCGGGCCCGAAACCCTGCTTACTCACTGGGATGCGGAACGATACGGTCGAAGACGCGCGAAAGATAACTCACAGCGTTCATCGTATTCTCGTAGTCCATCCGTTTGGAGCCGATCACCCCGATGGTCCCGCGGTTTTCTCCCCCAATCATCGTCGGAGCCGCAATCAAAACCAGACCCGCCATCTCGGGAGCCTGCCGCTCCAGCTCGAAGACCACACGCACGCTCTGCTGGCGAGCATCGATGTAGGCGTTGAGCAGGTCCACAAGACGCTGTTTGGCTTCGAGCGCAGCCAGCATCTCGCGCAGCCGCTCGCCGTCCACATTTGCGTCCACCAGGTTCGCTACGCCTTCCACATAAACGAACGGGATGGAGCTTCCGCCGGGAAGCGCCTTGGTCCATAGCTGCTGCACTGCGTTCAGGATGCGCTGGTACTCATTCCGCTCCCGCTCCATCATCCTGGCGAGCTCCGAGCGCACCTGCTCGATGTTCCATCCTCGGAAGTGCTCGTTCAGGAAGTTTGCCGCTGTCTCAAGCTCAATCGAAGTCAGATCCCGATCCAGAGACAGCATACGGTCGCGAACCACTCCGGAACGGGTTACCACTACAGCCAGGACACTCGAAGGAGCGAGGCGTGAGAAGTGCACATGTTCGAGCAGATCGCCCTCAGCGGCGGTTGCAACTGCAACCCCCACGCCGCTCGAAAGTGTCGCAAGCAGGTGCGAGGTGCGCTCCAGAACCGCCTGGGTTCCCGATATACCGACAAAACTTGAATCAATCTGCTGGCGCGATCTTGCAGGCAGACGCTTCGCACCAATCCGAGGATGCTCTCCCCCGCTCAGCTCTTCCACATACAATCGAAAGGCCTGAGCCGTAGGGATACGGCCAGCGGAGGTATGCGGCTGTTCCAGAAGTCCCGCATCGGCAAGCTCCGCCATCTCATTGCGGATCGTAGCGGGACTCATCGCCGAGGTCTCCCGTTTCCGCAGCTTCGCGATCGTGCCGGAGCCCACGGGTTCCCCGGTCTCGATGTAATGCTCGATGATGGCTGTCAGAATAGCCCGCTGCCGCGCCGTTATTCCCCAAGCCTCAGCCATCTCGCCCCTCCCCGGTCGAGACCAGTCTATCCTCCGCGTCAAGCGAGCGTGTGAGCCTAGCTGATCTCGAAGACATCCTCACTTTTAGACGCAATCTCCTTCGCTTTCTCCGCGACGCGTCGGGCCACCGCATAAACTTCGCTCGCCAGTTTCGACTCCGGCCCTGCAAGCGCGACCGGCATGCCCTTGTCGCCGCCTTCCCGGATCTGGGGATTCAGCTCCAGCGCTCCCAGAAAGTCCAGACCGAATTGTGCCGCAGTACGCTCTGTTCCGCCTGCGCCAAAGACATCGATGACCTCGCCTGAGGGCAGCGTCATCTGCGACATGTTTTCGACCAGCCCCAGCACCTCGACCTTTACCTGGTGGAACATCTCGAGAGCCTTGCGGGCATCCTCGAGCGCCACGTTCGATCCCGTCGAAACCACGACTGCGCCGGTCAGCGGAACTGTCTGGACCAGTGAGATCACCACGTCCCCGGTTCCCGGAGGAAGATCGATGATGAGGAAGTCCAGTTCGCCCCACTCCACCTGTTGCAGGAACTGGCGAATGATCTGATGCAGCATCGGCCCGCGCATCACCATCGGTTTATCGCCGGGCGAGATCAGACCAATCGAAATAAACTTCACACCGTGCGCCAGAACCGGCTCGATGCGATTCTCACCTACAACGTTCGGCTGCCGGGTTGCGCCCAGCATGGTGGGTACGTTCGGCCCATAGATATCGGCATCGATCAGGCCAACTTTATATCCAAGCTTCGCCAGCGCCACTGCTACGTTGACGGCCACCGTGGTCTTCCCCACACCGCCCTTGCCGCTGCCGATCGCTACAACGTGCGCTACTCCCGGCAGAGGCTGAGGCCCCGGCGCTCCTGCTCCCATGTGTCCCATACAGTTCTCCTGATCTTTCTAGATGTGCCACTCGTCGCCGAGCGCGGCACGCATCTCTTTCTTGCGCAGCGTCTCTCCGGAACGCATCTCGCGGCGTCGGGCTGCATCTTCGTACCGGCGTTTCTGATGCTCCGTCTCCGGGATCACCTGCGGAACTACAAGCCGGGTTCCGTCTTTATCTACCGCCACATAGGTCAGATAGGCCGAAGAGACATGCCGCATCCTATTGTGGCGAACATCCTCGACCATCGCCTTGACGCCAACTTCCATAGAGGTCTTGTACGCCCGATTCACGCTGGCCTTCAGGATCAGAAGATCCCCTACGCGAACCGGAGCTAGAAAGTCCAGATGGTCCATGCTCGCCGTCACCGTGATGGCCCTCGCGTGACGGCTCGCCGCCATCGCGCCGACCAGATCGATATATTGCATCAGACGTCCGCCGAACAGATTCCCCAGTGCATTGGCGTCGGAGGGAAAGATAATTTCGCTGCGCTCGGACTGCGACTGACACACCGTTCTTGCCACCACCACTTCCACTTCGCTCATTCTTTCCAGTGTAAATGTTGGCGCGGCTTGCCAAGTTCGTGCACGGCATCGCAACATCGAACCTATGGACAGAATCGCTCTCCTCACCCAGGTGCTCGAGCAGAATCCCTCCGACGCCTTCGCCCGCTACGGCCTGGCCATGGCGCATCTCGCGGACGGAAACACCGACGCCGCGCTCGCGGAGTTTTCTACGTTGACCCAGAACAATCCCGATTACGTTCCCGGCTACCAGATGTGGGCCCAGACGCTGGCAAAGCAGGGCCGGACCGAGGAAGCCCTGGAGCGTCTGCACACCGGCATTGCCGCCGCCAATCGCACCGGAAACCAGCATGCCCTGGCCGAGATGGAGGCGCTGCGGGAAGACCTGAGACGCTGATTCCACATCTAACAAACCATGCCAGTTGTCCTGACATGGGAGCAGGTTGCCGCCCGAATTCTGCTGGCTTCCCTTGCCAGCTTTCTGATCGGCTATAACCGCGACGAGCGCGGCCAGCGCCTGGGAATCCGGACGACGATGCTGGTCTGCCTGGCGGCGACCCTCTCTATGCTGCAGGCCAACCTGCTGATGAACACCGCCGGGAAGCCCTCGGATTCCTTTGTGGTGCTCGACCTGATGCGTCTTCCCCTGGGCATCCTGTCCGGCATCGGTTTTATCGGGGCAGGCGCGATTCTGAGAAAGGATGGCCTGGTCCGAGGCGTCACCACGGCCGCGACCATCTGGTACGTCACCATTCTCGGCCTCATCTTCGGAGGCGGCCAGTTGGTTTTGGGCTGCGCCGGGACTCTGCTTGCCCTGTTTGTTCTCTGGGCCCTGCGGACCGTAGAGAAGCGCATGCCGACGCACCGCACCAGCACACTTTCAATCCAATTTAGAGAGGCTGACACCACAGGTTCTCCTCAGGAAGAAGCAACTTTGCGGGCTCATCTCCAAGCCGCGGGATACGTCGTTAAAGAGTGGACCGCACAATATTGCGAACACGAGCTCCGTTCGCTCGATTGCGATCTTGAATGGCCGATGAAAGGGCATTCGCAGCCCGAAACCCCTGAGCTGGTGCGTGAGCTGGCCCGGCTTCCGTCCGTTTCCTCGCTGCTCTGGAAAGGCTGACAGCTCTCTTTGCGCCCTTCCCAGACGTCAAACATCTATACTTCCACCATGGCGAACTCACTTCCCGCGACCCTCGGCGCTCTCCGCAGCAGCGAATACACACCCGAACGTCTCGCCCGTAGCGTGAAGGACGAGCTTCGTGAGAATTTGATCTGCCGCTTGCGCACCAAAGAGACGATCTTTCCCGGCATCGTCGGATACGACGATACGGTTGTTCCGCAGATCGTCAACGCGATTCTTTCGCGACACAATTTCATTCTGCTGGGACTGCGAGGCCAGGCGAAATCGCGCATCCTGCGCGCGCTGACGGCTCTGCTCGATCCGCATACGCCCTACATCGCCGGCTCAGAGGTTCGCGACAATCCCTACGCCCCCATCAGCAAGTACTCTCGCGACCTGATCGCAAAGCTGGGAGAGGAGACGCCGATCGCGTGGATCTCTCCTGAAGACCGCTTCGTCGAGAAACTGGCGACGCCTGACGTCACGGTCGCAGACCTTGTGGGAGATATCGATCCCATCAAAGCCGCGCGATCCAATCAGGATCTTGGAAGCGAGCTGACGATGCACTACGGTCTGCTGCCCCGCGCGAACCGTGGCATCTTCGCCATCAATGAGGTCCCCGATCTCGCCGGTAAGATCCAGGTCGCGCTCTTCAACATCATGCAGGAAGGCGACGTGCAGATTAAGGGCTACCCGGTACGTCTTCCCCTCGATGTGGCTATCGTCTTCAGCGCGAACCCGGAGGACTATACGGCTCGCGGAAAGATCGTCACACCGCTCAAGGACCGCATCGGCTCAGAGATCCGCACGCATTATCCGGAAGACATCGAAGAGGGCATCCGCATCACCTCGCAGGAGGCATGGTCCAATCGACCGGGCGTAAAGATTGAGATTCCGCACTATATCCGCCAGGTGGTAGAGCAGGTTGCCTTCACTGCGCGCGAAGAAAAGAAGGTCGATAAACGCTCGGGGGTCTCGCAACGCCTGCCCATCACGACGATGGAGCTGGTGCTTTCGAACGCCGAGCGCCGCGCGCTCCTGCATGGCGAGGAGCTTGTCGTCCCCCGCATCGGGGATATCTATACCGCGCTTCCGGGCATCACCGGCAAGATCGAACTGGAGTACGAAGGCGAGATGCGCGGAGCCGACACCGTCGTCCGCGAGATCATTCGCGCCGCTGTCGGCGCCGTCTTCGACAAGTACTTTGCCGGCACCGATACCGAGCAGATCGAGCAGTGGTTCAATCTCGGCGGCACGGTACAGCTCAACGATGTGCAACCTGCCTCTGCTTCACTCGCTGAGTTGCAGCAGATTCAGGGCCTGCTGGAAAAACTTTCTCCGCTTGAGGTTAACGGCGAGACTGCACCCGAGACGGCTGTGTCTGCTGCGGAATTTCTGCTAGAAGGCATGACGCTCACAAACGGATCAGCCGCGCCGAAGAGCGTGTCTTTTCCGCAGCCGAGAAGAAGCAGCGGGTCGACCAGGCCTCTCAATATGCTGAGCGCATGCGCGAGCGCGAGCAGGAAGAGTTCAACCCCAGGAATCGCACTCGCCGCGGATTCAACTAAACATATCGACTATGCATGGAATACTGAAGCGATCTTCTGCATTGACTGCGGCCACCGTTGTTCTGTTTGCCGCCTGCACAACGCACGCCGAGCAGGTCTCGAACCCTAAGGCTTCGTTTGTTGATGTGAAGCAGCGTCATACACAGCTGGCTCATACGGCGGACCCTCGTACGAAGGAAGCGATTACGTCGCTCTCCTCCTGCTCCAAACTGGAGTTCGTGGCGCCTCCGACCGGCCGCATGATCATTCCTCACCACTATCTCAGTGGATCGCACGGTCTCGTAAACCCTGCTGAAGCTCCCGTCACCCGCGTCTACAACGACTTCGAACGTCGGGTTACAACGGGGATGAATCAGTGGCTCGTGTCATCGAGCCGGCAGGAGGCTCAGTGCGCCCAGCAGCAGATCGATGCATGGGCGCAGGCGGGCGCTCTGCTCGACTATGACCCCAAAGAAAGCTCGCAGGCCTGGTACCAGGTAGAGTGGACTCTTAGCTCCATCGCCATCAGCGAGTCTGCGCTGGTCAACGAGCCTTCTCTCGATCAAGCCGTCGTGAAGCGCGACATCGCCTGGATGAACAAGGTTGCGCATCGCACGGTAGAGTTCGATAAGGTTGGCACGCAGAAGAACAATCACCACTACTGGCGGGGCCTGGCCGCCGTGGCAACCGGTGTAATCTCCTCCGATAACGATTTGTTTAGCTGGGGAATTGGCGTCTACAAGCAGGCTATCGACGAGATCGATCAACGCGGAGCTTTTCCGCAGGAGATGGCTCGACATGAACGCGCCATTCACTACCAGTCCTTTGCGCTGCAGCCGCTTGCACCGCTGGCAGCTCTTGCGGAGCGGCAGCATGTCGCTCTGTTTTCGTATCGATCGCCCACAGGCCACTCCATCACGGATGCCGTCAACTTCCTCGGCAGCGCATTGGCAGATCCGGGCATGATCAAGGCCTACACCCCCGACGAGCAGCTTATCGATGACGTTGGCAAAGACTTCTTCAGCTTCGCCGAGTTCTACTCCAACTCGCCGAATGTCGGAATTCTCCCCCCGCCGATCCTCAAAGGACTGGAAAGACCTACCTATGCCTCTCGCATCGGTGGAAGCACGACGGTGATCGACGGATATACGCCTCACGCCAAAAAGTAGGTTTATCCGTAGATTTTTTCTCCTTAGAGCGAAGGGTCTACACTCTAAAGAAGAGCCCCCGGCTGGAGGAGTCCCTATGAAGCGCGTCCGCTACACCAAGTTCACCGGCGACCTCTCCTCCAGCTTTGGCCTGGAAGACCTCATGCAGGCTCTCTCTGACTTCCTGCTCGATTCCGGCTTCAATGACCCTTACTCAAGCTTCCGTGATTTGAACGACCAAACGCTTGAGAACCTGCGCGATGCCATTCGACAAGCCCTGGAATCAGGCGAGCTCTTCGATGAAGAGGCGCAGGAGAAGTTCGAGACTCTCAGCGAAGACCAGGTCGAAGAGCTGATCGATAACATTATTCAGAAGATGCAGGAGCAGAACTTCATCAATGCTGAAACACCGGACCAAGGTCAGGGAGATCTTGGCCAGCGCGACGAGCACGCACGCTTCGAAGTCACCGATAAGGGGATGGACTTCCTCGGCTATAAAGCGCTCCGCGATCTGCTGGGCCCCCTCGGCAAATCCAACTTTGGCCGCCACGATACCCGGCATGAAGCCGCTGGAGTCGAGATCAATGGCTCCTCAAAACTCTACGAGTTTGGAGATACCTTCAACCTCGACGTTACTGCCACCTTCTCAAGTGTCTTTGCACGCGAAGGCATTCGCACCGCTGTCGAGGGCGAGGAGCATACGCCGCTCAACATCGAATACAACGATCTTCACGTGCACCAGTCGGACTACCAATCCTCCTGCGCTACGGTTGTTCTGCTCGACTGCTCGCATTCGATGATTCTCTATGGCGAGGACCGTTTTACCCCCGCCAAGCGCGTCGCTATGGCGCTGTCACACCTCATCCGCACCCAGTTCCCCGGCGATACTCTGAACCTCGTTCTTTTTCACGACACCGCTGAAGAGATTCCCGTCTCGCAGCTCTCCCGCGTCAAGGTAGGCCCGCACTATACCAACACCAAAGACGGCCTCCGGCTCGCCCAGCGCATCCTGGCGAAACAGAATAAAGACATGAAGCAGATCGTCATGATCACCGACGGCAAGCCTTCCGCCCTTACTCTGGCCGATGGCCGCATCTACAAGAACGCCTTCGGCCTCGATCCTCTGGTAATCGAAGAGACCCTGGAAGAGGTCTCGCGATGCAAGCGTGCGGGAATCATGATCAACACGTTTATGCTCGCCAACGACTTTACGCTGATGCAGTTCGTCCAGAAAGTGAGTGCGATGTGCCGGGGCAAGGCCTATTTCACCACTCCTCAGACCCTTGGCAACTACCTTCTGATGGACTTCATGTCGCGCAGAATGAAGACGGTGCACTAGGTTTCCTTCGCGCAACCGCTTTCACTGAACATTTTCCTACCTTTTTCGTATCTATTCGCGTCCTATTGGCTAGTTCACGTGTGCCAGCCGTGACGAAGGAGTTCCATGACACCGCAGGAACAAGAGATGCTCCAGGGGCTGATTCAGCGCGTCAATCAGACCCGGCTTGAGGAGAAAGACTTGGACGCCGAAGAGATGCTCAACCAGACCCTGGGCCGCAACCCGGATGCGCTCTACATCCTTGCCCAGACCGTACTCGTACAGCAGTATGCGCTTGACCAGGCCACGCAGCAGATCGAACAGCTTCGTCAGCAGCCTCGTCGCGCCACCAGCTTCCTTGGCGGTCTGCTGGGCCGCGATCAGCATCCTGCCCCGCCTCCGCCTCCACCGCCTGCGTACGCGCAGCAGCCGCAATATATTCCTGCGCCTAGCTATGGATATGGCAGTCCACAATCCGGCGGCTTTCTTCGTGGAGCCATGCAGACGGCTGCCGGTGTAGCTGCAGGCGCGTTCGCCTTCGAGGCAATCGAAGGCCTTATGCACGGCTTCGGGCACCAGGCAGGATATGGATCCGGCTTTGGAAGCTTCGGGGATTCCGATCGCCCCGAGATCATCAACAACTACTATGGCGACAATCCTACCGGCGGCCACGAAGGCAGTCTCTCGCCCGACATCGAGGACCGCCGCGGCGAATCCGCCTTCTCGCAGCATGTAGACAGTAACGACCACGGCGACAGCTTCATGGATAACGGGGACAACACCACGGACGACTTCGCTGACGACTCCTCACTGCTCGACGACAGCTCCAGCTTCGACGATGGATTCGATTCAGGCGGAGACGATAGCAGCTTCTAAAGAAGGCTACTCTCCAGGTTTGTCCTTATCTTTGTCCTTGTGCTTCAGGTCTAGGCCAAACTTAGGGGCGCCGCGGGAGCCGCTGATCTTAATGGGGATCTCGGCTCCTGCTCCGTTCTTCCTGAAAAATGGATCTACCGGTTTCAGCAGCCATGACTTCCACCACGTTGCAACCATCTGCGATAAAGCTGCCTTGGTCCGCACCTTGCCGCTGAAGTCCAGCTCGTTTCCGTCGAGTGAATAGACACCCGCCATATTTACGTCCGCGCCTGGCATGCTGTAAAGCAAACTCCCGAACCTAAGCTTTCCTTGCCCCATCCCGAAGTCGCCCGTGATGATCGACTTTACGTCAGCCGCCCCCGGCTTTGCCTGATCAGCTTGTCCACGAGCTCGCAGGCTGAGCATGTCC
>Ga0268266_10000760_pt1 | contig 43140 bp, 34 predicted proteins | sample KBSS13metaG_FD_190356 | JGI IMG/M metagenome (GOLD analysis project Ga0268266, IMG submission 190356) | Switchgrass rhizosphere microbial communities from Kellogg Biological Station, Michigan, USA - KBS S1-3 metaG (SPAdes) (version 2) | ecosystem: Host-associated > Plants > Roots > Rhizosphere...
CCACTGTCGGACGGCATGCCGGGAAAGAGCTTCTTGAATGCCTCGAGCCCACCGGCCGACGAGCCGACGCCGACGATCGGAAAGCTCCGCAGGCCTCGATCTGCAGCCGCCTGATCTACCGGAGAATGTTGACTGCTGATAGGCATCGGCACACTGGGGTGGATTGCGGTGGCGCCGTCGCGCATTTCATTGATTCGTCAGTCGGCCGCACTCTAACATGTTTTGACAGGACTTGCTCGCGGGACTTTGCTTACGCGCACTCTGGAGGAACGAGTCGGTTGGCTAGATCGACAGCGCGGATCCCATCGGGCGCAAATCCGTCGGCGCCGACGTCTCGCCACAGGTCCGCCGCGATGTTAAAGGGTCCCCCGCCGACGAGGATGCATACGCCTCGGCAGCTTTCATGAGCGCGCACCGCCTGAATTAGCTGCTGCACCTCGCTATAGTCAGCAAGTAGTGTCGCCGAGATAGCGAGGACGTGTGCTTTGCCGGCAGCGACAGAATTCACAATGGTGTCAGTCCGCATATTGGCGCCAAGATATTCGGCGTCCCAGCCGTCCATTTTGAAAAAGTCGACAACCATCCTAGCGCCGATCTCATGGAGGTCTCCTCGCACACAGGCCGCGACCATTCGCCAGTCCTTGCGGTCGACGCCAGAAAAAGCTGGCCGGAGCTGCGACATGATCTGTTGAGTGGCCGCCGTGCATTCATGCGCCTCGTCGACCGTGATCTGGTTGATTTGCCAGAGCCGGCCTACTTCGTACTGCGAGCGTTGAAACACATGCAGGTAGACGTCGCGCACGGATGTTGTGTTCTGCAGTGCTTCGCTGACCAGGCGAGTGGCCTCGCAGCTGTCGGACCGAAGCAGTGCGTCAAGATACTCTCGCGCCAACCTGGCCAAAGGCCGCTCAGGTGAAACAAAGGACCGCGTGGCGTCTGGTAGTGACGGAAGGCAACTTAAACTATCCAGCACGAATTGCTGCGCGAGTGGGCCGTGTTCTGCCGGCAGTTCAGCGAGCGTTTGGTAGCACGCCTCAAGATTCATGGTGAGGTCGTCGATCGGGATATTCCGAGCGGCATGCACGACCTTCGCCCAGGCGATGTAATCGACAAACAGCGCGGACCTGCCGGTGGCGATCGACTGCGAAAGCGCGTCCAGATGCTGTTTGACGTCCGCCAGACGTCGCTCAACGTTGCCATTTCTCGGAGTCAGACCGGATTGCAGGGAGAACTGTCGCGCTACAATCTTTTCGGCCAGAGAATCGCGATTGGCGACAATTGCCTGACAGGTTTCCAAGTCGTCTTGTCGCATCGCTCGCTCCAATCACGATGCTAGGAGATCGATGGGACTCGCGGTGGGAACAAGCCTCGCGTCCGGCGTCGCCGGATTGAAATGGACCATCTGGCCTCCTAACGATGACGCGTCCGCGTTAACGCGAAGCGCTCTCCGTCGAACGTCGAGGAGGGAGAATGCAGAGGTCGTGAATCAGCGCTGCTGCCGGCGCTAGTTGTCTTGCAAATCGCCTCTAGAGCGGCGATTGCAATCCCTCCACGACAGAACTTAATCGGATAAACTGCTGATCAAGCTCTGACTAGAAGTGCTCACTATAGCAGAGTGGCATCCAAATGAAAATGATCCGCCGAGCGTATTACACGTACTTACTTACATTTACATTTGTTGTGCAGCCATGAATTCATCGTTGAATGTTGGTTTTATGCTCCTGCAACAAAAGACGCCACGCCGGCGGCCGTAACAACAGCACACGCGACAAAGCACAAACCAGCGGCGGCATGAAATCAACGACTGCGGGAACCGCTTACGATGGTCGCTAAAAAGCTGTTTCAACACGTCGCGCATCGACCACTTGGCGCCAGGTGCGCGACACCTGGGATTCGGGCCCTCGCACAGCGTAGGGAATCTTCGTACAAGCGATATCGTGAAATTGCTGGTTACCTCGCCCACCTGGGACCTATATACTAGCCTTTAGAAGGGGTTGCGTCCTTTCTCACTTTCTGATCTTCGGCGCCGTCTCTGGTCGCTTTCTGCTCAAGGGGGTACTCGGATGAACACCAGCCCAATCGCCTGCGCGAAACAGTCCGCCAAGATCTTGATTGTTGACGATCATCCGGCGACGCGCGAAGGGCTTGCGATGCGCATCTCTCCGCAGGCAGACATGACGGTCTGCGGTGAGGCTGTCGACGTCGAACGAGCCTTGGAATTAGCGCAAGAAGCGCATCCGGATCTGGTTGTCGTTGATATCTGTCTGAAGAACGGCAGCGGGCTGGACCTGATCAAGCGCTTGAAACTGCAAGACGAGTCGATCCGCATCCTGGCCTGGTCAATGCATGACGAAACGGTTTATGCCGAGCGAGCATTGCACGCCGGGGCCTTGGGCTATATCGACAAGGCGCAAAGCACAGACTCGATCGTCGGCGCAATCCGCTGCATTTTGAACGGAAAAATGTATCTCAGCGGCCATCTGGCAGACCGGTTGCTGCGTCAGTCCGTCAGTGGCGCCCAGCGGTTGCCCCATTCGTCCGTCGATTCTCTCTCGGATCGCGAATTGGAAGTGCTCCAGCGAATCGGCGAGGGCTTGAGCACTCAAGACGTTGCCGTGCGGATGAACGTCACGTCGAAGACGGTCGATACCTATCGCAGCCGCATCAAAGATAAATTGAACTTGCGGAGCGGAGTCGAATTGATGCGATTCGCGGTTCAATGGGTGCTCGAGCGGGATTGAATCATGTCGATCCTTCATGATCGACCTGGGTGATCGCCAGCGAGTTCTCGCGTCGTTACGCGAATGTTCCGCCTTCTCCCGCGGCGACTGTAAGGCGCCTCCCTACGCGCTGTCATCCCCCTATTTGCAAACTCGGCATATCAACTCGCTTCGACTGTCCGGCTCGCAGGAAAGCGAAGTTTCGTCCGCTGTGCGGCACGGTTCATCAATTCATGCCGTAGACATGAGAAGAGACGCAATGGGGCCGAGAGCCGCCTTCGTCGGGTGGAGGACGCACCTCCTTGCGTGAAAACTCATTACGGTGAGCGATATCATGACTTCGCGATTGGACACTGCGCGGCGCGGCTCTGTCAACAAACGCCGGCGTCGTGGAGCGGGCGCGGCGCAGCAGGCGATGATGGATCAGATTGCCATCCGTGATTCGCGATCGGTCTTGTTGATCGAAGATGACGATGACCACGCGCAGATTACTGAGCGCGCGCTGAACCGCGGCAATTGCCGCTTCGAGGTGCAGCGCGCTGCTTCTCTCTCCGAGGCGATTACCAAAACGACCGCGAGATCGTTCGACGCTATTCTGTGCGACTTGACGCTGGCAGATAGCGAGGCAGTGAATACGATCTCGACAATCCGTAAGTGCTGCCCAGAAACGCCGATTCTGATCTTAACCTCGTTGGCTAGCGAACAGATGGCTTGCATCGCGCTCGAACAGGGCGCTCAAGACTACCTCCTTAAGGGCAGTCTGGCAGGCGACAGGTCCGGAGCCAGAGACCTGGAACGCGCGATCCGACACGCCATTCAGCGGCACGCGGCGGCCATCGCGTTGCGACGCCGTGTGCGCCGTTTGCGAAAGAATAACAAGCGTCTGTCGCAACTCCACGGTGTTGCGCAGACCGTGGTGGAGAATGTCTCCCACGAGTTCCGCACGCCACTGACGGTGATCAAGGAGTATGTCGCGCTGTTGAACGAAGGAATGCTGGGCGATCCCACTCCGGAGCAGAGGCATTTTCTTGACGTCATCGGTGACCGTGCCGAAGACTTGAATCGGATGGTCGATGATATGCTCGACGTCAGCAAATTCGACGCGGGCATCCTGACGGTTCGCCGCGGCCATTGCAACATCGTCGACGTCATCCACCACGTGATGTTGCCACTCAGCCGTAAAGCGGCGATCAAAGACGTGGAGCTCACGGTCGAGATCGAAGACAACCTGCCACGGGTCTATTGCGATCCGGACAAGGCCGGCCGGACGATCGTCAATCTGGCCGTGAACGCCATCAAGGTCTGCCCCAAGTCTGGCAGGGTGAAGCTCGCCGCGCGGTTCGATCGCCAGGCCCAGGAAGTGGTGATCGAAGTCATCGATAACGGCTCCGGGATCCTGCGCCGTGATTTGCAACGCATGTTTACTCGCTTCACGCAGCTCAATGCCGACCCGGTTGAACCAACTAAAAACGTCGGTCTCGGACTGAGTATCGTCCGAGAACTAGTCGACATGAATCTGGGCCAGATCAACGTCACCAGCGAAGTTGGCGAGGGAAGTTGCTTTTCGTTCACGTTGCCGGTTGCCAATCCATCGGAGATTGCCCGGCGGTTCCTCAGTCGCCTGCGCAATCGCAACGGCGCCTCCCAAGCGCTCTTGTGCAGCGTGCGGGCCGAGACGCAGCAAGCCGCGGCGCTGGACGAAATTGAGTCGCTGTTGACGTACGTGCTGCGGACCAGCGACATCGTCTTTCGCGGCCGACCTTCACAATGGATCGTGCTGCTGAACTCTGGCGAGGAGGGCTACAAATCATTTCGGAAACGGGTTCGCAAGACGGTGCGGCAGGCGAATCGCAACCGCGTGCAATCAACGTTGCCCGTGCTAGCCACCAAGCTCATTGGGAAATGGGATCTGAAACAGGACGCCGAAACGATGATCACTAAGCTGCAGGAATGCCTGGCATACCATGAGATCTCATTGACCTAAGCAATCTGGTAGTGACAACAACCAACCAGCTCGTGCGGCCATGATGGCCCGCCACTTTTTAGTAATCGGTCGACACCATGTCTCTTGAGACTCGTAACGCAGAGCAGGTTCACCATGATCGACAAATCGCGAGTCCTGATCATCGACGACGATCACGAGATTGTCGGCGGCGTCGTCATTCGACTACGGGCCGCTGGGTACGAAACCCAGGTCGCCAGCGAAGGCGTCGGAGGTGTTGCGCTGGCCCGTCAATCCTTGCCCGATATCATCCTGCTCGACATGCGCATGCCCACCTGGGACGGCATGCGGGTCTTGAGAGAATTGCAGACCACGCCCGACACTGCCCAGATTCCAGTCGTGATGCTATCTGCGAGCCTGGGAGACCGGCAGCGATCGTTGCGCGCGGGGGCCCGGCTATTTCTCTCCAAGCCTTATGACGGCGCCGCGCTTGTGAAGGCGATGTCCCTGGTGATCGAAGAAGCCCGCGCCAACCACCAACAGTAGGAACCAATGAACAGAAAATCGATTTTAATTGCCGACGACGATGAAGATATCGTGGCCTCGCTCAGCAGGCGTTGCACGAACATGGGCCTGAAGGTGGCCACGGCGCTGACCGCGTTCGATGCCCTCATGTCGATCCGCACTTCGTTGCCAGACGTGGTCTGCCTCGACGTCAACATGCCGGCCGGCGACGGGCTATCGATTTGCCAGATGCTGATGTCGGACCAGGACTCGCTAAATCTGCCGGTGATTATTCTGACCGGCAAGAAAGATGCGGCCACTGTGCGACGATGCCATGAGCTGAAGGCCCACTACGTGGTCAAAGGAGGCGACGTCTGGGGCGAGCTGGAGCCTCTGCTCCGCGAGATCCTGATGATGCCGACCGCTTCGCCTGCCATACCAGTGCCGCCGGTCCCTGAAGAAGTTGCGGCGTTTGCTTCGCTAGCGGCAGTCTCCCATTTCGTGGAGACGCCCCATTTCTCCAACACAGAAAGCTATTGAGATGGATGCCCCCGGTACCGACCCTGCCAACAGCGCCTGTCTGGGCGATGGCCTCATTTTTGCGATCCTCGAGACCGCTCTGGATCCAACAGTCATCGTCCGAGACGGTGGCGCGATCCTGCACGTCAATGCTCACGCGGAACAACTGTTCGGTTACCCGCGTCTAGGCCTGATCGGCGCGCAGAGCGAAATGCTGTTTCCGGTCCGCTATCGCCATCGTCACGTGGCCTATCGCACGGCGTACTTCGACGCTCCTCGACCGCGACTGCTGGGTTCAGGGATGAAACTCACCGGACTGCATCAGGACGGGACGGAGTTTGACGCCGACGTCGCGCTCGGGCCGTTCATGATCGACGGACACCCGGTTGTGGCCGCCACGATTCGCAAAGTGGCCGAGGTGGAGCCTGCGACCCCGGCCGTGCTCCGGCTGCAAGAGACGCTGGAACGCAAGTTCAACGTGCCGATTGCCGTGCTCAACGAGTTTACTCGAGAGCTGAAGCGAAAGAAAAAAGACCACGAACTATTCGTCTTCGAAGCAGCCCACGGCCTGAAAGCGCCCCGCATCGGACGGCAGGGGACGGTGGCCAACTAGGGCTTTGTGGCAGCGTGTTCTACACAGAGTGTTCCAGGAATCGTGTGGCACGGACACTGCCGGTGGTCTCGGTAGAAGTCTGGTAGCGCAGAAGACGCGCCGCGATATTACCCGCGAATTCGGTCTGCCAGGATCGATGACTGAGTTGTTCGCGATGGCTTCCGGCGGTGTCGCTGCCGCTCAACCGCCGGCTAATATCTTCGACCACTGCCGGGGGCTGGACCAGTATCGAGCAGCACGCTACTCGGCTGCGCACAGAAGGTAGTCTGTTAGGCAGGCACGCTTTCCGTGGCGTGGATCGCGTGGAGCAGGCATTTCAGGATCTCGTCCTGGTCTCGCGAGACAACCCAGCCACCGAGCGTCTGTAGGCCAAGCTCCGGCAGTGGCTTGCCCATTCGATTGCGATTCGACGCGCTAAACTCTCGGGCGGTCCGTTCGCGGAAGGCGGCAATCTCACTCTGCTCTACCGGCACGACGATCAACCAGGTGGTCGGCCGAATGTGAAACAGCAGGTCTGTCGCGCAGAGCAGGCAGCTCAGAAACACATGCACGTCATTCGGTGTGGTAGCGGAAGCTGATTCTGTAACATCGACCTGCAGCAGAGTAATGTGCGGCGAGCCATCCCGCAGATGTTCAATCCGCGTCAGGTATCTCGACATGACCTCGAGTGGATCCGCTTTGGGCAGCGTGAAGCAGAACGTGCTGCCGGCGCCCGGCTGGCTCTCGAGCGTAATATGGCCCAGGTTCAATTCGACGAGCTCCTTGGCGATGTTCAACCCTAGTCCGAAGCCCTTGGTGCTGGAGTGGAGCGGATCTTCGAGTTGCTCAAAGCGGCGAAAGATCGCCCGCTGGTTCTCGGGTTCGATACCGCGGCCGTTATCTGTCACGCTCAGCTTGACGCCACCCGCATCGGCCTCTTCCGTACAATGCACTCGGACAATCCCCGGCTTGCCGCAGAACTTAATCGCGTTGGTGACCAGGTTAATCAGCACGCGGCCAGCCTTTTCCGGATCGCAAAAGACGTCCGGCAATTGTGAGTCGAGGGCGCGTTCGAGCTGCACGCCTTTGACGGCGGCCTTGCGCTCCAACCCCGCCCAGACGTGCGCGATAATCCCGTCGACTTTACAGTTACGGCGATAGACCGCCAGCAGACCGGCTTCGAGCTTGCTGACGTCCAGCATATCGTCGACCATCGTGTTGAGATCATCCGCGCGGTCCTCGACGATCGTCAACATATGCTTTTGTTCGCCGGAGACCGGGCCGACCAGGCCGTCTTTGACCAGCGAGACGTACTCCTTGATCACGGTCAGCGGCGTGCGAAACTCGTGGGAGACGTTGTCGACGAATTCGTGCGCCGTGTTGTACAGCTTGGTCAGCCGCTGGTTCTTTTTCTCCAGCAGAATGCGGGCCGCGGCTAACTGTTGAATGCACGTTTCGAGGGCGGCAGTTCGCTTGCGCTCGATGGCAAAACGCAACGAGCGAGCCAGCAGCTTCGATTCCACATCCTGCTTCAGCAAACAATCTTGCGCTCCCTGATGAACGATCTCGAGCACGACACGTTGGTCGTCCAGGTTCGTTAGCACCACGACCGGCATGTTGGGCGCGGCGTCGTGAATTGCCTGAAACGTGGCAATCCCGTCAGAGTCGGGCAATGACAGATCGATCAGCGCCACGTCAAAGCCGCCTCGCGCTAAGCTGGTTAGAGCCGCGGCCAGGTGTTCTACGTGTTCGACACGAAAGGTCGAATCGCGAGTTGTTCGCAGGCTATGCAACACGAGCTCTGCGTCCGCCGGATTGTCTTCGACGAGCAGCACGGCATAGGGCTCGGTGCCATCAGCATTAAACATAGCTACTCGCTTTCATCTCGAGATCATACAGGCGACGACTCAAAATGCGCCAGCGGCGACGCTCCATTGACCAACATCGGCTGGCGGTTGAGTAGCAGCCAATAGTAACCCAAGTGCTTCGCGACTTCGTTGAATTGCTCGAAGTCGACAGGCTTGACGATGTAGCTGTTCACGCCCAGCGAGTACGACTCGACAATATCGCGTTCTTCGTTGGACGAGGTTAGGATCACGATCGGTATCAGTTGAGTGCGCGGATCGGCCCGCACGCGGCGCAAGACCTCGATGCCGTCGACAAGCGGCAATTTCAGGTCCAGCAAGATCAACTTGGGATTCTCGATCGTGCGCGACGCATAGCGTCCCTGGCAAAAAATGTACTCCAGGGCTTCGGCCCCGTCGCGCACAACATGGACGCAGTTGGCGATGCTTTGCTTCTTGAAGGCGTGCAGCGCCAACATTTCGTCGTTCGGGTTGTCCTCGACCAGCAGGATTTCGACGGAAGTATCGGTCATAATCGCCTCCTCAGTTGAGCGTGAATGAGAACGTGGCGCCTTGATTTGGCACTCCTTCGCCCCGGATCTGACCACCGTGTCGTTGGACGATTCGCTGGACGATCGCCAGCCCGACGCCCGTCCCTTCGTAATCGGTCGCGCGATGCAAGCGCTGAAAGACCCCGAACAACTTGTGGGCATACGTCATATCGAATCCCGCCCCGTTGTCTTTGACGAAGTAGATCACTTGGGATTCGTTGCCCGGCGATTGTTCGCCACCGGCGTCCCGCGGTCTCACGCTGGAGCCGATCTCGACGCGAGCATGGTCCGTGTGGCGAGTGTATTTCAGCGCGTTCGAAATTAAATTGGTCCAGACCTGCTTGAGCAATCCGGGATCCGCCAGGCAGGAAGGCAACTCGCCCACCACCACTTGAAACTCTCGGCCTTCCTGTTCTTTCTTCATTTCATCAAGGCATTGCCGCACGACCGATGCTGTATCTACGGTGCGCTTGGTGAGCGCCTGGCGGCCGAGACGCGCAAACGCCAGCAGATCGTCGACCAGGTGTCCCATTTGCCGCGTGTTATCGCGAACCATCTGCAGATAGGCTTTGCCTTCAGCGGCCAAAGGGGCGCTATAATCCTCCAGCACGATGCGTGAGAAACCGTCGATTGCCCGCAACGGCGCACGCAGATCGTGCGAGATCGAGTACGAGAATGAATCGAGCTCTTTATTGGCGGCCTCGAGCTGCGCGGTCCGTTCGGAGACACGCTGTTCGAGCCCTTCATTGAGCTTGCGAATCTCAATGTTCGATTGATTGAGGGCCTGAATTCTGGCCGTTTCGACGAATGTCGCCAACACCCGCGCCTGTTGGCCCAAGGCTTCGATCTTGCCGTCGGATTGCATCAAGGTCTTGATACGCGACGATTCCACACTGCGGGCCACCTCGCGGGCCAGTCGACCGAGTTCGTCGATCTTGCCATCGGATTGATTGAGCGTTTCCACTCGCGACGTTTCAACCGAACGGGCCAGTTCACGGGCCTGTTGCCCCATCGCCTCGATCTCGTTATCCGTTTGCCGGAGAGTTTGCAGCCGCGTCGCCTCGACCGAATTGGCCAGATCGCGGGCCTGCTTCCCCATCGCCTCGATCTCGATCGCGGTTTGCTTGAGTGTCCGCAACCGCGCTGTTTCGACCGAATTGGCCAGGTCTCGCGCTCGCTGACCCAAGGCTTCGATCTTTTCGTCGGACTGATGTAATGTCTGAATTCGCGAGGATTCCACGAAGCGCGCCAATTCCCGCGCTTGCTGCTCCAAGGCTTCGACCTCGTCCGTTAAGTCGCGCGGTTGCAACTCGGCCGCGTCGGTCGCGTCCGCCGGCAGTGCGATGTCTTGGACTGGCAATGTGGCGACGATCGTCGGCCCCTTGGCGGATTCCTGGTCCAAGGTTGCGCATTGATCGCTGGTATCCACTACGGATTGTTGCGATTGTTCCATTGAGGTACTCCTTGTGCATCGTGCTCGGCCGCCATGGCAGAGATGTCAAACACCGTCGCGGGAACACCGTGAGGTATCCCATCACGCAGAATAAGCCAGCCCTGAGCGCACCGTAGTGGCAAAGGCCTGCTCCAGCAGCAGAAGCAATCAGCGCATTCAGCGTGCGCTTGCAGAAAGGAGAGAGTCGTGTCGTCGCGTCAGAACGCTCCGCGACTATTCCACTATAGGTCACTTCGAAGTCTGTGAGCGCGTAACATGGCGCTCGCAGATGGACATTCCAAATCCAGCGAAACGCGAAGGAGTTCCTTCGCGAGATACCGGTCAATAGAGCGCGGAACGTTCGACCCGCAGACGGCGGCGCGTCTTCCGTCGCGCAATAAAATGAATGGCGCGCTGTCGACTGGCATTTGGTGTGCGAAATGCTCTGACATTGGCGTAAGCATTCGCCGGACAAGAACGCCAACATGCGCCGGTGGTTACGCAGGCAGAACTATTTTTGTCAGCTGGCAGAATTAGTTCTGCCTCTTTTTTGTTCCGATCGGACGGCCGTGTAGTGCGATCAGTCAAAAGGCCCAAACGGAACGAGTTTTCTTGTATCTATTTGCCCCCGTCACCACCAGAACAAATCGCGCCCCCCATGACCCCGCTAGGGTAGAAAGGGAGGTAGAACGATTTACGGCAGGCGACGTAAATCTCTGACGCTTTGTTTGTCCAAGTTCAGGTTCAAAAAGAGGATTACCGCGGTCCAGGATAATCAAGCGGACGATAGCCACCACAATCCTGTCAGGTTTTTGGCGGGGTCGGCAAGTCGGCCGGCGTGTTTATGGGTGACGGATTCGCGCCATTTCGTCAGACGGGCTCCGCGCGAGGCTGATCGAACCGGGGGCGGCTCCGTGTTCTCCACTCAGGCGTCGGGCTTGTTTGCCAGCGATTTCTGCGTGCCATGCTCGGCTATGAATTTTCCGGGCTTCGAGGAGCGTTCACGCACACAACAGAGGCTGTCGCGTGGCGTGAAATGTCCACCAAACATGGGAATTCGTCGACACTTGACGCCGCAATGCAAGTCGTTAAATTGAAACAACTTGGGGCAAGTAGCTCAGTTGGTAGAGCAATGGACTGAAAATTCTTTCGGGCAGTCCTTTAGAAACCTCGGAAAAGCCGCATTTTTCCGGTTTCTTCACTCGAGTTGATGTTCTGGGACGGTTCAACGTGGCAGTTTGTGGTATTGTTTGCGGACAAACGCGGACATACAAAGAATCTGCGCAGTTACTTTGGGGGCATGGCATTTGATGGCGGCCAAATCGGCTACAGCAGCGGCACCGGTTCCATCAGGACTTCGGAAATGCCGCGATTGTACGCATGAAATGCCAATTTCTCGCACGAATTGTCCACATTGCGCGCGGCCGCAGTACTTTCCAAACGTGGACTTGGCGACGGCTTTGCCAGAGAAGAACAAAATTGACCAGCGGCATCAACTCGCACTTGCCGACGTAAATCTAAGAGAATGCGCCGACGAGGTAGCGCAATTTGAAGCACTGTGCGCTAAGTCCGTTGCCATCTTCTCGTGCAGCGTGGAGAAACTGTATCGGGAGGTTGCATCGGGCACGGACGTATTCGAGACGTTCAGTGACCTCGAAAGGCTTCGCCTCAATGCGGCACCTCTGAGTGCGTACAATTGGGCAAAACTAAGGCCCCAGGCAGAAATCGAGCTGTTCGGCAGCCATGCCCACTTGGACAAGGTCCACTATGCATGCCTCTCCCTCGATGGTGTTGGCTTGACTAGTTACGGGGATTGCACTGTGGAGTTGGCCGAGCCAATGATCGCCCATCGAGCGTCATGTTTTGAGGGCAATACAGCGATAGTTTACGCTAAAAATCATAGCTTCGAGTCGTCTCTGCGATCAGACTGGAGCGACCGGCACAGAATGTGCACTGCTGTCCTCGCTGGTTCCATTACTGCGGGAATGGATTCAAGCCAGTTTCCCAGCATACTTGTTCAAAATGGAGCTACATCGGCCGATGATCGGTTCATTGAGGTGCATGTGTTTGGTTCGATGACAGCAAGAACTTTCTCGTCCGTTCGCGTCAAGAATGCAAAATTCGATCGGAAGCAGAACACCCTACTTAGAGCAGTAAGAGAAAAGCTTGCGCTCGTTGGTGTGCAAGTGAAGTGAGTAGGAATAAATCAATGCAAACTTTCGTAATTTCGCCGAGCGACGGATTTGCTGGTGTGCTGGACGAGACGGAAGGAACCGTTCGATTAGTTCTACCATCGTCGCAACAAGGGCGGATGGTCAGAGCGCTGAATTACTTCAGCCGATTTCCAAGTTCTGCCGTATTGCAGGTCTCCAACGACGCCGAAGGAATTCAACAGTTTGACACGCTGAGAGCGCATCGCCTAGCACTTGATTTTACATTGCTACTTCTAGACGCCGAAATTAGCAACGAGACAAGGTCGGAAGTAGCGCAAGAACTTGACGAGTTACTTGAAAACTCTGGTTCTCGTGACTACGTGCTTGATGTCTTACTCGCAGCGCCACTTCCAGTAGACGCGGACGTTGCCTGCGCGGTGGAAGCTGCGAGACGATGGAGTCATTCTCGTTCCCTGATTAATACCTTGGTTGATTGCCAGCCAAGGGTGCGCTTGGCAAACAGCGCTTGGTTATCAATACGGGAAAACCAATTCGTAAAGCATGCAGGAATTGACAGAGTTCATGGATTGCTCATCGATTTTGGAGTTTTTAGGACTTTAGTCCTGCATGGCAAGACACAGCAGGACCGGCAACGAATGATCCCAAAGGTGATTATTGGCTTAAAGGAACATTGCAATCCTCAGATCACCACGGAGCTACTGAACGAGTACTTCTCTAAGCTTCCCGTGGGATTGCGCGTTGCTCAAGAGGCGCCCTCATCCATCGAGGATGACCCTTTGGAGGACGCTCGTCTAATCACAACGGGCAAGTCTCGAACTCCTTATTATGGCTCGGACGTAAAGCTTGCCAGAGCGGAGAGCCAAGTAGAGCGCATTGCCGAATTATTTAGCCAACATCAGGATCAACAGGCTCACCAGATACTCAAAGAACTTGTTGAGTCTCAGACCCGTGATTCTGAAAATCACTCGCATGTCGTTAAATCGCTCTGCAATATCGCGACAAAGTGCGAAATCAGCGGTCGTCGTGATATTAATTTGTACTGCCTCTCGAAAGCACAGTCTTTCACGACAGGTGTTGATGCAGTGCTTTACGCACAAATCGGGACTGCTCTGCGAAGTATCAGGAAGTTTGATGAAGCACTCGTGTGCTATGAAAAGGCATTGGACCTTGAGCACGGAGAATATCGTAAATCGATCCAACTCGACATCATTCGAGTGTCGATTGACAAGGGAGATTACGAGAATGCTTTGAAGCAGTTGCTCGAAGGAGTTGCCGGCGAAGCTTATCGGCCAGCATGGTTGGTCAATATTGGCACGCTTTATCGAAAAATGGGCAATCTCCGTAAGGCGAGAGATTACTACGGGCAGGCATTGAAGAACGACGATCGCATTCATACTGCTCGTGCAGGAATTGCAGAAACGGATAAGCAAAGCGGAAAGCATTCAAAGGCCATCGCCCGTTATCAGAAGTTATTTCGCGATTTCCCCGATTTAGATGACGGTGCCTCCAAAATCTACAACTTGGCGCAAAGCTTTCTGTTTCGGGTGACCCATCAGTCTCAAAAGGCATCTGAAATCTTGCAACAACTTAATTTGAGATATCCCATCGATCCTGGTGTGCATTTGCAACTTGCAAAACTTTATATGCTTGAAGGAAAAACAGACTTAGCAAGAAAACATTTTGATAGAGCACAGGGGCCGGATCTTGATGAGATTGCCGCTAAGTTGTTCCTAATCGCAGACGGCAAGTTGGTCGCTCTGCCGGACCCAGAGGCTACGATCGCCGATTGTTGGATCCTGCCCGAAGAAAAAGGGTTGTTGCGATGCAGCAGAGCGATGATTGCTCTTGAGCAGGATAACTTTGAAAAAGCCGTACAAATGGTAAGTCGTCCTGTTTATGGTGATCGACTCAGTTCTGATTTCGGCGCAGCTCTGCGTTTTCATGCGCAAAAGAAGCTTGATCCAAAGTTCGATTACAAGTCAGATCAAGTCCTTTGTCGTATTGCGAAGCGAGGATATCGGGAGTTGCGTCAGTCAGTCGTCGCTGTTGCTAATGACGAATTCCTCGCCGCAAAACGTCTAGAGCAGAGGATGTGCCTTCTGCTTGCGTGAATTGTAAGCGCGCATAAAAAAACCGACCGAGGAATCGCAAGCGACGATTCCCCGGTCGGCGAAAAGCATTCAGTGGCGCCCAAGCGCGCCTGCAACCAGTGCGTTCCATCAGAACGCGGGGCAGGGCAAGGGCCACCTCGCCAAGATCAATAGTCGATCTTGTCGTTTCGCTCAGCGTATTCTTTCCAGACTTCAACGGCTTCTGGGCGGAGCAACTGTTGCTCTGAGATCGCGCGGTCTTCGACCGGCTTGTTGAATTGCTCGTAGATGAACGCGTCGTCGAAGTTGCCGTACTGCTTCGAGTCGCCAACGGTGGCGCCGTAGACCAGGCCGTCGAGGCCGGCCCAGTAGGCCGTGCAGAGGCACATCGGGCAGGGCTCACTCGAGGTGTATAGGATGCAGCCCTTCAGCTTGGGGGTCTTCAGCAGGGCGCAGGCCTGACGGATGGCGTGCATTTCGCCGTGCCAGGTCGGGTCGTTCTGAGCGACCACATGGTTCATGCCGTCAGCGATGACGTTCCCGTCGATGTCGACGATCACAGCGCCAAAGGCGCCGCCGGTCTTGTATTCAACGCCAGCCTTGCGCGAGTTGGCAATGGCGCGGCGCATAAACTCGTTGTGTTTTTCGATGGGGAAGCGAGCCAGGATCTCTTCCTTGCTGATCCGAGGAGCGTCGCTCGGCACGCTGCCGGCCTTGGCCGTAACGATCACGTTCGGCGTGGTGTCTTCGGCCTTGCTGGACCGGGTCGACATGGTGAACCAGCAGATGGCGAACACGACGCCGCCGCACAGCATCAGGCCCAACGTAATACGACACGCGCGAGCACACATGCTCTTTTCACACGCTTCCATGGTCAGACTCCCCTAAAAAAACAATTGGTTGTTTTCGACATGCGGTGGCGCGCAGAACGGGTGATCTGCAAAACGCCACGCAAGCAAGACTAGGCCACGGCGCAATGGGTGGGTTTGCGGCGACCTGCGTTGGCCCGCTTTGGGCCGCTCTGAACCGCCGAATGGCCGGTTTTAGTCAGATTCAGCCTCACGAAGGGGACTGCTTGAGCCGGTTATGCCAGCCATGCAATTACCAGCTTTCGGCGCGAGATTCCGCGCGGATCTCGCCGGCGCGTCCCTTAGGCACTGCAGCGATTCCGACCCGCGCCATCCACGACCATCTGCGGCAAACTACCGCAGGTTTGCGCTCGATCGAACGACGCTCGCGCGCTAGTCGGCATATTTCCAAAAAAAGGCGTTGCGATGTTCATTCAGGCAGACACGGCAAGTTGGGGAGAGCGTCTGCGTGAGGATTTCCCGTTAAAAGGCGGTAATTTCGGTCGGCGTGTGCCGAATTCGGCATTCGCGCGCTCGCGTCGCGCCCACTACTATTGGGGCGCCCTGGACGCGAACGCTCAGGTTGCGCTCTGCCGAACTGCGGATTTCCGCTATAAAGCTAGCCGAATCATCGGCGGCGGACGGTCGAGCGGGGCCGTCGTCCTGTGCGCAGAGCAGCCTGGGGCAATGGCTCAACTTTGGGACGACGAGTGATCGCCGGATCGATACTACGCCGGTCGCGCGCCCGCAGCGCCGTCCAGATCGCACAGTCCCAATCGCAGGTAAGAGACAGGATGAGCACACAGAAGACGTCGTACGACGAACGGCAGGTCTTGGAGCTTTGCGTTAACGACCGCGACAAGGTGCGGCGATTGCCGGCGCCGCCGCTGTTGATGTTCGATCGCATCCCGGAGATTCAGCTTGAGGGGGGCCAGTTCGGCAAAGGGTTCATTCGCGCCGAGAAAGACGTGCTGTTCAAGGAATGGTTCTTCTTTTCGCACTTCGAGGGAGATCCGGTGATGCCGGGCGTCTTTCAACTCGACGCCATCTTGCAACTCTCCGGATTCTTCCTGATGCATAGCGGTTTCGACGGTCGTGGCCGCGCGCTGCGGACCGGTAAAGTGGTTTTCCGAGAGCAGGTCCGCCCGCACCATAAGCTGATCACCTATCGGATTGATTTCAAAAAGGTCGCCGAAAAGCCGACTCCGATCGCATTCGCCGAGGCGGTCGCGGAAGTCGACGGCATAGTTTCCGTCGAAGTAAGTGGGATTATGGTCGGTCTGTTTTCCAATTTGGACTATGAGTATCCATGACACGGACACAAGTCGCGGTAACGGGTTTTGGCGTGTTGAGTGCAATCGGTCGAGGCGCAGCGGAGACCTCGGCGGCGCTGCGCGCCGGTAAATCTGGCATCGTCTCGATGCGCCCCCTGTGGGCCGAGGCCAGGCTGCGTTCGCAGGTGGCCGGCAACGTCCCCGCCGAGCCCTTTCGTGAGCTGTTTGACCGCAAGGAAAATCGTTTCCTGTGCGATTCTGCGCTGCTGGCCGCCGTGGCGATGCGCGACGCGGTCGCCCACGCCGGATTGTCGGAAGACGACGTGCAAAGCCCGCGCACTGGCATCGTCATGGGAACAGGCGCCGGGGCCAGCATGCCCGACGCGGTTGAGCTGGGCGAAAAATTGAAAAGCCGTGGCGGATCGAAAGTGGGCGCCTACTGGGTGCCGCTGATCATGGGCTCTTCGCTGACCGCCAATCTGGGCGTGATGTTCAAGATTCACGGGCATTCGTACACCGTGACCTCGGCCTGTTCCACTTCGGCCCACGCGCTGATGATCGGCATGGACCTGATCCGCAGCGGTCGGCAGGATCGCGTCTTCGCCGGTGGCTCAGAAGACGTGAACACCGTTTCGGCCGCGGCCTTTGACGGGATGACGGCGCTTTCCAGCGTATTCAACGACGAACCACACCGCGCGAGCCGACCGCTTGATAAAGCGCGCGACGGCTTCGTCTTCGCCGGCGGCGCTGGGATTCTGCTGCTAGAGAAAATGGAACTGGCGGTTGCCCGCGGCGCAAAGATCTGGGCGATCCTCGAAGGCGCCTCGGCCACTTGCGATGGCGAAGACATGGTGGCCCCCAACGGCAAAGGGGCCGCGGCTGCGATGCGGATGGCGCTCGAAGACGCCGGCGTTGGGCTCGAAAAGATCGACTACATCAACCTGCATGGCACGTCGACGCCGGTGGGCGATTCGAAAGAAATCGACGCGATCCGCAACGTCTTTGGCGCCAAAACGCCACGGTTTTCTTCGACCAAGTCGATGACTGGCCACGCGCTTGGCGCGGCAGGCTCGCTGGAAGCGATCTTCAGCATCCTGATGATGAACGACAATTTCATCGCGCCGAACATCAACCTGGAAGATCCCGACCCCTGCGTCGCCGATCTGCCGGTCGTTCGCAAAACCGAAGAAGCGAAGCTGAACTGGATCCTCAGCAACTCGTTCGGCTTCGGCGGCACGAACTGCAGCGTGATCTTTTCGAACCCGCAGCGCGGCGGTTAGGTCAGCCTGTAGGTCACGCACTCCGTGCGTGACAGAATTTAGGCTACGCAACCGACCGTGACCTATTTCGCTGCGCCGACTCGTCCTTCTTCCCTCTGCGCGTCTCTGCGTCCTCTGCGGTTCATTCTTTCTTCTTTCAAGATAAGAAGATGATAAACCGCAGAGGACGCAGAGGAACGCAGAGGAAGAATCTGTTGAAAACGCGCTTTGTGCGCGGTTGCGTTGGTAGGATATCGCAGTACCGATTGCGCATCGCGGCTCGGCGGGAGCCTCGCCCTCCCGGTGGCCGCATTCGCGGCGCGAGGGAGTTGACCAGTATTTGTCGTCTCCCTGTTCAATCTTCCGCCTTGCTGCCGTCGCCGCACATTTTTACGATCCTTGGGTCGAAGCGCGCGATCGTTTCGACCAGGTCGCGCTGTTCGGCCATGACCTGGTCGATGTCTTTGTAGACGCCTGGCACTTCGTCGGCGCCGGCTGACAATACGCGCACGCCGCGGCGCTCGAGGTCCTTCTGCACCGCGCGCCAAGTGTACTTCGAACGAGCCTGCGTGCGCGACATGCAGCGGCCGGCGCCGTGTGACGCGCTATTGAGACTTTCCGGATTTCCCAGCCCACGCACCACATACGCTGGGTTGGCCATGGAGCCGGGAATTACGCCCAGCACGCCTTCGCCGGCCGGCGTGGCGCCTTTGCGATGGACAACGACTTGTTCTCCGCCGTGCTCTTCGAGCCAGGCGAAGTTGTGGTGGTTCTCGACGCCGGCGATGATCTCAGCGCCGAGTAGCTTCGAGACCAGCCGATGGATCACATCGTGGTTGCCTGCGGCGTAGTCGCCCATCAGGTTCATGGCGGCCCAATACTCCTGGCCGGCCTCGGTATCAAGATTGAGCCAGGCCAGGCGGCCTGCGTCAGCGTAGCGCAGCGGCAATTGAGCCCGGGCCATGTTGCTGTAAACATTGCAAACGGCCGAGCCTGCGCCGCGGCTGCCGCTGTGGCTAAGCAGCGCGACGTACTCGCCTGCCGCCAGGCCCAGGTCAGGGCTGGCGTCGCTGAGCGTCAGCAGGCCAAACTCAACAAAGTGATTGCCTGAGCCGGAGGTGCCAAGCTGAGACCATGCGCGATCCTTGTGTTCGCGCGTGATGAGCGTGACGGTCCAGTCCTGATCCATGACCGAGTGGTCTTGCCGCTTCTGATGCGTGCTACCAACGCCGAAGCGCGTCCCCTTCTCAAGGGCGTTGTCAAAGCGCTCGTGCTTCGGCAGGTCCTTGAGTTGCGCCGCCGGCACATCGAGGACCGAGAGCTTCATCCGGCAAGCGATATCGACGCCCACGGCGTAGGGACAAACCGCGCCGCGCAGCGCCAGCACGCCGCCGATCGGCAGGCCGTAGCCAATGTGCGCGTCTGGCATCAGCGCAGCGCCAGCGGCCATCGGCAAGCTACACGCCTGGCGCATTTGGCCATGCGTGGCCGGATCGATGCCGGCGTCACCCCAGGTGCGATACGAAATCGGTTCTGGCGGAACGAAGGAGCCGACCGAAAGAATCTCGGCGGCCAGTTCATGGAAGTATTCGTCATCACGATGCGCAGCAGGGTCTGCCAGCACCGCCGTGATGCGGGCCTTCACGCCCTTGCCTTCGCCAGCCGCCGCGGCGCGCTGGATCCCCGCGAGCGCAACCTTATAGCACTCCGGCGGCACACCTAGTTTTTCGAGCTGGCGACTGTTCATGACAATTCGTCCGACGTTGATTGAATGCAAGGACCAAGATGTAAATCGGTCAAAGTCCGTGGAAATTCGACAGTCCGTGACTGGAAAGGTTCACCCGATAGAAGACGTGCGTAAATCTTTCGACACTAGCCCGAAGCGCGAGCGAGGGTTCTTCGTCGCCGTCGCGTCAAGGAAGAGCCCTTGTTGGCGTATTTCGAAATTGTGCGTACCGGCTGGTTTCGAACTCATCGACAGCACCAACGGACGTCTGGATGACCAAGTCCATCCGCAGTCCAGGTCCATTCTCTCTGTGCCCTCTGTGCCTCTGTGTTTCCATCCTTCTTATCCAAATTAGAAACACAGAGGCACAGAGAAAATACCGAAGGAAGCTACTTTTCTCGCTACGGCAAAAGCATCAGCAAATACTCGGCTTCAACCTGAAGCGCTAGCGAGGGTTCTTCGTGCCGACACGTCAAGGAAGAACCCTTGTTGGCGTACTTCGAAATTGTGCGTACCGGCTGGTTTCGAACTCATCGACAGCACCAACGGACGTCTGGATGACCAAGTCCATCCGCAGTCCAGGTCCATTCTCTGTGTGCCCTCTGCGCCTCTGTGTTTCCATCCTTCTTATCCAAATTAGAAACACAGAGGCACAGGGAGCACAGAGGCAATTGCATTTCGAGGGGGCTGCGTTTGCGCTATCGCTACGGCAAATCTATCAGCAAATACTCGGCTTCAACCTGAAACGCGAGCGAGGGTTCTTCTTTGACGCGACGTGGACGAAGAACCCTCGCTGGCGCTTCGGGTTAGTGTGGGACTCGACGTTCCAGATTCGTGCGCTAGTGCGACGTGTCGCTTATCCCGGTTCTTTCGTCGGCCCCATTGCGGGGGCGCCTAAGGGCCCATTTGCCACAGCGTTTTCGGGCGACGCGTTTACCGGATCGAGCATGCTTTCCAGGATGATGATCTTTTGCCAGATATTGCGCGACAGGGCGTTGGTCAACGTCGAGAGCTGATCGACCGCTTCGAGCGCGACGGTGTCCGGAAAATCCTGCACGTACAAGGCGCCGATCTTACCGATCAACGACAACAGCTCGCTGCAATAGTCGAGATAGCGCCCCAGTTCCTTCAGCGTCATCACTCGCTTGGGTGAGGAGATTGTGGGCGGGGAGCGACCGCTCGATCGTTCGGGATCCTTGGTCAACTGATGCATATCGACAATATGGGCCAGCGAACGCAGCTCGCGGATCGCCTTGAGGGCTCGCCCACGCTTGAGCCGGACTTCGATCGTGATCAAGAACGCAATCGCGGCGCCAATCAGCACCATACTGGCCAGTGACGAGTCGACCAGTTGCACGAATTGCTCAAGCTGAAAAATATTGTGATCGACTTCCAGGTTCGACGCGACTTCGAACAAGACCGCGACGATCACAATCAGCAGCGCGGCGATGCCGACGCGCAACCACCAGTCCGGGCGACGGATCCGCTCGGCGCGGACCATAGCGTCGGCCGAGATGCGGTGCAATTCCCTCGCCACGGTCCCCAGGCCGGCGCCGGGAAATCGCTCGTGGATTCGCTGCACCAGCAGGCCGACGGTCTCGACGATCTTGGCCGCCGACAGACTCCGCAGATTGTTCGAGGTTTCTGTCGTGGCGCGAACCGATTCCAAAGGCGTTGTTGCGGAACTTTGCACAGGCTGGTTCACGGCGGTGTGTTTTCCGTTGAGACCCAGTGGGGTCGGCCGGGTTCCGACCCAAACGTTCTTCTAGCCGAAAGACCCGTGGCAGCAGTATGATGAACCCCTCCCTGTGGTTGCAAGCGGCTAGCGCATGCAAGCAGGAGGCGCCGTTCGGCCGGCTTTCCCTGATCTGGCGGCAGAGGCTATAATCACCATATCGCCACTAGGGTTGTTTGGCGCCTGCAAGACCTGGACATGAGCTTACGATGACGATGCACATTCGAAACTTGTTGAACCAACTCGCTTTGGCGTCGCTTGCAGTGATTGTTATTCTGACCGCGGCAGACGTTGCGTCGGCCTGCCCTAGTTGCCAGGCGGCGCTGGCCAGTCAGGAAGGTGGCCAGAGAGTCGTGCAGGGCTTCTTCTGGAGCATCCTGTTCATGATGTCGATGCCGTTCAGCATTCTGACCGCCCTCTCGACGTACTTCTATTTGCTGGTCCGCCGGGCTCGTCGTGAAGACGCCGTGCGACTGCCAGTGCCAACCACGAACCAGGCCGCCGCGCAAAGAGCGCGTGACGCTGGCCGGTAGTCGATTGCCGTCTCGACTGCTTCGATTGTCCTCTGCGCCTCGGCGTCTCGGCGGTTCATCCCTTTTTCTTCTAAGGGACGAAGAGGTTGAACCGCCGAGGCGCAGAGACGCCGAGAAGTAGCACTTTGAGTTCGCGGTTGCCGAACTACGGCGACCGTTGTTCTTCTGCCTGTTTTGCTGAGGCCATTCTTGCCGGAGGGTCAGCGAAATGATCCCAGGCGATCCACAGTGCCCGCGCGTAGCGGAAGAACCACAGCGGGAAGACGACGCAGAACGCGGCGATCGACCACAGCAGCACATCTTTGTCGATGTCTGTAAACGCGAACAACGAGAGGTAGGAGACCGTCACGATCATCGCCGTGACGCCGTAGTTGAAATAGATCGACCCCAGAAAGTAGCCTGGCTCCCGCTCGTACTTCAGCCCGCAGACACTGCACTCGCGCTCCATGCGGATCCAACTGCGGAAGAGTTTTCCCTGGCCGCAGGTAGGGCAGCGCAACCGCAGGGTGCGCCCGAGAATCTTCCACAAACTCATGCGTTCGGCCATGCGATCTGCTTTGCGGGGCTAAGGGCGGGCGTCCCGAGGGCGTGGGACCGACGTTGCGAGGCGCCGGGAACACGATATTCTACTCATTCCGGCGCCAGCGTGGCGCCCCCGCCGCCTTGGAGGAGAACCACGTGCATTCTGTCGGCCGGTTGTTGCAAATGGTGGCGCTGGCCATCCCGCTGCTTGCCATTTTGATGCAGCTTAGCGGCGGTCTCGACGTCAAACGCATGCTCGTCGCGGCCGTGGCGGCGATCAGCCTGTTCTATATCGGTCGGATTATCGAAGGCTATTCCAAGGCGTAACTGCGTTCGAGCGCTCTGATTCCCAGGGGCGACAGTCTGCGATTTTGCTCGGCGTTTCTGCTTTACAGCGGTTGTCGCAAGGGCGCCGCGCGCTTTGCCCCCAAACGCCGGGAGCCTATACTTAAACCGTGGCGCGGCCGCAGGTTTTTGCCGCACACGTAGCGTCTGAAAGTGGGCACTCGCTCGTCGGGGGCGAGGAGTAGCAGGGCCCCCCGCAGGCCACACTCAATCTGCGGCCGGTGGAGCAACAGGAACTCCTGGCTTGCGAGGCTCGTGCGAACGTGAATACCGGTCTCGTGCGCCGCACACACAGGTCGCCGCGGATAACTGCGCTGGCAATCTGTTTCTTCAGCGCCTTGATCGGGACAATGGACCTTGCGCGCTGCCATGCGCAGTTTGCACAATTTGGCGGATCGCCGCCGACGCGCTTCGAACTGTCCGACACGATCGACGTGCCCGAGGTCGACATCGCCACCAAGGCGCGACTGGAACAAGCGACCGCGTTCGTCGCCGATGAGCAATGGGACGAGGCGATCGAGGCCTTGCTCCAGGTGATGGAGAACGACCCTGGCCGAGTGATCGCCGTCAGCGATCGCCGTTACACGAGCGTGCGTGACTATTGTCACCTGCGACTGGCGGCGCTGCCGGCCGAGGCGCTGCGGGTTTATCGGACGCGCGTCGACGCGCAGGCGAAAAAACTTTATGACGCGGCCATTGCCGCCCGAGACGGCGCCGCGCTGCGGCGCGTCGCGCGGCAGTTCTTTTGCAGTAGCTCCGGCGACGATGCCCTGCTGGCCCTGGGCGAAGTCTCGCTCGAAGCGGGCGATCACGGCGCCGCGCGCGGCTGTTGGGAAACATTGATCGAAACTCCCCCCGGCGCCGCGCCACGCGACCGTTTCGAGCGCGTGCTCGCCGCCGAAGATCTGAGCGACGCCGACCGCGAGCGCCTCACGCACTGGTATCGGCCAGATAGCGCCGCGCCGCCGGCCGATTATGTTTTGCGAATGGACGCGCCGCTCGACGATCCGACGCGTTTGGCCTTGGTGGACTTTTGGAACAGCCACGGCCTGCCACCGGTCCGCCTGTCGTACCCGCGGACTGACATCGCGCTGGCCCAAGTCCGCGCGCGCCTGGTATTGGTTTCGATCCTCGAAGGTTCGCTCGAACGCGCCCGCGGCGAGTTGGCGGCGTTTCAATCGCTGCATAAAGGCGCCCGCGGTCGCTTGGCGGGTATCGAAGTCGATCTGGCCGACGCGCTGGACGCGATGTTGGAAAAATCGAAAGCCTGGCCGGCGGCTACTTCAGGGGCGGATTGGCCGACGTTCGCCGGCGCAGTGACGCGCGAACGAAACGCCGTTGTTGCGCCGGCGCCGCTGCAGTTGCTTTGGCAGCCAATCATTCTGCCCAGAGCGCCGGCGACCGAGTCGGTTTATCCATCGCCGCGAGTCGCCGAGACCAAGGGCGATCTATTGAGTTACCACCCAGTCGTGGCGGGCAACCTGGTGCTGGTCAACACGTTGCAAAAGGTGTTTGCCTACGATCTGCGGACTGGCAAGCCGGCCTGGGGCGTGGACCCGGCGATTTATCGACCCGACGAGCCGGGCCGTGAAACGCTCTACGGCGCCAGTGGAACGATCGGCACGGCGCGCTTTACGATGACGGAACAAAACGGTCGACTCTATGCGCGAATGGGCGATCCATTGACCGGTCGCGCAGATGAACAAGCTGTCGGGGCCGAGAGCAGCTATCTGATTTGTCTCGACCTGGCGAGTGAAGGTCGGTTGGTGTGGCAAACGCCCAAGCTCGACGACAAATGGGCGTTCGATGGTTCGCCGGTTGTCGAAGGGGGCCGCGTCTATACGGCCATGCGGCACGGCGCACGTCCGCAGGCGCATGTTGGCTGCTATGACGCACGCACCGGCAAACCATTGTGGCGGCAGTTCGTCGTCAGCGCCGAATCGCAAGCGCGTGGCCAGGTGGGCGAATGCACGCACAACCTGCTGACGCTTGCGCACGGAGTCATTTACTTCAACACAAACCTCGGCGCCGTGGCGGCGCTCTCGGCCGATGATGGCCGCCCGCTTTGGATCACGCATTACACGCGCGCCAAGAAGGGGGACCTGAATCAAAGGGCCGCTCACTTCTATCGCGACTTGACGCCGTGCATTTATGATCGAGGGCGGATCCTGGCGGCGCCTTCCGACTCGGAGAGCATCTTCGCGCTCGATTCGTCAACCGGCCTGTTGTTGTGGGAGACGAGCCTGCCGACCGACGCGGTGCATCTGTTGGGCGTCGGTGGTGAAATGCTTTGGGCGAGCGGCGACAAGCTGTGGCGAATCGACGCCGCGACCGGCAAAGTCCGCTTTCCTTGGCCTGAAGGCCCGGCGCCGAAAGGGCTGGGACGAGGGCTATTGGCCGGGTCGAAGGTGTATTTTCCGACTGCGACCAAGATCCACGTCTTTGATCAGCAAGGTGGCCAGGAAGAATCGCAAATCGACCTGGCGGCGCTTGGGCTGACAGGGGGAAACCTCGTCGTGACCGGTGAGATCTTATTGATCACCGCCGCCGAGCGGCTGGCGTCTCTGGGGCCGACGCGCGCTGCGGTCGCCAAAGAGACCAAGCGTGTCGAGCGGGGTGATCGAGACGAGCGAATCGACCGATCGGACGCGCCGCGAGATCCAGAACCATAACGCGGCAGCGACAATTCTTCATTGGTTAATCAAAACTCGGCATTCTTGACAGCTTCTGCGGACATCGAAAGGCGAACATGCTCGAAGAAGACGACCTCCAGGCCGTGCATAAGCTGAACGCGGCTTACCAACGCCTCACCGGCGAACTAGGCCGCGTGATTGTCGGTCAGCAGCACGTGATCGAAGAGTTGCTGATTGCGATGTTCGCCCGTGGGCATTGCCTGCTCGTTGGCGTGCCTGGCCTGGCCAAGACGTTGCTGATCCGCACTTTGGCCGAAACGCTCTCATTGAAGTTCAGCCGCATCCAGTTCACGCCAGACTTGATGCCGGCCGACATCACCGGCACGGAAGTCATCCAAGAGGACAAGGCGTCCGGCGTGCGGCAGTTCAAGTTTTTGCCCGGTCCGATCTTTGCCAACATTATTCTGGCCGACGAGATCAATCGCACCCCGCCCAAAACGCAGGCGGCGCTGTTAGAGGCGATGCAAGAGCACCAGGTGACCGTGGGCGGCGCGCGGCATAGCCTCGGCGCGCCGTTCTTTGTGCTGGCGACGCAAAACCCAATCGAGCAGGAAGGCACGTACCCGCTGCCAGAGGCGCAGCTTGACCGCTTTATGTTCAACACGTTCGTCGATTATCCAGACGAAGACGAGGAGCTGGAGATCGTTCGCCGCACCACGGCCGACGTCACGCCGACCCTTTCGCCCACATTGACCGGCGAGGAGATCCTCTCGCTGCAAGAGATCGTGCGGAAGATTCCGGTGGCGGATCATGTGGCTCGCTATGCGCTCCGTTTCACGCGGCTCACGCGGCGCGGCAAGGGGCCGGTTCCGCAGTTCGTGAAAGACTATGTCAGTTGGGGCGCCGGTCCCCGGGCAAGTCAGTACCTGGTGCTGGGCGCGAAGGCCCGCGCCGTGCTCAACGGTCGCTACCACGCCAATTGCGAAGACGTCCGCGCCGTGGCAGCGCCGGTGCTGCGGCATCGGATCATGACCAACTTCAACGCCGAGGCCGAAGGGATCCGACCGGACGACATTGTTCGGAAGCTGATCGAGATTGTCCCTGAGACTGACCAGGAGATCGCCGCCGGTGGACGAGCAGCAGAAGTATTTAGATCCGCAGACGCTCGCTAGGCTGCAAGGCCTGGAGCTGCGGGCGCGGAGTATCGTCGAGGGATACGTGGCCGGAATGCACCGCAGCCCGTACCACGGCTTCTCCGTCGAATTTGCCGAGCATCGCGAGTACGTCGCCGGCGATGATCTACGCCACGTCGACTGGAAAGTCTTCGGCAAGACCGACAAGGTTTATCTGAAGCAGTACGAAGAAGAAACGAACCTCGTCTGCTATTTGCTGCTCGACACCAGCGAAAGCATGCGCTACCAGAGCGAAGGGGCGGCGCTTTCGAAGCTCGAGTACGCGCAGTGCGCCGCCGCAGCGCTGGCCTACCTGACGCTTCAGCAACAAGACAGTGTAGGGCTGGTCACGTTCGATCACGAAGTCCGCGCACTATTGCGGCCAAGCGGAAATCCTTCGCACTGGAAGCAATTGCTGCGGTTGATGGAAGATTCTCGCCCCGAGCGCAAGACCTCGACGGGGCCGATCTTTCATGACCTGGCCGAGCGTTTAAAGAAACGCGGGATCGTGGCCATTTTCAGCGACCTGTTTGATGATGTCCCGGCGATGCTGGCCGGGCTGAAGCATTTTCGCCATCGCCGGCATGAAGTGGTGCTGTTCCACGTGCTCGATCCGGCGGAGCTCGATTTTCCGTTCGAGCAGACGACGCTGTTCAAAGGATTGGAATCGCTGCCCGAGGTCCTCAGCGACCCTCGCGCGCTGCGCAAGGCGTATCTCGAAGAATTCGGCGCGTTCGTCAAGCAGGTGCAGATTGGCTGTCGCGAGCAGCGGATTGATTACGTGCAGCTGCGCACCGATCAATCGCTGGGGTTGGCGCTGGCCAGCTATTTGTCGTTGCGAATGACCCGGGCTCAATGAAGTGAAATTCTTAAATACGCACGGCCGCCTGGCATGAAATGATGTTCCCCGCTCCAAACTTGTTTGCTCTCTGGATGCACCCGGCGATGCTGGCGTGGCTGGCGGCTGCCGCTGCGCCGCTGGTGATTCATCTGCTGAGCCGCCGGCGGTATCGCGAGACGTCGTGGGCGGCGATGCAATATCTGATGGCGGCGATGCGCAAAAATCAGCGCCGCATCCGTGTTGAACATTGGCTGCTGCTTTTGGTTCGCACGGCGATCGTGGTCGCGGTGGTGCTGGCTGTGGCTGAGCCACTATTGCAGACCACCGGGTTGATCGCTCGGACTGGGCAGCCAACGCACAAGCTGCTGATCGTTGACGCTTCGTACTCGATGGCGTTCAAACCGACCGATCGCAGCCGCTTTGATCGCGCCAAGCAACTGGCGGAACAGATTGTCGACGAGAGCAGTCAGGGAGACGCGTTCACGCTGGTGTTGATGGCCGATCCCCCGCAGGTGATCGTCGGCTCGCCGTCGTTTGCGCCGGCGGAGTTTTTGAATGAGATCGCGAATCTCAAGCTCACGCATGGCGGCGCGGATTTGGCGGCCACGCTTGTGCGGGTGGAAGAAATCCTGCAATCGGCCCGGCGAGACTATCCCCGGTTGGCGCAAGAGCAGATCTTTTTTCTCACCGATCTGGGTCGCACGAGTTGGGCGCCAGACCTGGCCAAGGGACCGCTCGATGAGTTCCGAGAGCGCAGCCGCCGCTTGGGTGAAAACGCGGCGCTGACGATCATCGACCTCGGTCAGGCCGCGGCTGAGAATCTGGCGATCGATCAATTGCGGATCGACGAGCCACTGGTCACCGTTGGCCAGCCGGTCACATTGGCGGCCGAGGTTCGCAACTTTGGCCGGCAGCCCCGCACTAGACAATCGGTCGAGCTATTGGTCGATGGTCGCCGCGCGGCCGAGCAATTGGTCGACGTTACGGCAGGGGGGCGCGTCTCGGTTGCCTTTGCGCACCCGTTCGAGTCGGCTGGTGATCATGTGGTGGAACTGAAACTGGCCGCCGATTCGCTAGACATTGATAATAGGCGATACTTGGCGCTGCCGGTGAAAGATCAAATCCGTGTGCTGTGTGTGGATGGTCGCCCGGCCGGGGGGCGATTCAAATCATCGACCGACTTTCTGACACTGGCGCTCGCGCCGCGCGAGACGGAAGGTCGCGCTCTAAGATTGAAGGCCGAGGTCGTCTCGGAAAGCGCGCTGCTCGATACCGATCTCACGAAATTCGATTGCGTGTTTCTCTGCGACGTGGCGCAATTCACGGAGCGCGAGGCCAAGATTCTGCGGGCCTATTTGAACTGGGGTGGTGGGCTCGTCTTTTTTCTGGGCGAGCAGGTCGTCGCCGAGAGTTACAACCGCGAACTCGGCCCGGCGACCAGCGCCGAACGCCGCGTCTTGCCCGCTACTCTCGGTTCAATCGTCGCCGAGCCGCACTACGGCTTGGATCCGCTTGGATATCGACACCCACTCGTTGCGGAGTTTCGCGATCAGGAGCAGGCCGGCTTGCTGACCACGCCGGTGAGCAAGTTTTTTCAATTGAAGCTGCCTGAAAAGACGCAGGCGCAGGTCGCACTGGGGCTCGACAATGGAGCGCCGCTGATCGTCGAAGGGCCGATCGGTCGCGGTCGCTCGATCCTGGTCGCCACGTCGGCCGACGCCAGCTGGACGGCGATGCCGATGTGGCCGAGCTACGTGCCGATTGTGCAAGAGCTGCTGATGTTCGCCGTGCGCGGGCAACTGCAGGATCGCAACGTGTTGGTCGGCCAGTCGCTCGGCGCACTGCTGCCACCCGGGGCCGGTAACGCTGTCGAAATTCAGATTCCCGGCGGCGAAGTTCGGCGGAACACCGCTAGCGGCGCCGGGGCTGATCGCACGTGGAGTTTTGCCGACACAACGACCAGCGGCGTGTTTCGCGCGCAGGTGGCTTCGGCCGGGGGTGGCTCCCCGTTAGTTGAGAGCTTTGCCGTCAACGTCGATACCGTGGAAAGCGATCTCACGCAGGTCAGCGAAGATGAATTGAGCCGCGAAGTGTGGCCCGGCGTGCGTTATTTTCATCGCACGAATTGGGCCAACGAGCAGGAAGCGATCGACGCCGAGATCGTCTCGCGTAGTCACCTGCATATTTGGCTGCTGTGGCTGGCCGGCGCCTTGTTGCTGGTCGAGAGCTTTCTGAACTGGTTTACAGGAAGGCACGCCCGATGAAAGGGACCTTGCCAACCTGGATCGAACGAATGCTCGGCGCCGACGTGGCCGAGAGTGGCGAAGGAACGATCTGGAAGCTCGACTACAGCTGGCCGTTGCTGCCGTGGGTCTCGCTGCTGGCGGCCGCGGTCGTGGTCGCGTTTGTGGTGTTCTTCTACTTGCGCGAGGCGGGCGCCGCGCGGCGGAGCCTGCGGGTCGTGCTGATCGGCATGCGGCTTTCGCTGTTTGCGATTCTGTGCTTCATGCTCGCGCAGTTTGCGCTATCGCTCGAACGAACCGGTCTACCATATCTGGTGCTGGCGATCGACGACTCGGCCAGCATGGGCATTGCCGACCGGTACGACGATTCTGAAACACGCACGGCTGCCGAACGGTTGCTCCGCGCGGCCAAGCTCGAAAAGGGGACGCGACTCAATTTGGCGAAGGCCCTGGCGCTGAACGACGACGGCGACTTACTGCGCGAGGTGGCGCGGCGTCATAAGCTACGCGTCTACTTCTTGTCAGACACCGCCCGCGGCGAAACCGGCGACACGCGCGAGTTGCTCGACCGGATTCGCAAGAGCGAACCCACGGGCGAGAGCAGCCGGCTAGGGCAGGGCGTTCGCACGATCCTGAACGATTTGCGTGGCGCGCCACCGTCGGCGATCGTGCTGTTCACTGATGGCGTGAATACCGCGGGGGAACCACTCTCCGAGGCCGCCGCCTACGCGCGCCGCAAAGGTGTGCCGCTGTTTACGGTTGGGCTGGGCAATCCCAAGCCCAATCGTGACCTGCTGGTGAGCGACCTGCTGGTCGAAGACGTCGTGTTTGTCGACGACACGGTCAATTTCGAGTTCAAGCTCACCGGCCATGGCTACGAGGGGCAACGGATCGACGTGCAGTTGAAATCGAAAACTTCGCCGGCGCCGCTTGCCAAAATCACGGTCGTCGTCGGCCCCGATGGCGAGCCGCGCAAGGGACGCATCGCGTTTCGCCCCAGAGAAGTCGGCGAGTTCGAGTTTACTGTCGAAGCGCCGGCACTGCCGGACGAAGCCCAGCCGGACAACAACCATCAAGAGCGAATGGTCAGTGTGCGCAAAGAGCAGATTCGCGTCTTGCTGGCCGAAGGATTGCCGACGTACGAATATCGCTTCTTGAAGAATCTGCTGGAGCGCGACGCCACGATCAAGCTGCACACGCTGCTGCAAGACGCCGAGCCCGGCTACGCCGAGATCGATAAGTCAGCCCTCAGGTCGTTTCCGGTGCGGCGCGAAGAGTTGTTCGAGTATGACGTGTTGATACTGGGGGACGTCAATCCCACGGCGCTTGGCGCCACGGTGCTGCGCAATATCAGTGATTTTGTGACCGAAAAAGGGGGCGGGCTCGTGTTCATCTCCGGTCGGCGGTACACGCCGACTGTGTTTCGCGACACGGCCATTGCCGGCCTGTTGCCGCTGGAGTTCGATGGGGCCTCGGCCGGGCTGCCGATTGTCGGGCGTAATCCGGGCTTTCAGGTAACGCCCACCGAGCTGGGGCTGGCAAGTCCGGCGATGCAATTGGGGGACTCGCCGGATCAATCTCGCGAGATCTGGTCGAAATTGCCGGAGCTCTATTGGCTGTTCGAGATCTCGAAGCTCAAGCCGGCCGTGCGGGTGTTGGCCGAGCATCCCACGCGCACCGGCGCCGACGGCATGAAGTTGCCTTTGATCTGCTTGCAATACGTCGGCGCCGGCAAGGTGCTTTTTCATTCGATCGATTCGACCTGGCGGTGGCGCTATCGCGTGGGTGATGTGTTTCTCGCGCGCTATTGGGTGCAATCGATCCGCTATCTGAGCCGCGCAAAACTGCTGGGAAAAGATCGCGCGGCCGAGTTGGCGGTGGATCGGCGCGAATATCGTCGCGGCGAGCCAGTCAAGTTGCGCGTCCGCTTTAGCGATGATCGTCAGGCCCCGGCCGAAGACGATGGCGTCGTTGTCGTTGTCGAAGAAGAAGGGGGTAAAAACCAGCGGGTGCAGTTGCATCGCGCCAGTGCCGGACGTGGCTTGTTCGAAGGCGCTATTTCTGACCTCGGCGAAGGACGCTTTCACGCCTGGATTGCCACGCCGACGATGGAAGGCGCCGCGCCCGCGACTGATTTCTTGATCGCGGCCGCGCCCGGCGAGTTTTTGCGAATGGAAATGGACGCCACGGAATTGCAACGCGCCAGCAGCGAAACCCGTGGTCGCTACTTTACGCTCGCCACGGCTGGTGATCTGGGCCGGAGCCTGCCCGAGGGACGACAGGTGCCGATCGAAGCTTTGCAACCGCTGGTGCTATGGAACAAATGGCCGCTGCTGCTGTTGTTCTTGACGCTACTGGTGGGCGAATGGACGCTGCGCAAACGGCGCGGAATGGTATAATTCTGCGCCGCTAACCGGCGGGCGCCGATTCGGAGAGTTTTACATGCCTCATCCGCTCGAGCAGGAACTGCGACGACTCGGTTCGCGGGCACGCCGCTTGGTGCTGCTGCAGGCTGGTTCGCGCGCACTGATGATCCTGCTAGCCGCGGTCGTGGCGCTGGGCGCCGTGGATTATCTATTCCGCTTCCAGGATCGCGGGCTTCGCGCGATGCTCTCGCTGGGTTTGCTGGTGGTGATCGCCGTGATCGTCCGCGCCGTGGTGCGGGCTTCGCAGGAGAGTCGCTACACGCCGGTGCAAGTGGCTTATCGGGTCGAGCAGAAGTTCCCGCGCTTGCGCGGACGGTTGACCAGCGCGGTCGAGTTCTTGGGTGAGAGCGAAGATGACCCCTTGGCCGGTTCGGCCACGTTGCGCCGCGCGGTCGTTTCGCAGGCCTCGGCTGATGTGCAGCGGTTGGAGTTGGACGAGACAGTCAACGCCCAGCCCGCCAGGCACTCGATGGCGTTTGCGGCGCTCTGCCTGGTTGTTTGCTCGATGCTGCTGGTGACGTTCCCACAATCGTCACAGCTGGCGCTGTCGCGATTGGCGAATCCGCTTTCCGAGGCGCAGTGGCCGCGCGAGAATCAATTGGTGATTTCGAACCCGGTCGAGCGGCTGCCGGCTGGTCAGTCGTTCGAGGTTGAAGTCGCAGACTCCGCCGGCGCGCCGTTGCCAGATGACGCGGCGATGCAATATCGCTTTATATCTCCTGACGGTGGGACGACGAATGAAACCTTGCCACTGCAGCTCGTCGACAAGGTACTGGTGGCGCGCCGCGACAACGTGCGGCAATCATTCGAATATCGCGCAGTTGGGGGCGATGATCATGTCATGCCTTGGATCAGCTTGGAAGTCGTTGAGCCTCCGGCGGTGCGAGACGCGACGGTTACGTTGCGTTTTCCCGCGTACACCGGTTGGCCCGATCGGCCGAGCGATCTGAACCTGCGAGCGCTGCGCGGCACACGCGTGCTGCTTTCGGCTACCAGCACCAAGCCGGTGGCCGACGCGGCGGTGAAAATGGGAGAGGCGACGATCGCGTCTGCGTCGATCAGCGCCGACGGATTTCGGATCACCGCGCCAGCGAGTCCAGCTAGAAAGTCGACTGCGGTTCCAACTGTCGAAGGGGACCCCGCGGCGCCGGCGGACTTTATTGTCGATCGATCCGGCGCCTACTGGCTCGATCTTGTGGATCGAGACGGCTTCCATTCGGCGGATTCGCCGAAGTATGAGTTGACAGCCGTGCCCGACGCGGCGCCAACGGTTGACGTGCGGCAGCCGAAGTCGAATGTGTTTGTCACCGCCGACGCGACGCTGCCACTGTCGATTGTCTCCCGCGATGACCTGGCCATTCACCAGATCTTGCTCCGCTATCTTCGTTCGGATCAATCGGACAAGGGCGAAGTGACGGTGATTATTGAGGATGGCGCCGAAGTCATTCCGGCGGAACAAGCCGCGGCGTCAGCGGCTGAGAATTTTGCCGGTGATCGGCGCGAGCTGACCTACGAGTGGGAGCTGAAACCGCTCGGGCTGCCGGCCGGCGCGCAGGTGACGTTTCAGGTGGCGGCCGCCGATTATTTGCCACAAACAGGTCAGAGCACCGCGCGGCGGATTACGGTCGTCACCTCCGAGGAGATGCAAGACCGGCTCGCCGACCGCCAGGCGACGATCTTCAATGAGCTGGCGCGAGTGCTGGAGCTGGAGCGCGGCGCCCGCACGCACGTGACTGGCCTGCAGGTGCAGTTGGACCAGACCGGCAAGTTGAAGAAGTCGGACATCGACGCATTGCAAGGGGCGCGACTGAACCAGCAGCAAGTCGAGCGCGAGCTGGCCAACGACGCTGACGGGGTCCGTTCGCAGATCGTCGACTTTCTCGATGAGTTGAAGATCAACAAGGTCGACGGTCCAGACGCCCAGCGCCAAATGCAGGACGTGTTGACGATGCTCGACGAGCTGTCGCGCGGTACGCTACCGGACGCCAGCCGCGAGCTAACCACGGCTACCAAGCACGCGCAGATCGGCGCGCAAGGCGGAGATAATGAAGCCGCAAAAGCGCCCGACACCACGTCAGGTCCAAAAGCGGTCAGCGCGGCGCTGCGGGCCGCCGGCGGCGCTCAGGACCAGGTGATCCATGCGCTCGATCGCACGCTTGAGGAAATGAAGCAGTGGGTCAACTATCGGCACTTTCATCGCGAGGTGGGGCAGCTTGCCAAAACGCAGGAGCAAATTGCCGCCGAGACAACAACGGTCGCCGCTGGCGCCCTCACGCGCTCGTTTGCCGAGCTCGATCCGCAACAGCGAGCCGACTTGCAGAAGTTGGCGGAGCGTCAGCGTGAGCTGGCCCGCCGCATGGACAAGCTCGAACAACACATGGCAGACACCGCCGACGCGGCTCGCCAGGAGGATCCACTCGTTGCGGACACTATCGCCGATGCGCTACAGCACGCGCGAGGGCAGGGGGTGTCTGCCCGCATGCGTAGCGCCGGCCAGAATGTCGAGCAGAACCAAACCGGTCAGGCGCGCGGGCAACAACAGCAAGTTCAGGAAGACCTGCGCGAGTTGTTGGATATCTTGTCGAACCGTCGAGAGCACGAGCTGACCCGGCTAGTGAAAAAGCTGCGCGAGGCGGAGCAAAAAATCGCGGATCTCGCGGCGCAGCAAGAGGGCCTGCGTAAAAAGCTCGCCAAGGCCAAGGCCGCGGCCGAGGCGGCGCCCGAAGACGCAGCTCGCAAAGAAGAATTGCAGCGGCTGAGTCGCGAAGAGCGCCGGCTGCAAGAAGAAGCAGAGCGGCTCGCCCGAGGGCTGGAACGCTTGCAGGCCGATAAGGCAGGTCAACAGGCAGCCAAGGCGGCCGGCAAGATGGGAGACGCCGCCGCAAGCGCCGAAAAGGGAGACACCGACCGCGCCGCCGATCTGGCCGAAGAGGCCAAGCGCGACTTGGAGGAAGCGCAAAAAGAGCTCGCGCAAAAGCGACAACAGGCCGAGGCCGATTTGGCCCAGGAACAAATGGCGCGGATGGAAGACGCCATCACCAGCATGATCGCGCGGCAACAGAAGCTGATCGAAGAGACGCAGCAGTATCAGGCGCGCCGTGTCGCCGCTGGTCGGGCAGCCGACGGGCAGCCGGGCGAAGGGCAGGGCGAAGGAACCCTCACGCGGGCTGAGGCCGCCGGAGTGCGGGACCTGTCGCATCAGCAGTTGGACCTGGCGGCAGAATCGGCCGAGCTCGCAAAAACGCTGGCCGGGGCCGAAGTGTTTCAATTCGTGCTCGAAGGAGTCGGACGAGACATGCGCACGGCCGGAGATTTGCTGGCCCGTCGCGAAACCGGCAAGGAGACGGTCACCGCCCAGACGGGCGCCTTGGAGCGTCTCGAACAATTGGTCGCTGCTCTGAAAAAAGACCCACCAACGGACCAGCCGCAGCAGCCGAAAAAAGAGGGAGGCGAAGGGGGCCCGGGCGCCGCCGGAGACCAGCAAGCGGCCATTCGCCGGCTGGCCGAGCTAAAGCTACTTAAGTCGATCCAAGAACAGATCAATCGACGGACCGCGGCGCTCGAAGAGGCCAGAAATCAGGCTGCCGACCTGTCGCCCGAGCGGCAGCGGGAGTATGCTGCTTTGAGTCAGGAGCAAGGCCGACTGGCCGGCATGGTGGCGAATATGCTGCAGGTCGTAGAGCGTCCTGAAGACGATCCGGCCAAGCTACTCGAAGATCCGCCCAAGGCTGAAGAAGGCGCGCAAGCGCCGGAGGAAAAGCCATGAAGCGATGGTTGACGCAGACCGCGCGGTGCGCGGTAGCGCTTAGCGCCTTGCTGTTCACCTTGTGCGTCTTCGGCGGCGTGGCGCACGCTCAACAAGCGGATCAAAAGCCCGGCGAGGCGAAGCCCGCCCCGGCCAAGTCTCTCGACGAACAACTCTTGGACGATCTCGGTCCTGATCCTTTGGCCGAGCCGGTCGGCGCCAAACCCGACGCCGGCGCTGACAAGCCTGCTACCGCTGATAAGAAGCCGGCGAATCATCCGACAAAGCCCAAGGCCGATAGCGCCAAGCCCGCCGGCGACGGTCTCGATGAAGAACTATTAAAGGGTCTGACTGATGGCGAAGACCTCGGCCAGCCGGGCGAGGATAATCCGCTGGGTCGGCTGAACCAGGAAATGCGCGAAGTCGAATCGTTGATCGCCAGCGCTCGCTCGGACAAGCCGACGCAGCAACTGCAATCCAAGATCATCCAGGATCTCGACGAGCTGATCAAACAATCGCAACAGCAATGCCAAGGGGGCAATTGCAAACCGGGCAGCAAGCCAGGTCAAAAAACCGCTGACTCGCGCAAGTCGCAGCAGCCGGGTAAGTCTGGCGGCGCAGGCAAGCAGGCCAGCGAGCAGCCGGCTCGCGAAAGCTCCGACAAGTTACGCAACCGCGGCGCGAAGCGTCCGGACATGGCCGATATGAAAGAGATCCTCAAGGGAGTTTGGGGGCAGTTGCCAGAGCACGAACGCGAACAAATGCTGCAATCGTACGAAGAGCAGTTTCTGCCGAAGTACGAGCAGATGATCGCGGACTATTTTCGTTCGATTGCCGAACCGAAAACCGTGGCCCCGCAGAAATGACGTCGGTCGTGAATGTGCTACTACAGACTACGGATGTCCGCGTCACAGAACGCCTGCTGAAGAAAGCCAGCCAAAAGGATTGAAGGCATGTTGACTGCAAACGCAATCGCTCGCTGTCAGGCAGCGCTGTTGGGCGTGCTCATCGGTTCGGTCGCGCTGGTGTCGCCGTTCCATGCGCAGGCGCTGGCGGCGGGCACATCGGCGGACGAAACGCCCGACAGCACCGGCGTCGAGTTCATGACGCCCGCCACGATGCGTTCGATCGAAAAAAGCCTGGCCTATCTGGCCGAGAAGCAACGAGAAGATGGCGCGTTCGGCTCGGGCGGGTGGAGCCGCAACGTGGCGATCTGCGCGCTGGCCGGCATGGCGTTTGTCGCCTCGGGCAGCACGCCAGACGAGGGGCCATACGGCGCCGAGGTTTCACGCTGTGTGGACTTTTTGCTCAACAACGTCGGCGACGAGGGCTTTGTCCACGTATCGGACGACATGGGGCACGGCCCGATGTACGGCCACGGTTTTGCCACGCTATTTTTGGCCGAAACGTACGGCATGACCCGCCGCGCAGACATGCGCGAGAAACTGACCAAGGCCGTGAACCTGATTGTCGACACGCAAAACGCCGAAGGAGGCTGGCGCTACCAGCCACAACGGAACGACGCCGACATCTCCGTCACGATCTGCCAGATCATGGCCCTGCGATCGGCGCGCAACGCCGGCATTTACGTCCCGGCGAGGACGATCGAGCGCTGCATCGAGTACGTCAAGCGGAGCCAGAACGCCGATGGTGGGTTCATGTACATGATGACGGGCGGACCGAGCCAGTTTCCGCGCTCTGCCGCAGGCGTCGTCGCGCTCTACAGCGCCGGCGTGTACGAAGGGGCCGATCTGGAGCGCGGCCTGAACTACATCATGGAGAATCTGCCGCGCGGCAATGTGCTAAACCGCGAGAGCCACTATTTCTACGGTCACTACTACGCGGTGCAGGCGATGTGGCACGCCGGTGGCGACCGTTGGCGAACCTGGTACCCGGCGATTCGCGACGAGTTGATCGCCCGTCAGCGCGAAGACGGCTCGTGGTCAGATCAGATCTGCCCGGAGTACGGCGCCGCCATGGCCGCCATCATTTTGCAAATGCCAACCAATTACCTGCCGATCTTCCAGCGCTAAATGACGCGTTCGCTGCCACACGTTCGCATTTGCCAGGATCAGCGGAGACTTGTGGTTCGCGCGTTGCTGGTCGTGCTTGTCGCGTTGGGCCTTGGCCTGCTGTTGCTGCCTCCGCAATTCGCGCAAGCGGACGAACCCAAGTCGCCCACCGGCGTGATCATTCCGACAACGGGCGAGCGGTTCTCGGCGCGGCTCACGCAAGCGACGTCGGAAGGTGTGTTGACGTTTGCCGAGGAGAAAACTACGCGCACGCTGCCACTAGCGAAGCTGGTGCGCTGGGGGGCGCTAGTCGACTCGGCCCCGCCCGCCAATCCCACGCGCGGCGCCCAGGTGTTCTTGGCGGACGGTGGACGGATCATCGCTGACAGGATCCGCGCCGCGCCCGGCGCTGCCGACAAGCTACTCATCGAGTCGGCTCTGTTCGAAGAGCGCAAGCTGCCGATCGAGCGCATCTCGGCCATTCTGCTTCAGCCACCGCTAGACGTGCAGCAGCGAGATCGACTGGCCGAGAAGTTGCTCGCGCGCGAGCAGCGCGCGGATCGGTTGCTGTTGGAAAATGGAGACGAACTCAATGGCTCGGTCGTGGCGTTTGCGGACGCGGGCGTCGAGTTCGACTCGGCCGGGCAGAAAATCAACGTCCCTTGGTTGCGCGTGACTGGTGTGTCGTTCGATCCGTCACTCGCCACGCCTGCAAAGCGGGGCGCCGCGCGGACGCTGCTGGGATTTGCCGACGGCAGCCGACTCGTCGTCAGCAGATTTACCGTGGTGGGCGGACTCGTCGAAGCCACGTTAGGCGATGGCAGCGTCTGGCAGGCGCCGACCGATTCGCTAGTGTGCGTGCAGCCGCTTGCAGGCCCGGCCAAGTATTTATCGGACCAAAAGGCGGAAGGCTATCGCCACTTGCCGTTTCTCAGTCTCGCCTGGCCGTATAAGAACGACGCCAATGTCACCGGCGCCCAACTCCGCGCCGGCGGTCATCCCTACGCCAAGGGGATCGGCATGCACTCGGCCGCGCGGCTGACGTACCGATTGGCGCCCAGCGACAAATCGTTCGAGGCAGATCTAGCGCTCGATGACCAGGTCGGCGGGGCCGGCTCGGCGATCTTCTCGGTCTACGTCGACGATCGGCTGGCTTTCAAGAGCGACGTGATCCGCGGCGGCGCTGCGCCGACGCCAGTCAAGGTCGACACGACCGGCGGCAAACGATTGAGCCTGATGGTTGAATTCGCCGACCGCGGCGACGAACAAGACCACGCCAACTGGCTGGACGCGCGATTGCTGGAAGCAGGCGACGCGTCACGCTGAGGTTAGCACTGTCGAGTGGTCATAAGAGTTTTGCCACAGAGGTCACAGAGAACACGGAGAGGAAGAACGAGAAACGAAAGCATTTATCCGCAGATTACGCAGATGACCATAGCGCGGCCACTGGCCGCAACCAAAAGGCAGGGGACCAGCGATTGAAGACCGTCGATCACCGTCCTTCGTCTGCTTCGGTTCTCCTCTGCGTCTCGGCGCCTCGGCGGTTCATCCCTTTCTCTTTCAAGGGACGAAGAGGTTGAACCGCAGAGGCGCTGAGACGCGGAGAATCTTCACTTAAACCGCAGATGAAACGCGCGGCATGCGGGTAATTCGCTGAATAGCTACGCAGAGTTTTAGAACGAAGAAGGCAGTGCCCATCGCTTCGGTGACCAAACCGTTTTCACGCTCGTGGTCCCATTCTCTCTTTCGTCCTTTTAATCTGCGGATATACCGCTTCGTATTTCCGTGTCCTCTGTGACCTCTGTGGCTAAAAGCTTTTCGTCACGCCCCGTATTTGCCGAGGCGATCGGCGTTGGCTAGCGCCAGGGGCATCAGGTACTTGGCTTCGAATTGTCCCAGGCCGCCGCGAAGACACTCGGCTTCGCCGAACTTTTCGCAGCCGTCCGTGCGGCAGACGTCGGACAGCAGCAGCGTTGGCACGGGGTGCCAGCTGTGGGACTTCAGTTTTGATGGCGTGCTGTGATCGCCCGTCACGATCAAGACCGTCGGCGCGAGCTTCATCAACCGTGGCATCGCCGCGTCGAGTTCTTCGATCCGCTTCACCTTGGCGGCGAAGTTCCCGTCTTCGCCGGTGCTGTCGGTGTACTTGAAGTGGATGAAGAAGAAATCGTAGTTGCTCCATTCCGACTCCAAGACGCCGAGTTGTTCGTCGAGCGTTTGGGCTTTGCCGACGAGTTGCATGCCGACCAGCCGGGCCAGCCCTTTGTACATTGGGTAGACGGCAATTGCCGCGGCGCGCAGGCCGTAGACTTCATCGAAGGATGGTAGCGCCGGTCTTGGTGAGAATCCGCGGAGCGTCAGACCGTTGGCGCGCTTCTCGCCAGCCAATAGCGCGTGGGCTTGCTTGATGAACTCGCGCGCTACCTCGACTGTCTTCTCGCTCCCCGCGGCTGATGCCTTGGGATCGAGCGGCGCCACGCCCACGGCTTGCGGGTCGGTATCGTGAACATGGCCGCCTAGACCAGGCCCTCGAAACACGACGACGAAGCGATGTTCCTTGACCGGCTCGACAAAGACTTCGACTCCCGGAATCTTTACTTGCCGCAGTTTGATGGCCAGCGGAGCGCTCTCCTCGCTCGAGATTCGTCCCGCGCGGCGATCGCTGATCAGCCCGGCCGTGTCGAGCGTGCAGAAGTTGCCGCGGGCGGCGACGTCGTTCGGTCCCAGTTCAAAACCGATGCCGGTCGCTTCGAGCGCCCCACGGCCGATGACATATTCGAGTGGGTCGTACCCGAACAGACCCAAGTGCCCGGGCCCACTGCCCGGCGTGATGCCTGGCTTCACCGGGATGCTGCTCCCCAGCACGCCGCGCTTGGCGAGCGCGTCGAGGTTTGGCGTGATGGCGGTTTCCAACTCGGTCTTGCCGCCCGGCGTTTCGGGCAGGCCTCCCAGACCGTCGGCCACAAGCATGACGATTTTCGATTTGTTCTTGGTGTGCAGGCTGCGCGTCAGATCGTGCATATCCACGGTTAGGTCTCTCGGCGGGTTGGAGTTGTCTAGCAAAAAAAGTCGCGAGCGGGCGAACGGGCGAGCGATCGCAGGGCCGGCGACGCGCGGCGTGCAAGCTCTTTGGTAGCAAAACAGTGGCTTGCTGAAAATGGGCATTCTGGCGGCGGAATCGGGTCTCGGATATCTTCAAGTCACTTGGACCACGGCAACGGGACACTCTCCTGCGTGATTTGCATTCCTTGGAGGCGCGAACGAGATGGCGATTGAGCTTACCTGGTTAGGGCACGCAACCTGGTTGATCGATGTGAAATCGACCCGCGTTGGCAACCACCGGTTGCTGCTGGATCCCTTTCTCGATGATTCGCCCACGGCGCCTATCAAGAGTGACGCCGTGCAGGCGGATTTTATTCTGATCTCGCATGGGCATTTCGATCATGTGGCCGACGCTGCCAAGATCGCCAAGCGGACCGGCGCGATGGTGATCTCGAACTATGAAATTTGCGAGTGGCTGGCCAAGCAGGGCGTCGAAAAAACGCATCCGCACAATTTGGGGGGCGGATCGAACCAGCCCTTCGGTCGTGTGCAATTGACGCTCGCGCATCACAGCTCGATGCTGCCGGATGGATCGAACGGAGGCAGCGCGAGTGGATTTCTGCTGACCATCGAAGGCAAGAAGCTCTATTTTGCTTGCGACACTGCAATGTTTTATGACATGAAATTGATCGGCGAGCATGGTCTCGACGTTGCCGTGCTGCCGATCGGCGATCAATTTACGATGGGTCCGGCCGACTCGATCCGCGCGATCCAACTACTGGCCCCGGCCCGCGTTGTGCCATCTCACTACGACACCTGGCCGCCGATCCATCAGGACGCAGCAGCGTGGAGCGCACGCGTTGAAGGAGAGACCGACGCCGAGCCGTGCGTTGTGGCGCCCGGTGGCAAAATCACGATCTGAAAGCTATCTTTAAGGGCTTCCTGGTACGTCGTTTGCAAATGATGTAGACGCACCTACCTGTGAATCATTCCCAAGAGAGTCTTGCGGCCAATTGCGCCCGATAGGACTCAATCCACGCAGCGCCGGCGGAGCCGGTGGCAAAGGGACGACCATTTTTATGGTCGGGCAGGACGGACCCGCCGGTTCTTGCCATTCTTCTGTTCGAAACGAAATCGCAAACCCACGGGGGTCCCACGATGCACGCACAAGCAGTCCTCTCGCCGATGCAGCGCTTGCTAGGTTCGGCCATTTTCGCGCTGACAGTCGCCGCCTGCGCACAGGCCGCTAACGCCGAAGAGCAGTTGGCCTGGAAGTTCAATTCGGGCGACAAGATCGGCTACGAGCTCAACATGGAAATGCAGATGGCCGATGGCGACCGCACGATCAAGATCGTCCATCAAATTTGGATGACGCTGGCCGTTGGCGACGTGGCCGAGAATGGCACGGCGAGCCTCACGCAATCGGTCGATCGCATGGCCATCGAAATCACCCCTCCGGCCGACGCCAATCCGCCTGGGCCGCGCAAGTTCGACTCGAAAGATGGAACGAAGTCTGAGGTGGATAAGAGCGATCCGGTGTTCGCCATGTTGCCGGCGCTGGCCAATGCGATGATTGGCCAGCCGGTTTCGATGAAAGTATCACCGCAAGGGGCCGTATCGGACGTGAAGATTCCGACGGCGATGATCACGGCATTGAAGAAATCGCCCGCCGCGCCGATGAGTGAACTGTTCACGCCTGAAGGGATCAAGCAGACCGCCAGCCGGGTGATTACGCCACTCCCGGCCGGAGAGGTCAGCGATGGCAAGACTTGGGACGTGACGATCGAATTGGCGGCGCCCAACGTCGGCAAGCAAGTCACCAAAACCGAGTACAAGTTTTCCGGGACGGAAGACAAAGACGGGCAGAAGGTCGCCAAGATCGACGTGCAAACGAGCGTGAAATTTCCTAGCGCTCCGGGCTCGGATCTAAAGATCGACGTCAAAACCCAGGAGAGCGAAGGCGCGGTTTACTTCGACATCGCTGCCGGGCGCGTTGTGTCGTCGACGTTGACTGACAAGATGGGCCTGTCGGTCGAACTCGGTGGCACGAAGCGCGAGCAAGTGGTGACTTCGATCGTGAAGCTCAAGCAGATCGAGCCAACGGCCGCGGACCGTGAGTTGTAATCAACTCTCTTCGCGTTGCCACATTGTGTGCCACTGGCTTTGCCAGTGCTTTTGGTGACCGTTGCTGTGCGTTTGCACTGGCGGAGCCAGTGGCACTCGTACTCGACGTCTGACGGGCGAAGCTATTTTGCCACGGACGACATCGCCACGCTGGTACCAGCTTGCGGTCGCAGCGCTGGCAGCTTCCAAGCAGGGGTTGGCCGCGGGTTGAGCGTTGGAGCTGGCGAGCGATCGCGTCGTCCGGTTGACGTGTTGAGCACCATTTCGGTGTAGCCAGTCAGAAAGCTTTTTG